>Ga0307378_10011468_pt1 | contig 11409 bp, 8 predicted proteins | sample UN1MG_FD_202238 | JGI IMG/M metagenome (GOLD analysis project Ga0307378, IMG submission 202238) | Soil microbial communities from Risofladan, Vaasa, Finland - UN-1 | ecosystem: Environmental > Terrestrial > Soil > Coastal area > Acid sulfate soil | place: Finland: Risofladan, Vaasa | collected...
CGTTGACCGCCTATCGCTGCCCGCCGCTGGCGGTGGTGCTGCCGCGCACGACCGAAGAAGTGGCGGCGGCGGTTCGGATCTGCGCCGGGATGTCGGTTCCGATCGTGCCGCGTGGTGCTGGCACGTCGTTGGCCGGAGGCTCGCTGCCGACCGCCGATTGCGTGATCCTCGGGGTGGCGCGGATGAACCGGGTGCTGGAAGTCGACACGGCCAACCGATTCATCCGGGTACAGACCGGCATCACCAACCTTTCCGTCACCGGGGCAGTGCTGGGCGAGGGGTTCTTCTATGCGCCCGACCCGTCGAGCCAGCTCGCCTGTGCCATCGCGGGCAATATCGCGATGAACTCGGGCGGTGCCCATTGCCTGAAATACGGGGTGACCACCAACAACCTGATGGGGGTGACGATGGTCACCGCCCGGGGCGAGGTGGTCGAGATCGGCGGCGCGCATCTGGATCCCGCTGGGTATGACCTGCTTGGGGTGATCTGCGGCTCGGAAGGGCAGCTCGGGATCGTCACCGAGGCGACATTGCGGATTCTGGCGTCGCCGGAAGGCGCGCGGCCGGTGCTGATGGGGTTCGATTCGAGCGAGGTCGCCGGTGCCTGCGTCGCCGATATAATCAAATCGGGCGTGATCCCGGTCGCCATCGAATTCATGGACAAGCTGTGCATCCACGCGACCGAGGACCATGCCCATGCGGGCTACCCGCTGGATGTCGAGGCACTGTTGATCGTCGAGGTCGAGGGCTCGGCGGCGGAGATCGACGAGCAACTGACGTGCATCAAGGAGGTCGCCAACCGCCACAATCCGATGGTGCTGCGCGAGTCGAAATCCGAGGCGGAGTCTAAGGCGATCTGGCTCGGCCGCAAATCCGCCTTTGGCGCAATGGGGCAGTTGGGCGATTACATCTGCCTCGACGGTACCGTGCCTGTCAGCGCGCTGCCCACCGTGCTGCGCGGTACTGCCGAGTTGGCCGAGAGCTACGGCCTTCGGGTCGCCAATGTGTTCCACGCCGGGGACGGCAACATGCATCCGCTGATCATCTTCAACGCCAACCAGCTGGGCGATCTGGAGAAGGCTGAGGCGCTGGGAGCCGATATCCTGCGCCTTTGCGTCGATGCAGGTGGCTGTCTTAGTGGCGAGCACGGCGTCGGGGTCGAGAAACGCGATCTGATGGGGCATCAGTTTTCGGCTGCCGATCTGGCGCAACAGATGGATCTGAAGGACGTGTTCGATCCAGCCTGGATGTTGAACCCGGCCAAGGTGTTCCCGCTGGCGGTGTCTGAGGGTCGGCGCAGTGGAGCGGGGACTGTTCGTGGCTGATATGCTGTCCCCGGCAAACGAGGCCGAACTTGCCGACGCCGTTACCGAAGCGACGGCTACCAGCACGCCGCTGGAGATCCGCGGCGGCGGTACGCGGGCCGGGTTGGGCCGCCCGGTGCAGGCTGAAAAGACGTTATCCACCAGTCGCTTGGCTGGGATCACGCTTTACGAGCCAGGGGCGCTGACGCTGGTGGTCAAGGCGGGCACGCCGCTGGCCGAGGTTGAGGCGGCGCTGGCGGTGGAGGGCCAGATGCTGCCCTTCGAGCCGATGGATCACCGAGCGATTTTAGGGACCAGTGGCGAGCCGACCATCGGCGGCGTGGTCGCCTGCGGGGTCTCGGGTCCGCGCCGCATTCAGGCCGGGGCCTGCCGAGACGCCACGTTGGGAGTGCGGTTCGTCAACGGCAAGGGTGAAGTAGTGAAAAGCGGCGGCCGGGTAATGAAGAATGTCACCGGGTACGATCTGGTCAAGCTGATGTGCGGCAGTTTCGGGACGCTGGGAGTGCTGAGCGAGATCAGCTTCAAGGTGCTGCCGAAGCCGGAGGCGGAGGCGACGCTGGTCTGCAAGGGCCTAAGTGCTGCCACCGGGGTCGCAGCGCTGAGCGCGGCGCTGGGATCGCCCTTCGGGATCACCGGGGCGGCTCATTGGGACGGAAACAGCCTGGTCCGGATCGAGGGGCTTGAGGGATCGGTCGCCTACCGCGGCGAGCAACTGCAGGGCCGGCTCGGGTCCGGCTGGGAGATCGTCACTGGCGCGGCAAGCGCGGCGCTATGGCGCGAGGTCCGCGATGTCGGCCCATTCGCCGGGTGTGATGGCGCGATCTGGCGCCTGTCGGTCAAACCTGCGGACGGGCCGGTTCTCAGCGACGCTTTGCGGGCGGAGGGCCTCGACCATTCTGCACTTTTCGACTGGGGCGGAGGGCTGGTCTGGCTGTTGGCCGGTGAGGACGGAGACGCGGGCGCCAGTTTGATCCGCCACCGTATCGCGACGATGGGCGGACACGCCACGCTGGTGCGGGCAAGCGCCGCGACCCGGGCTGCGGTCGACGTATTCGAGCCGGAGCCTGCGCCACTGGCCGCGATTTCTGCCGGACTGCGGGCTAAGTTTGACCCGGCCGGTGTCCTCAATCCGGGGCGGATGGGCTGATGGCCGATGCCTATGACTTCTGGGCCGAGCGTATCCCGCCGAGCGATAGCGCAGCCATTGACCGGTTCTGGGATCGCTTTGCCGAGATCGCACCCGCACTGGACGCCACGTTTAATCGCACCGCTGAACCCGTGGATGTGGCGAGCTCAATGGATCAGGCGTTGGGTGACTTGGCTGAGCGTGTCACATCATGGGAGTTTGGTGCCGCCGAGAGAGGGCACTTTCTGGCGCTCTTGCCCGAACTTGGCCATGAAAAGCGCCCGCTGATACGGGCGCTCGTGAGCCGCGCACCTACGCTTGAAGGTTGGGAATTCGGCGACGCATGCAGGCCAATTGAGCAAATTGATTTAGTCGCGCACCTGGTCGCGTCGCGGGCGCATAAGCCGTTCTCTCTGAAAGGGGCGTCATCTTACGCAGGTAGCCACCGGCGTATCGACATTATGGGGCAGGGCGCAGGCAGCGATGCCGATGCCCAGGCCGGGCTGGTTTTCTCAGTCCTCTTTGGCGAGACTGTCGAGCGTGATTGGCTGGGTGAAATCGGCATCGAGCGCCCAAGCGGAGGCATTATCTCAAGATTGATCGGAAAGGCTTCGCCGCCGAAATCGCCGGAGGCTTGGCTAACTTCGTTCCAGGAGAAGACACAACACCTGCTTGATCAACTGATGGAGGACCGGCCCAAAGCCGCATTAGCGGCACAGCTTGGCCCGGGCGCCGAAGTTTCGCTCTTTCAATGCGTGCCGCGCGAATCTGACAATCCGCGAAGCGACAGCATCACTTACCAAACGGCCCATACAGAACTTGCAGACGCGCGTTTTGCTGGTGCCCGCATCTCATCGGTCAGATTCTCGCGCCACAGCGAGAGCCTTCTCGGGTTGAGGATCGAGCGCACACTGGAACAACCGTTCGACCAGGTTTCCGATCGGGGCGACCTCGCCGAGCGGATCGACAGCGCCCTACGCGACGCTGACGCTGGTGGGGTCTATGGCGAGGGGCACGGCACGGGCCATGTTTATATCGATTTCGCGACTCGAGACATTCCGATCGCGATTGCAACTGTCGAACTTGTCCTGAGCCGGGCAGAGGTTTCAGGATCCGCCGCGTTCCTGTTCGATGAAGCCGGGTTAGAGCAACGCGTGTTGCCAATACAAGCTTCCAGAAGTCCCCATTGATCGGGTAACGAGATGCAAACCAACTTCACCGACGAACAGCTCCAAAACCCCGGCATTGCCCGGGCCAACCAGATCTTGCGGGCCTGTGTCCATTGCGGGTTTTGCACCGCGACTTGCCCGACTTATCAGGTTCTGGGTGACGAGTTGGACAGTCCGCGCGGGCGGATCTATCTGATCAAGGATATGCTGGAGACCGGTCGCGATGCCGATGAGACGACGGTCAAGCATATCGACCGCTGCCTATCGTGCCTCGCCTGCATGACCACCTGCCCATCCGGCGTGCATTACATGCATCTGGTCGATCATGCCCGCGAGCATATCGAGAAGACCTATCGCCGGCCGCTGTTCGACCGGGTGCTGCGCTGGGTGCTGACCCAGATCTTGCCCTATCCGGGGCGCTTCCGGCTGGCGTTGGCGGGGGCGAAGCTGGCGAAACCGTTTCGCCGTTTGATCCCCGGCAAACTCGGCGCGATGATCGACCTCGCCCCGCCGCGCATCGCGCCGCCGATGGCGCATGATGATCCGGGGGTCAGACCGGCCGCGGGCATTCGCCGCAAGCGGGTAGCGCTGATGACCGGCTGTGCCCAGAAGGCGCTGAACCCGGATATCAATGCCGCCACCATCCGGCTGTTGAACCGCCATGGCTGCGATGTGGTGATGGCGCGGGGAGCTGGCTGCTGCGGGGCGCTGACCCATCACATGGGCAAGACCGACCTTTCCCACGCATCCGCTGCGGCCAATATCCGCGCCTGGGCGGCCGAGATGGATGGTGAAGGTCTGGATGCGGTGATCATCAACACCTCGGGCTGCGGCACGACGGTCAAGGACTACGGCTACATGTTGCGGGGCGATCCGGTATTGGCCGGGGACGCTGCCCGGGTCTCGGCCATCACCCGCGATATTACCGAGTTCATGATCGAGATCGGGTTGGGTCACGCCTCGGCGCCTACACTGCGGGTCGCCTATCACTCGGCCTGTTCGCTGCAGCACGGCCAACAGGTGACCGAGGCGCCGAAGTCATTGTTGCGTCAGGCCGGGTTCGAGGTGGTAGAGCCGGCCGAGGGCCACCTGTGTTGCGGCTCGGCGGGCACCTACAATCTGTTGCAGCCGAAAATCTCGGCCGAACTGAAGGCGCGCAAGGTCCGGAATATCGAAGCGACCCGGCCGCAACTGATCGCGGCGGGCAATATCGGCTGCATGATGCAGATCGGCTCGGCGACCGGAATTCCCGTGGTTCATACGGCCGAACTGCTCGACTGGGCGACAGGCGGGCCGGAGCCGTTGGGTTTGGCCGGGCGGATCGCACTTGATTAGCCTTCGCATAGCCACATTTGCGGCGCTATATTTGCGCCGATGATCAGGATGCTATTCCTTTTGGTGCTGGCTGCACTGCTGGGTGCGCCGCCGCTGCCCGCAGCCGCGCTCGAGCTTGACCGGCTGCGCATGCTGACCACGGCTGAGCATGTGCCCTGGCGGGGGGTGGGCCGGGTCAATATCGGCAACACCCGTGAGATCAGCATGTGCACGGGAACCCTGATCGCCGAGGATCTGGTCCTGACCGCTGCCCATTGCGTTGTCAGCTCCCAGACCGGACAGGCCTACCGGCCCAACTTGGTGCATTTCGTCGCCGGTTGGCGGCGCGGGCAGAAAGTTGGCCATAGTGTTGCCAGTGCGATCACCGTGCATCCCGCCTACACGTCTAGCGAAGATATGAATTTTGACCGGATCGCGGTCGATCTTGCGGTGATTCGACTCGCAAAGCCGATTTCCCAGGAGAAGGCTCCGTTCTTTGGCCTGTCACCGGTGCCGGTGATCGGCACGCCTGTGACGCTGGTCAGTTATCGCCGTGATCGTGCCCACGCCCTAACCAAGCAGGAGGGTTGCGAAATCACCGGAATCCGGGATGCCGTGATGGCAATGAATTGCAGTGTCACGTTCGGGGCGTCGGGCTCGCCAGTCTTCGTATCGAGCGGTGACAAAATGCGCCTGGTCGCAGTTATCTCGGCAATGGGCCGAGACCCTGCTCACCCGGTCGCCTATGCGGTGGTCGCCGATACCGCCATTGCCGAAGTTCTGGCAGCGATGAAATAACGCCGCGCTAATCAGTCCGCCAATTTCATCGGCGTTGCGTTCGCCTGTCCTACATCCCGCGATTTCGAATGAAATGACCGCTCCAGGGTATGCGCCTCAGTCGGCGTCGATCCTCTTGACAGGCGTTCCTTCGCTTCCCACATCAGCTGTGCCGGACGCCGAAACGGGTCCGGTAAGCTCGAGTTGGCTTGCCCACATTGGGGGGCCACATCAACTGTATCGCTTCGCTAGGAGGGTATAACCCATGCGCAACTTCGATCTCACCCCGCTCTATCGCTCGACCGTCGGTTTCGACCGTTTCGGCTCGATGCTCGACCAGCTTTTGTCGGGCGACGCCCCGGCGCCCAGCTATCCGCCCTACAATATCGAGAAAACCGGCGACGACGCTTACCGTATCACCCTTGCGGTGGCCGGTTTCGGTGAGGACGACCTCAGCCTCGAGGTCAAGGACCAGGACCTGACGGTCACCGCGAAGAAGCGTGACGTGGCTGAGGATAAATCGGCCCAGTTCCTGTATCGCGGCATCGCCGAGCGCGGCTTCGAGCGGTGCTTCCAGCTTGCCGATCACATGAAGGTGACCGGCGCTGGGCTGGAAAACGGTCTTTTGCATATCGATCTGGTGCGCGAGGTGCCCGAGGCGCTGAAGCCCCGGACCATCGCCATCGGCAATGGTGCGAAACGCGGCCGCACCGTCGCTGGTTGAGCCTGACGAGCGGCAGCACGAAATAAAACTGCTGAACCGCGCCCGGACGCAAGTTCCGGGCGCGGTTTTTGCTTGCCAGCCGAGGCAATTCAACTTAATTGAACGCTCGTTCATATCTGGGAGCTTGACCGCGTCGGGGCGCTAAGTTCCTAATCTGGACTGCTACGGAACGGGCTGTTGGTCGTGATCCGGATTGGAGCGCCAAACCGCCGATAGATCGGGGCGTTTTCAGGGAGGACATGACGTGACAGGACAACCTCAAGGTTCGGCCGGGCGCGATACCTTTCCGAAATTGCTGCTCGCAAATGCGAGCGAGCGTGGCGGCCTGCCGGCCAGCCGCGAAAAGGAATACGGCATCTGGCAGAGCTGGACTTGGGCAGACGTCGCTGTCGAAGTGCGCGACCTTTCGTTGGGATTGACCAAACTTGGCCTGAAGCCCGGTGAGTCTATGGCAATTGTCGGCTCCAATCGGCCGCGCCTCTATTGGTCGATGGTCGCAGCCCAGATGGCCGGCGCGATACCGGTGCCGCTGTATCAGGACTCGGTCGCCGAGGAGATGCTTTACGTGCTCGAACATGCCGGCGCCAGCGTGGCGATGGTCGAGAACCAGGAGCAAGTCGACAAGATCCTGAGCATTCAGGATCGCCTGCCCGGCCTGCGCCAGATCATCTATTGCAACCCGCGAGGTTTGCGTAACTACGACCACGCGACGATGCATTCCTACGGCGATGTCCAGAAGATCGGCCGTGCCGCCGAGCCGGAGCTTGGGGCCGAAGTCGACGCGCGAACTGCGGCGGGCAAAGGCGCGGATACCTGCGTGATGCTGTATACCTCGGGCACCACCGGCAGGCCCAAGGGCGTGGTTCTGAGCCATGACAACATCATCGTCACGTCGCGAGCTTCGGCCAATTTCGATAATCTGGTCGAGACCGACTCGATTGTCGCCTATCTGCCGATGGCCTGGGTTGGGGATTTCATCTTCTCGATGGGCCAAGCCTATGTGAAGGGCTTCTGCGTTGCCTGCCCTGAATCCGCCGAGACCATGATGTCCGATCTGCGCGAAATCGGTCCAACTTATTTCTTTGCGCCGCCGAGCATCTTCGAGCGATTGCTGACCACGGTGACGATCCGGATGGAGGATGCCAGCGCGACCAAACGCTGGCTGTACAAGACCTTCATGAATCACGCCCGCGCGATCGCTGCGAAGCGCCGGACCGGCGCGGCGCTGACGCTGGGCGACAAGCTGAAATACTTTCTCGGCCAGGCTTTTGTTTTTGGCCCGCTGAAGAACACCCTTGGCATGAGCCGGGTGCGGGTGGGCTATACGGCCGGCGAGGCGATCGGGCCGGACCTGTTCGAGTTCTACCGATCGATCGGCATCAATCTGAAGCAGCTGTATGGCCAGACCGAAGCCAGTGTCTTTATCACCCAGCAACCGGACGATGGTGTCGATCCGGACTGTGTCGGTGTGCCGACCCCAGGGGTCGAGATCCGCATCGATGACGCCACCGGCGAGGTGTTCTACCGCTCACCCGGCGTGTTCCAGGAATACTACAAGAACCCAGAGGCCACCGCCGAGACCAAGGACCCCGAGGGCTGGGTCGCGACGGGCGATGCCGGATACATGGACGAACGCTCGGGCCAGTTGCGCATCCTCGACCGGGCCAAGGATGTGGGCAAGCTGACTGATGGGTCGCTGTTCGCGCCGAAATATGTCGAGAACAAGCTGAAGTTCTATGCCAATATCCTGGAGGCGGTAGTGTTCGGCGATGGCCGCGAAAGCTGCATGGCGTTCATCAATATCGATCTCGAGGCGGTGGGCAACTGGGCCGAGCGCAACAACATCGCTTATGGCGGCTACCAGGAACTGGCGGCGCACCCTCAAGTCTACCAGATGATCCAGGAGAACATTGAGGAGACCAACCGCAGCCTGGCCGAGGACTCGATTCTATCGGGCTGCCAGATCAATCGCTTCCTTGTTTTGCACAAACAGCTGGACGCCGATGACGGCGAGTTGACCCGGACCCTTAAGGTGCGCCGCAACATCATCGCCGAGAGGTACGGCGCCTTGATTGACGCGCTTTATGGCAGCGCTGCCAGTATTCTGGCCGAGGTCGATGTGACTTACGAAGACGGTCGTATGGGCAAAATCTCTGGCAACCTGGCTATTCGCGATGTGAAGACATTCCCGCGCCGCGACCAGATTAGCAAAGCTGCTTGAGGAGAGTGACCGCATGACCATCCAGCCGGTGGCCGAAGCAGCCGAAACCGACACCGAATACGCGCACCAGGAAGTCGACCATGGGCTGAACGCGCGCAAGGTCGGCGACGTAGTGATGGAGATGAAAAACATCACGCTGCGCTTCGGTGGCGTCACCGCGATCAAAGACGTCAGCTTTGACATCCGCGAAGGTGAAATCCGCGCCATCATTGGCCCGAACGGGGCGGGCAAGTCGTCGATGCTGAACGTTATCAACGGCTTTTATCACCCGCAGGAGGGCGAGGTCTGGTTCCACGGTGAGAAGCGTGGGGCCATGAAGCCGCATGAAATCGCCAGGCAGGGCATCGCCCGCACATTCCAGAACATCGCACTGTTTCGGGGTATGACGACGCTCGACAACATCATGACCGGGCGCCTGACCAAGATGCACACGAATATCTTCCTGCAAGCCCTTTGGAAGGGACCGGCCGAGCGCGAGGAGATCGAGCATCGCGCAAAGGTCGAACACATCATCGATTTCCTCGAGATCCAGGCGATCCGCAAGACTCCGGTCGGACGGCTGCCCTACGGCATGCAAAAGCGGGTCGAGCTGGGCCGTGCGCTGGCCGCCGAGCCGAAGCTGTTGCTGCTGGACGAGCCGATGGCGGGGATGAACGTCGAGGAAAAGCAGGACATGTGCCGCTTCATCCTGGACGTGAACGATGAATTCGGCACCACCATCGCGCTGATCGAGCACGATATGGGCGTGGTGATGGACATCGCCGACCGGGTGGTTGTGCTCGACTACGGCAAGAAAATTGGCGACGGCACACCTGAAGAAGTGCGCGCCAACCAGGATGTGATCGACGCGTATCTGGGGGTTGCCCATGACTGACGTAAGCCGCCAGCCAAATACGGGAGAATGTGCATGGGTTTCCTGACCGATCCATTCTTTTACGAGGTCCTGGTCTCGGGCCTGCTGGCCGGGGTGATGTATGCCCTGGTGGCGCTGGGCTTCGTGCTGATCTTCAAGGCCTCCGGCATTTTCAACTTCGCCCAAGGTGTGCTGGCGCTATTCGCGGCGCTGACGCTGGTGGGCTTCCAGAAGGGACAGGTTCCCTTCGCCCATCTGATCAACGCGATCTTCGGCACCGAAGTGCAGTTCTGGAGTGATGCCGGGATCCCCGACTTTCTCGCCATCCTGCTGACGCTGGTGGTGATGATCGCGCTGGCCTGGGTGATCGTGCGGGTGGTGCTGCGGCCGCTGGTGAACCAGGAGGGGATCATCCTGTTCATGGCCACCATCGGGCTGGCCTTCGTGCTCGAAGGACTGGGCGACATTATGTGGGGCGCCAACGTCAAAAAGCTGGATGTTGGCCTGCCCTCGGGCCCCTCGGATGCAATTATCGACGCGACCGGCATGTTCGTCGACAAACTCGAGATATCGGCCGCCGTGGTGGCGATCATCCTGGTTGTCGCGCTGACCCTGTTCTCGCAATACACCAAGATGGGCCGGGCGCTGCGCGCAGTGGCCGACGACCATCAGGCGGCGCTCAGCGTCGGCATCTCGCTGGAGACGATCTGGTGGATCGTCTGGTCGGTGGCGGGCATCGTGGCGCTGGTCGCCGGGGTCATGTGGGGCGCCAAGTCGGGGGTGCAGTTCTCGCTCAGCCTGATCGCGCTGAAGGCGCTGCCGGTGCTGATGCTGGGCGGCTTCACCTCGATCCCGGGCGCCATCATCGGCGGGTTGATGATCGGCGCCGGCGAGAAGCTGTTCGATTTCTATATTGGCGTGCCGTTTCTGGGCGGCGCGACCGAAAACTGGTTCGCCTATATGCTGGCGCTGGGCTTCCTGCTGTTCCGGCCCCAGGGCCTGTTCGGCGAAAAGATCATCGAGAGGGTGTGACCAGATGCTCTACTGCGCGCAAATCGTAGGGCGGGGTTCACCCCGCCATCTTCGGCGAAAGATTTGGCGGGGTGAACCCCGCCCTACAGGTGCGCGTTCATTTGGGGCGGGGGTCTAGACAATGCTCTATCGTGAAGCCGGTGAATTCAAGACCAGCTACCAGGCCGATCTGGCGACCTTTCCGATCCGGTTCGATCTGTGGGGGTTCTGGGCGATTATGGCGTTCGCGGCGCTGGTGGTGCCGTTCTTGATCAACGACTATTGGGAGCAGGCGATCTTCCTGCCGTTCTTCGTTTTCGCCCTGGCGGCACTGGGGTTGAATATCCTGACCGGCTATTGCGGCCAGGTATCGCTTGGCACTGGCGGGTTCATGGCGGTGGGCGCCTATGCGTCCTATAAGCTGATGACCTCGTTCCCCGGTCTCGACATCGTCTCGATCACGCTGATCTCAGGCGCCATCACGGCGGCTGTCGGCATCCTGTTCGGCCTGCCGTCACTCAGGATCAAGGGCTTCTACCTGGCGGTGGCGACCCTGGCGGCGCAGTTCTTCCTGATCTGGATGTTCAACAAGTGGGGGTGGTTCTACAACTATTCCGCTTCGGGCCAGATCTCGGCGCCGGAGCGCACCATGTTCGGCCTCGCCATCACCGGCGCCAATACTGAACCGGCGGTGACCTATCTGTTCTGTTTCGCCTTCCTGTTCGTCTTTGCCTGGGTTGCGCGCAATCTGGTACGCGGGCGGATGGGGAGGTCGTGGATGGCGATCCGCGACATGGATATCGCGGCCGAGATCATCGGGGTGAATCCGCTGATGACCAAGCTCAGCGCCTTCGCGGTATCATCGTTCTACATCGGCATGTCCGGCGCG
>Ga0307378_10011469_pt1 | contig 11408 bp, 7 predicted proteins | sample UN1MG_FD_202238 | JGI IMG/M metagenome (GOLD analysis project Ga0307378, IMG submission 202238) | Soil microbial communities from Risofladan, Vaasa, Finland - UN-1 | ecosystem: Environmental > Terrestrial > Soil > Coastal area > Acid sulfate soil | place: Finland: Risofladan, Vaasa | collected...
GCCAAAGCCGGCAACAAATGGCGCGTGCACTTTGTGCCGGATGAAACAGGCTCATGGGCGTACGCAGCATCTTTTCGTACCGGGCCGGACATTGCTCTTTCGAGTGATCCTAAAGCAGGCTCGCCGGCGGCGTTCGACGGCGCCGCGGGGACACTTGAAATCGCTCCGAGCGATAAAACCGGCCGAGACCACCGGGCCAAAGGACTGCTCAAATACGTCGGTGAGCACTATCTGAAATACGCCGGTACCGGCGAGTATTTCCTCAAGGGCGGCGCCGACAGCCCCGAGAACTTCCTGGCCTACGCCGACTTCGACGGCACATACGACGCGAGCGCCGACTCGGGCAGTTATAAAGACGTGGGGACCTTTATTCATAAGTACACCCCGCATGTCCGTGACTGGCGTCCGGGCGATCCGACATGGAAAGGCGGCAAGGGCAAGGGCATGATCGGAGCGCTGAATTATCTGGCCTCGGAGGGCATGAATAGTGTCTATTTTCTGACTTACAACCTGGACGGGGGCGACGGGCGCGACACGTGGATGTGGACGACCTCGAAAGTCCGCGACCGCTTCGACTGCAGTAAACTCGACCAGTGGGAAGTCGTCTTCGAGCACATGGATCACTTGGGGATCATGCTGCACTTCGTGACACAGGAGACCGAGAACGACCGCAATCTGGGCGGATCCGCGGGCCTGAATCCGATACGGAAGCTTTACTATCGCGAACTGGTCGCTCGGTTCAGTCACCACCTGGCCGTGATGTGGAACCTCGGCGAGGAAAACAACACGCCCGACAAGGATCGTAAGGAGATCGCCGCGTACATTCGAACTCTGGATCCTTACGACCACCCGATCACGGTGCATACACACAATAATAAGTCGCCCGAGTTCTACAAGGGGATTCTGGGCGATTCGGGCTTCGACGCTTCGTCGATCCAGAGCGGGCTGGACCGGTACCACGGCGACGCCGTCGCTCTTCGGCGACTCTCGGCCGAGGCGGGACGCAAGTGGGTTATTTTCGGCGACGAGCAGGCGCCCGCGAGCCACGGCGTCGTGCCTGACGCCGACGACCCGGAACACGATGGGCCGCGCAAACTGGCGCTTTGGGGCAATCTGATGGCCGGCGGATCGGGAGTCGAATGGTACTTCGGCCACCGCTTCCCGCATATGGACATTAACTGCGAGGACTGGCGGACGCGCGACATTATGTGGGACCAGACGCGCTATGCGCTTGAGTTTTTCCATAAACATCTGCCCTTCTGGAAGATGGCTCCGGACGACACCCTGGTCTCGGCCGAGAAGGCATATTGCTTCGCCAGGCCCGGCCAAATTTACGCCGTATATCTGCCTGCCGGCGGCACGACGAGACTCGACCTGGGCGACCATTCGGCAACCTTCACCGTAAAATGGTACAACCCGCGTACCGGCGGGGAGCTTCAAACCGGCACCAAAACCGAAATAAAAGGCCCCGGCCAAGTCACCATCGGCCAGCCGCCCAGAAACACCGAAAAAGACTGGGTCGCCCTGATAAAGCTCAAATAACCATATCGTAAGCAAACCAAAATGGTATTTTCGGCGGAAATTGGCCCATTCGACTTCGCTCAGGACATGCTTTGAATTGGCTTTGAATTGGCTTTGTTTTTTCGCCGACCCAAAGCGCGAAAATCTTCATAATATCCTTTCATATAGAGACTTATGCCCATTTTGCCCATTTGCAAATTGGGTTTGTTTTTTCAAATTAAGCTCAATTTCTCGTCGTTTTCTACTCTTTTTCACCTGTTTTTTTCATTATTTTGGCTTTTTTCCCTTTGTTTTTTTCAAATTAACCACGAATTAACACGAATAAACACCGGATTTACTCTCATTTTTGCAACCCAGCACCGCAGGGGTGCGGGCTAAACTGTATTATTTCGTACTGCGTTCTGCGTGATTGGACCTATCATTTATCATTCATCAATAATCATTTACTTGGGCTTCGGATTTCCGGCCGAAGGTCGGCGTTTGGCTTTGTTTGGCTTTGTTTTTTCGCCGCCCGAAAACGCAAAAAACGCCATAACATTCTTTCTTATAGATAGTTAAGTCCATTTTGCCCTTTCGCAAATTGGGTTTGTTTTTTCAAATTAACCACGAATAACCACGAATAAACTCCAAATTTACGCTCATTTTTGCCTTTTTACTTCTATTTTTCTCAATTCTACAAGGAATTAACCACGAATTAACACCAATTAACACAGTTGTTTGAGCCACAGACGCCGTCCTAAGCGTAGTCGAAGGAGAGCACAAAAGTCACAGAGAAATAAGTAATAGTAATTAAATAATCATAAATAATAATATCTTCTCCATTTTTCATTCTTCATTCATCAATAGTCAATAGCAAATAGTCATTTAGTTAGGTATTATACTAAATTATGCCTCAAAAATCAAGTGAATTCCAAAAAATTCTCCATTACACGGCGTCCCCTTCGACCGGACTCAGGGCAGGCTTTGTGCGTATTGCGTAGTGCGTATTGCGTATTGCGTGCTGTGGATAATCAATAATCAACTTAAAGTAGACAGGATTTACATGAATAAACGGTGATTTTTGAGTGGATACTCGATTTCGGAGCGTAGCGTAGATCCGGCCGCGTAGCGAGACGGACTGAATCCTCGCTTTCTTCACTTTTTTCCGCCTTTTTCGCTTGCTCGATAGGAAACGGTATCTATAATTGAATATAGCGGATATGATAGCTCTGAAGTGGTAACGTCGTAGTTTGTGCTTTCTTGCTTTATGCCGAGAGGCTTGGGATATTATACGGTAACCATATAAATATTGTTCGCCATAATAAACACACATTAGGAATAGTATGTCATACGCAATACAAAGTATAGACAGTATTGAACAAAATAAGCTATATAGTGATGACACTGGAATTCATGATTGGTATAGGTTTGTCTTGTCATACCCACCCCATTTAGTGCGCGATTATATTAATAAATTCCAACTAAATGGTGAGCATACAATTCTTGATCCTTTTTGTGGAACAGGGACAACATTGATTGAAAGTAAAAAACATGGTATTCCATCAATTGGAATTGAAGCTAATCCTGTTGTTCAAATGGCTGCAAGAGCCAAAGTTGACTGGAATGTTGATTGTAATGCTCTATTAGAACATTCTCTACTTTTAGCTAAAGAAGTAGAAAACCGATTAAAAAAATATGGAAAAAATTTAAAGGTTCTTGATACGGAAAGAGAAAAGCTAATTATCAAAAATTCGATTAGCCCTATTCCACTCCACAAATCGCTGGTTTTTTTAGAAGTTCTAAATGATATGTGCGATAGCCGTTTTTATGATATTGAACGAACTGCTTTTGCCAAACAGCTTGTTTGTTCATATAGCAACTTGCATTTTGGTCCGGAAGTTGGAGCTAGCCGCAAGAAGAAAAATGACGCTGAAGTAGTGAAACTCTGGTTAAAACAAATTCATAAAATTGTAGCTGATCTAGAAGAGTACGCTTCAGAAACAATTATTCCTTCTGAAGTATATTTAGGCGATTCAAGATCAATCAGCACTTTATTAAATAGACAATCTATAGATGCTGTAATCACATCTCCACCATATCCGAACGAAAAAGACTATACAAGAACAACTAGACTTGAATCGGTTTTGCTTGACTTTGTTACTGTTAAATCTGATTTGCGTGAAAATAAAGAAACCTTTCTACGCTCCAATACGAGAAATATATACAAAGGAGATGATGATGAAAAATGGATTTTTAAGCATCAGCATATTATGGACTTAGCTAATTCCATTGAAGCTAAGCGCATTGAATTAGGAAAAACATCAGGGTTCGAGCGCCTTTACCACAAGGTAGTCAAAAATTATTTTGGAGGTATGGCCCGTCATTTAGAAGAATTGAAGCCAGCACTTCGACCGGGAGCGCAACTAGCATATGTAGTTGGTGAACAGGCTTCCTATTTTCAAATACCCATCCAAACAGGTAAGCTTTTATCAGATATTGCCGTTGAAATGGGTTATGAATTAGTAAGTATTGATCTTTTTAGGACTAGATTATCAACAGCAACAAAAGCTCAATTGAGAGAAGAAGTTGTATTACTTAGGTGGGAAGGGTAAGCATGGCAAATAATGATGGAAATAGATATTCGCAGTTGATAGAAGACATCTTCTTTCAAAAGTATAAAGATGGAGATAACAGGGTCAATTTTCAACGAGTTGATCTGGAAAAATCTGCTAAAAAATTAGGGATTAAACTGCCAAAAAATTTAGGTGACGTGATCTATTCATTCAAATTTCGAGCACCCCTTCCAGGTTCTATTACAAAGAAGGCTTCATATAATAAGGAATGGGTAATTAAAAATGTTGGGCGGGCGCAGTATGCTTTTATACAAGTAACAGAAGCGAGAATCTTGCCAGATAAAATGATGTTGGCTACGAAGATACCTGATGCCACACCTAGCATAGCAGAAAAATATGCTTTCGATGATGAACAAGCGCTATTAACTAAACTTAGATATAATCGCCTACTAGATATTTTTACGGGTGCTGCATGCTATTCACTACAAAATCATTTTAGAACAACAGTACCAGGAATAGGACAAGTTGAGACGGACGAAATATATGTCGGAATAGACAAGATGGGTAGGCAATTTGTTTTTCCTGTGCAAGCAAAAGGGGGGGGTGATGAAATAGCTGTTGTTCAAATTGAACAAGATATTCGCCTATGTGAACATAAATATCCAGAATTAATTTGTAGAGCTATAGCTGCCCAATTTATTGATTCTAATAAAATTTCTCTATTTGAATTTATTATGCAGAATGATGAGGTAAAGAAGGTTACTGAACGTCATTATGAATTGGTTTTATCAACGGATATTACCGATGAAGAACTAGCACAGTATAACCAGTTAAGTTGATGGAATGATTAGGTACGTTTAATATTTTTAGGCTTCATTAATGAGCAGTAGGTCGTGCAAAGAAGAACAAGCAGGCTGAAGCTGTAAATAAACAAAAGTAAAAGAACTGAATAAGGTGACATGAATCGGTAAGGGGGTCTATTTGTTTCCTGTAGCAGTCACACTTTGATTTTTGGAACCAAGAGCGAAAGTTCTCTGGCATGCTCTTCGTTTGCCTTACTTTATATGAAAAATGGGAAATTTGAACATGATATGGTTTGTATTAGGCCCATCCGGAACTGGAAAGTCTAGTTTCGGGGAGTACCTCGCCAACATTAAAAACTGGTACCATCTTGAAATTGACCAGTTCGACAAGGATGGGATTGATATAAATGGACTCCGACGAGATTGGGATGCTTATTACAACAAGTTCAACCCAAGCGGCTTGCTTAAAGAACTAAATAAGCGAGTCAAGCAATCTGGAAAGTCTAATTTCGTTTTGACATTTCCGGGCAACTTAGTTCTTTTAACAGATCACATATCTGCGGTAGTGGACAATATCAAGATAATTTACCTATATGGTTCAGCAGCTCGCTGCATAACTGCTTTTCTGACACGTGAGCAAAAAACGCATCGAAACCTTGGACTTGACCATTGGATAACATATAACTGCGCTACATATATAAAAATGAGTGAACCAGAATTAGAAGCTAATCGCGTGCACGTATGGACGCACAATGGTGAACGCAGACAGCACGAAGATATATTTGCTGAAGTATTGGTCTGGAATTAAGTGGCTAACACGTCGCTACAGCCGACGACGTAGGAGATGGGTATAGGCGATACATGGCGCGCCTGGGATTGTTCTCAGAGGTTCTATGTATATGTAAGGGATATCTGGGGATACAACACATATTTACATGGGAAAATTAGGGACAGCGGGGCTGTTGGAAATTATTAGGGAATTGTTAGTGCCGTTTATCAATTTATGAGGTTTAAGGATAAAAGTGATGGCAAAGACGTATAGAAACAGGAGAAAAAGAACTTCAATACCCGAATCTCACGCCTGTTCCTTCAACTATGTTCAGGGCAGGCTCTGAGCCCGTCGAATGGGAAGGATAGAAGTGCTGCATCTACTCAAATTGGGTTTTTCATGTAGTTGTTGCTTGTGTTGGGCATGTCGTAATGTTAATTTTATATCGCGGCCAGATGCTTCGACTGCGCTGCACTCCGCTCAGCATGACAAATAACGAAAAATTGTTCGGGACGTTTACCGAATGGCGGTTCCTTAAGGGATTAAAGAGTAGAAAACTCCCGCATCGACAAGAGGTCGCGTACAAATTGGAAGATACTGCTCCTGCCGCAAAAGAGAACGAGAACTGCATTTAGTCGCTCTGCATCAGTTAAATACCTGTAAAAGCTATTGGGATAGCCGAAAACATGCAGCATAGCCCTGCCGGACGCGATTGTGGCCTAAAAACATCCCGAATAAAAAAACTGTTGCAAATTCCCGGAGCTTTATTATAATATCCGCTTGTTTGTGCGTGATGTGTACCACGCAAAACGATATACGCAATACGAATATAGGGAGAAGTTTCAATGGTACCAGTTACGGAACCTGGAATTGACTTATTTGCCGACAATTTGCCGTCGATGGACGAGATTAAAACACTGTCTGAATTTATCCATTCCGGCGAAGCTAACATGATACGCTTCAATGAACAAGTGGAATCGAATATGTCCGGAACCGGACAGAAGGCCTCTCTGGCAGTGGGAATCGGCCTTTTTATTCTTGGCAGAAACGCCGAAGCAGCCAAGAAACTTGCGAAAGGCAATGACTGCAAAGAGAAATTCATCTATCTTGCCTTTGCGCTGCGCCGGCTGGGCGAATTCGATAAGGCTATCGAAAAACTGCAGAAAAGTCTCGATTATGAGGCCGATAAATTAAATATAACAATGGAAAAAGCCGCTACATATCGTTACGTACGCGATTTCAAAGCCGCGGCGAAGGAACTCAAAGCCTGCACAAATTTTGTAAACGTAAGTGCCGAGTATCACTACCAGCTTGCCCGCCTTCAGGAATCCGAGGGGCTTTACGATGAGGCAGTGGACAATTACCTGAAGGCTTTGGAATTATCGCCGAACCATCAAAGGGCACTTTTCCACCTGGCCTTTCGTTGCGACTTGTCCGGTGATGAAGAAGCAGCCATCGACTACTACAGGCAAATTGCTGCAAGCTCGCCGGTGTACGTAAGTGCCCTGATGAATTTGGCTGTGTTATACGAAGACAGCGAAGAATTAGACAAGGCAACTCAATGTGTCGATACCGTCCTGGAAACTCATCCGAATCACCAACGAGCGATACTGTTCAAAAAAGACATCGAAAGCTCCAAAACGATGTTCTATGACGAGGAAAAAGAAAAGAAGAAGACCCGCAAAAGCCAGATTCTCGAAACTCCGATGTCTGATTTTGAGCTATCCGTGCGCAGCAGAAACTGCCTGAAAAAGATGAAGATCGACACTCTCGGCGACCTTTTGAATATCACGGAAACAGAACTTCTGTCTTATAAAAACTTTGGTGAAACTTCCCTCAGGGAAATCAAGACCATCCTCGAACCGAAAGGATTATACCTCGGCATGGCCCTTGAGGATAAGCAGCTCATTTCGGCGGAAATAACCGACGAGTCCGTCGCAGAAGACCAGGAAGAAGGGCTCAAGAACAAACCTGTCGATGACCTCCGATTGTCGGTGCGTGCCCGAAAATGCCTGCAAAAGCTCAATATTCGCTCAATCGGCGAAATAACATCCAAAACAGATGCTGAACTCCTCGGCTGTAAAAACTTCGGCGTAACAAGCCTGAACGAAGTCAGAATAGCCCTCACTGACCTTGGATTATCGCTGCGAAGCCTGGACTAACCGATTGATCATTATCAGGTAAATTGACATTGTCCACCACAATCCAACTGACAGCAGGTCCCGGGGAAATCGCCTCGCGGGCAGTTTCACGGGAACACCATCTTCGAGTGTCAAGCGGCCAAAAAGCCATCCTTCTGCTTCTGCTGCTGATTCTCGGCGGTTGTAAGAAACGCCAGCTTACAACACCAACCGTCCAGATGGATATCGAACCACAGTTTTGGATTAGAATATTACTCCTCGACAATGTCACGGCCTGCACACTCAAAACGGTCTCGCCATTCAGCGTCATCATCGATAAGGCCGAGCCGCAAACACAGAATACAGAAACCCGGTTTAATCAAATCAATGTTCCCATCAGCCTTGAATTAATCAATGGCAGAATCACTATCGGCGGTCAAACCTTCGAACACGATAAGGCCGTCATTTTTCCAGACGACCCTTACATCTTCAACCTTAACGGCAACGATTATCGCGGTAAATTAAGGCTCATAATCAATCCTGACGGCAGTTCATTCGATGTGATTAACCTGGTTCCGCCCGAGCCTTATTTAGCCGGCGTCGTAGGCGCCGAGATGCCCGGCTACTGGGAACCGGAGGCGCTCAAGGCCCAGGCAATTACAGCAAGAACTTATTGCTTTTACATTAAGAAGCGATTCGGCACAAACCGCGAATGGGATATGAAACAAACAGCGGCGCACCAGGTTTACCGGGGGCTGGCCGCCGAGTCGGCACAGATCTGGCACGCCGTCAATGAAACAAAGGGACAGGTCATTACCTGTAAACAATCCGACAGTCTCGATGACATTTTTCCCACCTACTACAGTTCAACCTGCGGCGGCCATACAGAGGACAGTATCAATGTATTCGGCGATTCCTTCGAACCGCTAATCGGCGTGCCCTGCCCATATTGTCAGGATGTGGCCAAGCCAAAGTTCTTCTTCTGGCCTATGATCCAATTTGACGAGACTGATATTACAGCCCGTCTGCTTCAAAGGTATTCACAACTCAAGCAGCTCGGAGAAATAACGAACATAACCGTCGTCGGTCAGAGCGATTACGGAGAATTTACTCGATTGACAAAAGTGAAACTTCACGGCTCGACCGGCAAAAGCGATTTTCTCAGGGCAGAGGATTTTCGCCTGGCTATCGACCCAACGGGCCGAAAATTGAGAAGCACAATTTGCCAAATCGTAAAATTGTCCGATAAATGGGCGTTTTTCTCCGGTAGAGGCTGGGGGCACGGCGTAGGAATGTGCCAATGCGGCGCCCAGGGCATGGCAAGAGACGGCAAAAACAACAGGCAAATACTTTCATATTATTACCCCGGATCCAAAATCAAAAGCATTTATTAAAACCATGAAATGTGGAATATTAGCATTAAAAAAGGTAATATACGAAAGTGACAGCATAAAAACGCAAAAGTCGAAATTCGATATCTGAATTTCATTAAATGATTAATTTTATGTTTTCGGTTTATGGTTATAAAGCAAATGGCCGATTTTGAAGTTCTCCATCAGGATTCAAGCTGCGCAGCCAGGCTGGGTTTGCTGCACACCGCCCACGGGAAGATCGAAACTCCCGTTTTTATGCCGGTCGGCACCGCCGGGGCGGTAAAAGGTATCACTCCGCAGCAGCTAAAAGAAACAGGCGCCGGTATCATCCTGGGCAATACCTACCATTTGATGCTCAGGCCCGGAGTTGAGACGATTGAAAAGCTCGGCGGACTTCATAAATTCATGGCATGGGACCGGCCAATACTGACCGACAGCGGCGGATATCAGGTATTCTCCCTGAGCCCGCTGACTAAAATTGACGACGACGGCGTGGAATTTGCAAGCCACGTGGACGGGGCAAAGATATATTTGAACGCTGAAAGCGCAACAGAAATCCAAAGTCGATTAGCCGCTGACATAATCATGTGCTTCGACCAATGCACACCATCCGGCGTCGAAATGCCCCAGCTTGAAAAAGCCGTCGAAAGAACCATCCTTTGGGCAAAACGCTGCAAAAAGGCACATAACAGGCCGAATCAGATGCTCTTTGCCATTGTACAGGGCGGAATAAATCCCGATTTGCGAACATACTGTGCCAAAGAACTCGTCAAAACAGGCTTCGATGGGTACGCAGTCGGCGGATTAAGCGTGGGCGAAGGGCATGTCGATATGATAAAAACGGTAAGCCATACGACGCCGCTTTTGCCGAAAGACAAACCCCGTTACCTTATGGGTGTCGGCACACCGGCGGATATTATCGCGGCCGTTTCGTCCGGTATCGATATGTTCGATTGCGTCCTGCCGACGAGAAATGGGCGAAATGCGTTTGCTTTTACTGAAAATGGCCCTTTGAGGCTGAGAAATAACGCGCATATCGACGATACCAGGCCAATCGAAGCCGGCTGCGACTGTTATTGCTGCAGAAATTTCAGCCGGGGCACCTTGAGACATTTCTTTAATTCGGGAGAAATGCTCGGGCCGATATTGTTATCTGTGCATAACCTGACGTTTTATCAAAGGCTTATGGCAAAAATAAGGCAGGCCATAAAAAGAAATAAACTGGCCGATCTGGCAAAAGAATTGATTATTAACAATTGATTATTGGTTATTGATAAAAAGATAAAAAGTGGTTAGTATTACCGGTTTAGCTGGCGGTATTCCCACCGGTTATCTCAATATAGAATGCGACATATGAAATTATGAAGGGAAAATAAAGATGGACAATATATGGATATTAGCCCAAACAGACAGCAGCGATGCATCCTCGGACATTTCTTCTGAGCCGATAACTTCGGATGAGCAAATGACGACGACCGGGCAATCCGATACAGATACAGCACCACTGACTAAGAAACCGAGTCCTTTCGGGGGCACTCAATTAATCTTTCTCGCCTTGATGTTCGTCCTTATGTACATGATCCTCTTTAGAGGACCTCGCAAGAAACAGCAGCAGCATAAGCAAATGGTACAATCATTGTCAAAAAACGATAAAATACAGACAATTGGCGGGATTATCGGAACCGTTGTCGATATTAGGGAAGATGAGATTACGCTGAAAATTGACGAATCGAATAATACGAAAATAAAGATTCTCCGTTCAGCAATCGGTCGAAATATGTCGAAAGATAAGAATTAATCGTTAGTACATAGCCGGCTGTTTCACAGCCGTTTAAGCAATACGCAATACGATATTTGAGGGAAGTTATGAGTAAGAATCTGACGCCGAAAATTGTTTTAATCATTGTTTTAGTGGTGCTTGCAGCCTGGACTTTATATCCACCAAATAAGACCTTAAAGCCCGGAATAGACCTGGCCGGTGGAACAAGTCTTATCTATGAAATTGACACTCACGGTCTCAAAGAAGCAGACAAGAAAGATTTATCGCAGAAATTAATAACCGTTTTGCGAAGGCGAATAGATCCTGCGAACATCCAAAACCTTATATGGCGACCTCAGGGCAGCACCCGCTTCGAGATACAAATGCCCCTGGCAAGCGCAGAAGCACGCCAAAAACGTCAGAACTACGAAAAAGCCGAGACAAACCTGCTTGATAAAAATCTCAGCGCCGCCAAAATCATGCGTTCGCTCAAAAAGCCCGCGGAAGAGCG
>Ga0307378_10011470_pt1 | contig 11408 bp, 10 predicted proteins | sample UN1MG_FD_202238 | JGI IMG/M metagenome (GOLD analysis project Ga0307378, IMG submission 202238) | Soil microbial communities from Risofladan, Vaasa, Finland - UN-1 | ecosystem: Environmental > Terrestrial > Soil > Coastal area > Acid sulfate soil | place: Finland: Risofladan, Vaasa | collected...
TGCAAATGGATGCGATCATAATCGATACCTATTTCTAGGTATTCCCTTTCAGGATAATATTTTCTTACCTCTTTAAATTTCATCCTAAGATAATCTTTTATCTTTTACCCCTTTTATGAGTATCTTCTTACGATATTGGGTAATCTATACAATATGATATTGAGTGTTGTATACTATATGAGCTGTTTTTCTTAGTCTCGTTTTTTATTATATCAAAGAACGAGCGAAAGACACAAGAAATTGATATCCTCCCCCCTTACAGGCGGGTAGTTCTCGCTAAATTAAAGTATTGAGGTCTGTATTGAAATCAGGGCAAACCTTCTTCTACTTCACAACTCACCGAAGTTTTCTTGGCACCAACGACCGAAAAATAGAAAGAAATGGGTATTTATAGTACATTATTTTAAGGTAGTATGTAACCAGTGGGCTGAGGCCACCTTTCTTTCTAGCAATACCAAACATCAAACGTCTACGAAGTGCCTTGAGTTCTTCAAGTGAATGTTCTTGAAGATTATAAGGAACTTCACTGGATTCCAGCCAGTAATCTTTACTGATATATCCGTTCTTGACTGCATCTTCATAAAAGGCTGTCCCAGGCAGTAGCCAAAGGATGTTCGCGCCTATTGATGATCGCGGTTTGATACGACCAATTAAGTCTATAGTTTCATCAATGGTTGATTCGTCTTCACCTGGACAACCAACCATCAGGTATGCTCTGGGAAGAATACCAATCTTGTGAATAAGGTCAAAAGCCTTTTCAATATCTTTTCGCGTTTGCCGCTTGTTGGTATTTTTCAGGATTTTATCACTTCCGCTCTCGACTCCAAAGTCGATGGTCACGCAACCGCTGGCCTTCATCACCTCCAGCAACTCACGATTCATCATCTTTACGTGACTACAGCAAGCCCACTGCAAATCCCAACCATTTTTGATAATCCCTTCGCAAATGGCAATAGCGCGCTTCTTATTAGCGGGAAAATTGTCGTCGAAGAAATAAATTGACCGAACGCGCAGATTTTCGACCAACCATCCTATTTCTTCAAGAACGTTTTCTGGCGAACGAAACCGCCATCTTCTGCCCCAAAACTGAACTGAAGCGCAGTAGTTGCAATCGAATATACACCCCCGAGAGGAAATAATAGCTGCCGTAGGACGGGGCAACGGCGGAAAACCTCCGTAATGCGAGAATTTGAAGTTCCGAAATCCGGCATAATATGGACGGGGAATCGAGTCGATATTTTGGATAGGGGTGCGAGGAGCAGTGTAAAACACGCTACCGTCTTCGTTCCGCAAGACCATGCCGTTAACATCCCCCAGATCTTTACCTTCTACCAGAGCCTTAAGAAACTCCGCAAATGTCTTTTCCCCCTCACCAACAATCACCGCCGAAGCATGGGTCTTCTTGAGGATGTGCTCGGGGTATATTGTGGCATGCGGACCGCCAAGGACCAGAAAAGCCTTCGGGGCTGCCTTTTTCAAGGCGGCACACAATTCCCAGACCATGTTACGGTCGATCGTCCAGCACGTCACGCCGACCAAGTCTGGAGAGACCTCCCGTACATCCTGTATAATCTGCGAAATGGTCCGAAGCCCACTGTCGATTAACAGTACTTCATGACCTGCTTGATGCGCCGTCGCACCGAGGTATGCGATACCCGGTGGAGGGAAGTCCGGCTTTTGACGCCGATTGGATGGACTACTGATTAATGCAATTTTCAAATAATCACCTCTTTGGTTTCATTTACATGTATTCTCAAGTCCTCCAGCCCATGCATATCGAAAGATTGACATATTGCACGACCTGCTTGGAACAAGCTCTTAAAAATCCAAGCGCATAATTCAGAATCTTACGCCAGTTTTTCCGCAAAAACAACTAAGGCCGTTAAGTACCTTCTATCTTCTCGCAGCCTTGGCAAGCACAGCCACTGTCTTTTCTGCGCAAACGTCCCAAGAAAATTTGTAAGACTGTTTTCTCGCGCGTTCAGAGGCTTCCCTACGTTGATTATCATCCCACGCAAGAACAGTTTTGATCACTACAGCTAAAGCTTGGCCATCTTTAGGAGGATAAAAAATTGCTGCATCACTAAAAATTTCCGGCAAACAAGGACTATCTGAGGATATACAAACACAACCATGTGCCATAGCCTCTCCAGCTATCATACCAAAAGACTCTACTCTACTTGTCATCACAAATATCTTGCAATTCCTATAACACCAACTCATCTCCTTCTCGCTTAATTTACCCGTCCAATATATTTTTGATGATAAATTATTTATTTTAATCCACTCTTCTAATTTTTTTCGATAAGGAACCATTCTTGATTCAGTTTCTCCTGCAATTACTACTCCCTTAGTATTCACTTTCTCCAATATTAAATGTTTCATTGCCCAAAGTACATCTTCTAATCCTCTTGCCGGGCGGATAGAACCAGCAGTAAATAAAAAATTTCCTTCCCAATCTTTGGGAATATTGTTTGGACGAATAAATTCCTTAAATCGAGGTATTTCTATTCCATGATAAACCAAACCTATTTTTTCTTCTGGAATATTCCACTTATGTGATAAAAATTCTTTAACATATTTTGATAAAGCAATTGTTCTATCTGCTTTTTTTATTGCTCTTTTCGCCACAAGACGCTGGATATACAATCTACATTTATTAATAAAATAATTTTCATCAATATTTTCTGCAAATGGTTCCATATTTTGAATCATATTAACAATAGGAACACTATTAAATTTAAAATAACGTTCTACCGGTATAAATATTACATCAGGGGAAAACTCTTTCAGTGATTTTTTCAAATCATCATCTGGTTTATAATACATCCATTTAAACGGTTTACAAGTAATAAATTTAACTTTAGGCAAAAAACTAAACCAACTTTGAATATCTATAGACGAAGGAGTGGCACAAAATATTGACTCTATATCAGGATTTATAGCCATCCTGGGAATAACATTTCTCATATATTTTTTATACCCCCCACTCATTCCTCCACCAGTTAGATTAATAATTGCAATTCTCATTTTATATTATTTCCCTTTTATTTTTAACTAATAAACTCGTACATATAGTTTAAATAATTCTGCTTATATTTTATATTAAATTTAGATAATATTATATTGAATTTATTATATCTATAGAATTTTTTTCAACTATATTCTATAGGAAAGACAACATGCATGACTAGTTTTTTAGCTTAAACTATAAACACTACTTGAAATTAGTACATGATCGAGTAGGAGGTAGATGATTATTTCATCTACCGTCCCCTCACACCACCTACGTACCGTTCGGTATACGGCGGTTCACAAAGCACTACGGATTTCTCCGCGGGATTTATCTTTGGTTTGTACCGGATACATACTCGGCTCTCCCTGAGTAGTCTGCAGCTGCACCGCTTTTTTTTCAGGACAGACTCTTTGTAGAGTTTTCTGCATTCTTAATATGTTTCTCAAACTTACCATGTTAATCCCTCACTTCATGTTCAACCATTCACTGGTATTTTTCAGCTAATATGGCCTCTGCTGACTTCTGACCATCTAAGGTCAGACCTCCCTAGGTAAGAATAATATCCTTCACCTCATATACCTGCTACATCTACCATACAATCTTTTGGTAGTATTGGATTTCGTTTTGGATAGCAAACTCATCCAGATTGTATGGCCTTATATGTAATTCGTGTTCCTTAAGGCCTGAAGTTTTGCCTTTAAGCAACCTTTCAGATTCCACCTCACGATGGACACCCTTGCTATTTAGCTAATGGTTGCAACTTTAAACCCCATAGCGGACTTTCACTGCCAAGCTATTACCCATACCAAGCGCACCATTCATCCACGGGTAAGCCCGTGGTATTCTGCCCTTCGGGTTAATAAAGTATACATTAATTAAGTTATATTATAATGTTTGAACTCAGCTTTTTTGACATTCCCAGTCAGCACTTTTTAATAAAATTAATACGAAATAAAGTTTTCCAGAAAAGAAAAATAAAAACATTAGCTAAAAAAGAATTAACTGCCATTTTATGCGAGTTCGGCCCAAATCCAAAAGTAACAAATATAAACCATTGTAAATATATTACAAAAAGACTCGCACCAAAAGAATATGATTTCAAATAAATCCCTTTGATTATATCAAATACAAATCGGTTAAATTTACCCCATAAAAACATGCCTATAATAATGCCACCTATTCTAAAATAGATATACAAGAACCCCATTAAACTAACTTCAAAACCGCTCGTCCACTCTGGCGGTAATCCTAATATATTTTTATACATTAGAAAATAATCCTTTGTATTATCTCCAAAAATAAGATTTAATAAGTCAATTCCACTAAATAAAGCATGGTCTTTCCCGTAAGAAACTATGGGTAACATTACGTCTAAACCACCAAGTCGTGAAAAAATAGCATCCAGTTTATTTAAACTCCTCCTAACATCAACACTTTGTATGAAAAATCTTAAAGATTCTATACCCCCCCCTGATCCATGTCTCAAAGTTATCTCTCTATAAGTAGCTATACCCGAATACAATGCAAAAAAAAGTAATATTAAACCAATTATTATAATGAACAACTTTTTTGGGTATTTTCCTGTTTTATCTTTATTTAAAATAAATAATACTATAAAAATGAAAATCGGATAGAGCAAGCCGGCTTTACTTAAATTCATTAGAGAAAAGCCAACCACAACCAATACTATAAGAGAAGCTAAAAAAATATGTATTATTTGATTCCTCTCAATTGAAGCGAAAAGATATAAAGAAAGTAATAATGCTTGGCTGGTAAAGAAAATATAATAAGTAATTCCAACAATTTTAAAAGCAATCTTAGGAGAACTTACAAATATTCTTCCAATTCCTAATTTGAATTGTAAGATATAAACCATAAAAGTTAAGAAAATTGAAATAAGCATTAATATATTTAAAGTGGGTATTTTTATAGTAGCTTTTATTTTTCTATAATTTAAAGTACTTCTATAATTTGTATTAGTTTTTATAATGTATCCAAAATAAAATGAGAAGAAGCCGATAAGAAATATTAGAAATGTAATATAATAATCATACTCGGAAAAATTAAAATTAATCGGCAATCGATCAACAAAAAAGAAAAATTGTAAAGGATTAAAAGAATATAATAAAAATTTTAATGGGTAGGTTAAGAATGAAATAATAATAAAGACAAATAGAGGAGATAAAAAACCTATAGGATGGAATGATTGTTTTTTAATCATCTCTATAGTAAAAACCAAAGAAAAAGCAAAAAGTAGAACTACGCCTATCTTTGAACTATCAACCCAAAATAAAGCCAATGTACAAACTAAAAAAACAAGCAAATAAGTACACAGACTTAGATATACTTTAGAGATTACTATAGAATTTGGCAACGTCTTATTCATTTAAACTCCATTTTAAATTTTATTTTATAAAATATTCTCCATAAATACTTTCCCAATCCAATACAAGTTCCAACTGTTAAGATAAGTCTTACAATTGCATACTTCAAGCTTTTTACACTTTCAAATGAACTTTTAAAAGCATCCAACGAAAATGACCTTAAAATCATTTTTTTAGCTTCGCTGTTCTTACCGAGCATTAATAAATTCATAGCACAATATAGATCGTCAAAGCTTTTTCGAGCCTCATATCTTCTCAATATTCTCTTTTTAATTGAGACATTTTGAAGAGCTTTCGATTTTAAAAAATATTCCATTACTAAAAAGGTATCGTCTCTTTTAGTACGTAAATAATGCCACTGCATAGTACCTTGTGTCTTAGAGATTCTATATTTAAGCAAACTTTCATCTACAATTCCAATTGGGAATCTTTCCAATATTTTCAAGTACATCGCTAAATCTGCCGGTCTTCCAAATTTTCTTACATCATAAAAACCGATTTCCTTATGTACATCTTTTCTTACCATACAGGATGGACTCAATAAAAATGTATTTCCATTCTTTAAAAGTGTTATATATATATCCTCAAAGGTATAAATATCTTTGCCTTTTAATTCCTTAGGTAAATTAAAAGTACCAATTGTTTCACCTTTTTCATTTATTAATGAGCCCAATGTAAATACAGCCCCAGCACTTGGGTAAGATTGCAAAAAATTCGCCTCTTTCTCCACTATATTAACTTCGTATATATCATCTGAATGGTATATTGCAACAAATTCACCATGAGCTAAATTAATGCATCTGTTAAAGTTATCATATGCATCAACAGTTTTTGCATTTCTATAATATCTTACTCCATACTTTTTTATATATTCATAGATAATCTCTTTTATACCATCAGTAGAGGCATTATCGGAAACAATAATCTCTTTATTTGAATATGTTTGGGTAACTATATAATCAAGAGATTCTCTCAAAAATCTCGCATTATTGTATGTAGGAATACAAATGCTAACCAACGGATTACTTTGAGACGATGGCATAATTCAAAACTCCTTCTATAACTTTTTTCAACTCTAAATATTTGTATGATACTAAAGCGAACGATAAAAATAGAATTGCCTTCAACCCTAAGAATACAGCAACATTGCCTTTCAAATAGGATAAACAAAGAATGAAGGCAAAAAATGGTGAAGAAATGAGAACAGATTTAAGTATAAATTTATAATCATAACTTATAAAAACTAATTTCTGAGTATATGTAAAAATCATTATAAATTGAAGAACATAACTCAGTAATGTAGATATTGCTGCACCGTACATTCCATATCTTGGAATTAATATGAAATTTAATCCTATATTTAAAGTAACAGAAATAAAAGTAAATAGGAACATCTTCCCGGTCTTTTCTTTCATAATTACCGTAGCCCCAAGAAGATTAGTCGCACCCCACAAAATTACTCCAAATAATACAATTCCCACAATGTTATAACCTTCTATATATTCTGTTCCAATGAATAATTGAAAAACCTCTCTCAAAATAACAAAATAGCCAATCATTATGCCTAACATCACTAACCAGTAATATTTAAAAACCCTGCTTATAGCTTTTTTATATTCATCCCTTGATTGAGCAAATTGTTTAAAAAGAATTGGAGATAATGCTTGTCCAAAAGGATTGATTAGAAAACTATTAATAACTTCCGCAAATCTATATCCCACAGTATAAATACCGACTATTGTCAACCCCATATATAAATTTAATATATACCTGTCAGCCCAGGTTAAAAGCATTAGAAATAGAGTATTCGGCACTAAAGGTATCCCTATCTTCAATAATTCTTTCAGGTTAATCAACGAAATAACATTTTTATCTGGTTTATAATTGCCAAAAAAATATCTTAATCCAATAAGGGATATTATAAGATAAGATACTAAATAAGCTTTTAAGTATGAAATATATCCTGATTTTAAAACTATTAAGTAGATTAAAGTTGATATTATAAGCGCCGCATTAAAAATTAGTGTTATTAGAAAATAATTCTTTGGTTTTTTAGCTACGATGAGAATATTTGTATAAAAGTTACCAAAGATCATAAATAAGACCAATAAAAATATTATATTCAAATCCGACGTAAATATACTTACATTTAATAATTTCTGGAATAATGAAGGATATAATAAAAACACAAAATATACCAAACTAAATACAATTAAATTGTATGCAAAAATAGTATAAATATTTTTTATATTCTCTCCTTTTGAAACTTTATAGAATTTTATAGAAAAGGATACACTCACCCTACCTTCTATTATTGTTGAGGTGATAATTATAAATATCCAGATTAGAGATATTTTACCGAAATCTGTTGGTGGTAAAAATTTTGTATATAGGGCGAGAATACCGAAACTGGTAAACGCATTTATTACCTGGCTTAAAGATAAAAAACTGAAAGCTTTTGTTAAATAATTTCGAGATAGGATATTAAAAATTTTTGTTTTTTTTATGTTTAGCATAAAACATTCCTATTTTATTGCCTTAACATTAAGGCTTATATAAACTCCGAACTCCGGTTTTCCAGCCAACGATGATGCATCTTTAATATCTCCTAAGAAATGTGGATAGCTTGAATATTCACTAATGTTCTTAAATTCTACATCCAGAAGTATTTGTTTAAGCAAATCAAACCAAAAAACCGACTTATGATAGTTATACCGTGTATTTCCCCCCCCCATTAAAATGCCTTGTATTAATTCCATATCTTTGAACTCTAACTTCTTTGTTTTGACTATATCCGATAGCTTGATTAAATCTGGAACGGATATTCTCAGTTCACCTGAGGGCTCCAAAAAATCATAAAACATTTTTAGTATCTGTATCGAATCTTTTCTGGAAAAATGTTCTAGGGTATGAGATGAATAAATTAGTCTTATTGAATTAGGCTTTATGTATTTTGGTAGATTTTTTATTTCACAAACAAAATCAGTCGCTGGCGTTTTAAAAGCATCGATATTTATAAATCCGTTTATCTTTACAGTGCCACAACCGATATGAAGTTTATCGCTATGTTTCAGTAACTTCTTTATCTGGTACAACTTAAATATATTTAATGAGTATTTTTTAATACCTGAGGGCGGATATTTAAATCTTCCTATCTCTTCTTTAAGTAATTCATAGTAATATTTTAGATTATTTAATTCGATATTTCTCCAATTTTTTATTCCTTTTTTTATTAACTCATTCATTGTTTTCTCTCCTTAATATTTCTCTTACAATCGTCTCAGCAAAACACTCCGCACTAAACGGATATATCATATCACTTTTGATAAAATTTTTTATAGCATCTAGATAATTCATATATTCTTTATCAGACATATTCTTAAGATAACCATAAAGTTCTTCATATGTTTTGAAGTTTCTTTTATCAATAAATGTATCTGTGGGAATATGATCAGTTATATTTGATGCTCCCCAGTACACAGGGACGCAACCAGCAAAGAAACAATCGAATATTTTTTCCGTAATATAGCCAGGAATATCTCTGGCATTTTCATAACAAATAGCGAATTTGTATTTTTGCAACACTTCCCTTTTTGATTTCACTGAACCTTTATACGACGGATATTTTGGTTTTAAAAGTTTTGTCAAAGCGTCAAATCTATTTAACCTCGATAGCATACCCTTAAAATAATACTTATTCCAACCTATACCATATAAATCAAAATCCTCAGGATGATTTTCTTCAAACCAACGAATTGCTTTCACTCTTTCGGTGTATAATTCCAGAGGATGGGATTTTAATTTATGTCCTGCTATCATAGTGCAAAGTTTATTTTTTTTATTTAAATTAAAATTTAAATCTGTATGTATTTTGCCAGAGAAGTTTATCTTGAAATATTTTTTATTATCTATAAATTTATCATTCCAGGTAAAAATCTTCTTAAAATATTTGTGATTTTCTATATTCCAATTATCCGGTCTTATAATTTCGGATTCATAAATTAATAAATACAAATTTTTAAATCCATCATTAACCAATTGTTTAAAATATTTATTTTTAAAAGTAGGAAAATCCATAAATACTATTGCATCAAAATTTCTAATATTATCCATATCAATAGTATTTATCTTATGCCCATTTTTTACTAAATATTTCCCCATATAAACAGAAGAGTAGGATAAATCATCACCTATTGGTGAAGATTTATCTGTAAACATCTTATTCTTATTGTAAACCTCATAATAACTAAAAAATCCTATATACATATCATTCCTTATCAATTAGTAAATCTAAACTTTTATCATAGTAAAAAATTTTTAATTTATATACTCTCTAAATTTTCCTACTATATATTCAATTTCCTTTTCGCCTACTCCTGGCCAAACTCCTATCCAAAAAGTGTCTTTCATAATCATAGTGATTCCCATTATCTTATTTTCTCGCCATTTTTCTAAGTGTTTATAAATATTTCAATAGTTCTTTATTGTTATGTAGTTCTCTATAGCCCTCTAAGACAGTATTCGAAATCACCATCAAAATTTGTTTGCCATCGTCATTCACATATAAATAGATGTTTTCCCAAGGAAATCCTGGCTCTCTTGAAATTTTTGTTATGTCATTATAAAACTTATGTTCACTCCAGTTTTCCATTAAAACTATATATTTTTTTGATGCGTGAAACATGTTCCTTAATGCATTCAAGTGGCAATTATTTCTCTGAATATGCATAATAACTGCTTGAGTATAAACCAGATCTACCTTGATATTGGGGGGAAAGAGAGTTATATCGTGAACAAATAAATTTGCATTGGTTTTTAATTTAGGATGTCGAGCTAGAAGAAATCTCCTCTGGCTCTCTAAAAGGTCACAGCCGTTAATTTCGGTCTCAGGCAGTATCTTTTGAATGTTAGAAAGATGATCCCCACATCCAAATCCAACCTCTAACAATGAACCTGGCTTTAAATCGTATATTGTCTCATACAATAATTTATGATTAGGATTAAGGGATAGTAAAGAAGGGTCTAATATTATTTTTCCTTTGACTATGGAATACTTCCTATCAGGCAAAATTAAGGTATAAAGTCTCTCTACTTCAGAAATTTGCTTGGAATATTTTTTAGTATATTCTGACCATTTAAAATCATCTTTATTTTGTATTCGCTTTTTAACTTTGCGTAAAATGTCTACCGCTCTTTTGGGAAGATACCTCTTAATTATTCTTTTAATAATTTCTGACCTCCAAAAAATCTGTCAATAACCTTGATTACATAATCCAATTTATCTTCTGTTATCCCTGGATAAATCCCAATCCAAAAAGTATCCATCATAATATTATCTGTATTTTTTAATTCCCCAAACACTCGGTAGTTTATCTGGTTATTCGTAAATGCTGGTTGTTTAATCATATTTCCCGCAAACAAAAGCCGTGTTCCAATTTTATTTTTCTCTAAATATTCTAAGAATTCTTTCCTTTTAAAGGGAGCATCATCTTTTATAGTAAGAATAAATCCAAACCAGCTTGGTTCTGACTGAGGTAACCATCTTGGTAAAATAAAATATTCATCCAGACCTTCTTTTTTAAAGCTTTCATATAATAATTTAAAATTTTCTTTTCTCCTTATGATAAATTCTGGAAGCTTTTCTAATTGTGTGAGTCCTATCGCTGCCTGAAAATCTGTAGCCTTTAAATTATACCCTAAATGAGAATAAATATATTTATGGTCATATCCGAAGGGTAAATCTCCAAGTTTCCAATTAAATCTTTTACCGCAAGTATTATCTTTTCCCGGAGAACACCAACAATCTCTACCCCAATCTCTAAAAGAGCGAATAATTTTATAAAGTTCTGGGTCATCTGTTAATACTGCTCCGCCTTCTCCCATGGTTATACAGTGAGCTGGATAGAAGCTAAATGTTGAAATATTCCCAAATGTGCCTGTATATTTCCCACCATATTTAGAACCTAATGCATCGCAATTGTCCTCAATTAACCAGAGATTATATTTTT
>Ga0307378_10011471_pt1 | contig 11407 bp, 17 predicted proteins | sample UN1MG_FD_202238 | JGI IMG/M metagenome (GOLD analysis project Ga0307378, IMG submission 202238) | Soil microbial communities from Risofladan, Vaasa, Finland - UN-1 | ecosystem: Environmental > Terrestrial > Soil > Coastal area > Acid sulfate soil | place: Finland: Risofladan, Vaasa | collected...
ATGTTCCAGCATTCATCTACAGCCTGTTTGGCAGCCTGGGCACTCCTCAAGGACTTCCAGAGCAGTCTTCCGCATCCCAACTCAGACACGCCAATAGAGAGCGTACCCATGCCCGCCGCCGACTCGATTGAAAGCCTGTAGCACTCCACAAAGCTCTTCCAAGACTTCTCATCGATTTGGCTGGAAACACCAGCTAACTGGGCTGGAACCCACACAGCTATCACCCCGCTGCCAAAGGTGATTTTGTTGTCTGGTTCCAATGCTGGATTCTGATTTCTTTGGATAACCAGGATTTCCGGGTCATTGTCAGGCTTTGTGCCGACAGTAACATGCATTCCCTTCCCTCCTAGCGGGATCGATAATGTCCCTATCCTTGTTTCTACCATACTTGAAAAGAGACCAGATAAGCAACCCAAAAAGTAGCAGTGAGATTATTCCTCTAATCAACATGTATGGTGGTGAATAGTCCTCTACATCATCCTGATGTGGCGTCCTAGTCATTGAATTTTGTGAACCAATCTTTTCTCGCCATAAGTTGCCCGCATCCAGGGCACGGCAGAGACTTAGCGTCACACGACATCCTCTGAGACCCGCAGGCGGGGCACGAATCTGGTGATATGATCTTACCACCCACGACAGCGTCCATGACGCTCGAGCTTGTCACTCCGATGGTGTTGTACGGAGTGTCCTCATCCCACACCACCTTACATTTCGGACAGTATAGCTGTACCCTCATGCCCTGGACCTTCAGTTTTCCTTTATTCGGAAGAGAAGCAAGTGCGAAAACCCGTCCACTAGCTTTTCTCTTTCTCAAGGCAGTCTGACCTTCAATGTCGCCTTTGTAATCGTCCGAATCAATTACAGCTTGTATGTTGGCTATCGGCCACGGACCATGAAGACTGATCCTCTTTTTCTCCACGTGACATCTCCCGTTGTTACAAGTGTAATCAGCTCCCATTGGCATGTTGTAATCCTCCTGTTTCCAATATTATACAGCCTTTTAACACCTAAGCATATGCGCCATCACAGCTTCACCCACAACTTTCCCCAGAAGGACAGGGACGGCGTTGCCGATCTGACGATACCTATCGTCCACCCCACCTGCTATTCTCCAGTCGTCAGGGAAACACTGGAGCCTCATGTACTCCTGTATACTCAAATATCTGTCCTCATCAGGATGAGCCAGTGAGGTCGCCTTCATAGCTGGCGATGTAACTAGAGTCGGAACAGGTTTGTCCCAAGCCACCCTCCGGAAAAAACCAGTCTTCCCTCCGCCCGAGAAGAACGCACCGCCCATAGCGGCTTTCTGCTCCTCCAATGGAAGAGCCTTCCAATTCTGCCCAGCCTTAATCTGGCTAAAAACTTTCGACGCCCTCTCTGAAAACTTGAAAAATTCCTTTGGACTGTCAGGCAAACCTTTGACCGCATCCCGGAATGTAACCCATGCCAGGAGACCAGTAGATGGGTCGGAGCTGTGTGTGCTGCGTAAAGGAGGAATACAAGCACCTAGCGAGGCTAAGATGATCACCCTTTCACGACGTTGGGGTACACCGAAATCAGCGGCGTTGTACAAGGCGTAACTTGTTGCATAACCCCTATCATTGAGATACTGAAGAATGAATTTGAAAACACCACCAGAATTACCGTCAAGCTTCGCCGACAGCAATCCTTTGACATTCTCAACAAGAATACATCTCGGCTTCAACTCGGTGGCAAGATCCAGAAACTTGACCATTGCACCACCCCTTATATCATCTAACCCCTTGCGCTTGCCGGCCGTGCTGAAGGACTGACATGGCGGTCCGCCACAAACCAATGGTGTTTCCTCAAGACCGCCCAGCCCGGTCATCATCCTAATCCTATTGACATCCAGAGTCATTATGTCCTCTGCAATAGGTAAGCTAGGCTTATTAATGGATATCGTAGTTCTGGCGACAGGATCAAGCTCGCAGGCAAAACGAGACTCGAACCCCGCCATCTCCAGACCGAGGTCGAGACCCATTGATCCTGTGAAGAAACTTAGGAAAGGTAAGCTCATACGTCGAATTATACACCGTGTTTCAGTCTAGCCAATATCTCAGCCAGCCTACTAGCCAGATGGTATGCAAATAACGGCGGCACAGCATTACCTACCACCTTGTACGCCTGATCTCCCCCAACACCCATCTGCACAAGCTTAAAGTTATCAGGAAAGGTCTGCAGCCTAGCACACTCCCTAACAGTCAATCGGCGTTCTGGCAATCCCATCTTTAGCTCATCCAAATTATTACCCCCATGCTCCTCTGACAGTCTCCTAAACTCTATGTTGCCATGGTGCTCAGCTCGTATTGTGGGACCTGGCTTGTCGAGAGCTACCTCTGAGTTCCCCTGGAGCCCCTTACCATACCAATTAGCCTTCGACAGGTGTTTTTGAGATAGATCACGAGACATCTCAGGCTCAACCAACCCAGTAAACGCATCCCTTGCTGTAACCAATGGCAACTGAGACATTTCGTCAAAATGTGCGTGGTCGGGATCAACATGGGTTGGTTCCGGATGTGGTTTTATATCCATTACAGCTTTAGCTAACGACCCTGGCTTTCCACACAACAAATCTTTTCTAAAGCCAATGAATATGATTCTGGATCGCGTCTGAGGAACACCGTACCGGAAGGTGTGAAACACCGTAGCTTCAGCAAGAGCGTAGCCTGCTCCCACACTGGAAAAGTCCCTCTCTATGATATCCTTCACCCCTGCCATACTGGCGAGTCCATCCACGTTCTCAGCTACAAACGCCAGTGGGTTAACCATCCCGACGACCTCTCTCATCCACGTATACAGCCTACCCCTGTTTTCTTCCGAGGATCCCGCCAACCTGACGCCATCATGCCCCTTGTCAGAGTTGAAGCCCAACCTCTTACCAGAGAGACTAAAGTCGCAACACGGAAACCCTCCTATAACCACGTCCGCCTTCGGAAAGACATTCCCATTCACCTTATGCTCCTTGACAAAGTCAACAATACTACCCAACTGGTATGAATCGGGATCGGAGCCTCTAGGAACGAAATTACTCTTCCACACTGCCATGGCGTGCTTCGATATGTCGTTGGCAAAAACGATCTTGAAGGGAAGTTTCTTTAAATGAACCCATCCGTTTCTCGGCTCCGACTCGATCCAGTCAGAATGGACAACCTTATTAACGGACTTCAATAGGACATCAAAATCGCCCTCGAAACCGAGATCCATCCCGCCACATCCAGAAAACAAAGAGAGTACTTTTAATTCCATTTACCCATTATACAGCTTACCAAAATTGGAGGCCCGTCTCGGGGTCGAACCGAGACCTTGGCGTTCAAAGCGCCTTATGCAGAGCCGCTACACTAACGGGCCATCTGGCTCCGGCGGCAGGGCTCGAACCTGCAACATCCTGGTTAACAGCCAGGCGCTCTACCATTGAGCTACGCCGGAATCGTAATCTGGCACGCAAGGCTGGACTCGAACCAGCAGATGTCCTTTGCAGGAACTACGGCTTAACAGGCCGCAGGGATACCATTCCCTCCACTTGCGTAAAACTTGGCTGGCCGGCAAGGATTCGAACCTTGGACCTCCTGGTTCAGAGCCAGGCGCGCTACCAACTGTGCCACCGGCCAAAACAAAAAGCCCCCGGAATCATCTCCCGAGGGCTTTCCAATCATCCACGTCCTGCTACAGACCGCAGACGACCGATGCTCCCTCGGGAGCCCGGTTATTCTGCTGATTCTGTTGCTGGACAAATATCATCTTCCTATCTCCATTTCTCAGACACACTATACATCATCGGAGTGCCGAACGCAAGAGATTATTTTCTTAAACCAACGCCATAAGGTTGGAAAGAAACCAATCACCCCCCGCTCCCTCGCTCCCCTAACGTCCGCCTCTTCCTTAGCCATCATACCGCCACACCCCACAAACATCTCCTTCACCCTAGGGTTCCAATACCTCTGGTAGTCACCAAAATGTCCAAACCTGAGATGACACTTGTACCTTCTGCAAAGCGTCATAAAGTTACTCTCATCCAATAACCTTGAAGGATCTATATGCCTTGGTACGATGTGATGAACATCATTACTAGGCTTGAATTTGGTTGAAACATACCCGCAAATCTCACAACCCGGGTGCTTGAGGAGATATCCTTTTCTTGCCGCGCTCCACCCAACACCGAGAGACCTATCCTTGGAGTAGACAAATTTGTCGACCACCAACTGCCATAGAGAAGAAATCATTCCTACTCCATGAGTTCAATCTGCTCTCGGAGTATCTTCAGTGCGGCGTATCTGAATAAAGCTTCCTTATCGTCCTGAATCCACTGCCGTCCAAGAGCAACCACCTTCTCAACCTCTACGTCTGGCAGATCGATCTCGACGTCGTACATCGTGATCTTCTTGATCTTCTTGATCTTCTTGACCTCATTCTTCTTCATACTACCCCTCTTATTCATATTTCATCCTCCACAACTTTACCAAATTCTTTGGCAAACCTCTCCTTCAGATCCAAGTGCTTCGCCATTTTACCACCATCAACCCCCTTAACCACAACATCCACCGTCCCTCCAATTTTCCTTGCTTCGAAGAGAATCCCCTTTTCGTACGACAGCTTGGTCATAGGAATCATGGCGAGGGCGAACTCCTTCTGCCCAGCGATCGCCGAACACTTCTCCCAAGCCTGCTTCATCCTGGATATGGACTCATTCAGCACACCATAGCAGAAGTCGAAGTATTTCCTATCCTCAGCGAAGTAGACAAGATATTCTTCCTGCTCTCCTGATAGAATGAGCGTCATAATCCTTTTCGGAGACAATCCTCCATTCTCCCTCATATGAGCGATGGCCAGAAACTTCTGGTTCTTGCACTTCAGCCGGCGAAACGACCCGGCTTGCTCATGAACTAGGACAAACCCCTCATCCATGATATGTAGTTGCTGTGCCGCCTCGACCACCTCATCCAACGACTTATAATCATAGACGATAGGGCGTCTGACACCAAACTTCTCCGCCATAGTATCAAGAAAGTCTCTACCCATCTCGTCACCAGTAGTTTTGTCTCTAGCTCCTATCAGAGCAAGGGATGTCGTGGAATATGGCTTGACCACCCTTGTTTCAGGCGACGTAAGTTCAAAAATGAAGGTGATGTTCTCCTGCCCTTTGACGCACTCCACTATCCTGGTGCCCTTTAGGGCGTCATCGAACACCTGCCTGAAAGACCTACCCATAGGAGTTGATCCCTCTGCGAAAGCCATCTTCCTGGTTGAAGCCTGCCAAGCAGTGCCATCCCATGAGAATCCAATTATGGAGCCATCCAACTTCTCTTCTATCCTGGCCGACGCCATAGGGAAGTCCTTCCAACCTTCGCCTTCACCCACGTTGTAGAATCTTGAGAACTCCCAGTTGATGACCTCCCAGGTGTCCTTCCTGAGAATCAGCCCCCTACACTCGTCGCAGACAGGATTAAACCTTGGGGAGTCGATCTGATTGTAATTCAGGACAACCCGGTCATCGTACTCGTTGACCAGGATATGCAAATCCTGGACGAGTCCGGATAAACCGTGTTCCCTGATATATTTCTGTGCGAACATTTCCATTTCAGAGCATAATACACATTTAGTGGAGGAAAGCAACTAAAAACAAAAGAAATATTAGACTGAATCCTCAACAGGAGACACGATATGAAAATAGTCACAGCAAACGACAAAAAGAAGCTCGTGATGAGTAGGGTGGAATGGGAAGCTATGGGGAAGAAGGCGGGATGGACTGAAAAAATCAATTTGGTCAAAGAAGCTGGACAGACTGGTGACACACCACGCTTCGGAAAAGAATATGCCGAATATCTCCAGAAGCTAGCTAACCAAACTACAGAACTTGCAACAGCTTCTACAGAACTTGCAACAGCTTTGAATGCCCTAGCAAGCATGACGATCCTGTATTATACAAAAAAATACTAGATCAAGAACTCAAAGCTAATCCAGACATAATAAACCAACTCAAAAACGAAGCAATAGAAGGGATGGATGGTTCCAAATCCCAGAGTCCACATCCGAAAAACAAGTCGCTATAATGGTGCCCCCGGAGGGATTCGAACCCCCATGGCAGGCTTCGGAAACCTGTGCCTCATCCCTTAGGCTACGGGGACATAAATTGGTGCTCCTGGAGGGACTCGAACCCCCAACCTGAAGGGTAGAAACCTTCCGCTCTGAATCCAATTGAGCTACAGGAGCAACGAAATCACCGATACAACTTCAATGACTTGAAGAAAGGCGGCCACTCCTCCCTCGGGCAAAACACCAGGGAAACTTCAGCATTGTCGAAAGCCGACTCTGTCATCACCCTATAGTCCTTACCGGACTCACCATAGGTCTTCGCCTTCTCGAACTCCTCGTCACTGACTTTGCATACTACCTTCCTGAATGAAGTCTTCACCCACTCCTCCATCAAAGGATTCTGATCCTTGAGAGATAGGTATCCGCCCAGTGAGGCGTGAGCGGCTGACAAAGCCATGTGACCAGGATCCATAAACTCCTTCAGTAATATGTACATCTTTAGAGCCATCACTACTCCTCCTTCTGAAATTGGTACTCCCGACAGGAGTCGAACCTGCATAGACCTGGTCCGTAGCCAGGCGACCGATCCATTGGCCCACGGGAGCAACTATGGTATCCCGGGCCGGATTCGAACCGGCGACCTACGGTTTAGGAAACCGTCGCTCTGATCCAACTGAGCTACCGGGACATCAACCTCAAACGTGGCGGGACCGAGGGGAATCGAACCCCCAATATCCTGCGTGACAGGCAGGTGCGTCTAGCCATTCCGCCACGGTCCCATTAAAAATCATCCCTTACCAAATTCGTCAAATATATTCTTCAAAAAATCAGGCGTGCTGGTTCCGCCAAATCCTTTTCTCGCCATCTCTGCCATCTCAATAGCTATCTCTGCACGATCCCAACACTCGTTACACAAAATGACGTACCCGTTTCGTATCTTCCCCCGCTCCATCTCCCCCATAGACTTCCCGCAGAGTTTGCAAGTAAGTGTCTTCATATCGTCCTTCAAAAACACAAAACCCGGTCGGACTTTTGCCCGCCGGGTTTCTACTCTTCTTGCCTAACGACTACAGAGCGGTCGCACGGCCAGAAGCCCCTGCGGGCTTGGCATCCCTGCGATCATCTCTCCGCCTCGTAGTCATATTCTTACATCTCCTGTTTCAATCTTTCACCAACACTATACATCATACTCACAGTAGTGTCAACGCTTTTCTTTAAAAACCTCCTTAAAGACCATCTGACTAGAAAGGGGTCATCACCAACAGATGAGAAATACTACGCAGAAGAAATTAAGGAGAAGACTATGCCTAGATACGAAGTCCAACAGGACACAGTCAGCGAGGGATGGATCAATAACTGGACAGAGGAGAATAACGACGGCATCCCACAGCCGATGACCTTCGCCACCCCAGAGGAAGCCCAGGCGGAAATAGATGATCTTATCGAGAGTGTGCAGGAAGCTGTGTTGGCCGGCGACATGACTAAAGAATACGACCCGAACGATTTCCGCATAGTCGAAATACCTGACTCCCAAGCCTCCAGAAAAATCAGAGTCAAAATGTCGAGATACCAATGGGAAACTATAGGTAAAACAGCGGAATGGACACCATCACACAAGAAAAGTGGCAAAGTGAAGGAACAGACGCAAAAAGTTGCCGATGCCAGCGTTCCCCCAAGAACATGCCCAGAATGTCATGGCAATAAATTCATCTACAAGAAACTGAAAAACTTAGGCACCCTAGAAATGACTGAGCATATGCTGCCTTGTAACACCTGTAATGGCAAGGGATTTGTGGATCAAAAAGACAGAGATTCTTACAACCACAGCATGGGAATTGCTCCATGTCCCCACGCCATTTAAATAAGAAATGATGGCAGCGACAGGTTCTAAGTAGCCGGGATTTTGTTTTTCAACCCGTCATTTATCTAGGCACCAACCCGACCGTCACTGACCTGCTCACCGTCTAGGTCTGTTTGGCTTGCTGGCTCGGCGGTGCAAACGGATTTATCCTCCCGCCTTAAGCAGTCCAGTCCCGAGCTTCCTCTGCCACCATTTCAAAAGAAATATACCACACCAACCGATTAAAACAAGTAATTATGCTACCGTGGCGCCTGCAGGAGCCTTTAGTTTATTTTGTACGACAGGTTGGTTCATCCAATTATGGCTAGTCTGAACATGATCCTTCCTGACGAACTTGGCGAACCCCCTACCACTCCCACCAAAAGACATGGGTCCCGACAACCTCATGACGTACCCCTCCTGGGGAGAACCATCAAAGTATGACCGCCCGGTGTAGCAACCCCTCACCTTCTCCTCGTCATACACGCCACGCCATATCACTGGCACCACCTCCAGGCCCAACATTTCAGACCACTCCATGGTGTCGTCCCAGCCCAAGCAGACGTTCCTATCAGTGTAGATGGCAAAAACATAGAAGTACGTCGTAAGGTTACCATAAGGTATTGAGTGCTGGGCAAAAACGTTCTCCCCGCAAATCCTCCACCCATCAGGTATGTCGTGAGCTATCGAGGCGTGCATCCTCTTCAGCCAGTTCCTGGACAAATGGTTCCTACCATCTATGGACCTGGCGTGGACGTGATCGGAATAAAGAGACGAACACTCCCCATCTAGTTTCTCTCCCACTACCACCGGCATCCCACCAAACACACCAGCAATATCCACCGCACTCATTACCCTATCGGTCTCCTCATCAACACCAAGAGACCATGGAAAATGCGATATCTTTGGAAATTTGACGTACTTCGTGAACTGCTCCAGGACGCCCCCTTCGGCAAGAACCTTCTGAACTGACTCGTCCCAGAAAAGCTCACCCCTCATCCTCATTCCGTTTGCGAGTATAGTGTTACCCCACTTGTCATATCTCTCACCCTTGTACAGAGTTGATGGCGTCAACACAGACGTTATCCCAACCTTCTCTCTGATCTCCTCGCAAGAAAGGATGGTTTGTTCTGCCTCGATATGATGAGTTGAACACAGACTCGCTCCATTATCGAGATGGTACCCGCCATCTGGCCAAAGCCTCCGCTCCATAATGTGATGAGCATCAGCTGCCAGTGCGCCGCAGACCACACACTTCCCGGCGTCTCTTGCGAGTACTCCCTCTCTGAACTCGTCCCTAGTCATTTTTCCTCTTTTATTCAATAAGTACACCACAATCGGTCGACAGTCAAGAAAAATGGTGCCGGCGGAGGGGCTCGAACCCCCGACCTTCTCCGTATGAAGGAGCTGCTCCACCAACTGAGCTACGCCGGCAAAATGGCAGGGTCGGCGGGACTCGAACCCGCATAAGCCGGTTTTGGAGACCGGTGCCCAACCAATTGGACCACGACCCTATAAAACAAAAAACCCATCCAGACTCATCGCCTGGACGGGCTTTCGATTTCCTGAAAACGTCTACAAGACAAAAAGACGACGCTCCAGGAGCCCACCAGGCACCTGACGCCACATCCACATTGTCTTTTCAACTTTCATGTCGTTAATATACTCCAAACCAAAGGTTGTGTCAACGCTATCCGCCAACATTCTATAATTCAGAACCATACCTCAGAACCATACCCATCCTTCTTCTGCCACTGACCATGATGTATTTCTACGACACCCGACAGGTCATAGTGATCAATTCGAAATCTCCAACCTCCGCATTCCCCACAATGCTCAAGATGTTGGTATTCCTCCCCTTCAGGGGAGACATCCCACCCTACATTGTGCTCATGCCATATATTAGTCGAGCCACATAGACCGCATACAACCTTACCGGGATCTGTTTGAGTATCCTGATTCACAATACCGTCCTTACCTCGTTGCTGTAGGCAATCGGGACAGGCGGATCGGCGCACAAGGGTATCGAAGTTACGGCGACAAGCGCCACGATCATGCAAACGTTCTTCTTCACTGCGAACCTCCTTCTTGTTTCTGTTGTCGCCGAGCTTCATGCCCGGCGTTGGCCTTCACGACACACCTTCCGCGAAGTCGCACGCCATTTGCCGTGCGTCCGCCACCGTCCGCGCCGTCCATGCACCGTAATGCCGATAGACTCCGGGCTGATTCTTGGCGTCGAAGCCGCGTTCACGTTTCGGATGGGGCGTGTACCCGCAATCTCCCTTCTTCACCTTCGACCCGATCTTGAACCCGAAAAGTGCACGGTGGCTCCATCCGTACCACTTGCCATCCTTCACACTGAACCCGATGCTGGCCACGTTGCTTTCCGGTGTCCGCAGTTCGGGCTGGATGCCGCGCTTCACGCACAGGCGATACGCGGTCTTCGGATCGCCGATGTACTCGCCTCGCGGCGTGTAGGCCATCGTCCACTCGTAGGGCGGTTCCCCCTTGCATGGACTCTCGCACAGTTCGCGCCGGAGGACGTATCCCGCCTTCATCACTCGTTCACTGATGATCTTCAACACCTTCATGCTTTCCTTTCCGCTGGCCGACCCGAAAAGGCCAACCAGCATTTCGAGTGTACGGGCTACCGCCCGCCGCTCAAATCAACGTTCGGCCTTTCAACGGCTACAACGTCTCTCCAGTCTACATACCTGCGCCCATCCCACGGTTTGCGCTCCCATAGTTCTGCATCTTCCCCAACTGGGGTATGACGATTCACCCACCATTTTCCTGCTGGAATCTTACGCTCCCCATTCCGGGTTCTGACAATAACCACGTCGCCTTGATGCAGTGAAACCGCCTCCGACGGATACGCAAGCCGAACAAGACGATGGAGTTGACTTTCATTCGCTTCGCTCATTTCAGCACCTCATCTTTGGCGTTCTGTGCTTTCTCCCACGCGACGATGTGCCGCGCCTTGCACGGGTCGCACCAGTCGTCAAATCCGAGCCCAGGCGTCTCGTTGCAAATCAAATGCGGAAACGCCGCGCACCGCTGATCCTTGATCCTGTGCGCTTCGGCCAGCAATTCAGCCAGCACAGAACCAGTTGCTTCACACGTATTCGGGTTCGCGGCTGTCGTTGTCATGCTGTCTGTCCTTTCTGGCGCTCACCCGAAACGGTGAGCATGTTGTTCGGCTCTATGAAAGCCTTGCTGATTGACTCGTACTCATCTTTCCCTCCGCTGCTTCCCGTTTTGCGCGGAGCTATCGCGGCAACCTGTTCCGGCGTCAGATCAACCTGCACGCTTCGGTATGCAGGGCTGTCCCCGCAATGGATCATTGGCCCGTCGTCCCGTAGAATCACCGTCAGCTTCATGTCGCCCTTTCTGCCCTGGTCTAGCGCGAGCCGAACCAGAGCATGGACGGTACGGCTAAAGCCGCCCGTCATGCTTATCGTTCGGCTTAAGAAACGCGATCCAGTGGGTCGCACTCGATTTGCCACTGCGATGCCC
>Ga0307378_10011473_pt1 | contig 11406 bp, 15 predicted proteins | sample UN1MG_FD_202238 | JGI IMG/M metagenome (GOLD analysis project Ga0307378, IMG submission 202238) | Soil microbial communities from Risofladan, Vaasa, Finland - UN-1 | ecosystem: Environmental > Terrestrial > Soil > Coastal area > Acid sulfate soil | place: Finland: Risofladan, Vaasa | collected...
CCACTTTTTTATGCGCCGAAGATAATCGATCGCTATTATTATCGCACACACCAAAAATAACCTGTAATGAAGCAGATGGAACTGAACGAAATCACCATTACCAGAGCCATCGTCGCGTCCCAGATGAACATACTTCTCGAATACGCCGATCTGGATGTAGCGGTTGTGGGTGCAGGACCATCAGGCCTTACCGCAGCAGCCATACTGGGTGAAGCGGGACTAAAAGTAGGTGTCATAGAGAAGAAACTCTCCGTCGGAGGCGGCATGTGGGGTGGGGGAATGATGTTTCCCCGCATCGTGGTCCAGGAAGCGGCAAAGCGACTGCTTGACAGGTTCGAAATCCCCTGCACACAGTTCGAGAAAGGCTATTTTGTGGCCAGCTCCGTTGAGGCAGTCGCCCGTCTTACCTCTGCAGCATGCAGGGGAGGAGCTGAGTTCTTCAACCTCACCACCGTGGAAGATGTGATGATGAAAGGTGACGGCCGAATCAGTGGCCTTGTCATCAACTGGACGCCTGTCGAGATGGCTGGGCTCCATGTTGACCCGCTTACCATCGGGTGCCGATATACCATTGATGCAACTGGACATGATGCAGTTGTGGCGAAGTTAGTGGAGCGGAAAGGAAAGGGACTGGTGGTAAAAGGTGAAGGTTGCATGTGGGCGGAACGGGCGGAATCGCAGATTATCACGCACACGCAGGAGGTTTTTCCCGGCCTGATTGTTACCGGAATGGCTGCCAATGCAGTTTCAGGTGAATACAGGATGGGTCCGGTCTTCGGAGGTATGCTTCTTTCCGGGGAATTTGCTGCGTCACTGGTGGTTGAAAAACTGAAGGCCTGAAGGCCAATGATAACCTTTTTTTCCCCAAGTTCCTTTATATCCTAATACAATGAATGATGTCAACCCAGATGCCCTGGCTGATGTGGCATATGGGCTCTTTGAACATATGCTTAATATCGAACTGAGCGATCAGGGTTTTTATCTCTTTGACCTCGTCGAGGAAGAAGTAGATTTTAAAGAGAGATTTTTAGCAATATTCGATAAATTTTCGGCCAAATACCCTCAACTCGGTGAGGCGCTTCTTCAGCGGTTCGCTTCGGCAGATGCCATCTACGATCTGATCCGCGAAGGCGAGGGAGTGATCCCAAGCAAGACCACCCAGATGTACTGGGTTGTGCAGGATGCACCGGATGTCCAGCCTGATGCAATCGAGGACGAACTGGCCGGAAAATGGCTAATCTTTCTTCCGCCCGAAGATGCTGATGAAGCCTGGATAAAAGTCAGGGATGCCACCTGCAAAAGGGAACTTGGGATTTCCACAAAAGTGAGCACTTCAAAGCCCAATCCTGATTCAAGAGACAATACGAAGGTAATTTATGTGTATACCCCGGACTGGCGTGATGAGGCGGATGTGATGCGGGTCCGGGAACGACTGCGCGAGCTTGGATTCGTGGACAGAATCGGGTATAAGCGGAATATAGAAACCTTCAAAGGGGAATACAGCCAGAGGGGAAAAAGAGTGACTTTTTATAGCGCCTGAAAATCAGGCCTTTCTCTCTTTATTTTTCGGGCGGAGGTTCTTGTATCCGCATTTGCGGCAGCGCGTTGCACGAATCGCATTTCGGGCATTGCATTTCATGCATATCTTGACGTTTAATATTCTTGCTTCTGCTTCAGGAAATCTTGCCATCTCTATGCACCACTTTCTAGTCTTATATACAACGTTATTCTCCGACTTAACGGTTTGGTATATTCATATAGCAAAGGAATCGATACCCCCCTCTTTAAGCCATTTTTTAAATGCTGCAAGTGCCCGCGCCCGGTGTGAGATCCAACTCTTCTCCTCTGTGGAAAGTTCAGCCAGTGTACGGCCTTCCCACTCGAAGATCGGATCATAGCCAAAGCCCAGGCTTCCTCTTTCCGGAACAATAATCCCCTCGATGCGCCCCCGGAAAACCCGGATACCCTTACTGTTTACGAAGGCGATTGCGGTTTCAAAATAGGCATTCCTGTCCTTTTGGTTCTCCATTAATTTCAGAATTCCCGCATTCCCGAGGGTCTTTTGTACATACGCAGCATAAGGGCCCGGAAATCCATGCAGAGTGTCGATACAAAATGCGGTATCATCAACAATCAATGGTTTTTGAATAACCTGATACGCATACTCACCCTTCTTTTTCGCGATCTCTGCCACATCATCATCACGGTACTCGGGAATTTCCATTGCAATGTGCTCTACTTCCAGGTACTCTTTGAGATATAGACCAATCTCCTCTGCCTTGTCCGGATTGCTGGTAACGACCATGAGTTTCACAGGTATCTACCCCTCTTCTCAATCTCGCGCTCTCTTGCAAGGACCTCCGGCGCACCTTCAAATATTTCAGCATACCCGGAACTGAACGCATCCTGTAATTCCCTGTATTGATCGGTAGTACTTTCGAGTGTATGAAAAAGGACGTGCAGATCTACACCACGGGCTTCCAGTTCGGATGAGATCTGTGCCAGCCCAAAATCGATGAGCACGCACATTCCCTCCCGTATCACGATATTGCCCGTAGTAAGATCACCGTGCACTATACCTGCCCTGTGAAGCCTTCCCACAGTGCGTCCCGCTTCGGCCAGATTGAAAGGTTCAAGGGTCTCCTTTAACAACTTACCCCTGATCCGTTCCATCATGATAGTATCCCCCGTAATATCACGGAGTATGGGTGTGGGAACACCTGCTTTTCGTGCAGTGGAAATCAGCCTGGCTTCAGCACGGGTTCTCTCCAAAATAAGCCTTCTATCGAGATCTGGCTGACGGTACTCCTTCCTGGTCCTCCTCTTGACTGCGTCATCCTTCCCGAGTGTTACTGATGCTTCCGCCCCTCTGGCCTGTTCCATCGCATCCAGTGATACTGTCACCTGTTGAAGATTTACCCTGCAATCATCTCTCCAGCTCACTTCCACCTGATCTGATCGGTAGGAGGGATTCACCTGAATCTGATCCAGGTCCAGGGAATAGCCGCTCTCAAGCATGATCTTTCCGGTATACGCAATCATAGCCCCATTGTCCCCAAGATACTTCATTTCCGGAACATAGAACCCGGCACCCCTTGCCTCACACATGGATCTCATCATCTCCTGAAGACGGGAGTTTGCTCCCACTCCTCCCACCAGCAGGACCTCCTCCTTTCCGGCATGAGCCAGGGCACGCTCGGTCACCTCTACGCACATGGCAAACGCGGTTTCCTGCAGGCTGAAGCATATATCTTCCATTGGAGCCCGACTTTCACGGGCGGCACTGACCAGTCCCGAAAAGGCCAGATCCATTCCTTTCACAGTGTAGGGAAGATCGATATAACTCCCTTTTCGTGACAATTCCTCAATTGCCGGCCCGCCGGGATGGGGCAGGCCCCTGCTGCGGGCAAATTTATCCAGGGCGTTTCCCAGTCCGATATCCAGGGTTTCGCCAAAAATACGGTATCTCCGATTCAGGTACCCGATCACCTGCGTGTTAGCACCACTTACATAGAGCACCACAGGATCATCGCACCCGGTTGCCCAACGGCCAATCTCAATATGAGCAACACAATGGTTTACTCCTACAAGTGGAACGTCAAGGCTTATGGAAAGGGAACGTGCAGCAGTAGCCACAGTTCGCAGACAGGGGCCCAGCCCAGGCCCTTGAGAGAATGCAATTCCATCAATACATGACGGGCAGGTAAGCACTCCGGAGATTACGGATTTCATTTCCGACGCATGGTGCTGCGCGGCTTCCCTGGGGTGAATACCTCCATGTGGAGGCTTATATGGCTTTGAATTAAGCGATATAAGATCTTTGTCAAAAACAGCGGCACTGAGGTTCCAGGCTGTTCCCTCAATCCCTAAAATCTGCCCAAAAACAGGCATTCCACTTATTTCTTAAATTCAGTATACCCACACTTTCCACACGCGACACGATCCTCATGATCAGCCATGATCACGCCGGGACCGCACCGGGGACAAAACTTCTTTGCAAATACCACTTTATCCCCCTCAACCTTGTAATAAGAAGATCTCTTTGATGAGGTTCCCTGCGCCTTTTGTCCAGCCATTATGCTTCCTCTTCCTTCTTTTTCGGCTGACCTCTGGCGGTCAGGTAGGCCCGCTCTATTTTGACCTTGTCCTCCTCACTCTCGTAAATACGTGCAGATCCCCGCAGCTCAGTCATACCAAAACTGGTCTTCATGGAGTCCAGTACCATCTGCTTCTCGTTCACATTGAATTGGGCTGCAAGTTTTCCGATAACCTGCATCCTGGAAGGGGTAGGGCCGTCAAAACGGAGGCAATAATCTACTTCTCTCCTCCCAAGAAGTTCATTTCTTATATCCCTGGTGACCTCAAATTCCATCGATATCCTCCAATTATACGCATTGAAATTATTTATATACTAGCTCCCTGTCAGAAAACCGATTGTCGCATCCTGCTTTTGTCTCCATGAAATTACTATTGAAATTCGTTATTTTTCTTCAAATGAGACAAAATATGAGAGCATTTCTTCCGCTTTTTTTCTGGCCTGATCATCAACCCTGCAGACCACCACTCCTTCTCCGGGCTGACCATAAAGGATGACTGTTCCGGGAGGAGCGCAAAGGACAAGGGGGATAACCGCCAGGTCTTCTTCTCCTTCCACCAGGAGGAGGACAGGGGGAATTTTCACCGCTTCATTGAGTGCATCTATCATTTCATCGGTCAGGCTCCCCGGAGGGTTATGTGCATTAATGCGCCTTGTAAAAACTGCAGGCGAACGATTGCAGGGTTCGCGCATCGTATGGCCATCGATGACAGCGAGATCGGGAACAATGCCGTTCTGGATGATATGATATGTCACGACGTCCCCCACAGTATACACAGTACATCCCCGGATATGGGGAATGACATCGATAATATCAGGGAAAAGTCTGCCAAAAGGCGTTTTAAAATAATGTCGTTTATCCTCCGGAAGAACCAGCATCAACGAACCTTCAGTGCGTATCTTCCAGGGAGTGTGATATTCATTTTCTTAGCTACGTCCGAATGTTCAGGATCGATAATAACCAGATACCCTGCCCAGTCCGTACTCAGGTTTGAAGTGCCGCAGATCACGCAGCTCTCGCCCTCAACAACCCGGTGACAGTCACGGCATACCGTGACCAGTTTCTTTTTAGCGGCTGCCATGTTCTCCCTTTTCTTTCTCTCTTTCTTTATTCATATCCTCTTCAAGCCAACGACAGTTACCAAGCCCGGACTGGCGCATAGTAAGGCCGATCTTGCTATCACGGGGCTCACGTTCATTGAGGGAGAGAGTTACAACCCTCGCCCGGATGCTTTCACCAACCCCGATAAAACGCTTGGATTCCTGGCAGATAAGACGGGAGTTTTTCTCATCATAATTGATATATTCATCAGATATCTGGCTTACATGCAGCATGGCATCGATGGGGCCGAGACTCACGAATACGCCGAAACTCGTAGTCTCTACTACCAGTCCCTCGAGTACCTCCTGCAGGGACAGTCGCAGCACCACAGCTTCAAAGTCCACGTCATAGTATACCGCGCCGTCACCCGGCACGATCTCCCCTTCCCCGACATCAAGCACCTTAGTTACGGCGATGAATATCCCGATTTCCTTGTCAATACTCCCTTCCAGGTGCTCCTGGAGGACGTCCAGGATAACCGAAGTTAATTCTTCACCCAGCCGGTTCGGCGGAACCCTCACCTTGTCTGCCAGCTTCATCCTGTAATACATGAACCCACCTATCTCCTCACAATGTCCAGTTTTTTCCGTTGTTTTAATGATATTACCGGAATATTATATGAAAGCAGGGTATTTCGAAGACTCCGATCATTTGTGATCACCATACACCCGTGACGCTGTGCATAGTCCACAATTTTCTCATCGACCCTGCCATCCTTCAATTCACTCTCAACTTTGGTGCACTTCTCTGCCAGGATGAGTGCCGATCTGGCAGCACTGCCATGTCGCCCCTGCCCCCTGGCCAGCCCGTGCAATTCTATAATCACGTCAGCTAAAATCAATGGGTCATACAGACCGATAAGGTTTCTCAGTTCTTCAAAGATGTCTATCCTGAACTGGAATTGGACCATCAGGGCGTTCGCATCAAAAAGAACCGTTATTCGGTCAGCACTCCCATGCCGATCAGACGCCATCTGGCCCCCAGTTGCCTGCTGATTGCAATTCTGGCCCCTACTTCCACACATACAGGCCTCTTCAAGGTAACTTCAGACAGCTCCTTTTTTGTACTGCTCACAACCCCCACAGTTACCGCAGTCCCCACCGAAAGCATCAATGGTTCATTATGTTTCAATGGATCTATAACCAGTTCACTGCTCGATCCGACCACGCGCTCCATAAGAGTGACCTGGAATTTCAACTTGTCCCGAACAGGGGGAAGTGCGCCCACATGACCTGCTACCTGGCCTGCCAGTGCATCACTCTTGGTGAGCGCGGGATCAAGTTTTGTCCCAAGCCCGATGAGACCTCCAGAACTGGCTTCCGAAACCTTTTTTGAACCGGCGTTGACGGTCGTAATCTTGGTCTGGATAGGCTCCCATCTGATTCGGTTTTCTACCTGGACCTGTCTTCCTGGTCGGATCTCAATATCCTCGCCTTCTTTTAATACTCCCCTGATAAGGGATCCTCCAATGACTCCGCCCTTCACATCGCGCCAGCTGGATCCAGGTCTATTGATATCAAAAGAACGGGCGACGAGCATCATTGGTGCCGCTTCGGGATCCCTCTCTATATCGGGGATAGTCGAATCCAGGGATTCAATAAGAGCTCCCATATTGATATCTTTCTGTGCCGAAACCGGAATAATGGGAGCATTTTCGGCAATCGTCCCTTTTACAAATTTCTTGATCTGCTCATAGTGACGCAGCGCGTCTTTCTGGGTGACCACGTCAATTTTATTCTGCACTATCACAATCTTTTTGATCCCAACCAGCTCCAGAGCCATAAGATGCTCTTTGGTCTGGGGCTGAGGGCACTCCTCGTTTGCGGCGATAACCAGCATTGCCCCGTCCATGAGCGCTGAACCGGAAAGCATGGTGGCCATTAGCGTTTCATGGCCTGGTGCATCAACAAAAGAGACCGAGCGAAAAGGAACAGCCTTTCCGCCGCAAACAGGGCAGACTGTTTTTGCCGAAAAGGCATCTGAACCTTCACATTTCTCACACTTATAGAATGTGGCATCAGCATAGCCCAGGCGAATAGAAATACCTCGTTTTATCTCCTCACTATGTCTGTCAGTCCAATTACTCGTCAGATCATATACCAGTGTGGTCTTGCCGTGGTCCACATGCCCCACGACCCCGATATTGACGCTTGGAATTGTAACATCACGCAAAAGCGATCTAACCTCCTTAATAAATATAGAATAATGATACTTATACATTCAGGGAGTAAGAATTTCAATATTTCTCTCTTTTTTTCCCATCAATACTGAAAATTAAATCGGGCGGGCCGAGAAAGCCCAAATTGAACTCTTCATACGCTCTTGGTGATCTGGCGGGTCAATCTTAATAAGTAACACGTTTTTACTCATTTTTTTCGAAACATTAAAAATGTGGTATGAAGAGATAACAAATTGAGGTTCCCTGATATGACAATGGATACCGAACTCTCCCGGATTGGGATATCACTTCCAAAAAACCTTCTGGATAAGTTTGATGAAATTATCAATTATCGAGGATATTCTTCCCGATCCGAAGGAATCAGAGATGCAATACGGAGTTATATCACATATTACAAATGGATGTCTGACGTGAAAGGAGAGAGACACGGGGTAATTACCATGATCTATGATCATGACCAGCGGGGTCTGCTCACCACACTGACAGATATACAGCATGAATTCATGAGCATAATTAATGCATCCCTCCACTCCCACGTGACACATGACAGGTGTCTGGAGGTTATTCTGGTGAGAGGGGACGGATCGCAACTAAAAACTCTTGCTGAAAGACTTATGTCCCAGAAAGGGGTGCAATCAGTCAAACTGACCACAATCCCGGTCAGCGACTAACCTCCCCCCTCACAACTCTGATCTGTATGGGCAATAGCCTCCTGGAATTCCATTCCGGAAAACGCTTCCCTTTCTTTTTTAATTACCCCAAGATCCCTCTCTGTCTTCTTCTCGCCTTTTTTTGGTCCTTTATCAGCTTTGATCAGCTGATCAACCCTGTAGAAGAGATTTGTGGAATCAATTTCGGCAAATAATTCTCCCTGCATCTTTTCCAGTTTCACAATAACCCCGGTAGTGCCGGTCCTTGGATAGCGGGCCCGCACTCCAGGTTGGGCTTCCTCCGCATGCATACATAGGGGGATATCCCGGAAACTATAAACATATTTCCAGACCCAGTGCTACTGATGAATATCATCATTCGGGAGGTAAAGAAGCATTATTTTAACGGAACCCACAGGGTATGCCTTCCAAAAGAGACGCAGGAATTTGCGGAGCCACTCATGGATACCATTGGGGTTTCGGAACTGGCAGAAATAACCAGCATAGACCGGCTGGGGATCCCCTGTTTTGCTGCATACCGAACCACGGCGCCCCCGGGAGGTTTCAGGTTTCACCCCGGAAAGGGCAGGAATCCTGAAGAAGCCAGGGCTTCTGCCATGATGGAGGCAATAGAGAAATTTTCCGGGGAATATCATGGGCAAAGGAGGGATTTAGCCAGTTTCGAGGAATTGGGCCCCTTCAAGGCAGTTGATCCTGAAGAACTAATCCCTTCCCGGAAGATTGAGGAGAATGAGAAAATCCACTGGACTCCCGGACATGATATCCTCTACGATGAGGAGGTCCTGGTGCCAAGTAATGCCGTTTTCCATCCATATCCCCCTGGCGGGATGGCTCGTCCACTATTCAAGAGTGATACGACAGGCATGGCCAGTGGAAATGTGACTGAAGAGGCTATTCTCTATGGGATGCTTGAGGTTTTAGAAAAAGATGCCCTGAGCTGTGCTGATCGTGAAAGATCAATGGGCACTCGCCTTGTTGTCGATCGCCAGGGTCCTGCCGGCACACTACTGGACATCTTCGAGAAAGCCGGGATCGATATCCATCTGTGGCTCCTCGAAGGGAGAACCGGCATTCCCACAATTGCAGCCGCCGCAGATGACACTGTGACAAAGGATCCCAGTTTGCTTGTAGTGGGGGCGGCAAGCCATACAAACCCGGAAACCGCATGCCTCCAGGCCCTCACCGAAGTCGCGCGGAACAGGGCCGCTCACATATATAAAGGTGAGTTTCATCCGGAAAGAGAGATGATCCTGCAAAAGGCAGGGTATGAGAGAATTAAACGGATCAATAAAGATTGGTTCGCGGAGCGCAACGAAATAAGCCTCAACGAATTGACGGATATGAGTACTTCCTCTATCGATCAGGATATCCGTGTCGTAATGGATGAACTCCGTCCCCACGTGGAAAGAATCTGTGTATGTGATTTGACGGTCACTGCGGTACCTGCAGTACGGGTAGTAATTCCCGGCCTTGAAGTATCTCACGTGAATAAAGAGAGAGTTCGAAAATTTTAGTGCAATTTTAGGGAAGAAGAATTTAAATCATAAATTTTCGTAATTGGCCTGCCACTTTGCGTGTGCTCTCCCGGGGGTTCCCCTCCGGGAACCTGTAGTTTTCACCCATGAGTGCCAGAAATATCTCCCGGACCGCAAGTCCTAGCGATGGACCATAGCCCCCTTCCAGAACCAGTGCGATGGGCTGATTGACCATTTCCATCACCATCCTTGTGAGAATTCCGAAATCCGTTGGGCAAAGCCGCATTCCTTCAACCGGATCGTCTGTCAGCGCGTCCTGGCCGGCCGATACAATTACCAAGTCCGGCTGGAAATGATGGATCGCTTCCTGGAACACCTCTTGAAAAATGTATGAGTAATCTTCAATAGTCGAGCCCTTTCTGATCGGTGCATTGAGCGTGAATCCTTTTCCCCGGCCTGTCCCTACTTCATCCACCCATCCACTCCTGGGAAAAAGGTTGCTCTGGTGGATTGAGCAAAATAGAACCCTGTCACTGGGATAGAAAATCTTCTGGGTACCATTCCCATGGTGCAGATCCCAGTCGATGACGGCCACCCTGTCCACCTGCTGCAGGGCATTGGCAGCAGCGATTCCCACATTATTGAATAGGCAATAACCCATGGCCTTGTCAGGTTCGGCATGATGCCCTGGAGGCCGGATAAGGGCAAATGAATTCTCACCCTGAAGAGCAAGCTCAGCTGCTTTCATAGCAGATCCCACAGCCAGAAGTGCCACATCAAAGGAATCTTCGGTCACATAGGTATCCATGTCAATATACCGGCGTCCGCCATATGAGCAGAGCCTCCGGATCATCTGGATATGCCGTGGATTATGGACCCTCTCTAAATCTCTGATCTCCGCCGGAGCCGGATCCCTCCGTATCACCTCGGCGGGCAGGCTGGAGGCAGCCAGTAAAAGCCGGTTGCTGCTCTCCTTGTGCAGGTCCATCGAATGCCTGGTAAATTGATCTCCAAATATGGCCGAACACTTATACCTCATATTCAGTTGATCCGACTCCCCTGGAGGATCGCCTCTTCGGGAACTTCAAACTCCAGGCCTGTCCCGGCAATACGGTATTTCCCGAGGGCTTTCACATCATATTGACTGCCGCTGGTTGAATAGGGAACAATGAATTCCCCATTTGCGCTTGCCTGCCGGTAGGTAAAGCGTCTTCCGGTGTTTGATTCCAGGTTCAATTCGATAATCCCATCTCCCATAATCCGTGCACCCGGAACATATTCGAAGACCTTGACGTACTTGACATCAGGTGGCGATTGTGAGAATACATTTCTTGGCGACTCATGGACCAGCCTGTAATGTTTCAGCGCCGGGACAGTGTCGAGCGGCAGCAGTATGACATTACTAACCACATCTGCATAGTATCCCGGTTGTGCCTGCTGATTGTATTGATCAGCAAGAGCCCTGGCCTGAGAAACCTCCATCTGCTGGGCACCGACAACCACAGGATATGGCGCCTGGGTGACCGTATCAGTGTATTCAATATAATAGACGGTCGTAGGCTCGACATATGAGCCGTCAAAGTTATGGAGCCTGGAGACGGTGGTCATGAAATACCGCTGGCTGTACAGGGTCACAGGGTTATATGTGGTGGGATTTGCCGGGTCATCGGGAATTAGGAACATCCTGTGGTATGGTGCCACACCGACCGAAGAATTGAACCATTGCGACATGGCCCAGAACTTACCGGTATCCATCTCGATATCAGTCATCACATATCGGATTCCTTTTGCATCCGAGATGGAATTTGTGTAGTCCTCAGATTCAGTCATAAAGAATGCAGCCGCTCCCTCCTTTCCTGATACACCGGCCTGGAACGGGTTGG
>Ga0307378_10011474_pt1 | contig 11405 bp, 8 predicted proteins | sample UN1MG_FD_202238 | JGI IMG/M metagenome (GOLD analysis project Ga0307378, IMG submission 202238) | Soil microbial communities from Risofladan, Vaasa, Finland - UN-1 | ecosystem: Environmental > Terrestrial > Soil > Coastal area > Acid sulfate soil | place: Finland: Risofladan, Vaasa | collected...
TAGGTTGAACCGGCCCCGGAGTTGTTCCGATAAAATACTTGAAAGCCCCGGAAAACTCGTTGTATCGAGATTAAGTTGGGTACAGAAAATGGGAATTAAAAATCTTAGCGAAGATGTTATTCTCGTCACTTTGCCTGAAGAACCGCATTTGAGCGATGAACTTGAGACTATCAACGGAATCATCGGTAAAAGATGTGACCGAGACGTGGTAATTGACTTTTTGAGAGTCAAAACGCTCACTTCTTCCAGCATCTGCAACCTTATCATACTACACAAGTTCTTAACAAAATGTGGCTACCGGTTGATATTGTGCAATGTTTCGATGCTGATAAAAGGCATTTTTGCTGTAATAGGCCTTCAGGACTTCTTTGAATTTGCTCAGGACCGGTACACTGCACTGGATTCCATCCAGCAGACCTCTTGAGTAAGTAACAGCCCCCCGAACCGATGACGTCTTTGCTCTGGATTTATTCAGGGCCAGCCTGATTGATATGGTTGCTGCTGCTTGATTGACAAAGTCAGAAATTTTTCATTACAGCGGCCGTGTGTATTGCAATAAACATCAGATAATCCAAATCACTCAGGCTGTAGTGTTCCTGTATCATCGCATTGTCCACGTACAGCACGCCGAAACAGCCGGTCGGTCGCATAATAGTTGCTATCAGAGCCGAGCGTATTCTTTCCTTCTCTTCCATCTGTGCCGAGACCCGCGGCAGCACTAACGACTGGCTCTTTTCAACCGCTTGATTTATCTTTTCACTAAGCGGCAAATCGCTCAGTTGTACCGGCTTGCCGTCGCGTCTTTTGCCGGAATGATATTTCATCGGCCCCGAAGGGTCGTTTCGCAAAGCACACCAGACGCGAAGAGCCTCGAACTGCTTCAAAGTAATATCCAGTAAGGTCAGCAGTAATTCGTCGATATTACTTGCTTCGCAGATTGCCTCCGTAGCCTGTGAGAAATCTATTAATCTCCTGGCCGATAATCTCATAGCCGGTGCATGGGCGGCGTCGGGTTTTCTTACCACAGTCTCGTGACGGGGGGTTGTAAGCGTAGCTTCCAGATTAAGTGTATCTGCCATACGGGAGTCGGTTGCATCAGTTGTGGCATCCAGATTGATTTCGATAGTATAATCGCTTATACGAAGGCAATCGCCGGTTTTAATTTCGCTCTTTTCTATCAGCTTGCCGTTCAGATATGTCTTGTTAGCCGACTTCTTGTCCTCGACCAGCCATTTCCCGTCCTGGTCGGTGAAAATTACAGCGTGTTGCCGTGATACTGCTTCATCACTCAAAACAACCTGGCAGTTGCTTTGCCTGCCAATGGAAATAGGCCCTGAAGAGAATCGAAAATCATTGATAACCTGTTCATCTCGTTTCACAGTTAAGCGCATAAACTGTCCTCCTGGCATTGATTTTCGTTATATTGATAATATGATTCTAAAATAATGCGACATATTTGTCAACTTAATGTTTATTTTCACCGCTAAGTTAGCCAAACACTCGACAGAACGCCCTTAAAAGTTGTTAAAATTAAGCATTTTGCAGCAGAACGAGGAATAAATTTCCACAGGCATGAAAAAATGGGAGAGCCTTTCGGCTCTCCCTTTATTTTTGTGGCTCTTTCCTTTTTTGGGTTTTAGCTTCCTGCCTGCTCTGCCCTGATTTCGCTCTGCCTTGTGTGCTTTTTGTGAAATAGGCATCACCGGTTGAAACTAATATGGCCGTATTGGTCACTTTCCAGAGCCACGATTTTATTCACTTTTCTATTAATATTGCTTCGACAGATTTAGCTTTTTCTCTTGAGTTTTTTTGGGCCTCTGGCGGGCCGGGATATACTCTCATTTTAACACAGGTAAAGATGACGCCAAGTTAAAAAATTGCCGCTTTTTACTACTCCCCCAAATTCCGGCCTGAACCCTTAAAAGCTCTTTCCTTATCCTCTGTAAACTACCTGGTTTAACCCCGATAATAATAATTTGCCCCCTGAAAAATTTTTTCAAAATATTTAAAAAAGCCGGTATTTTTTCGCCCCAAAACGCACCCTCCATCATTTATTTTCTTAACAGGCTTAATATAATAATCTTCCCGGCTGGAATGCTTGAGGACAAGATGCCGATGATTTTCTCAGTTGTGTCCATACAAAACCCTTCTCCGGCACGATTTAGCCGCTTAAATCCGGCTTATGCTTTTAGAACCGCTTCCTGCTTATGGGATGCCAGGGCTTCTTTTACCCTTTCTGAAGTCATTGGAAGCTGGAAAACTCTTGCTCCTGTTGCATCATAAATAGCGTTTGCAATAAGACCACCCACGCAAATAATGGCTGGTTCACCGCCTCCCTTTGAAGGAGAATCATCCGCTTCTATCAGGACTGTTTCGATTTCCGGCGTCCAGGAGAAACGAGGCAACTCGTACGTCCCAAAACCAAGGTCAATAATTCTGCCGCCCTTGAAGTGAATTTCTTCTGTCAGGCTATAGCCTAATCCCATTGTGATACAGCCTTCAACCTGCAATGTTGCTCCTTCAGGATTAATTACAAGTCCCATATCCTGGGCGCATACCACGCGCTTAACCTGGACGTTTCCGGTTCGTTCGTTGACTTTGACCTCTGCTATAAGGGCCACATAGGTGTTGACGTCGGAGCCGCAGGCTATGCCGAAGCCGCGGCCGCTGGGTGGTTTCGATGGAGTCCAGCCGAATTTATCTGCAGCGGCTTTGAGGACCCTTCGCATCCTTTCATCGGTTAGATTCTTCAGGCGAAACTCCAATGGGTCAATCTGTGCCTTAGCGGCCATGATGTCAATTTGCGATTCTCTGGCAAAGCTATTTGTGTTGTTGTCCGGCGCACGCCAGGGACCCGTTGCAAAAGTATGCATTTTTTCGTTGTTGCGCAGATTTCGATATACGGTGGTACGATGATTCGGCACGTTGTAGAACATTTGAGAGCCTCGGCCGCCGGCCCCGTAGATACCATAATCCCACAAAACTATTTTTCCTGAATCGGTGATTGCCGATTTTATCTTAACGACTGCAGCAGGCCTGAAAGTGTCATAGAAGAACTCATCGGCACGTGTCCAGGCGACCTGTACGGGTTTCTTCACTATCTTTGCAATCCTTACGGCCTGTATTGCCTGCCCATTGCTGTTTTTTCCGCCAAAACCTCCTCCTACGAAGGGAGTTATAACTCGAATATTTTCGATAGGAATGCCCAACTCATCGGCTATCTGTTTCTGAAGCCCGAAAGGCGTTTGAGTTGACGCCCAGACCGTGAGCCTGTCTGCTTCGAAGTTTGCCAAAGCGGTATGAGTTTCTATCGCTGCATGAGCAACGTAGCCGTCCAGATATGTCTTTTCAAAGACGTGCCGGCCTGCCTGCTGTTCGTCGCTGACGTTACCGCCCTGCTCAATCACCCTTCCTTCGGCGGCGTTATCAACGAAATAATCGAATATACTCTTATCGTCAAAACGCCCTTGTGGGACAGAATATTCGGCGTTGATTTTTGCCAGCGCATTTTCGGCCTCATCGGGATATTTATGCAGCACGGCAATCAAGTCTCCGTCCCTGACTACCTCGAAACCCTCCATTTTTTCAACCGTTGAAGTGTCAATGCTCTTCAGCTGGGCGCCGTGAGCCGGCGGTCTTAAAATTTTTGCATACAGCATACCGGGCAGACGAATATCCCCCGCATATTTGGCCCTGCCCGTAACCTTTTCGACGGAATCTGTCCGTTTGTGAGGTTTTCCTATTATGTTGAGTTCCGATACTTTTTTCACATGGATTTCCCCCTCCAGGCGCCTTTCAATGTTTTTGCCTTTAGCCAGTTGAGCGTAGCTGACCTTGTGGTCATTGTGAATCTTGTCGAATATTACTCCATCTTTTGCAATCAGCCGGTCTTTGGGTACTTTGAGATGTTCGGACGCTAATTCTATTAAAACCGCCCTGGCTTCGGCGCCGGCAGCTCTTAGAACCGGTCCAAAGTACGGAGTGGTCATAGAGCCCCATGTACCTGCATCCCACGGACACAGGGCGGTATCTCCCATGACCATATCAACGGACTCAAGGGTTACATCAAGCTCGTCGGCCAACGTTTGTGCAAGTGAAGTTATTACGCCCTGGCCCTGCTCGATTTTACCTGTGAAACAGGTAACTCGGCCGTCGGCTGCGATTCTCAGGTAGGCGTTAAAGTCGGGGGGCTGCTTCTCGTCGCTTCTTTGTGCCTGCAGCAGCGCCGAATCTCCAACGGAGAAAAAGATTATGATTCCACCGCCTAAGCGTTTGAGAAATTGCCGCCGGTTAAGTTCAAAGGCGGATGTTGTCTCACTCACATCAAGTGTCTGGTGTTTATCTTCTTTCATCTCTGCATCGCTCCTTTCATTTCTTCTGCGGCGGACTGGACGGCCCTGATGATACGCAGGTGTGAGGCGCATCGGCAAAGGTTATTCTCCATACCCCAGATAATTTCTGATTTGGAAGGCTCAGGATTTCTCAAAAGCAGACTATAAGCATTGAGAATCATACCCGGTGTGCAGAAGCCGCACTGAAGGGCATCGTGCTTTACGAACGCTTCCTGAATCGGATGCAGTTGTCCGTTCTTAGCCATTCCCTCGATGGTAAGCACGTTTTTACCTTCGACGCTGCTTACGGGGAGCACACATGACCGGACGGCCCTGTCGTCAACTATAACGGTGCAGGAGCCGCACTGTGCTTTTCCACAGCCGTATTTGGTCCCTGTCAGACCAAGGTCGCTGCGCAAGACCCACAAAAGCTTTCGCTCGCTGTTTGTAGTGACACTTGTTTCTTTGCCGTTGAGTTTGAAAGAAATCTTTTCAATCATATCGACCTCCTGTAATTGCAGGTAAATATTCAGTCAGGCAATGTAAGTAATCTATAAAAAAGCTTTCCTTAACAGGATTCTAATGAGCAGTCATTTATAATTAATTACAGGGCTAAAATCAAGCTTCAAAACTTTTCAAACTTGGGTATTTATTGCTTCGGCCAGCCCGGTCGACAAGCGGCAGGGGAGAAAGTCCGGGGCAGAAATTGGGTTTGATTGGGTTTGTTTTGGGTTTGTTTTGCAAGCGTGCGAAGGCGCGGTTCATTTTCATAATCCTTTGTTGAATAGAATTTTAGGTTCATTTTGGCATTTCGGAAATTGGGTTTGATTGGGTTTGAATTGGGTTTGTTTTGGCTTTGTTTTTGCAGTGTCCGAGGAGGTGGAAATTGCCGTAAAGCTTTGTCATAATAAGACTTATGTTCATTAGAGTATTCAAGAAATTGGCTTTGTTTTTTCAAAAAAGAGTTCGTAGTTCGTAGTTGGTAGTTCGTTTTATAGTTCATAGTTGGTGGTTCGGTAGACATTATTAAGTCCTATGAGTACCTTTGGCATAAATACCTATGGCACAGGTTTACTTTTTTTAAGGGGGGTTTTAAACAATACGCTCCCCATAATTAGAGGAACTTGCGCATTTCGGTCGAGAATTCGGGAAATTTTGAGGTGGTCAAAAACTGTAAGTCGTTATGTGGAGAGGAGTAAAAAAAACTTAAAAAAGTTTTAAATTAGCATCTGCATACTTGCGCAAATGATTCTACTCCGCTCCCCGTCAGGGGTCCCGAGGACAATCGCCGCGGGGGCTGACTTACTGCGGAGCCTCTTCGCGGGACTATTTTCAAAAAGGGGCAGGCTAGCGGTTGAACGAAAATCCGCGCTCAATCCTGGAAAAAATGGGGAAAAAATGACAAAAAAAATCAAAAAAAGACAAAAAAAGGAACAAAAAGCGGAAAAAAGCGGAAAAATGACCCGTTTTATTGTGTAAAAACATACAAAATTGCACACCCGATTCAAAAACCCCCTTCTGTGTTAAAATGGGTAAGTTGGGAAGGTAAAAAGGAAAAAATGGGCTGACAAAATTGTTAGGTGTTGTTGGCTCCGGAGGGTCGGAGCAGAGGAGCGGAGCCGGAGAAGTGAAAAGACTTTTATAAATTGGTAGTTGGCGCCTGGGACTCCCATCGGAGTGAATTGTTTGATTGTGCCAGCCGAGGCATATTCACACAATACCTGCCAGTTGTAGTTGTGGTAGTATCGCCCTGTATTATTGGGGTCAATGAGGTCTTTGGTCTCAATTCTTCCCCGCATTTGGTTCGATTTTGGAAAATCAGGGAAGAAAAAAAAGAAGAAGCTCCCTATATAAAGACAACATCAACAATGAGCTCAAAATATAATAACTTTACCGCTGGAATGCGTGAGGTAAATGGATAACACTTTCCATTTGAGGGATTTAGCATTCATCACGATTGGCCTATTTGCCGGACAGCATCGAGATTTTCCCAGTATTGAGCCAGGGCTTTGGAGCCTTTTTGTGTAAGTTGATAGCTCGTATTCGGGATTTTGCCCTTAAAGGACTTTTTGACTTCGAGGTAGCCTGCGGATTCGAGTTTTTCAATATGCCGGGACAGGTTGCCTCTTGTCAGGCTAAGGGTCTTTAGCAGAAAGTTAAAATCAGCCAGTTCAAGTCCGGAGAGAATCATCATAATTCTTAACCGTGCCGGCTCATGAATAACCTTGTCAAACTCCATTAGCTGCATCTCCTTCAAGATGTGTAATGCCCTTTAGCTTTTTCAGTGCGTATCGGCTGTAGATATGGCCGATCAAGCCGCATAGAATTCCATAACCTGCCATGGGTATTAGCATATTGAGGAATATCCAGGGTTCACCAAACTGAATGGGGGCGCCCGCAACAACTAAAATGGCATGGATGCCGTAAAGGGTTGGCCAAAGCAGTGCTAAAGGACTAATTATGGGCCTTTGCAAGAAATACAGAAAGACAAGAAACGGAACAACATACACAGCTGAGATCGGCTGCATATGTTCAATCGACAGGTAACCAAGAAGACCTAATATTACTGATATAAAAACACAACTGCCAAATACCATTGCAACAACATATCCAACCCATTTCTTTTTCTTTATTGTTTCCGGGACAGACACAAAGACATCGCCTTCTCTGCTGTATAGCCGCCTACTTATACGCTCGATAAATTTTCCACCCCACTTTGGAACACAGAAAAAAACCAAAGATATCATCGCAACAGCCAGCACAAAAATACAAATCCAGAACAGAACCAAGTTTCCTGACATATAAGCCTTACCTCCAAAATATGAAGGGATTGCAATGCCTGCAAATAGGCATAAATTGATCGCGAGGGCAATCAGAAAAGGGATGGTTCGGTTTTGGGCATACCTGCGTGTCCATTTCGGAATCTCTTTGAGTTTTTCGGTATCCTGCGGCACTTGGTTTTGTTCGGTTTCCATGATATTGTTTCCTTTCCTGCTTTGAGTTTCTTTTTACATTGCATATAATACTACAAACTTGTTTGCAATGCAAACTAAAAATTGTAAAATTTTGAAAAATTTTTTCTAAAACACGATTTTTACCCAAAAAACAAGCATTTTTCTTGCAAAATGCTCCGCCCAAATTGGAGTTGTCTGCAGAACGCACCGCTTTTAAGTTAAGCGGCTTTTTCGAAATGTGGATAATCTTATTGTCTTGTCCCGGTAAAATTTTATCATAATTTCTATATGGAAGCAGATGTCAACCTGCCGATATTATGATAATAACACTGTTTCTTTTTGAAAGGGTCAAAAAATGTGCCGGACATGTGGATGCAGTTCAGGTAAAAAAACAACCAAATCAAAGAAGGCCAAAACAGCTAAAAAGCCAAAAGCAAAATCCAAAAGGAAATAAATTACCTTCCCGCTGGAATATTTGCGCATGATGGTCATAGCAGATTTACATAACTTCCGCCGCCTATCATGAGGCCGAGTTCTATCAGTGCGATTCGCCCGCATAGTCGAACCGCTCGAAGCGTGATGTTCTATTCATGCCAGTTGGTTAGCCCGGCACCTTTGAAATGATTTCCTTCATCTCGGATGAATTAAAGGCCCGGAGTGTCTGTGTCCTGACGTTTCCTAACGAGCCAAGCTTGAGCATCACTGCGGTAACGGCCTCGTCGTTGGGACCTTCCATGATAATCACAACATCATGAGAGCCCATCGTCCAGTAGATTTCCCTGACCGTCACTCCTGCCTTTTGCGCCATTTCCTTAAACAAGCCGGCCCTGTCGGCGGTTGTGCTGAAATCCTGAATCCCCTGTTGGGTGAAATCCACAAGTGCAATGAACATAGCCATAATTAATCTCCTTCCTGTTTTCCCGATTTACCCCATTCTTTATTAAAAGGCTTCGCTGCTTATACAGGCAGCTTTTCGTTTTCAATCAACCACTCAACCGCCTCCTGCACAGCCTCCAGCGAGCTGTAACGCGGTTGGTAACCGAGCAGACGCCGCCCCTTTGCGATGCTGCAGTTAGGGCTGTGAGATATATGGTCCCAGGTTGCCAAGGCATCTTCTTTAGAAACGGTTTTGCCCCAATTTTCCCATGCCAGAAATCTAAGCGGCCCGGACTGTCCGAACCAAAGCCTCATGGCCTCGGCGTAACCGCGCAAAGTCAGTGCCGCCGGAGAAACCACGTGGAAGCTCTCACCGGCCGCAGCGCTCCAGTTGGCCAGGGCCTTCATAAATGCCTGCGCCACGTCGTCGGCGTGAACATGGTGCACGGTCTCCATACCCAGGTTCGGCAGCGTCACCTCCTGTCCCCGGGCCAGCCGCGAAAAGACCTCAACGTTGAAGTTGCCCGCCGGATTCACCGGTACCCAGCCCGGTCCGACAATATGTCCCGGATGCAGCAGCGTTGCCGGAAAACCGCCCCGTTGCGCCTCGCCCAGAAGAAACGCCTCAATCGCCGCTTTATTGATGCCGTATTCACCAAAAGGCCTGCGAGGCTGCTGCTCTGTCGTCGGTACAGTCTCGCTGTGGCCGTGAACCCATATCGTCCCGCAGTGCAGAAAATGCCGCACCTGCCCTCGCAGCGCCTCCACTAACTGCCTTGCGCTTTCTTCGGTGAAGCATATCATATCAATGACCGCATCCGGCGCAAGTTCACGAATCTGCTCACCGAAGCTGCGCGCCTGCTCAGCGGCAATGCGGTCAATCTTTACCTGCTTAACCGACTCCCACGCAGAGTGATTCCGGTATGGCAGCCGCTGCTGGCGGCTGACTGAAATAACTTCGTAACCGGCCTGTACTAACCGGGGCACAAGGTACGTCCCTACGTGACCCGTGCCCCCGATTATAACTACACGCATAATACTGCTCCTCTAACTTGTCCGGGGACAGTTCTTACCGCCCGACCTCAATCGAGGGTCCACATCGCCAGTGATTCCTGGTCTTTTACAAATAAGCGGTTACCGGAGATTACAGGATGAGCATAGGTCTCAGTTTCGGCTACCTTGTAGCGTGTTATTTCACTGTACTGAGTGCCGTCGGGTTTAAAGATAATTAGTTCGGAGTTGTTCGGCAGCGCCATTAAACAGGAACCTGCATCGACAACGGCCCCGAAACCTCTGCTGCCGCTCTCGCTTTCGTTTATCCATGCCGTCTGTCCGGTCTTTGCGTTAATGCAGAACAGTTTGCTGTTGTTGGAGAGCCCGAAGAGCAACCCGTCCTTGAGTACCGGCGTATTAAACTGAGTAGCAACATCCGGGTTGCTCCAAAGCTCTTTGGCGACAAAGCCTTCTGCTTGCTTTTCAATCTTAACCGCCTTAGTTCCCCGGCCGGCGCCTGTATATATCACCGTTTGTCCGTCGACAATCGGAGTGGCGGAGTTGTAAGCCCTCCCCTCCGGCACGAACGGCAGTTGCCAAAGCAGCTTTCCGTCGGCTGCGCCAACACCGACGATGCTTTTCTCTGAAAGTGTCACTATCTGCTTTGTCCCGTCAACTGTCAAAAGTACGGGTGAGGCATACTCCGGACCTTCGCCGGCCCACCTCCACTTCTCATCACCGCTGCCAAGGTCGTAGGCAATGAGAGCGCCGTTGCCCTGCCCGCCGAGATGTGCGATGGCCATCCCATCGACGACTATCGGCGACATCGAAGTGAAGAATTTGGGCACAACGTTAGGAAAAGGGTCTTTGCGCCAAACGACCTTGCCGGTTGCAGCGTCAAGGCAGGAAACGACCCCGGCGACGCCCAGTGTTATGACCTTTCCATTCCCCACCACCAGTGAGCTTCGGGGCCCGGGGTGCCGCGCTGCGGCGCCGGTCACGGCCTGAGCTGCGTATTTGTCCTTCCAAACCTCTTTGCCGCTGTCGGCATTCAAACAAAGAGTAACCTCATTACCATCCTGTCGAGTGAATACATAAATCTTATCGCCGACCAGGGCAGGCGTGGCATCACCCGAGCCGACAGTCGTCTTCCACTTCTGCGTCAATTCCTTCGGCCATTGTTCGGGGGCCTTGAAACCGCTCACCTTACCATCCCGATTGGTTCCCCGCCACTGAGGCCAATCCTTCGCCAAAGCACTGCCCGCAACCACCAGAATCACACAGCCCAGCATTACGGCTTTGAATTGATTTGTGTTTTTCATAATAACCTCCATTTCGATAGCAGTTGAAAAAACCGCGCCAAGCTGCACACACGGCAACTCGATACCGCTGCGGATTTACCTGTTAAACTCTAATCCGCTCCGACTGATGTGTCAATATCATTTATGCAATATTTCCGGCATTAAACGCATCGCTATATAACCTCTGCTGACGACAAACACGGATATATAAAATATTCAGCTTTTCTGTAATTTCTCTATGTCTTTGGTAATAAAAGGCTTAGAGTTTTAGGGTTTTTTGAGGTCTTATGAGTTATTTTGCCGTTTGGTTTTATGGATTTCGCTCACTTTTAACAACCGCTGAATTAAAAGAATCTTGACTTATTCAGCGGCATAATACATAAAAAGAGGTCTAATAGTGTTGCGATTTAAAGAAAGTTCTCGTATTATGATGGGATTCGATAAGAGGAAAGATATTTCCAAAAAAGTTAAACAGTCAATGTTAGGTAATATACAAGAAAGGAGCTATTTATGATTTATGGAATAATCCCTATTTTTGTTGTAATAATTTTCTTTTCTGGCATAAGAATCGTTCGCCCTACGCACAGAGGGGTTATCGAAAGACTCGGGAAATACAAAAAGTTTGCCAGTCCTGGATTTCACTGGATTATCCCCATAGTGGACAGAATGATTCAGGTGAATATTACTGAGCAAATGGTAGATGCTCAGCCCCAAGAGATAATTACCAACGATAATCTTAATGCGAGTGTTGATGCACAGGTTTACTTTAAGGTGAAAGCCGATGAGGAGAGTGTCAAAAACTCCCAATATAACGTAAACAAATATGAGTGGCAGATTGTAAATCTTGCCAGAACAACTTTACGAAACATTATCGGCACGCTGACGCTCAAATCAGCCAATAGCGAAAGGGACAAGATAAACGGCGAACTTCTTTCTACTCTGGCAAAGGA
>Ga0307378_10011475_pt1 | contig 11404 bp, 11 predicted proteins | sample UN1MG_FD_202238 | JGI IMG/M metagenome (GOLD analysis project Ga0307378, IMG submission 202238) | Soil microbial communities from Risofladan, Vaasa, Finland - UN-1 | ecosystem: Environmental > Terrestrial > Soil > Coastal area > Acid sulfate soil | place: Finland: Risofladan, Vaasa | collected...
TCATTAGAGAAAGATGGGTTTTAGTTTGATATTGCATCAAATTGTTTGCTGATAAAAAGAGGCTACATAGATAATATAGCTCAGTTTGAAAACCTTTTTAATTTTTCTTAAAAACAGTAGAAAAAAAATGAACTACCCCGCAGCAGAGCTGCGAGGTATCATCGTTATACGAAGTCTTCAAATAATTTCAGCTGTCCGCGGTATATCTGTTTATAGGTTTTCCCTTGGTCTTTGACATGCTTTCTGAGAATGGTTTCATTGCCATATTGACCAACTGTGTTGAGATAGAATCCGCTCGTCCAGAATTGAGCACCCCAGAGCAATTTCTTGACCTCCGGATTATGTTTGAATATTTTCTTTGCAGTGATACTCTTAATTATTTGCACAACCCTGCCGGGTGAGAGAATAGGAACACTTTGCACAAGGAAGTGCACATGGTCTTCATCTGAGCCAATTTCCACAAAGTGTATTTCGTATCGTTTTCCCGATCTCAGACCGAATCATTGTGTTAGACCGTGGCGCCCTTTTGGTATAGCCGGGGTAAAAAAATATGTTATTCAGAGAGTAGAGGAAGCTGGAGCCAATTCCTGTCCACCGGGCATAGTTGGCGTTGGCATTGGTGGTACACTAGAGAAAGCAGCACTTATAGCTAAGAAATCTCTGCTTCGTCCTATAGGTCAGAGGAATTCCAATCCCGAAGTAGCGAAACTGGAAGAGGAGTTATTGGAGGAGATAAATAAGCTTGGCATCGGTCCCCAGGGTTTGGGGGGGACTGTTACAGCTTTAGATGTGCATATTGAGACCTACCCTACTCATATTGGCAGCCTACCAGTAGCGGTAAATCTCCAGTGTCACTGTGCCAGGGAAAATGTGAAGAAGGATCAAAAAGATGATAGCTCCAAAGTAAAGCTTGCTAAGGAAATATAATCCTTAAAAAATTGCATAACATTGTTTAACCTTGAAAATTTAATTGGAGGGTAAAGAAATGGATGGCTTTTATAACAAAGTATTGCATATTAATCTGAGCAAAAGTTCTTTTGAGGAGGAATCCATTGGTGACGAGGTTTACCAACAATATTTGGGAGGTAAAGGTCTCGGCACGTATCTCTTACTGAACAATGCCAAGGCAGGAATCGATCCTTTATCCGAAGACAATGTCCTTATTTTTGCTATAGGACCGATCACGGACACAATGGTATGGGGGTCATCCAGGTTTGCAGTATTCACCAAGTCTCCTCTAACTAGATTTTATACTGAATCTTACGCTGGAGGGGTAGCTGCTGAAGCGATAAGTAGAACTGGCAATGATGCAATTATAATAAAAGGAATCTCTAAAGATCCTGTTTATCTTGAGATTACTGATACTGGGGTAAAATTCCATGATGCCTCCCATCTTTGGGGTAAGGATACCTATGAAACAGAGGATATTATAGGACAGGAAATTGGAGTGAAAAATGCAGGGATAGTCGTTATAGGGCCTGCCGGTGAAAACCTGGTAAGGTTTGCCCTGATGCAAAGCGATCGCTGGAGATCGATTGGTAGGACTGGAGCTGGGGCAGTAGCAGGCTCAAAAAAACTAAAAGGGATAGGGTTTTATGGGAATAAAAAGAAAAAAATAGCCAAGCCTGATTTGCTTAAGGAATTTCGGAATCAGATAACAGAGGTAAGCAAAAAAGATAAGGGAGTAGCAAACTACAAGGCGATGGGGACACTTCAGATGGTACCGATAATGAACCAAGGCGGTGGATTTCCTACAAAATATTGGACTCTGGGTACATATCCTAAGTGGCAAAACTTAACGAGAGAGGCATTAGGAGAAAATTGTAATGTAACACATAGGTCATGCCCAAGATGTTTTGTTGCATGTGAACAGGTAGGCGAGGTCATTGAAGGAAGACATAAGGGATTAAAAATAAAGCCTGAATATGAGACGATTAATAGTTTTGGCGGTCTTTGTATGATTGATGATATCAAGGAAATTCTATATCTAAATGACATTTGTAACAGATTAGGTATAGATACTATAACAGCAGGCAATCTATCCAGCTTCACCATAGAGGCTTCTCACAAAAAAGACCTAGGGGTGAAGATTGACTATGGTGATGTGGATAGTATCGCTGATTTGCTAAGGAAGACGGTAAAAAAGGAAGGAATTGGGGCTGTTTTAGCTGAGGGAATAAAACATGCCAGCAAGGAGTGGGGACTAGAAGACTTTGCGATCCATGTTAAAGGCTTAGAGCCCCCCGGCTATGAGCCAAGAGCCTATAAGGGAATGGGTTTAGGGTATGCAATTGCAGATAGAGGCGCTTGTCACCTGCGTGCAACATTTTATAAACCAGAGCTTGCAGGAATGATAGCTCCAGAGGCAATTGAAGGAAAGGCAGAAATGTATCTTTGGTGGGAAGATAAGATGTCATTTATGGATTCGTTGATCGCCTGTAGGTTTTATAGAGACTTATATACATGGGACCGCATGTCGATGATGGTAAAAGCCATAACAGGAATGAAGTTAGACGAGAGACGGATAAGAGAAATAGCTTCAAATATCACCTCCAAGGCTAGGGATTTTAACCTGCGCGAGGGAATGAAGAAAGAAGACGAGAGGTTGCCAAAGAGGCTCTTGGAAGAACCACTTGAGGACAGCGGTAAAATCTTTCCCAAGGCCGAATTTGAAAAGATGCTATCTGACTATTATATGCTAAAAAAGTGGAGCGAACCCCCATCGTGAGATTTTTAGTTAATCACAGGGTGTCGTAAACTAAGATATGGATGACGTTACCATAACAAAAGCCATGAATAGACATTCCTCATTATATGCTGCACCAAGATAGGCACCTGCAATTTTTTCATATTAGCCGAAAAAAAAAGTAGATGTACTTTACTTTGTAGGTTGTGCGTCTTCATACGATCCACAAGGTCAGAAGACAGGTAAAAACCTCAGTAAGATCCTCAAACAGGCAAACATTGATTTTGGAATTCTAGAAAATGAAACCTGTAGCGGACATGAAGCCCGGAGAATGGGTGAGACCGGCCTTTTTGCTTATTTGTCCGAGGCCAATATGGAGATGTTTGAGGAAGCAGGGGTTACTCATATTGTCACAGGGGATCCTCACAGCTTTTACACCTTCACCAAGGAGTATCCTGACGAAGGCAATAATCTAAAAGTACAGCATTACACTCAATTTCTTAATGATATTTTAGATGAAGGAAAATTAAGACTTTTCACAAAGGTGAATAAAAAAGTCACGTATCACGATCCTTGTTATTTAGAAAGACACAGTGAGGTGTTTGAGGAGCAAGGAAGCTTATCGATCGTATCCTTGGTGTCAATCTTGTAGAAATAGAGAATAATAAACAAGACAGTGATTGCTGCGGTATGGGTGGTGGTCGGATGTGGATGGAGCCGCCAAAGGCATTAATTTCATCGCAGGCAATAGCAGAGAAACGAATTCAACAAGCACTCGATACCGATGCTGAAATACTTCTAACAGCGTGTCCATTTTGCAACATAACGCTTAATGATGCAGTGAAAGCCATAGAAAAGGAAGACTCCATTAAGGTCATGGATATCACGGAATTGATTTCCATGTCTATCTAAACAAAAGATCAATCTTTTCCGCAAGCTTGGGCGACAGAAAAGGTTTACACCTTTAAGAGGAGTTAGCCGAGGAGCCAAACATCTGTTATTTAAAAGATGCATCCGGCAATACAGGCAAACTTTTATCTATTGTTGATGCCCTCCACGATCGCATAAAGATTTTCAGTGCCTCAGCGCATATACCGCTTTTTGTGTTTATGATGGGCGGGGTCGGGTGGATGGCTGGCCCGGCATGCTTGATCCCCGAGCAGAGTATTGCCCTCTATGAGCTGGCATGCCAGAAAAGGTGGGAGGAGGCATTGGAGCTCCAAAAGAAACTGTGGCCCCTCAACGTGGCTTTCCAGCGCTACTCCCTTGCTGCATGTGTGAAAGCGGGATTGGAGATGCAGGGATTTCCTGTGGGCCCTCCCCTACCCCCTCAGCAGCAATTAAATGAAGAGGGAAAAAGGGTAGTTTCTCAGATATTGACCAATATTGGTGTCCTCTAACGAGCGAGGTATCACGTATAAGCGATCTGTTATTTTTAAACTTTATGATTGACAAGAGAGAAAAAGGAAAATAGGATGCGGAATTCGAAGTTTCATTAGTGCTACGATTTTTGTTTGATGTGGTACCAACATTAACCAAAAAGGAAAGAGGAGGCCATATTTAAAGGGAAGTATTCGTTAGGAATCGTGAGGATCTTTTTACTGGTGCTCTGCATTACCGTTCCAACCGGGGCAAAATAAACAGCCTAGTAAAATGGCAAGGGAGGTGGTGCTTATGGATGCTTATGGGTGTAGATAGTTCGGGATCCTAAGATGCTAAATCAGGAATAAAGTAAAAGGAGGGAAAAATGAAAAAGATTAAGTTGGGATTGGTTTTAGGATTGGCTGTGGTGTTAGTATGGGCATTTGTTTTACCTGGCCCTGCGGCAGCCGAAAAAAAAACATGGAGATGGGGGGTCAGTGATCCATTGGCCTATGGTTATAGAGTATCCGCTTTCATGTCAGATTTCTTGCGAAGGGGTATGCCGGATTACGACGTTACCGTTTACCCATACGTTTCAACCGTCGCTAGCGTCAAGAGCTTTTGCCAGGGTGATCTCGAAAGCACGTACGAGGCCGAGCCGGGATTGAGAAACTTGTATGGGTTTACCGGGCCGTATAAGTATATGGAACCCAAAGTAGTGAAAATGCCCGTCCACTCTTTTTGGTGCTACACCATGGAAACACATATATTGACTTTACCGAAGAATAAAGACAAATTTCGGTCCTGGCAGGATTTGGACGGCAAGAAAATCTACATGACGAAGGCGGGATATATGAACCATATCAACATCTTCCGGGCTATGGAGAAGATCTGTGGCCTGAAGATTAAGCACGTCGAGGTTGATTCGGGAAAGGTTGCGGATGCTCTAAGTGCCGGTACGATAGACGCCGCGGCATGTTACACAACGGCTTTGGTATCGCTGGCTAGCTGGATTAAGATGCTCGATGTCGCCTCCCCCCTGCAGGGAGTGAACCCAACCCCGGAACAAATCAAGAAGCTAACAGCGGCAGGTTTTGCTCCGGCGAAGATCAACATGAAGAAAGCGTATACCAGAGACCTCGGAGTGGATGTACTCTATGGCGTGCCCTTTTACTTCGGTTACCATCACGGGATCGATTTTCCGGAGGGGGACGTTTATAGAGCGCTCAAAGTATTTGAAGCTGCAGCTCAGCTACCTAAGCTAGACGCTGGTTTCGGACCGCTCATCGCTGACTTCGCCGGGTTCCAAGTCAAGGGAATACAGAGTATACCCGAGATTCCAGTACATCCGGGATTGGCGAGATATCTGAAGGAAAAGGGCTTATGGGACCCAGCCTGGAAAATAGCTACCAAGGAGACGATCGCGGCAGCGGTAAAGGTGATGAAAGCTAAAGCGCAATGATCTTTTTGGGGAAAAGCAAGGGATCGTTGAGGGTCTATAATAGTGAACTCACCCCTGTAAAACTCAATAAGGGGTGAGTTCACTACTTTTTAAATCATACCATTAGGGAGTGAAAAGATGACAAAAAATCCCGTGCAAGATGGAGCGAATTCATTGGCTGAAATGCGTAAATTCTTCATCCCCTCCTATCTTATAGCAGCGATCGCCTATTTAGGTTTTTCGCTCCATTATTTCACAACCGGCATAGGAGGGGCGATGCTCCTTGCCGTAACTGTAGTCCCAATAGCATACGTGCTGTGGGTATTGCATTCCTTCGTCGCCGGAGAGCTGCCATATCCACGTTTAGGACTTAAACTCAATATTGCCATAGCCAGCATGTACATCGCCATGTGCATCTTTTCCCTCATATACATGAGAGCGGAGTTTATGGAACTGGTTTATTGGAGAGCTGGTTCCTTTAGCGCTCCTGACAAAATCGTAGGAGTGATGATGCTTGGTCTCGTGATCGAATATACCAGACGGGAGCATATTACACTCTTTTATCTCATCCTGTTTCTCATGTTTTATTCCGTTTACGGGTGGGTTTTCCCAGGTATATTTCATCATCCCGGAGTCTCCTGGATGAGAGTCATAACATCTTCTTCCGTTGAGATCTCATTGGGTCTATTTGGAACGTATGCACAAACCGGCGTAGGCGTTATCGCGGCATTTTTCATGTTTTTGGGCATTGCACAGGGATTTGGTGTTCAAGAATCTATTGTCAAAACTTTCACCGGGATATTTGCTAAACGCATAACCCTCATTCCACAAACGGCGGTGGTGACTTCAATGGCTATCGCTACCTGTAGTGGATCGGGGGCAGCGAATGCAGCCATAACCGGGCAGTACACGATACCGTTGATGAAAAGAGCAGGGTTCCCCGCTCTTTACGCTGGTGCTGTGGAAGCTTCAGCTTCGCTAGGAGGCTTGCTCATGCCACCAGTCATGGCAATAGCCGGTTTCCTCATGGCTGACTTTCTTGGCGTGACTTATTTCGAGGTTATAGCTCGAGGATATGCGCCAGCACTCATTTTCTTTGCTATCATATCCCTATCGGTTTACCTCTTTACAACGCGCTTCGTGCGGGGAATGAAAAGTATCCCAGATTCAGAACTGGTTTCCGTTATCGAAAGATTCTCCAAAATAGAGGTGGTCAACACAGTGATGTTCTTCACCTTCATCGGAGTTTTGATCTATTTGATGGGTGTCCTTTGGTTTGGTGCATCAAGAGCCGCAGTTGACATTGCGATCGCTCTCTTTATCACCGCCTCCGTACTCCGCATGTATCTCCATCCTGGGAACATCTCAGATAAGATGAAGGAATGGGCTAGGTGTTTGCGCCGATCCATAGAGGCATTTGCTGAGGTCACCGCTCCGCTCGTTCTCCTGCTCGCCATGCTTGGGGTGATGATAAATCTGTTCGTGGTTAGTGGATGGATGCTTAAGCTAATGGGGCTACTGGTGACGATCGGAGAATTCCATGTCGTAGCCCTTATTGGAATGGGGTTCGTAATTGGGGTCTTCTTAGGGCTGGGAATACCTCCGTCGGCCTGTTACATAATCGCAGCCGTGGTAGTCATCCCGCCTATGACAAAAATCGGGATCAACCCCTGGGTAGCTCATTTCTTCTTATTTTTCATAGCGGTAATATCCGAATATTCGCCACCAACCTCACTCGTAGCTGCGGTTGCTTCCCGTATTTCAGGTGCCTCCTTCATGAAGACGATGATGGTAACGCTGCAAATATCTGTTCCATTTTTCTTCCTCACATTCGCGATTTTCAATTGGGATATTTTGTTGTTGAAGCCCGGTTTAAAACAACTGGCTGCTCTGGTTGTGCTAACTATTGGATGCTGTACAGCAGCTGCCGCCATCCACGGTAAGCTTTTTGAACGTAAACGGCATGACCTTCCTTCAAGGCTTGTACTCATCCTCGTGGCGCTATTTATCTTGTTCTATCCTAGAGGTATCCTTTCAGTAGTGGCATTGATACCAGCCGTGGCTATGATAATCCTCGTGATCCGCCGGACCCAAAAAATATTTGTATCTTCTTAGGATTGCTATATTCGCTCCACTGGCCTCCATACGCCTGACGTGGGTCTGGAAAACATGAGGGAGTTGAGAGAGGTTTGGTTAGCGATATACCACATATGTTGTGGCTCCTTTTTCCTTGACGCACAAGGGGAATCTCTCTATAGCCCTTCCCATAAAAAGCAAGGTGTTATCAAAGATATAATAATTCTACTTATTTTTGGCTCGTAGTTGGGAGAAAAAAATGACTCGGAAGCGTGTAGGCATAGTCCTTTTTAATGCTGTTGAGGTCCTCGACTTTTGTGGCCCATTTGAGGTATTTTCAGCAACTCGCCTCAATGAGGAGAAGCGGCGGGAAGAGCCTTCACCATTCGAAGTTTTTCTCGTCGCTGAAACCCTCTCTTATGTCACTACAACAGGCGGCATGAAAGTCATACCTCAATATTCATTCGAAAATTGTCCTCGGCTGGATATTCTTGTTGTTCCAGGTGGATGGGGTACGCGCAAGGAATTGAATAATATAGTTATTCTTGAATGGCTGCGTTCCCGGGCTGCTGAAGTTGAAACACTGACTTCTGTCTGCACCGGATCGATGCTACTGGGATTCGCTGGCTTGATAGACGGATTGCATGCAACTACTCACTGGCGCTCTTTAGACTGGATGCGAGATTCCTTTCCTGAAGTGATCGTTGAGTACGAACAGCATGTCGTTGAGGATGGCCGTGTACTCACTTCGGCTGGTATCTCAGCGGGAATCGATATGGCGCTTAAAGTGGTTGCCCGGTATTACGGTAAGGACATTGCTCGAGCTACGGCTGTGCATATGGAATATCCTTTTCCGGTTAGTAATGAACGCCGAATAAGCCTTTAAGCCCAAACAGGCGCTTTCAGCCGACGCCAATTCGCGATCGCATAGAGCAGCACAGTTTCTGAGGGGATTTTCAGCATAGCAACGTATCCAGTTGTCTGGATATCACCCCTTTTTTCATGTTATCCAGTTAGTCAGCAGCAAAATTTGGACCCTTTATCGTCAAGCAAAAATTATAGATAGGATTTATCTGGAAACCATATACTAACTTATGCGCAACAAACCAATAAACACCGATGAATGTTGAAGCGATTGACCATCTGGCCTTGACGGTTAAGGATATTGACGCAACATGCTCGTTTTACGCGCGAGTGCTTGGCATGAACGTCACTACCTTCGATGGCAGCAGGAAAGCGCTGTCCTTCGGTGTTCAAAAAATCAATCTGCACCAGTACGGAAAGGAGTTCGACCCAAAGGCAAAGGCACCTACTCCAGGTTCCGCTGATCTGTGCTTCGTTACGTCAGTGCCAATTCGTGATGTAATCACGCATTTGGAGTCCTGCGGTGTCAATTTGCTCGAAGGTCCGGTTCACCGAACCGGCGCAAGAGGTCCCATCGTGTCGGTGTATTTTCGGGATCCAGACTGCAATTTGATTGAAGTTTCTAACTATGAAAGCGCATAACGGCCTCTTTGCCCGTGGTCCGGGTACATCCGCAAACCGGCATATCGGGGAGCAGGCCAGCCTTTCCGCAAAGCGTTTTAAGCTGTACCTGATCAACATCTGAGTAATCCACATATCGAATGATCTCCGAAGGATGGAGCGCCCGACTGATGGCGTTTCCCTTGTTGTAAGGAGCATCTTAAAGACCTTGTGCCTGAAAATCACCTCCAATTGCTTTGTCTCAAATCGAGGTGCAACCCGGAACATGCCTTGGCCATAAAAACAGCCATCCGTGCTCAGAACGTGGAGATGGGAATTGAACCCAAGAAAATCGCCAAATGACTGTATGGCGATGACAGCGCCAGGAACTGCATCCTATTCAGGCAATGTTTCCTGGGAAAACGCCTTCAAAGACTCCCATCCGCAGCGACTTAGATCAGAAAGCCGCCATAACTATTCTTCAGGAAAAAACTATCATTTCAAATAGCCTAGGAATCTCACCCAGTCTGAATTCCAATCAAAAAGATTCATAGACAACGGATCAATCAGTATTGAGATTGAGCCACTTTAACTGTATGGATGGTGAATCAGGATCCGATAACATCTCTTGACACGTCATGTTGAGTCTACTACATTGCCAGGGTAATCAAAACCGGATGTCTCTCATCCAGGGCAAAAGGATGCCCATAATCCGGGATAAAAAAACCAAGAAGGAGGTAGAAAGGTGGCAACTGATCTTTTTGAGAAAGGACTAGAGGTTCGGCGAGCTGTTCTGGGAAAGGAATATGTGGACAAGTCAATCAGCGATGCTGACGATTTTACACAGCCTCTGCAGGAACTTGTTACTGAATATTGCTGGGGCAGCGTTTGGACTCGGCCAGGTTTACCACGTAAGACCCGCAGCCTTATTAACTTGGCCATGTTGACTGCTCTCAATCGGCCGCACGAAATGAAACTGCACCTGCGGGGAGCGTTGAACAACGGCTGCAGCAAAGAGGAAATCATGGAAGTCCTCCTCCAGACAGCCATCTATTGCGGCGTACCTGCTGCGGTAGATAGTTTCAGGACTGCCAAGGAATTTTTTCAGGAATCCAAATAGCCGGGAGGGAGAGGATTTATGGAACGTTTGAGCAAAGTGGGCTTCATTGGCCTGGGAAATATGGGACGTCCCATGGCCGTTTGCCTGTTGAAAGCAGGTTTTACCCTGACAGTATTAGACGTCAATCCCGAGGTGCAGCAGGCTTTCGTGGATTTTCACGGTGCCCACTCCGCTTCCTCTCTCAGTGAACTTGGTTCAAGCAGCGATGCGGTTATCACCATGCTTCCAAATGGGCATGAGGTGAGCCGTGTGGTTCTGGGTGTCGAAGGAGATAATCGCGATTGTCTGCTGGGATCCATGCAAAAGGGCTCCATCCTGGTTGACATGAGTTCCTCCTCGCCTACGGGTACCCAAGCCCTGGGGAAAACACTGGCAGATCACGGGATCTCCATGCTTGATGCCCCCGTCTCCGGTGGCGTTTCACGGGCAGAGCAGGGGACTCTGGCCATCATGACAGGCGGCGACACCGTCGTAGTGGAGCGCTGTCGGCCATTATTTGAGGCCATGGGCAATCGCATCTTTGAAACAGGTGCCCTGGGATCGGGCCACGCCATGAAGGCCTTGAACAACCTGGTCTCAGCAGCCGGGCTAATCGCTGCGGCCGAAGCCCTTCTCATTGGCCGCCGTTTCGGCCTCGACCCCACGGCCATGATCGACGTGCTCAATGCATCCACCGGTCGCAACAACAGCACTGAAAACAAGTTCAAACAGTATATTATTTCCCGGACTTTCAACTCCGGATTCTCTTTGGACCTCATGGTGAAAGACCTCACAACAGCGGTAGAATTGGCCCGGGAGACCGGCACACCGATACCCTTCAGCGCGGCCTGCCGGGAATTTTGGGCAGCGGCACAGTCTACGCTGGACAAGGAAGCAGATCATACAGCCGTTGTCCGCTGGTTCGAGGAGATGGCCAAGTCCGAATTGGCCTAGAAAAATAACCCGACACTATTCCCGAATCCATCGTCTATTTTTTTATTCATTAACGAAAACCTGGTCCTCCTCCCGCCCCAAGGCGCGGAACAAGCTGCCCGTATCCGGGTTCACCCATCGGTCGACCATTTTCCGCGACCACCCTGCCGCGCAAAAGGGTCGTCAAAACCTTTCCCTGATTCACTCCGTTCAGCATCAGGAACATTACAGAGATGGCAGTGGCAAATAGCTTTCTTGCCGGCCACTTCATTACCGACTACAATCGCCGATTTGCGATAGATCCTGAGGTATCTCAACGAGCGTGGAGAAAGGTAGTAAAAAC
>Ga0307378_10011476_pt1 | contig 11404 bp, 21 predicted proteins | sample UN1MG_FD_202238 | JGI IMG/M metagenome (GOLD analysis project Ga0307378, IMG submission 202238) | Soil microbial communities from Risofladan, Vaasa, Finland - UN-1 | ecosystem: Environmental > Terrestrial > Soil > Coastal area > Acid sulfate soil | place: Finland: Risofladan, Vaasa | collected...
ATAAAAGCGTATGCAGGGTGACATTTTCCCTGTATCGCCCTCCCCCAAATTGCATGCCAAATTTTCAGATCGGATTTTCCAACCCAACTAAATTTGCATAAAAATTTTTGGAAAACATTTTCTGGGGCACGGGCCCCGGCGTACTACGGGGTAAACCCCCGGCGTACCTGCCACATTGCCCCTCAGAAGTCCCCAGAGGCTCCAGAGCCGTTTTAGGGTACCTTGGGGTGGGTCAAAGGCCTACAGGCCGTCAGAGAGGACGCTGGGGGCCTTCCTGAGCCTGCTGGTAGTGGACACATGGGGACATTTACGCTTGACAGGCCTGTACCCCCCTGCTACCCTTGCGTACACAGTTTGAAACAAACAGTTGAAAAGATTTTTGAAAGCCGGGTATATGGCGCGCGATGTGATGTTTTCGGAGCAGGATGTTCTGGCGTCTATCTGCAAAGAAAGCCTGTACGACTTCGTTCAGCAATTCTGGTCCACCGTCATTCCTGAGAAACCCGTCTGGAACTGGCACATCGAATACATCTGCAACAAATTGCAGAACATCGCCATTCGTGTGGCCCAGCGTCAGCCCAAGCTCAAAGATACGATTATCAATATTTCCCCCGGCTCCACGAAATCGTCCCTCGTTTGCGAATTTTTCCCTGCGTGGGTCTGGACATGGTTTCCCACGGCCAGTTTCATCGGATCGTCCTATCGTCACGATCTGGCGATGGACCTGTCCCGTAAGAACCGCGCCATCGTCAAGAGTCAGAAATACCAGCAGACGTTCAGAGGGGTCGATATTGCCGAAGATCAGGATGCCAAGGGCTATTTCGTCAACAACGCCGGGGGTGCCCGCATGTCGGTGGGTATTGGCGGTGACATCATCGGGCGTCACGGCGATTTCATCATGATCGACGACCCCTTGAATCCCAAAGGCGCACGCAGCCTGATCGAGATCAACGCCGCGAACACCTTCATCAAGGAAACGCTCTGGTCCCGGAAAAAGGACAAGCTGGTGACGCCGACGATTCTGATCATGCAGCGGCTGCACCAGTACGATTCCACGGCGATGCTGATCGACACCATGGGGGCTGAGAACATCGACCACATCTGCCTGCCTGCTGAAATCACCGATGACATCCAGCCTGCCGAATTGCGTGAGAAATACGTGGACGGCCTGATGGACCCGGTGCGGCTGTCGTGGCCCGTTCTCAAAGAGGCCCGCAAGATGGGGGATTTCTTCTACAGCGGCCAGTACCTTCAAAACCCCGTGCCTCTGGAAGGCGGGATGTTCAAGACGGAGAAGTTTGTCATCATCGAGAACCTGCCTCCGATCCTCCACTGGCGTCAGCGGGTCCGGTTCTGGGACAAGGCCGGGACATCCGGGGGCGGGGACTACACCGTGGGGGTTCTCATGGGGATGGACGAGAACGGACGGTTCTACGTTCTCGATGTCGTCCGGGGACGCTGGGATTCGGCACAACGCGAAGCCATCATCAAAGCCACCGCGATGATCGACGGCCCCAAGGTCGAGATCGGCATCGAACAGGAACCCGGCTCCGGGGGTCTCGAATCGGCACAGAACTCGGTGAAGAACCTTGCGGGGTTCTCCTGCTTCATCGAACATCCGACCGGGGACAAGAAACACCGGGCCGATCCGATGTCGGCACAGGTGAACGTGGGGAACATGCACCTGCTTCGAGGGACATGGAATCGGGAGTACATCAGCGAATTTCAACATTTTCCACACTCCACATATGACGATCAGGTGGACAGCTCGTCCGGGGCGTTTAACCGCCTGAACCGCAAACGGATACATGTCGGTGCATGGTGAAGGACATTTTTTGACCCAAAAAGTGAGTTTTCTGTTGTTCTAAAACCAGATTGTTGGAAAATGTGCTTGCATTTTGAACAAGAGGGCTAAAATGAGAGTGGAAACAGTAATCGATCACTGAAAGGTTACGTCACATGGTAAAGAAGACAACCCAGCCGAAAACATCGAGAAAGAGTGCGACGCCGAAGCCAACGAAGAACGAAGTGGCGATGGTCAACGCAGAGGCCTCCCGCGCGTCTGCGCAGGCGTATCTGGGGACGCTGCACTTCATTCAGAACGAGTTTACGTCCCGGCGACAATTCCTCGAACAGTTGCTGAATCCCGGCAAGGACATCAACTACGAGTGCGGCTACCCGGCGTCCGTGAGCACGCAGGACTATCACGCGATGTTTGAACGTGAGGGTCTGGCCACACGTGTCGTCAGCGTGTTGCCTGAAGAAAGCTGGGCGGTCAACCCGGAGATATACGAGAACGAAGAGCCCGACAAGACGGGGTTCGAAGAAGATATGGACTATCTGATTCGTGAAAAGCGTCTATTCCATTACTTGGAGCGTGCCGATATTATCAGTGGTATCGGTCGTTTCGGTATTTTGCTGCTGGGTATCAATGACGGAAAGAAACTCAGTGAACCTGCCGATGGGATCGACCCCAAGACGGGCGACATTACCGGGGCGGGCAAGAAACGCCGTGAGTTATTGTACATGAAGCCGTTCGACGAGTCCGTTGTGTCTATCACCAAGAAGGAGACGGATGCCACGAGTCCCCGGTTTGGATTCCCGGTGATGTATTCCATACAGTTGGAAGATTACGGCATGGGTTCGGTCAACACAAAGCTGGAAGTCCACTGGACCCGTGTGGTTCATCTGGCTGACAACCGACAGTCTTCAGAGTTCTTGGGGACGCCCCGGATGCTTCCGGTGTACAACAGGCTGTTGGACATCCGTAAGATCATGGCGGGTAGTGGTGAGATGTTCTGGAAAGGGGGCTACCCCGGACTGGCGTTCAAGCTGGACCCGACCATCTCGGCGGCGAACGCGACGATAGACAAGGACTCGCTGAAGGCTGAGATGGAAAAGTACGCCTCCGGAATGCAGCGGTGGCTGGCGTTGGAAGGCGTGAGCGTCGAGAACATGTCGAGTCACGTTGCGGACCCGGCAGGGCATGTGAAAGTTCAGATACAGTACGTGGCGATTACACTGGGTATTCCCACCCGTATATTGCTGGGAAGTGAAGAAGCACGGCTGGCCTCGAATCAGGACACACGAACATGGAACAAACGAATAGCCAAGCGGCAACAGCAATACCTGAGCCTGCTGGTCCTTCGCCCGATGGTGGACCGACTGATTGGCTTGGGGGTTGTGACGGCTCCGAAGGACAATCAGTACGAGGTGTCGTGGCCCGATCTTCAGGCCCTCGACGGACGTGAACGTGCGGAAGTGGCGAAGGTGATTACGGATGCTCTGGCCAACTATGTGGCAGGCAATGTGGATATGATTGTTCCACCGAAAGAGTTTCTCACAATGATTCTTGGATTTAACGAACAAGAGGCAAGTGCGATATCAGAAGCGTCATTGGCGTATGTTGCCGAAGTCGATGAATCGGACGACCGTGACGCAGAACCTCCACCCAAGGAGTTTGAACCACCGCGACAAGATATGCAGGATTGATACGATGGAAACGAACGTGCTGGAAAACAGGGTTGTTATGGAAATGAATCAGGCCAACCGATGTACGATGCCGTGTTGCACGGGGTGGGCGCGCCCACAGTACGTCAACGGTCGTTTGATTGTGACGGATATTTGTGACGATTGCTTCCAGCACATGGTAGGACACTCAGCTAATGAAAACCATAGAATGTAATCCAGACGAAACGCTGCGCAAGGCGAAACAGGCTTTGGCCTACGAAGGGGAACTGGTCGAGTTTCGCCTGCGGTACGTGCTGCGCGAGTGCATATCGGTGATCAAGGAACTCAAGGAGGCACTGGATGCTGACAGTGAGCGCACGGAAACTTGACCCGACACGGACGACGATGCTGGTGCGGCAGTGGATGGGTGACATGCAGCGTAGATTTGCCTCTGTCCGAAAGGCGAACCGGGAGTTGCTGGTAGAAGACGACGCTCTAGGCCTGACAGCTCCCGGTCCCTTCATCATCCAGCAACAGGTAGGGTATCAGGCGTGGCGTTTCCAGACGGATGCCAACAAGATACAGAGTTATCGTAAATGGCTCAAGGCACAGGTCGATGCCAAGATTCTCACCGTCGATGTGACGGGCAAGCCGTGGATGGCGACCTACGTCGAATCGGCTTATCGCAAAGGTGTCGCAAATGCTTACATGGCTACACACAAGAAGTCTGTAAAAGCGAAGCCCGGCTTCTACGAAGGGACACGAGAACAGTTTCTGAGGGAGGCGTTTGCGCAGCCTGAGTTGTTGAGCAAGGTGGAGTTGCTGTACACACGGGCATACACAGAGCTTGTAGGCGTTACGGCGACGATGGATCAGCAACTGTCACGAATTCTGGCGATGGGCATTGTCAATGGCATCGGCCCCAAGAAACTCGCTGCGGAGATGGCGTCTAAAATCAACACATTGTCCAGAAACAGGGCTATGCTGATTGCGAGAACGGAGACAATATATGCCCATGCGGAGGGACAACTGGACTCGTTCGAGATGCTGGGAGTGACGGAAGTGGGTCTTGAAGCGGAATGGAGTACGGTTTTAGACAAGAAGGTTTGTCCGGAATGCGAAGCTATGGAAGGTGTTGTGATGCCCGTCGATAAGGCACATGGTCTTATCCCCAGACATCCAGCGTGTAGATGCAGTTGGCTCCCGGCACTGGCGTCCCGAAAGGAAACTGGACAATTGTGGGGGAGAAGTGGGAGATCAGCGATCAGGAAAAGTATCGGAGCCGAATATGCAAGCGGGTCGTATCGACAGGCAAAAATGAAGAGTGTGTGGTCCGGGAAAGAGTTGGTATAATCTGCCGATAAGTTGGTTTTTTATTCTGCGAGCATTTGTCAGAGACAAGCGTCCGGACTTACCCGTGCTATAATCCCCCAACAAGTTGGCTGGTTTGTTGTTTTTTGCAGAATTTTTATTTTAGACCGTTCACTGGGCAGGGGCTCGTGCGTATAATAAGGGTGAATGGACGGCGTGAGCTTTTCATGGAAACTCAATAAGGACAGCAACCACAAGAAAGGATACACCCGTGCGTACGAACATGAAACCCATCCCTATCAGAACTCACGAAGGCGGTGTGGCGAGTCGTATCAACCCTGAGCAGATGCTTCGGCGTTCTGTCATGGCTTGCATGTTGTGGGAGGACACGTTCTATGAGGACGGTACTTCCATCGCAACCCGCATCGCTGAGCTTATCCCGCAAGTCGATCCTGACGTTGTTTCCAAGCTGGCTGTCATGGCTCGCACGGAAATGAACCTTCGACATGCTCCCCTGTGGCTGGCGGTTGGCATGGCCCGCCATGGAATGCTGAAGGCTCAGGTGCTTGCAGACACTATCCGCAGAGCGGATGAGCTGGCAGAGTTTCTGTCGCTCTACTGGTCTGGCGGCAAATGCTCCTTGTCGGCTCAGGTAAAGAAAGGGCTGGCTTTGGCGTTTCCTAAGTTCGACGCCTATCAGTTGGCCAAGTATGATCGCGCCAATGCCGTCAAGCTCCGTGACGTTCTGTTTCTTTGTCACGCCAAGCCGAAGGATGCTGAGCAGGCGGCAACGTGGAAAGCTCTGATCGACGGCACGCTCCCCTCCCCGGATACGTGGGAGGTCGCTCAGTCTGCGGGTGGTGCCAAGAAGTCTGCGCTTGAGAAGAAGGAGAACTGGGAACGGCTTCTGACGGAGAATCGTCTGGGTTCGTTGGCTCTGCTTCGTAACCTTCGGAACATGTGTGAGTCGGGTGTGGATCAGGGTCTCATCAAACACGCACTGTTGGCAATGGACACCTCGAAGGTTTTGCCCTTCCGCTTTATCGCGGCGGCTCGACACGCACCGCAGTTGGAATCTCACATCGAAGTCCCGTTCATGGCTTCGCTGGAAAGACTCCCCAAGCTGAGTGGACGGACGGCTGTTCTGGTAGACGTTTCCGGGTCGATGGTATGCCCTCTGTCTGCCAAATCGGATATGCATCGCATCGATGCCGCCTGTGGCATCGCCATGTGCCTTCGAGAAATGTGTGGTGACGTTGACGTATTTAGCTTCAGCGAGAAGACGATGCGAGTTGCGAATCGTCATGGGATTGCGTTGCGGGATGCCATTGTGACCAGCCAGCCGCACAGTTGTACGTTTATGGGCGATGCTGTTCGTGGTGTTATTGGAAAATCACAAACCGATCCGTATGACAGGATGATTGTTGTTACTGACGAGCAGGCCCATGATGATGTCGGTGGTCCCCAAGGACGGGGGTATATCATCAACGTAGCCTCGTACAAGAACGGTGTGAACTACGGACAGTGGCTGCATATCGACGGATTTTCTGAGGCGGTCGTCAAATATCTGGTAGAATACGAACGTCAGTTCGCTTGTGGCAACTAGACCTTTTCACGCTCTTTGAAAACTTGATGGGGTGCATATGGCATGTAGCGAAGAATGCGGTTACTTCTTTCTTACAGGTAGAATCTAAACCGTGTTTGCTTGTTCTCATGCCAGCACTCCGCTTTTGAAATTTGTGTGTCAGGAATGTCTATGCCTATGGTGCTTGCTGGCAGAGCCGTTAAATGTCCGTTGGCAGCGGGAATTGCAAGCCCTGCTTGGCACACAAACGATGGGTGCAAGACAGGTGGTGAAGGATACGGTTACTTCTCCAAGCTGGTTTTACACCAGACTCGAAAACACCGTGTTCGTTTATTCCCTTGTCTCACCCATTTTTGGGGCCGTAGCTCAATGGTAGAGCGGTAAATCTCTGTTGTCGCTCGTTCTCCCCGTACAGGGGTAGTGAAGATGACAGATACTTCGAATGCTAATCGACGGTTACTGGTTCGAGTCCAGTCGGTCCCGTTAGGTCAATGGTGTAGGATGCAGCTACTTCTTCCTGAAACAGAAACGATCTGCACCCGTTTGTTCCTTGACCTGTTTTGTTTTTGGCATTTTATTCTCCAATTCATGGATGCCGTATCATATGGACGTAGGGTCATGGATGACCCGGCTTTTTTGATGATACACGAGGTGATCTATGCGTATGTGGATGATCGATCCGATTCTTATGTGTGACGCACATCTGAACGAGGAACACAGTTCCATCCACCAGTTGCAGAGACATATCCGGGACGGGCACAAGTTGGATGTTATCCTGTCCGGACACGTTGAACCTCAAAACGCACATACAAGACATGATTTGTTGGCATCAGAAATGGTACGAAGAGGACACAATCACCGATCTCCTGTTACTGCATCACAGCTAGAAGTGCCCTCAGAGTTTCACAAGGTCGTTGATAGGACAGCAAGTTTCATAGAATTGATGCGGAGCTGTTACAAATGCAAACAGCAGATGAAAGCAGTTTTGTAGTTCAAAAGTGCTTTGATACAGGGGCTGGCGGCACTCCCTCCCTCCTCTTCCTCTCGCTCTCTCCCAACCGCCAGCCCTTTTTTGATTTTACGGAGACCTTATGAGAACTTTATCAAGCCCATCGTCTGGAGGCAGTAACTCCTTTCTTTTTTCCATGGTGTTTTGTGTTTTCTTGGCACTGAAGCTACTTGGCAAGATTACATGGTCATGGTGGTGGGTATGTGCTCCTCTCTGGATTCCAGCAATTGTTGGAGTAGTCATTATAGCAGTTGTCTTTTTGGTTCTTCGGAAGAAGTGATTCCGGTGGTTTTTCTTTGAAAGGACGCACGTTGGATTCTGCAAAGGTGAACATTGAACAGAGTCAGCCGTGGATAATTTCATATGACTATGATATTACCGCGAGAAGTGGTGGGATAATCTCCAGAGAAGCGCAAAGCGGAGCCGTCACAGCAGGAGTCCCCGATATACACACGCTGACGCTTCGGCTCACGATGAGTATCCCTCCTGAAAAACTGAAACGAGCCGTGCGAATGTTTATGGCTCAGTTTGCTCAGACCGATCCTAAAGGACTGTCGCAGGATGTTGCGGCTGAGATGAAGGATGACACTTAAATGGTTTCCTACTTGGTCGTGGTGGGAACGGGACATGACGCACACGTTACCGGGCTTTCGTGGGGTGTCCCCTATTACTTGGGTCTTCCCGTTCCCACCTACTTTTTTGTAACAATAGTTTGTATATTTTTGAAAGGAAGTCGATCATGAAGACGTTGCATGTTGCAGTGTGGGCCTGTGTGTTTGTCATGTTTCTGTTTTTCATACTCTGTGCGGGGTGTCATTCTGTGAAGATGTCCGACAAGTTGTATGCGGACACACGCGCGAGTCAGACTCAGTTGAACACGGTATCTGAGGTAGCCGGGATCGTTCTCGATCCGAATGGATTGCTGATCTCTGTTGCCGATACGAATGCGTCACGGGACTGTTGCTTGATGGCGGCAACGATTATGAGGGACATTGACGACTACGCTGTTATGACGGGGGCCTATGAACCCGCCTTCGACAATATGGCTGCTCTGATTTCTCGTTTCTGGACTCGATGCGATGCCGGGGAGGACAAGGCGTGTGCCTACGGGTGCTTCAGAGGCAAGCAGTATGTCGGATTGGTCATGGACGAGACGGAGATCGTAAGTTCAGACTGATATGTTTGGTTTGACAAACAAGATATAAAGGAGCTAGATCAATGGGTGCTTTCGACGGTGTATTACAGATTATCAAGGATGAGCTTGCTGGTTTTGAAGTGTTCGCAAAGATTGCCCTGACCGAATTGACAACGGACGAGCTGATGTTGGTGAAGAAGATGGCCACTGCGGAGCTTCGAAACATGATCATGTCCAAAATGACAACGGATGAACTGATGTTGCTTGGACAGACACTGGCTTTGCAGTGGAACAACATCACAAAGGTCAAGGAGAAGGAGATGCAATTCTGGGCGAGTCTCTCCAGTATGCTCGACCATCTGCTGGATGCCGCCATAACAGCAGGAGTGAATTCGCTGATAAGTGAGCTTGGTCAGTAAGACAGGCGTTGACAACTGAATATGAGACTTGAGGTGGTCGCAGTATAGCTTAGGCTGGTAGAGCGGCGGGCTGGAAACCCGCAGACGGTCGTGCGGTGACATGTCGATGGTTAAGATTCTCATCGCTGGGTTCGAATCCCCCTATTGCTATGCCACTTCTTTGGACTTTGTACGGCGGTGGCGTAAATGGAAAACGCAGTAAGTCGAGCTGGGATTACATCACCTGTGTCCCACTATTCATCACTGGAAGCAGGTTGACTCGACGCCTAGGTGCTTCTGTGCAGGTTCGAATCCTGCCCGCCGTTTTATGTTAAGATGTAAGTAAACGAACACGATCATAAATAGGAGTCACCGATGAAGGGTCCAGTACACCTGAAGTATGTAGGAACGAGAGCTGCGTCACGCCGTCGACCCATGTTGTATTCAATTGACATAGCAGTGAGGACGCGACTTGCGTGTGACGGATTACCAGTATTTGCGCTCCCGGTAACTGATATTCCAGAGGAGGTTACCTGCGGGAACTGCAAAAGGACGGTGCGTTTCAAGAAGCTCAAAAAGACCAGATAAGTTGAGTATCGACAACTGAATATGACATCACCTTCACCCTCCTCCGAAGTCTGGCCTTGTTCCTCCTTTGGGCCAGACTTTAACGGAATGTAGCTCAGTTTGGCAGAGCGCGTGGTTTGGGACCACGAGGCCGCAGGTTCAAGTCCTGCCATTCCGATTCATAAGAAACAATCACACTTAGATATTGGAGACGTACGATGGATTTGAACAAGCCCGTTATCTCGACAGAAGACGATGGTAAATTTCCAACAACACCTTTGCTGAAATTGATGGATAACGGTGTTGTTGTCGTTATCGGGAGAACAGATCATATGGCCAGCGTGTCTAAAGAAATGGGCATGTGTATCGATACTAAAATCCCGCAGTACGTTGTCTCCGTATGCAAAGGGGATGCGATGCATTTTCAGAGCATACCTGTGTCGATGGTGTTGGAGTTAAAGACTATCGAATGTTTTTCAGATTGGATCATAGGATGTATCAAGGAAGCGTGCGATCTTGACTGGAGTGCGGAAACCGAAGGTGAGGACGATGATGACGAATAGTGCCCGTGAAAATGCTGAGCTGTTGTTTGCCAGAATACGCGACGATCATCCTGATGCAGTGTGGAGTAGCATATCTATCGAAGTGATGACGGATGTTAAGGGGGAGGTGGTGTTTGGTTCAGGGGGCATGGTCGCAAATATTGTTGGTGGATGTGATCCAGAGGCAGGTGATGGGGGTGTTCGGTGTTCTACAATACTGGCGGCTGCGACAGCACTTGTCAACGCTGCGGCTAGATTGTATGCGGAGAACACAGGCGTTTCTGTTGAGAGTTCATTTCTGTTTATGCAGACTATTCTGTACGAAATGATAGCGGGTGTTGCAGGTCCCCCGTCTTTCGTACTGGGTCCTCTTCCGGAAGACAGGGAGGACTCTTCTTAGTGTTATATCGAAAGGGGTCTTCATGGTTACCGCGACTTTACGCACAATAGTGAAGTGGATGGTAATGCTTTTGGTGGGATGTGTTGTGTGGTGGATCATGGGTCTTTCGTGGATTTTTATTAGTAGCAAATTAGTGTAGGGAAGATTTTTATGACGACAAAATCTGGATGGGTATTGCAACGATCAGAGGATAAGATGTTCTGGACGGACGTTGCTCTAACTGACATATTCTACGACAAAGATATTGAATATGCCGATGTGTTCGAGAGCAGAGACATGGCCAGAAGGGATAAGGAATGTGGCGAAGTTGTTCTGAAGGTGTCCCTTACACCAGAGGGCAGGGCCATAAAAGTCATTGGTCGAGGTTGACAATGAGCCTGTGCTACCTGACTGACATATCAACCGACTGGCTAGAGGGGCATGTGTTCGCCGTGCGGACCTGTCAGGGCAGACTAGAGTGTGAACCGCATGGCACGACCGACCCGTCCAAGGTGACGTGTCCTGAGTGTCTAGAGAAGATGAAAGGCGGTGACTGATGGCAACTGACAAAGTGCATTTCGACTCAGGGCGACGGCACAAGATTGGCGAGAACCTGTGTGAAAAGAAATCTGTATGTGGTCTTTGGTTTGATAACTGGGAATACGACTCCATCACAGACGAGTGGCAATTAGTTGATTGTAAAACGTGTATAGGAACCAACGCTTATAGGGCAGCGAAAGGCGGTGACTGATGTCAACAAAGTTATGGATTAGCAACAAGATGTATCTCGTGGACGAAGCGGTCGAGGAATACATCGAGGAGTTACAGGACGAGATAAACCGATTGGTTCGTGAGAACGGAGTCCTTAAACCATCCATCAAGCAGTTGCAGGCCCGCGTCGCGGAGTTGGAGGGCGAGAACAAGAGGTTGCGAACAGCGTGCGACGAGTTTATTTATAACGAATCACATGGCGAGCAAGAAGGCGGTGACTGATGGACGTAGGAATGTGCGAGAAGTGTAATGAATTT
>Ga0307378_10011479_pt1 | contig 11401 bp, 7 predicted proteins | sample UN1MG_FD_202238 | JGI IMG/M metagenome (GOLD analysis project Ga0307378, IMG submission 202238) | Soil microbial communities from Risofladan, Vaasa, Finland - UN-1 | ecosystem: Environmental > Terrestrial > Soil > Coastal area > Acid sulfate soil | place: Finland: Risofladan, Vaasa | collected...
AAGGGATAATGCTGACATACAAAATCTGCTTCATGCTCAACTCGCCGAACATCCTTTAGTAGAGCAGGTATTTGTCGTATTTGGCAATGAAGAACCGTTATTTCCATTATTCCAGCCTGCATCTCACAGAATTCCTTCTTCTTCCGGGCAGGCTTTAAAAGAAGTCTTACAGGTGAGACTGAAGAGAGCTGAGGCCTATGAATTCAAAGCAAGAAATTACAGAAGCGCTATCTCTCTGTACAGAAGGCTTGCTGATCAGTCTCAAGATAAAAACTTCAAGGCTCAGATGTTGGCCAACATTTCCCGATGTTTGATGAAGGCCGAAGACTATACCGGAGCCATCCAGAACTATCGGAGGATCTGTGAGGATTATCCTGAGAGCATTACATCCACCGGACTGCCGTTAGCTCTTGTCAGCAGATTACAGGCGGCAACCTGTCTTCGGAAATTGGGAGAATATCAAAGCGCGCTGCAAAGTACCTTGGATTTGTACAAGGACATTCTTCGCATGCGCTGGCACCTGAGTGAGGCCCAGTTTAAGACCTATGCTTCTCTTGTAGTGGATGCCATCAGTGGTGTTTTTTCAAAGAATCAGCAAGACTTGCCTCTTGAAGATTTAAAAAAAGAATTTGATCGATTGAAAAGCCTGCATCAAAAGAGGCTCGAGCAATGGTTGGTTATTAAAGATATTAAACAGGAGATCATTCCCGAGCTTCGAAAGATGGAAGACCCATCCTTGTACAGGACAAACCTTCTCCAATATTCCAAGACCATAAAAGACAGGACTTTTTTGATATCTGCTGTCCAGATTCCAGATTCATCTGAGCAACATCCTGTCGGCATGCTAGGAGTCAAAGTTAGTGACCAATACTTACTAAATAATGTGCTGCCTGATACGATAAGGGATTTCCAATTCAGTGTCGAGTCTGATGTTGCCGTTTCTAATCTTCAGGGAAGAATTTTGCTTGGGCAGAAAAATCACTCAGCTGAGCTTGAAACAGTTAATGAATTTTTCGAAGATAATTTTCCTCCCTGGAGAATAGAGTTTTATCGAAGTAAAACAGGGACCTTAGGAGCCCTGGATATCAAGCGTAATTTTTATTTCTGGACCATTCTCACTCTTGTCGTGGTTCTCATTTCTGGTGCTGTTCTTATCTCCAGGACCATTGCTCACGAGATGGCGGTTCTCAAACTTAAATCTGATTTTGTCTCCTCTGTGTCCCATGAATTTAAAAGTCCGCTTACATCGATAAAAGCATTGGCTGATAGATTAAAGGAAGGAAAAGTCAAGGATTCAGACAGGATGAAACAGTATTTTTCTCTCATCACTCAAGATGTAGACAGATTGACATGTTTGGTAAGAAATATCCTTGATTTCTCCAAGATCGAGGAGGGAAAGAAGGAATATGAATTTGTGGAAACCGATGTAGCTCTATTGGTGACAGAACAGGTTGAAGATTTTAAGAAAGGTGAATTCTCTAAAGGATTAAAGATTCAAGCACAGATATCTGAGGATATTCCTTGTATCGAGATAGATAAAGAAGCCTTGTCTCAGGCTCTCAATAACCTTCTGGATAATGCTGTAAAATTTTCTCCTGACAAAAAAGAAATTATGGTCAATGTCAGGAAGGACAACACGAATGTTTTCATAGAAGTCAAGGATAGGGGGATTGGCATTCCTCCGCAGGAGTTGGACAAGATTTTCGACAAGTTCTATCAAGGACGTAACACCCTCCGTCAGTCGGTCAAAGGAACGGGGTTGGGATTGACTCTGGTCAAGCACACGGTGGAAGCCCATGGGGGGAGGATTTCTGTAAAGAGTCAAATCGGTGAGGGAAGCACGTTTTCTATTTCTCTTCCCATTCAGAAAAAAGGAAAGTGAGGTTAGTATGCCCAAAAAAATTCTTATCGTAGAAGACGAGCCGGGTATTTTGGTGAGCCTTAAGGATGAGTTTGAGTCGCAGGGATATGTAGTCTATGCAGCAGAGTATGGAGAGAAAGGATTGGAGTTAGCAAAAGGGGAGAAGCCAGATCTGATTATATTGGATATCATGCTGCCGGTTCTGGATGGGTATGAGGTGTGCAAGAAGCTGAGGATGGAGGGAGACACAACTCCTATCATCATGTTGACTGTCAAAGATAAAGAGGTGGATAAAGTGTTGGGCTTAGAACTTGGGGCTGATGACTATGTAACAAAGCCTTTTAGCTTCCGGGAATTGACAGCGCGGGTGAAAGCGGTCTTTCGCAGAACTGAGGAGCGGGTAAAGGATTTAACGGATTACAGCTTTGGAAATATCGAGCTCGATTTTGAGAAATATGAGGCAAAAAAGAAGGGGAAAAAGCTCTACTTGACGACTTTGGAATTCCACATGATGCGGCTTTTTATCCGGAGCAAGGGAAAAGCTATCTCCAGGGATTATTTCCTGGACAGAATCTGGGGGGAGGATAATGTTACTGTCTCCTACCGGACCGTAGACAGCCACATCGCCAATATCAGAAAGAAGATCGAGGACGATCCCGCCAATCCCCAACATATCCTCAGCATCAGAGGAGTAGGATATAAATTCATAGATTAGCTGTGATGCAGCAAGTCTCGCTGCAAGCGAACGGAGTCATTGTATTATTGCTCGCCATAGAAGGATGCATGGCAATCTGCTGCGCGTGTCGTTGCGATAAATTAATGACGAAGCAATCTCATCAAGCTGCACGGAAACTTGTTGATATCTTCACACTTCCTAAACACATCGGAGTTGAAAAAGCATTATATTGACACTGATGAAAAGAAAAGGAGGAACAATATGAGAAACAGACGAAAGACTCTTTTAACTTTATTCTTAACCATTGTGTGTCTTATTTTTGTGTTCGGGAGTTTGACCTCCCAGGAATCGGCAGCAGAACACTTCGAGAAAGCCTTTTACTACGAAGATGTCCAAGGTGACTTACAAAAAGCCATAGATCTTTATAAACAAATACTAAAGCAGTTCCCCAAAAACCGAGAAGTTGCTGCCAAGGCTCAACTGCATGTTGGTCTTTGCTATGAGAAACTCGGCTTGAAGGAAGCACAAAAGGCTTTTCAGAAAGTCGTTGACGATTTCCCTGAGCAGAAAGAAGCAGTCAAGGTGGCTAAAGAAAAATTGTCTGTTCTCTTAAGAGCTAAATCTATTGTTGAGAAAGGCGATAAGACATTCAGTATCCGTCGGGTATGGGCGGGTCTTGATGTGCGGAGAGGTAATCTGAACACAGTTTCTCCTGACGGCAGATATATCGCTTATACGGATAGGCATGGTGGAGACTTATCCCTTCTCGATCTTATCAACAGAAAGCAGATACGCTTAACAGATAATTGGTCTCTAATGAAGTCGGCCGAGAGTTTGAGCGCTTCAGAGAGAGAGGCTTTGTGGAAATCCGGGAGGTTTTACGGTGCGGCTATATGGTCTCCTGATAGTAGCCAGCTTGCCTGCGGAGCGTTTAGGATGACAAAGGAATGCGATCTCCTAATTTTTGGGGTTGATGGTTCTGGACCTCGTGTCCTCTCTCATAATAAGGAATTTCCACTAGTTTTTCCTTTGGACTGGTCTCCGGATGGGAAATATATCTTAGCTGCCTTTGCCAGAATGGATATGACAGGCCAAGCTGTACTCGTATCTGTTGCAGATGGCTCTGAACGTATCCTTAAAAGCTTTGACCAGCCTATCAAAGGCTCTCCAAATAAAGCACTCTTTTCACCGGATGGACGCTACATCGTTTGTGATTTACCATCAAAACAGGACGTTGAAAAGCATGACATTTTTCTGTTTCCAAGCGACGGGAGCCAAGAAATTCCTCTTGTTAAGCACCCCGCGCATGACTTTGTACTCTGTTGGTCTCTTGATGGGAAAAAGCTTGTTTTTGCTAGTGACCGAACAGGAATCCTGAGTGTATGGTTTATTGTAGTCATTGATGGTAAGCCTCTTGGAGAGCCGAAATTGATCAAGAAAGACATTGGCGAATTAAATCCTTTAGGCTTGACCAAGGAAGGCGCCTTCTACTATGGTCTTCGGAGCTGGATGATCGATGTTTATACCGCTAAGGTGGATATAGAGAATGATAAACTCATAACACCTCCCAAAAAAGCAACCCAACGCTTCGTAGGTTCGAACTCAGCCGCGGACTGGTCACCCGATGGTATGTATTTTGCCTACCAAGCGAAGGAGCAGTTGTACATTCGTTCCCTTGAAACCGGGGTGGAGCATACACTCACTCCTAACCTTAAATCTTTTTGGCCGCTTCGCTGGTCACCTGATGGGCAATCCATCTTAACACCAGGCATGGATCATAAGGATCAAAAGGGCCTATACGAAATCGATGTGCAAACAGGCGAAATCACACATATCATGGATCTAGATTCCGACGCTAGGGTTCGTTGGGCCATGTGGTCTTCAGACAAAAAAAAGTTGTTTTATAAATACCAAAATCCAAATTCACTTGATTTTGACGATCTTAGTTCTCGTATTATGCTTTTTGACCCTACGACCAAAGAAAAGAAAGAATTATATTGTGAAGGCTCTTGGCCTACTTTTTTGGCCCTCTCACCCGACGGCCAATTTTTAGCCTTCCAAACTTTGGACGATGAAACTATGACGAGAAGGCTGTCTATCATGCCACCTACTGGTGGAGCACTCCGCCATGTCTTGAATTTGAACAAAGAGGAAGTAATTACAACACTTGCGTGGATGCCTGACAGCAAGAATTTGCTTTTTGCGAAGTATAAAGGAAGTCAGAGGAAGTGTGAGCTTTGTCAAGTTTCTGTGGAGGGTGGAGAGCCTAAAAAGCTTGGGCTGACAATGGAAAGATTGCACTTGCTGAGCATTCATCCTGATGGAAAACGTATCGCTTTCTGCTCATCACACCTCAGTTCTGAAATTTGGGTGATGGAAAACTTCCTGCCTAAGGAGAAATAAGAGCCGTTTTCTTCTCTTTTTCCTTCCATTGACCAGGAGATTTACCGTGTGAAATGATCAAAATCTTTACAATTCCATGACAATTCAGTATCCATAAATGGTAGAATAAATCTATGCCTTCGCTTCCGTCCGGTCATTTAAAAAGAAGTCTGCGCAAGCGTGTCTTCCTTTTCGGATTATCTGTCCTTCTGCCTGCCCTAGTTCTCTTTGTTTTCATAGTCCGCATGAACAGGCAGGACAACGAGCTGAGAAAAAAGAGGGCAGCGGAGGTTAAACAGCAAAAGGCCGAAGAGATCGGTCGGCACCTGGCAGATAGACTGGAAAAAACGGAAAAGATTCTTCTGCATGAATTGGCATTAGATCCAGCCAGTAACCAATCAATCTATCGAACACATCCCGGACTGGTCTTTGTGGGGCGAATGAAAAAAAATGTGCTCCTGATGCCTTGGGAGGAAGCCGAGGCACAGAAATTGTCTTCAGAAGGGGACCGTTCCGGAAAACTCCTTTTTCAAGCCCAGCAGGCCGAGTTCGAAAAGAACGATTTTCAGAGTACCATTTCCTTATTGAATCGAGCTCTATCCTCTGCGGATTCTTCTTTCCAAAAGTGTTTCATACGGGTTCAGCAGGGAAGGGTTCTCTCAAAAATGGGCGATGAGGAGGGAGCCTATCGTCTTTACCGTGAGATTCTCAGCCAACCGGCTGATCTGACTGATGAATACGGCATCCCTTTTTCTCTATACGCCGCTGATCGCCTTTCGGTTTTGAACTCAGAAGTCGAGCCCATCCTGGATAGGCTGGAAGGTTTCATGGAAGAGATCCGCTGGCTTCCTTCCAGTGCGCTTTATTTCATCCGGGACATCACCATGCAGATTCAAGAGAAGTCGCGGGATTTAGATCTTTTGGAGCGGACAGAGAATCTGAGACAATCAGTAGAGAGTTCCCTTGAAGGTCTTAAAAGGCTCGAGTCACTTAAAGGCTATGTATCAAGCTGGATAATGCGCCGCCGCTCCCAAGATCAATTCAGAGATTCATTAACCTGGGAGTCCTACGGACACATTCCTTGGATCGTCGGCCTTCGTGATTTTATGGATGACCAATCGCAGGCCCTCCTCGCATTTCACGGACCTCATGTCTTGAGCGCGGTGATTGAAGAGGCCGGTTTGGCTGAAACGTTTCCAGGCTCCTGTCGGATAACTGTAAGTCCCAACGGAGAGGGTATCCCTCCCGGAGGAATGTTTGTAGGATTCCGGCTCCATTTTGAGGAGACTGAAGTGTCTGCATGGTCCAAGTCTTCCCTCCCGTTCCCCATCCTTTATTGGTTGATCCTTATCATCGTCGTTGGATTCACCGCCTTCGGAGGTTATCTGCTCTGGCGTGATATCAGTCGAGAATTGGCGATTGCGGAAATGAGATCACAATTTGCGGCCAGTGTTTCCCACGAACTCAAGACGCCACTGACGTCCATACGCATGTTTGCCGAGGCTTTGACCATGGGAGTGAAGAAGCGGCCTGAGGAACAAAAGGAGTATCTGCGAACGATAATCAGCGAGAGCGAACGCCTGAGTCGGCTGCTCAACAATGTCTTGGACTTCTCCAAGATCGAACAAGGGACTCGGACCTACTCTTTTGTGTCCACATCTCTCGAAGAGGTCATCCATGCTGCAGAGAAGGCCATGGCCTTTCCGATGAATCAGAAAGGATTCAGTCTGCAGCTTGACGTGGAGAAAGGAATTCCCCCGATTTTAGCCGACAGAGATGCCCTCGAACAAGCAGTCCTCAACCTCCTTCATAACGCTATGAAGTATTCAGGAGAGAGCCGGGAAATACTCCTAAGGCTTCGCAGAAATGGAAATATGGTCTGCATCGATGTCATCGACCACGGTATTGGGATATTGGAGGAGAACAGAGGTCAAATTTTCGGGAAGTTCTTCAGAGTGCCCGGGATCGAAAACCAGAAAATTCCAGGGACGGGCCTGGGTCTGACCATTGTTTTCCATATCGCCAAGTCCCACGGAGGCAAGGTGGAAGTTTTCAGCCACTCGGGAGAAGGAAGCACCTTTTCCCTAATTCTTCCCTTGGAAGCCAAATGAAACGGATTTTGATCATCGAGGATGACATTTCAATCCTGAACGGTCTTAAAGATGTGCTGATCTTCAAATCCTATGACGTTCTCACTGCTACAGATGGAGAGGCGGGATATAAAATGGCTGTGGAGAAAAACCCTGATCTTGTCATCTTAGACATCATGCTTCCCAAGATGGATGGATTCACACTGTGTAAAAAGCTGAGAGACGAGGGAAACATGACCCCCGTTTTAATGTTGACCGCCAGGGGGGAGGAGCCGGATAAGGTACAGGGACTGGACTTTGGAGCGGATGACTACGTCACCAAGCCCTTCTCACTGCCGGAACTCCTTGCTCGGGTCAGGGCTCTCCTTAGAAGAAGGCCGGGAGAGGAAACAGATAAAACACCTCCGGATTCGATAAAATTTGGGAATATTTTCCTGGATTTCAAGAAGTACGAGGCTTTAAAGAAGGGGCTGCCATTGAGCTTTTCTCCCAAAGAGTTTGGCGTTTTAAGGTATCTCGCAATCCGTGCGGGTGATGTCGTTACTCGGGATGAACTCCTGGATGAAGTCTGGGGATACGAAAAGTACCCGACCACCCGGACTGTGGATAATCATATTGCCCAGCTTCGTTCCAAGATCGAAGAGAATCCATCTGATCCTCAAAATCTGATCACCGTCCATGGAGTCGGATACAAATTGGTTTGGGATGATGAAAAAACATGAGGATGGGATCATTACAAAATAATTACAAAATTCTTACAAGCCCATGACAATCCAGAGATTCAAAAAGTGTATCTTCGGAATGAAAACAATCCGAGGAGGTAAAAAATGAAAAAACGATCAGCAGTGTTCGGAGTGATAGGGCTTCTTCTCACAGTGGCTCTAATGGGAGCTTTCTCCCAATCAGGAGAGGATCTGTTTCAGAAAGCTCTCCGGCTGGAAAGGAACGAGGGAAAATTGATGGAGGCCATAGAGCTTTACAACAGGGTAGTGGCTGAAGGGAAAAACGAAAGCCTCGCCGCACAGGCCCAGTTGAGAGTCGGTTTGTGTTATGAGAAGTTGGGACAAAATAAAATCAAACAAGCGCAAAAAGCCTTCCAGAAGGTGATCGACAATTATCCCGGACAAACCGAAGCAGTCAAACTGGCTAAAGAAAAATTGTCCCTCATCTTAAGAGCTAAAACAGTCATTGAAGAAGGCGATAAGGATTTTAAAATACGACAGGTTTGGACAGGTCCTAATGTGAATTTCTTTGCACCTTCTCCTGACGGCCGATATCTCTCTTATATGGACTTGAAGAGTGGGAACCTTGCCGTCCTTGAACTTGCGACCAAAAAGAAGCGCCGTCTCACAAAAAAAGGATCTTTGTTTAAGTCTAAGTCCATAGCAGGTGCCGTCGGGTCCATATGGTCTCCTGACAGTAGACAGGTGGCTTATACTTGGTTCAATTATGCGGACGGCTTCTGCGACCTGCGCATAATCGGGATTGATGGTCCGAAGCCTCGCGTTCTCTATCAAAATAAGGAAGTGAAATACGTTCATCCTTTTGATTGGTCTCCGGATGGTAAGCACATTCTAGCTGGCTTCATCAGAAAGGATGAGACTGCCCAGTTAGCGCTGATATCTGTTGCAGATGGTTCTGTGCGCGATCTCAAAACGTTTGACGAGCCTCCCTCAAACATGTTAAAAAAAGTGCTCTTTTCGCCAGACGGCCGCTACATTGTTTACGACTTAATACCGAAGCAAGACATTCCAGAGCGCGATATTTTCTTGCTCTCAACAGATGGGACTCGCGAAATTACGCTCATCGAGAATCCGGCCGATGATTTTGTGCTTGGCTGGGCTCCTGATGGGAAGGGACTTCTCTTTGCCAGCGACCGCACAGGAACCCTGGATGCCTGGTACATTTGTGTCTCCCAAGGTAAGCCTCTAGGAGATCCAGAATGTATTAAGAAGGATTTAGGGTTGCGAATATTTCCAATGGGCTTCACTAAAAATGGTTCTTACTACTACGGTCTCTCAGCAGGAATGGGAGGAGTTTACATTGCCACGCTCGATCCAGAGAAAGGTAAACTCCTGGATCCGCCAACAAGGGCGACCCAACGATTCATAGGCTCAAACAGTGAGCCTAAATGGTCCCCTGATGGGAAATACTTAGCTTTCATCTCAAAGCGGGTCCTCGGGCCTGAGCGCGAAGGTTACAGAGTCCGGGTTCTCTGTATTCGTTCTATGGAAACCGGAAAGGTGCGTGAATTCTTTCCTGGACTTAAGGTGTTTGGGAGGCTGAACCGCTGGTCCCCTGATAGCCGCTACGTATTTGTTTCAGGATGTGATTATAAGGATCGCTGGGGGCTCTATAAAATCGACTCCCAAACCGGCAAGGTGACACCCAATTTCCAGTTTGAGTGGGAAAAGGGCAAGTGGTCTACATGTTCACCCAATGGAAAAAAACTTTTCTATATAGATAATCCTTATGTATACAGCTTCCCTTCTCCATTTAAGAAAAAGACTTCTTGTATCCTGATGTATGACCCTGAAGTAGGAAAAGAGAAGGAAATATACAATGAGAATTCTTACCTTAGTTTTTCGCGCCTCTCACCCGACGGACGATTGCTGGCTTTCGTCAAGGCAGACTTTAAATCACAGGTGAGAGTCCTGAAGATCATGCCAGCCGAGGGTGGAGAACCCCGCGAAGTGCTGAGATTGGAAGGAGAGGGAATCAGCGCATTCGCTTGGACGTCTGACGGACGGTGGTTGTATTTTGCAAAGATGAAATTCAATGAGCCAAAATCTGAGTTGTGGCGAGTTTCTGTAGAAGGAGGAAAGCCCCAAAAGCTTGGATTAGAAATGGAGCAATTAAATTACCTAAGTATTCATCCGGATGGGCGGCAAATCGCCTTCTACGCCGGAAACGAAAGTGCTGAAATCTGGGTAATGGAAAACTTCCTACCGAAGCATAAGGATAGAAAGTGAATGTGCTAAATTAGCCAATCAGTTCTTTTAATTTCTTGTAGATTTCTCTTCTATGTCCAACAGTAATAACTATGATTATGAGCTGTTTTTCTTTGATTCGGTATATAATCCTGTAATCAGAAGTTCTTAAAGAGTATAGACCGGCTATATCATGAGATAAGGGCTTTCCTTTATAAGGATTTGATGAGAGAGATTCTATTGATTTTTTAATAATCAACCTGATTGACTTATCAAGTTTTTCTATTTTCTTTTTCGCTTCTTTCGTATATTTAATAGAATATTTTTTCAACGCCTTCAATTCCAATTAATCCTGAAAGACATCTTCATGAGAATGAAGCCTTCCTTTTTTTTCGTCTTTAAGTCCTCGATTGATGCTTTCCACCAGTTCTCTATCGCTTAATATCTCAAGAGTTTCGATAAGGCTTTCATATTCTTCAATGTTAATTAATACGCCTTCAATTTTGCCTCTTCGAGTAATAGCAAAGGATTCATGATGTTCCCTAGTTCTTTTTAGTAGTTCAGAGAAATGTGTTTTTGCTTTACTGGCAGGAATTGTCTCTAAGAAATTCATTGACTTATCTCTCCTTAATGGTCTATTTTTAGACTAATTTTTAGGTCAATTAAATAGTACGCGTGAAATGTTAAGTTGTCAAGTTTAGGGTTTTTATCCCCATTTTTTCATTAGATCTCAACCAAAACTTAACCGAAACTCAACTAAAATTTAACTTTTCCTTCTGAAGAATTTGGTATTATCCGCTTGTAAAAATCTACAGGGTTTTTCATAATAAACAATATATCCGGGGCTTACTACTAGTGAAGATAACACTGAATTGGCAGAAAAGGGCAATAATAATATTTGCTGCGACAATATTGCTTTTGAGCGCTATCCTGACCATATTTGCTATTCGAGAAGCGGAAAGAGAAAAGCTGGTCAGGGAAAGGGAAATAGAGGAGGAACAGCAAAGATCAGCAGAACTCATCATCGATCAAGTCAAAGCTGTTATGTCAGAGGCTGAGGGGAGGATAATCAGGCAAATCAGCAGCTCTCAAGTTCAGTCTAGGGAAAACGAAGTCACAGAACTTTGCAGGAGGATAGCTGAGGGCGAGGAAATAGTCGATGAGATTTTCCTTATCGGAGAGAAAGGGGAAGTTATTTTTCCGCTCTTTAAGCCGCTTTTCTTTATTGCTGAGGAAAGACAAAATATAAGAGAAGGGCTCATTAAGGTCGAGGCTAATCCTCTTTTTAAAAGTGCAGAAGCATCTGAATTCAAGACGAAAAATTATCCTCTTGCGATAAGATCCTATCAAAAACTGATGGATACGGCTTCTGATAATGGCTCTCGTGCCGTACTTTTAAATCATATTGGACGCTCTTACTCGAAATCTGGAAAGCATCGGAAGGCAATAGAAACTTATCAAA
>Ga0307378_10011480_pt1 | contig 11401 bp, 8 predicted proteins | sample UN1MG_FD_202238 | JGI IMG/M metagenome (GOLD analysis project Ga0307378, IMG submission 202238) | Soil microbial communities from Risofladan, Vaasa, Finland - UN-1 | ecosystem: Environmental > Terrestrial > Soil > Coastal area > Acid sulfate soil | place: Finland: Risofladan, Vaasa | collected...
TATTGATTGATAAACTGATGCAAATGATTCTTTTGCATCTTCAATCGCTCCGTAAAAAATGAAGTTGGAAAACCATGCTACAATAAACAAAATACTAGCTCTTCTATATCGAGTGTGGAATTTAATATTCAAGCGTGGGGAAGAGTATTGAAAAAGAAAGAGATTTGCAGCTGTACCAACTGGAAGTTTCAAGGATGTACTTACTAATTGCTGTGTCTCTAGTATGTGAGCTAAGCTTTCCAAATTAACAACTCCCCCATCAATCCAGAATTTTTCAACACCAATCTTATTCAATCCCTCAAGTATATTCATATTATTCGGTTGATTTCTTTCAGTAAGGTATGCATATCTCTGGGTTGACGTCATATTTTCTGAACTGAGAATTAAAATTACGGCAGATTCTATTTTGTATTTCCTAATAATTTCTATTTCCTTCTTGTTTTTTAGATTTGAAATTGTATTGTAAATATATTGATCTGGTTTTATGCCATGTTCTGCAAGATATTCAATCCCAGCTACTCTTGATTCGAAATTTCCACCAAGTATAAATGGAGGATTATAATGATCTAAGAAAAATTCCAAATAATTTCTCATTGATTTAGCAGATGTAGCTGATATTTCCACTAAATTAGGAATTTTATATTTTTTAGATAATGATATGTGAGTATCAATACGTTTTATAGCTTTAGATGAATTAAAAACTTCAGGATTCTTCCTATCTATAATAGTTTCATTCTGATAAAAAATTGTACCAATTAAAATTGGTGGTAATTCAAAATTTCCTTTTCCTAATTTTATATCCCCATAAGAATAATAATCAGAATTATCCATCTTGGATCAGCTATTAATTATAATATTTAAAATAAGAATGAAAATTAAATTAAACTACTTGATTTTTTAAGACTTAATTCTTTTCAAAATTTTATTTATTTCTATGATAGTATCAAGATTAACCATTCTTATAACTTTCTTAAATCATAAGGAAATTTTAATAATAGGAATTAAATGTATGAAAATTATTAATTTATTAAGAAGTATTAGGATCTTTTAAAATAAAAAAAAATATTAGAGATAATGAGTGAAGATAAAGTTTCCTATGTTAATGTTGCAGCATATTTTTTAGCACAAAAGGGATATCCCTATGATAAATTGTGTTGGATGCTTGCTGAAAGACAATTACTTGTTCAAAGAGACTCTAGATATAATCAAGAAGAAAGAATCAGAGAAAAAGCGGCAGAAATATTTTTTTCTAGCCCAGCTTATGACGTTTTATGTTATTTGATATCAGAAATAGATATTATGATGAGATCAGGAAAAAAGTAAGAAATTAAAGGAAGAATCTAATCATCAATTTATTAGAGTTATCTAAAAGAGTAGAAAGTTTTATTTTCAATTAGATAATTTTAGAAAAGGATTGAATATGTATATACGTACCGATTATTTAATAAAGATGTAGTTTCACTTCACACTTTCTACAATGACCATCCTGTAATTTCTTAAAACAATCTTCATGATAAAGAGCGCTGCATTGAAGATTACCACATTGAACTGCTGATAGACCTTTCTCAAAAATCAGATGACAAACTGGGCACGCGTTAAATAAAGCTTCATCTCCAAGTATCCCCACATCTTGAATATATTTAGCGGGCATAAGATCAGGTTTTTTCGTAGTTTCTTCTTTCGAACCTTTTGTAAGAATACGTAATTTTTGAATTTGAGTGACTTCTATAGGTATCTTCAAAAGGTAAAAACAATGTGGGCACCGAGCTGTGCCAGACCTTTTTATTTGATGATTTTTTTGAGAATCTGCCCATGCTGCTAAACAATGTATATGAAAGGGTGTAGTGCAATTAGGGCAATATCTCCCAGTAACATAAAATGATCCTTTTGTGTAAGGATTTTGATCAGAAAAGCAAATAGAACATTTTTTAAAATCAACTTCTCCACGTATCTGTTTTACACGTTGTTCTTGATCTTTTGTTAAATCTTGAACTCTCAACAAATCTGCTGCAATTTTCCTAAGAAAGGCGGGGTTCTCGATAAGGACTTTTTTACTCGACCCATATGTTTTATAATTATCGTCAGCAATTTCTTTTGCTGATCTAATTAAAGCTTCATAATCATTACTATAAAAATTTCTACCCCCTGTTATGTCACTAATTTTTTTTAGTATATTATCTTTTCTTGTATTTCCAAGACTAAAAGTATCAATTCTGATATTTAAACCTTGAGCTAAACGCGCCATCTTTAATGGATCAACTACAGTTCTCATATAATTCCCATCAGAAATCAGAACTATCCTAGGAGTTTTAGCACCAATTTTACGCAATTCTGCTATAAGGGTTTTAATTGATAACGCTAAAGCATCACCCATTGCAGAGTAACCTCTACAATTAAGAGAATTTAAAACTTCGGTGAATTTATTCTCAAAATTTGACGTAGTGAAATCTATTATCTTTTTTGCTTTATTAGAGTATTTTATTATAGAAAATGCACTTAAACTATCTAAATTAAATCTTTCTTTAATTAATGTTTTGATTGCAGATATACAGCATGTAAGTCGGTTAGGAGCGAAATCCTTTCTAAACATCGAGCGTGATGTATCTATGCAAATGACAAGATTTTCAGGTATTCTATTCTCTGACATATTATTTTTATTGTTTTTTGGATACTTTTTTTGAAGTAAAGTAATTGATCGTTATGTTTTAATCGATTTTTTAAATGTTTATTAATTACTAATTATATTAATACTGCTTCAATTAGATAAAGTTTATTTTTACAAAAAAAAATATTATTATTACTATTAAAATTAAGAATATTAGTTAAAAGATAATTTAAAATAAATTTGATGCCTAATGTCAGATAATAGTGGAAAGAGTTTAGCAATTAAGGATTTCTTCAAAAGTAACGTTCTTATTAATGAACTTGAAGATGTTTTGAGATTTAAACCCGATACATTAATAGGCGTTGATAAAATTAGTTCGGATCACTTATTTGATGAAGGAATAAAAACAATTGAGGATTTAGCTAATTTATCGGTCGCAAATCTCCCCGAAATAAAAGAAATTCTACCAACTATGCTACAAAAATGGGTGAAAATTGCACAGGTAATTCAAAAGAACATAAAAGAACAAATGAGGAGACATAAAAAATTATTGATGATCGGTTTAGATAATGGTGGGAAAACATCTATACTAGCAATAGTACAAGATAAATTCTCAATTATTAAATCTCTTTTACCTACGAGAGGTGTAAAGAGGGAAAAGCTTGATTTTTTTGGGTATCCGATAATCTCATGGGACTTAGGAGGTCAAGTCCAGTATCGAGAGAAACTGTACTTTAATAGACCAGAACTTTTTTTCACTGAAGCTGATATTATGTTATATGTTGTTGATAGTCAAGACCCAGATAGAATTCCTGAAGCAGCAAACTATTTTCGGGAAGTTTTAAAAGTATTAGAAGAGTTGCATGAAATACCTTCAGTTTTAATAGTTTTAAGCAAAAGCGATCAAGATGCTCGTAAAACACTTCAATGGCAACAGACTGTATCAAATATTAAAAATAAATTCAATAGTATTGCCCAGGAATTTGAAGAATTTTCAATTGATTACTGTGATACTACGATTTTTCAGAGAGAAACAATTATGCAAATGTTCAGTATTGCATTAAAGAAAGTATCTGATACATCTGAAATAATAGAAAACATCCTCGAAGAGTTTACACATCAAGTGGATGCAAAAGCTTCAAGTTTAGTCTCAATGGATGGTCTCATTTTTGGTAGTTACACTGGATCTGATACAGATGAAATGTTAGTAAATAACACAGCTTTATTACTACAAACGCTTTCAAATTTTTATAATTCAATAGGATTAATAAGAGAAAAATCTATAAGACTTGATTTACCACTTAATGGATTAACAATTCGAGGTGAAAAATTATTTGAGTACTCTGAATTGCAGATTCCTGTATATCTATGGATGCTTTCTCAAAATCCAGAATTGTTAGAAGGGAAAATCGAATACTTTAAAGAGCAGTTACTTCCGTTGATTAATCTTTTCCTATAAATCCTTTTATATATTTGTACTAATTTAAGTTCTTAGTTTTATTTTTTATCCCTTCTTTTTTGATTTTAGTTTACATCGACTCCAATTCACGATATACAGCAAGTAAAAACTCATTACATTTATCTAACATTTCAACTGCTTTATCTAATTGTCCCGCAACTGATTCTAATCCTTTTTCTGTAGCAATATTCCGCCATTTTACAAAATTTTCTTTATGTGAATCATTGTGATCTGCCCAATGTTTACATAATTTTGATAATTTTATAATATCTTTATCTTCTTTATCCAAAATACCTCACATCTTTATGATAAAACTATCACACTAATGAAAATATCCTCTAACTCATTAAATTTTAGTTTTAGTTTTAAGTAAAATCAATTTAACCTGATCTTGGAATTGAATTCAAACTAAAAAAAAGTATAATAAAAAAAGAAATAAAATTAAGTTCTACATAATCTTTTTAAGAGTGTAGGGTCTACAATTTCTTTTGGTTCCCAGCCTTTCTCTTTTAGATACTCGTGAACTTCATCTTTTATGTTAATAGGAATGTCTGCTTCTAGTCGTATAAACTTCTCTAAATCGTTTGGAAATTTAACGCCTTTATATTTCCGTTCTAAATCAATCCAATGAGAGAGTTTTATCATTCGTCCTTTAGAGTTATCTGCAGGTCTTAATGCTAGTTTAGCGACCAAACAGATTGCTTGTTCAATACTTTCTGCTGTTGTTAAGAGATGTTCAGGTCCTGGACCAACAATATGTCCTTCAGAACCATCTCTTGCGTTAAATACCTCCCAAGTATCTTCATTGTCAGATCTTCCAATATACATTCTTCTATATTCAGCAGCATGTGGACCTACAACGGCAGGAACTCCTAACCCATTAGCCATACTTGCAATACTGGCTGCTTTTTGTGACATAGCACCCCAAGCAACTCCAACCGCACCAACTCTATTTAAGATATAATCTGCGATTTCTTCAAAATTACCACGCAATGGTCTTCGGGCAAAAATATTGGCAACTTTAATTGCTGCGCCTGTTATGTGTGGATTCGAAACACACGAACCTACGTTTACCAAACATCCTCTATCAAAATCACCTGGGAAACGATCATATAAAGTTTTACCATCTTCGTCTTTTACTAGACCAATATCCATTGCACCACAACCTGATACTACTACAATATAATTTCTTATTAAAAATTCTTCAGCCATTTTATATAATTCTTGGATCTCATGGGCATAACTCGCACACCCAATTATCGCAACAATTCCTGGGATTTCTCCTAGAACAATAGGAGCTCCTACATTTCTTATTTCAGTGTCCAGTATAGGCCCACGTCCAGCCCGACAATTGAATTTTTCGTTTCTGATGTATTCTCTCCCAGCATATTGGATTAGTGTTAATGGTGATACATGTTTCATACAATCTCCTTCACATCGTCCGCATCCTAAACAGTCATCAAATATTCCTGCTAATACTGAAAAATCTCCATCTTTGACTAAATTTACTCCTTCCACTAGTGGTAAATCGTTTGGACAATTCCGTTGACAATTGCCGCATCCATTACAATTCATAGCCATATCAATACAACCTTGTTCATCAGGAACTCCGCTTTTTGCTTTTCTAATCGGTTTTACTTTTACGGCTGTTTCAGCGGCAACTTCTCCAGCTTTAATGGGGTCCAATATAAGAACACCTGGTTCTTTTCCACTTACTAAATCGTCAACAATTTCATTAACAGGATCAGCAGTTCGATCAGGTAGTCCTGCCATGATCTTTTCATTGGTGGCAATATAAGGGGCACCAATTAACTGGGCTTGCTCAAAGGTTCTTAGATTTACACATTGTTCATCGACCATAACTACATCTGGTATTCCTGATCGAATAACATGAAGTTGTCTTGACATAGACCCAACAATTTTAGCACCATCATAATACCTGGTTAAATCATGGGCGGTACAACAAATTGCACCCACATCAACTTTATCCTCAATTCCTTTTTCTCTTATAAAATCAACTAATTCGACACCGGGTGCAACATTATGTCCAATCATTAAAATAACCGCCTTACTTGTGTCTAATGTTCCCATCCCAAGTTCTACAATAGGAACATTAGGATCACCCATAGGAAAACCATATGCAGCAATTTGAACCGCATCAGAAATTTCCATTCCTACAGAATCTGCTAAACCTGCTAAAAAGCTTTTAGCTTCATAATCTAAGTAAGAACTCTCTTGTCCTGTATGTCCAGCTGCTAACAGATGTGTTATTGTAAAATGTACCCACTCCATAGCTGTTTCTAGATCCTCTAGTGTCTCTGGTTTCATACCTACAACTAATCTAGTATGAGGCATTTCAACAGCAATATTATTCCCAAAATTAATTGGAACATTTCCATATTTCTCTTTTAACCAATGTAATAAATGATCACCATGAGCACTATGACAAGCAGCACCGATACAACACGCAATTTCTACAATTCTAGACTGTTGTGTTTCCATATTAATTCCGCAAGCACCTGTTCTACCTTTAGATAAGTTGCATTTACCATAAGTACATAAACAACACATATCGCAAATGGGCATATAGAAGGGCTTGTATCTTTCCATGAGTTTAAAGAACCAAGAACGTAGAGTCGGAATATGGGGCATCGGAGTGGGTCCCATAGGTTCCCATTCAGTTTCGTCTCCATATGAAATCTTGCCTGTAGTTAATTCAAATCCTTTAATTGACCCAAGTGGACCTTTATATTCATCAATTTTAATTTTTGCGCCTTTTTTCTCCATTTTTGATCATTATTTAATTTTTGTTTTAAGTTTGATATTTGATTATAATTAGAGTTATATTAGATTTTATTTTAATTATTATATTCCAAAACTCAAACTCTAATCTATATTAATTGAAAAAAGTGTGAAATTTCACTCCATGTTGTATTACTTAAAAAAGAGAGAGAAATAAACTTTAAAGGGCAGATAAAAATTCTGAAACATTTTCCCCGGAATCCTCGTCAATGAGACTTTCATCTAATTCTTCACCAATGAAATTAAATTTGAATATGCATTTTTCATGTCCTAGTAACACACATTCGATCTCTTCACCATCAACATCAATTAGCAAAGTTTCAAAGATTGCTAGAAAAATCCCGTGATAAAGTAGACAAAGATTTTTAGCCATAATATTATCGGACTCTTCTTTTGATAGTGAATCTGAAACCGTAATTAAGATATGATCTTTTTTAAACATCCCTGTTAATCCTCCATAACCCATCAGTTCTAATGCTTCAAGGTTTCCTATAATGACTTCTTTTTTTATTGCTAGAGTTTCTGAACTCCAATCTTTATTGTAGAAGAATTTTTCCATATATGACCTTCCAAGAGTTTTCCCTACCCAAATAAGTATATCATCTGCATTTGCACCAGCGAACTCGGAGAATTCAATTAAATCAATAGGTCTTAACATAAGTAAACGTAAATCTTTCTTTTTATCACCAAAAAATAATTGCCCTAATTTCTCTTCAATCATAATTTGTAATTCTTTTTTGAGTCTTTTAGACATGCTTTATCACGGGTTAAGTATTAATAAGAGAAATATTAAGTTTTTATTTCATATAATAGAAATTTAAACGGCTAGATATTTAAATTTAATGTTTACTTCATCAAAACTCTAAAATTATTAGAATTAGGAATTTTTTATTCAAATAATGCTTTTTAATTAGCAATCTAGGAAGAGATCAAATCTAAAATCGCTGGAATTATATTATCGATATTATAATTGGTTTTTACTGAAGTAAATAATAATTTCCATTTTCGATCTTTTATTTTGTTTAAATTAAAAAATTCTGAAATTTCTCTCTTTAAGGTGTGAAATTCTTTTTTATTTGATTCCTTAGCATTTATGACTAAATCAGTTTTATTACATAAGATTAGTAAAGGGATTCCAACTAATTCATTTTTATTTATTACATTCCAAAACTCTTTTTTAGATTCCTCAAATCTTCTTTGATTTGCAATATCAACCATATAAATAATAAAGTTAGCATCTTGAAGTCCTTTCAACCATCTTGATCTGAACGTTTTTTGTCCCGGCATATCCCATACCGCAAATAATCCCTTTTCTTCTGCAGGTATATATTCAATGTTGAATTTTCGTGTTGGAGTAAAGAAATTATCGTTAAACTTACCAGTTTTTAAACGTCTTACTAAGCTAGATTTTCCAACTTCATCAATACCGAAGAGGAAGATTTTGAAAAACGTATCCCTTTGATAATAATATTCAATTTCGGGAGGTTTTTCGATAACTTCCTCATAAAACCTACGAATATCAATAAACATAGAAATTAATAAATTTTCAACTTCTATTTCGTCATTCAAGGAATAACCATTGCCATTGTTCAATAATTCATTCAACAACTCCTTAAAGATATCCTTATAGTCGTAAGGGTTATCTTCATTATCAAAAATTAAGCCAATTATAATTTTTCTGTTAACACAGGAAGTATATATATTCAAATCATCGATAAATTGAGCAATAGGTTCATCAATTTTAAAATGATTTGCTGTTGATTGCTGAATGACATTTAGATTGCCATGTTCTTTTATAATTTTATTAACAAGGATTTTATCATTAATATTAATAATTTCATTAGGATAACAATAAATATTTAGATCTTCCAAATCTCGAATTTCATTTCCTTTAAATAAAAAAATGTTATGTAACAATTAAATTTCTCGGATTCTTTATTCCTATAAGTTTGAAAATAAAAGAAACTTAAAAAAAGTTTGGAATCTTGCTGATTTTAATTACTTTAAAAGTTTTTGGTTTAAATTATGAAAGGCAATCAATCTTTTGCTATTTATAAAGTACCCAAAAAAGTATAATGGATTTTATTGATCTACTTTTTCTTCCTTATTATCTTCTGAAAGATCTTTTTGTGTCTCTTTAACGGGAGGTTCTTCTGAATCTTCACTTAGTTCTGGGACGGGTTGCTCAATGGGTTCTGATTCTGGCTTATCACCTACTGGGGTCTCACAAACAGGGCACCGACTCCATCCAGGTCTCAAACTATACCCGCATTTAGCGCATTCTTTCATACTTTCATCTACTTTCCATTCTGGTATATCAAGACCCCCTTGTCGCTTTTTTGATAATTCTTGCAATTCTTCCTCAGTCCAGACCTCCATTCCTTCAGGTAATGTTGTTCCTCTCTCAGCTGCGAATTTTGTTAAATCATCTTCCGTCCAAGTAGGAGTATCTGGCTGAGAAGACATTCTTTTTTGTGCTTCTTCTGCTAACTCTTCAGCTGTCCAAGATTTAAGTTCTTGCCCCCCAGGAGTTCTAATCGTTCCAGGAGAGGGAGGGCTTACTTGTTCAGGCTCTTGAGGTTGCTGAGTTGGGACATTGCAGCTTTCAGCAGAAAATCTTAATAGAGCTTCAAAACACCTTGAATATTTATTTGGATCTCTACCTTCATCTGTAACTAACAATAAAGTAGTTTTATCAGTAGAATGAGGTATTGCAATACTATATATAGCAATATCTGAGGTAAGTCTATTAGATTCAATACCAGAAGTGATTCGCTCCATTGAATTCATTAGTTCATTATCTTTCATTAAAAAATCGCAAATCGGATCACCATGTCTTTGATAACCTTCATGGTATTTTGCTAGATGATTTTTTATTATAATGGAATCAAAAGAATTAATTATCGCGCTTATATAAGAATATATTTGTGATTTGGGTTCTTTTTGAGATTCATCCAATCTATAACCTCCTAAATCAATAGCACCCATGATTGGAGCAAATAAAGGTTTTTCATCTTTCATCTTCCCAAAGATTGTTGGTCGTGAAATAACACATTTAATTTCACCATAATAAGCAATTGCGTTATCCAAAAGCTCTAATTTCTTGTTAAAAATTATTCGAGGCACTGTCCGAAATAATACATTAACCCATGGCATTTCTTTAACGGGAATTATTATAACACAAGTTTTTTCAATTATTTCCCGTAATAATTTAATGTAATTCTTCAATTCTTTCTTTAAATCTGCATATTCCTCGTTTTTTAATTCTTCGTTCACCTTATTTTCGAGTTCTTTGAACTTCTCTTCATTTATTTTGAGATTTCCTCCAAATGATTGAACTTCCCCTATAATATTTTCTTTCATTATAGAAGTAGCACTTTCGATAGTTTTTTTCTGAAAATCAGTAAGCTCGTGCTCTTTACTTGAAACTAAGTATTCGGTAGAATCAAATTCTATTTTGTTAATAAATACTTGAAATAATTTCTGTTCTGACAATTTCTTTCCCTTTTTTTGCTTAATAATTTTGATTCTTAGATATTTATAAATATAGCAATGAACTGTATATAAAAATTTATTTGAATTAAGGATTATTTATTAGAAGTTAAGATAAAGATTGTCTCCTATTTTATTTAATAAATCATAACATCCTAGAACTATGAGAGAGTCAGATTACCCAGAAAAACACTTTAAGAAAAATATTACAGTATGTTTTATTTCTAACATACCTGAAAAAGTAAGAGATTATCTGACTAAAAAATTGGACTCTTTAAAAAATGTTGATATAATCTTCCGAAAAGACTCATCAGAAAATAATTTATTAAAAATAGTATCAAATGCAGATATTTTGATCGGCTGGCGTCCATCTAAAAACATTTTAAAAGCAGCAACCTCCCTACAACTATTTATTAATCCAGGAGCAGGAATTCAACACCTTCTAGAACTTTTTCGAGAAATAAATAGAGAAAGGAAAGTCCTTCTTATCAATGGTCATGGAAATTCTTATTTTGTGGCTCAACACACAGTAGCGCTTTTAATGAGCCTTATGAATAAAATTATTCTCCACCATGAATGGATGAGGAGAGGAAAATGGCGGACTGGAGATAAAGATGCCGAATCAATTCCATTAAGGTTTAAAAAGGTTGGATTATTAGGATATGGGGCAATAAATCAAAAAGTTCATCGTTTTTTAAGTGGATTCGATGTAGAATTTTCTATTTTAAGAAAACATTGGCAAAAACAGGAAACACCACTAGTTACTCCAGTAAGACAATATGAATTTTCTCAACTTCATAGTTTTCTTAATGATATTGATATACTTATAATTGCATTACCCTTAACTACCTTAACGTATAAAATGATTGCTAGAGAAGAATTAGAATTATTAGGTTCTAATGGTTTAATAGTAAACGTAAGCAGAGGTGATATTATTGATGAGGAATGCTTATATCATGCGCTGAAAGATGGAGTTATACATGGTGCAGCGATTGACGTCTGGTATAACTATAATCCAGAAAGTGATAAAGAAGGGCACAAAT
>Ga0307378_10011481_pt1 | contig 11400 bp, 12 predicted proteins | sample UN1MG_FD_202238 | JGI IMG/M metagenome (GOLD analysis project Ga0307378, IMG submission 202238) | Soil microbial communities from Risofladan, Vaasa, Finland - UN-1 | ecosystem: Environmental > Terrestrial > Soil > Coastal area > Acid sulfate soil | place: Finland: Risofladan, Vaasa | collected...
CCATATGTCCTATCTATTTAATTAAATTCAAAGAGGCTATGAAATGAAAGAAGTAAAGATTATACCGTGTCTGGATGTCAAGGATGGGAGGGTAGTCAAAGGGGTAAATTTTGTCAATCTGCGTGATGCACGTGACCCGGTGGAAGCAGCCGAGGCTTATTGTCGAGAAGGAGCTGATGAGCTTGTTTTTCTCGATATAATGGCGACGGTGGAGAGTAGAGGAACAATGATGGAGTGGGTTAAAAAAGTGGCGGAAAAAGTTGCCATCCCTTTTACGGTCGGTGGTGGCATCCGAAGCATCAAGGACATGAAAGATTTATTCGACCTCGGTGTGCATAAGGTTTCAATTAATACTGCCGCTGTGAAAAACCCCGAACTCATCAAAGAAGCCTCAGAGGAGTTTGGTAAGGGAAAAATCGTGGTTGCCATTGATGGGCGGAAGAATCCCCCGGGTAGTAACCTTCCCAGACTCGAGGTAGTGGTGAAGAGTGGCAGTGAGGCCACGGGGCTCGATATTATACAGTGGGCAAAGAGGGTGGAAGAGTTAGGCGCGGGAGAAATTCTCCTCACCAGTAAGGATACTGACGGTACAAAAGAAGGGTATGACCTAGAGATGACCAGGGCCGCTGCCGAAGCAGTAGCCATACCAGTTACCGCCTCAGGTGGGGCTGGCAAACTAGAACATCTCTACGAAGCAGTAACAATAGGAAAAGCAGCGGCAGTTCTGGCTGCTTCTATCTTTCACTTTGGAGAAATATCGATACCTGAGGCTAAGAAATACCTGAGGGAGAAAGGAGTACCAGTAAAAATATAAAGGAAGGAGAGCGAGATGACTTTAAGTAAACCTAATGTTAGCGCTGCTACTTTAACCAGAAGTCGGGTACAGGTGGCTCCATCTGGGATGTGTGTTACTTGTCTGGACGGCTGCACTGGCCTTTGTGAGGTGGGAAAATCAGCGGTCAAGGGAAGAGAGATTATTTATCCCCAACCTTTTGGTAAAGTAATTGCTGGGGCGGACAAAGACTATCCTGTTGATTTTTCTTACTTTAATATTCAGGGTACCTGTGTTGGCGCCGTTGGTGTGGAGGCAGATTCTGATAAAGCTTTCTTTTCTGCAGTGGATGTCTCGACTGAAATTGGCGCCAAAGACAAAATAAAATTGAAAGTGCCCTTTTTCACCGGCGCCCTGGGCTCTACTGAGATGGCTAGAATTCACTGGGGGGGGATGGCGGTAGGGGCTGCCATTTCAGGAACGTTGATTGTTGTTGGGGAAAACGTTTGTGGGATGGATCCCGAGGCAAAATTCAAGAATGGTAAGGTAATCCACTCGCCTGAGATGGAGAGAAGAGTCCGTGTCTTCAAGGAATGGCAGCAAGATGCCGGTGAAATTGTAGTTCAATATAATGTTGAGGATGGCCGTCTTGGTGTGCCTGAGTATGTTTTAGATAAGCTAGAGGTTAAAGCGGTGGAAGCTAAATGGGGGCAGGGAGCCAAGAATATCGGTGGCGAAGTAAAGCTAGAATCACTGGCACGGGCTAAACAACTCAAAAAACGGGGCTACGTAGTTTTCCCTGACCCAGATAACCCAATGGTTCAGGAGGCCTTCAAAGTTGGTGCCTTCAACGAATTCGAAAGACATTCTCGTCTAGGGATGGTCGATGATGAGGCTTTCGTCGAGAATTTTGTCAGGGAAACGGAAAGACTGCGAGGTCTTGGTGCAAAGCATATTAGTCTCAAGACAGGCGCCTATCGCCCGTCCGACCTGGCAAGAGCGATCAAATGTGCCTCTGAGGCTAAAATTGACCTCCTTACCGTTGATGGTGCTGGCGGCGGTACCGGAATGAGCCCATGGCGAATGATGAATGAGTGGGGTATTCCTACAGTTTATATTGAATCCCTGCTTTATGATTATCTTTCTCGCCTCGAGAAGAAAGGTGCCTTTATTCCTAGCTGTGCTATTGCTGGTGGCATTGCTCTTGAAGACCAGGTCTTCAAGGCTATCGCCCTAGGTGCCCCTTATATCAAGGCAGTTTGTATCGGCCGAGCTAGCCAAACAGCAGCTATGGTAGGCAAGACGGTTGGTGAAAAGGCTCAAGAGACACTAGAAACTCCTGAGGAAAAAGAAGAGGCCATCTTTAGAACCTTTGCCACCACTGCTAAGCTTAAGGAAAAGTATGGCAAGGATTTTGGCCTGATTCCTCCGGCGGCAATTGGCATGTACACCTATTATGACCGGCTGGTTACCGGCCTCCAACAGCTTATGGCTGGGTCGAGAAAGTTTGCCCTGAAATACATATCAAGGGACGACCTGATGTCATTGACAAGGGAAGCCACGGAAGTTTCTGGTATTCCCTACCTAATGGAAGTAGACGCAGAAAAGGTTGATAAAATACTTTTTAGATAGATATTTAGCCCGTTTCATAGAAAACCTTTCTCCTCTGAAAAGGTAGATTAGATAGCCTTCCTTTTGACAGGGGATGTATAAGGAGCTAAAATAGGTAAAACTTTGCGGGAGTAACTCAGTTGGTAGAGTCCCTGCCTTCCAAGCAGGTTGTCGCGGGTTCGAGTCCCGTCTCCCGCTCCAGAAAATTAGACTACTTAGCTGCTCAAAGTTCACAAAAGAAATCCTTGATAAATTCCTTATCTCCAGAGCTTCAAGGACAAGTCCAAAAACACTGGGAGTCTACCATCTAGCTCTTGATAGGTTTATTGGATATCCCTTGACTCCAGAGGGAATTAACACCTATATTAACTCTCTCAACTGTGGTAATGCCCGAAGAATATATGAAGCAGGAAGCCATTCACATTGCTGGGCATAAGAAATGGAAGAAGTTAGTCAACAACCCCTACGGCTTTGATTTCGCAAAGCAATATGCCGCAAAGAACTGGTCAGGAGCAACCTTGGAAGTGCCTCTTTTTATTTACGGTGTGCGGGATAACATCTTCCATGGACGGTACTTGCCACCAGAACCACACGAAGGAGTTGAGTTTGTTCCTAATGAGACGCTTGACCTGATTAGCTCTATTCTTAGCAAAGTTGTTCGTCTAGGCATGCTGAAGCTGTTACGCGGGACGTGAAGAGCACGAATTTAGACCAGGCGGCAGGACATCAGGATATACCACCTCAACGAAATCCCGGATATTCGACGCCATCGAAGCAATTTTGTACTTTCCGAGCTTACCAGATATAGACCGACCTATGTAGGCACTCATTGAGGCATGTAATTGCAGTTATACGCAAGAAACTTGGCATAAGATAGTGAACTAACCAAATACCAAATTCTGTCACGTCACATTCCTGACAATTGTGCAACGGCAAAATCTCAGCTAAGTTGAAATGTAGGAGCAGGATCAGCGTCTTTCTATTGCTTGCCTTTAGGAAAGTCCCGCTCCAGCAATTTGTCAAAGGCTTCGAACCACTTTAGCTTGACCTCATCAGACCATGCAGGGTTAAAAGTAGGGAATTTTAATCCGTCAAAGGCCTCAAGCCACCCTAATTTCACCTCATCTGACCAGGATGGGTCAAAAGTGGGGAATTTTGTTAGCAGCATTTTGTCCCAGGACACTTCTGCTGGAATTTCTTCCAAATTCTGCGGAACTATGAAGTTCCGCTTCCCTTTAGCTCCTCTTCTTTTGATGGCTGGTTTAGTTCCAGTGTCGGCCCGTACCGACCTTACTCGTTTGAGTATAAAAGGTGACAAAGGCATTTCGGCATCGCTAGCCAAAGCAACAAAGAACTTGACACATTTCCGGCAAACGCTATCAGTCAGCTCAAAGGTATTATGGAAGTTCTCCTCCAACTGCGCATAGGTTGCAGTCTGGGAATCAAAAGACCCCTGTAGCAGAAAACCAAACACTCCCGAGGTTATTTGTCTCAGAACCTCCGCCCTTTGAGTCCCTCTGGCTAAAACTAGCTGCCTGAGCTGACTGGTTGGTCTGCCGCTAGCATCTATAAGACCCAAAAAGCGCATAGCCGACATAAGCTGGGTGCCGGTGCTGCCGGATAACTTATCGCTCCAGTAGCTACGGTCAATCCTGCTTGGTATCCCCTGCTGCAACCTGTCAATAAAGTTCAAGAATGTGCGGTAAGAGACGTAGGGTGGTAAACGCTTTTGGCCGCTATCTTTGACCATAGGTTATGCCTCACTCACCAATTATATTGTGGTGGGATTTAGATTTCAAGAGGTAGTTATTTCTACTGCACTGAGAAATTCAAGCTATGGAATTATTAAAGAAGTTGCTCTTTTACTTCTGGCACTAAGTAACCGAAGGTACGGAATTATAAGAGACAAAAATTGCTTTGTGCTTTTGGCACGTAATAAAATTATTACGAAATGCCTGAATTAGGAAAGGAGGGAGAGTACATGGGTGCAACAATAGAGTATCAAAAATTGATGACGGAAATAGTCTATATCAACTTACCTGGACCCCAAGAACCTAGCCCGGGAATGACTGGAGGGGAACTGTTGCATGGTTTTCTAGCTGAGCTTTATCGGGCACCAAACTCAGAGGTGAAGAACTATCTCACCAATATATGTAGCAAGTGGAACATCCACTACCGCGAGCAGAGAGGGTAGTAATTGGCAGCTTTTGCTGTCTGAGAGGAGGGTTCACATGAAACGGACTAAGATTGCCGCTATAGATGTTGGCACTACCAAGGTGTGCACGATTATGGCTGATATCGACGATAGTGGATTGCCCCGTATCCTTGGAGTCGGCACAGTCCCATCACGGGGACTGCAAAAGGGCTTGGTGGTCAATTTCAATGAAGCCAAACAGTCAATTCGTGAGTCAGTAAGGAAGGCGGAGCAGATCGCTGGCTACAGGTTAGAATCAGCCTATGTTGGCGTTACCGGCAGGCATATCAGTTCGGTAAATAACCGAGGGGTCATTGCTATCACCCGAAATGACCGGATGGTGCACCCTAAAGACTTAAAACGCGTTCTTGAGGTCGCCCGGAGCGTCAAAATCCCCGGCGACCGGGAGCTGCTTCATATCATTCCACGTACTTACGCCGTTGATGGTCAGGAGGGAGTCAAGAACCCGGTGGGCATGCACGGCTTCCGTCTGGACGTAGAGACACATATCATTACTGCGGCGGTAACCTCTGCCCAGAACCTGACCAAGTGCATACGTGGCATTGGCGTTGAGATTGAGGACCTTGTGTTAGAGCCGCTGGCCAGTGCCGAAGCCATCCTTACTGGAGAGGAAAAACAAGATGGCGTGTTGCTCGCCGATATCGGCGGTGGCACTACCGATATTGCTGTCTTTAAGGACAATAGCATCTATCACACCTCTGTCCTGCCTGTAGCTGGGTACCAGATTACCCACGATATTTCTGTCGGCTTGGATATCTCCTTTGATCTAGCCGAGGCGATGAAAAAGAAGTATGGCAATGTGATGCCCATTGACGAGGAAAGCAAGGGTGAGCTTGATAGAACTGTGACCGAAGACGGGCACACTATCTCCTACCGTAATCTGTCGGAGATTGTTCGTATCCGTGTCGAGGAGCTCCTTCGGCTTATCGTAATAGAACTACCGCGGAGCGACTATGCCAAGCTCATTCCATCAGGGCTGGTGCTCACCGGGGGTTCGGCTAATCTTCCGGGGATTGCCGAACTGGGGCGCGAGGTAACCCGGCTCCCGGTTAGAGTCGGCGTTCCTATTAGCCTATATGGCGTTTCAGATACCCTGTGCGACCCAGCCTACGCCACCAGCGTTGGTCTTCTTCTATGGAGAGGGAAGAAGACGGGCATACAAAGCTGGCAACCTAGGAGTGGCCTCCGACGTTTTATTTCCCAAATTTTCCGGCTCTTTCGCTAAGGGCTCTATATAAGGAGGAGAAGAATGGCAAAAACGAGTTATGTCCCTAGCGGGGCGAAGATTAAGGTTATCGGTCTAGGTGGGGGAGGTTGTAATGCGATTACTCGAATGGTTCGGGAAGGGATCCAAGGTGTGGAATTTATCGCTATGAATACCGATGCCCAGCATCTAACCGTTACCGAGGCAACGGTACGCGTCCAACTTGGCGAGCGAGCTACTCGTGGCCTTGGTGCTGGCGGTGACCATATACTGGGTCAGAAGGCTGCCGAGGAAAGCCGCGATGAGATTAAGCAAGCTGTTGTCGGGGCAGATATGACCTTTGTTACCGCTGGTATGGGAGGCGGTACTGGCACCGGGTCAATACCGCTGGTGGCTCAAATTGCCAAGCAAAGCGGTGCCCTCACCATTGCTGTGGTCACCAAGCCTTTCACCTTTGAAGGAACCCACCGTAGTCAAGTCGCTGAAAAGGGTATAGTGGACCTGACTGAGAAAGTAGATACCCTGATTATCATCCCCAACGACCGCTTGCTTGAGCTCTGTGACCAGAAGACCAGCGTCGATAGTGCTTTCAAGCTGGCTGACGAAGTCCTCCATCACGGAGTGCAGGCAATCGCTGAGGTAGTCACTGTTCCTGGGCTTATTAACCTTGACTTTGCTGATATCCGGACGGTGATGAAGGATGCTGGTCCGGCATGGATGTCTATCGGTCATGGCTCCGGGCAAAACAGAGCCAAGGATGCCGCTAAACAAGCCCTGGCCAGCCCGCTGCTTGATGTCTCCATGGAAGGGGCAAAGGGAGTACTATTTAACATTGCCGGCGGTAGCAACCTTAGCCTATTTGAGGTAAATGAGGCTGCTGAGATCATCAAGCAGGCTATCGACCCGGAGGCGAATGTCATCTTTGGCGTTGTCCTTGACCCGAATATGGGTAACGATGTCCGACTAACACTGATTGCTACCGGCTTTGCTACCAAGGAGACGCTTGCTGGCACCGCCTGGGAAAAGGAAATCACAAGACTTCTTAAGGGAGTGAAGAGTGATGAAGAGCTTGATATCCCCTCTTTTATGAGGTATCGGCGTGTTCTTCCAGGGCAACGGTCTTACCCCGTGGGCCAGCAGCGCAACTCTCAAGGCCGATAGCATTTTGCCAAGGAGCCGTAGGAATCGACCTTCTCTATGGCTCCTTCCCTTAATATAGAGCCACTGGCCGAGAAGGAAAACCCTATGACCGAACTAAAGGATGCTATCACCGTTGTTGAGATAATAGTCGCTGCGGTAGTAGCGATGCTGTTAGGGGATTACTTGGGTTACAAGATCGGCCGGTGGCGGCTGGCAATGATTGTCGGTCTCATTGCTTTGGTGAGTATTGTAGCCTTTGCCATCTATGCTGCTGTTGTGCTTGCCTAGTCAAGTAGTTTGAGCCGCTGAATTACGGACATACCAGCTAGGTTATCAGATTCAACAAGAGAGGCTTTTGTGCAACAGTAGCACGAAAAGTCCAATCAGTAGGGATGACGCTCTGCTTACGATGTCAATATACGATAGAAAAATTGCTACACTTTACATAATCTAAATCAAAAAGCTTTTTCTATGCTACTCATCAGTGGGGTAGGGTTGGTAGGTACGGTAAAATCTGAATTACCGGAAAATAGACGCAGTATTGTATCTGTGTATGTGGAATACCACGCTATTCAGTTTTACCAGACTTGACGCTGAATTGCGGAGTGAGTAGAATATTCTCAGACGGGTAGGGCGATTCAGAGGAGGTGTTACGGCAGCGTGAATCGCCTAGTTCTGAACTCGCTTCCTTCCAAGCAGGTTGTCGCGGGTTCGAATACCATCTCCCGCTCCACAAAGCTAGGCAATACTCTACTCTGCTTAAGCTAGGAAGTTAAGCTTGACCATTTATTCAAGCTAGCCCTTGAGTAGAATATCGTTGACCTTTCTGGCGAACACCTCGCTCTCCGGGTCATTGGTAATGAGCTGCATCTGGGTGAGAGACCTTACTCCCAGACTTAGCTCTACCGCCCTAGCAATTTGTTCCTGCTTGAAGATTGGCCCCTCGCTTACTTTGGAAGTGGTACCTAGTAACCGCGAGCACTTCAGGCCAGACTTTAAGGTCACCTTGGACAACTTTTACCTTGTCCTTGATATCCGCCACACGCTCACTTTGAGGAACAATGTCAAATAACATGACGTCTTCGTCCCTCTTCACCAGTCTGTGTGCCAATCCAATGCCAATAAAACCTGTTCCACCAGTAATAAGTACGGGCATCTCTTTTCTTGCTTTCCAGATTAATAGTATTATATAAGACCGTAAAGCTTGGGTCTTGTTTTCACCTCATTTATAAAATCTTCAACAATCTTTTCGTAATCAGTAAATTGCGGATTCCATCCCCATTCTTCACTGGCTCGGCTGCAATCAACTCTGCTACACTTAAGACTATATAAAATTTCCATGGTTACCGGATCAGGTTTATAGGTGAACTTGGCTTGCGGAATGAACTTCTTAATAGCTATCTCTACGTCCTTTGCGGTTGGCACTTGTGTTCCTGCCGCAAGGTTATAGCAGACCGTCTTAATTTGCTCTTCAGGTGCGTAATAGAGCATCTTCATACCTTGGACGATATCTTTGAAGTACATAATTTGCATCGGAGCATCTTCGCTAACCCAGCATTCAAATGGGCCTGGTTTGCCAAGGGCTGCGTGCTCAATCATCCAAGGAATGTATATTGGTACTGCCTTAGTGGTATAACCGGGACCGATAACTACGCCACAAAAGCGGACACAGCGAAAGTCGAGGCCGAATTTCCTAAGATAAAACCGTCCCAGAAGCTCACCAAATAATTTGCCTATGCCATACATATTTATAGGTCGCTGAATTGTTTCATCTGTGATAACGTCACCAATTCCCAAGCCGTAAGTACCCCCGGAGCTGGCAAAGACCACACGCTTTACCCCGAATAACCGTGCTGCTTCTAATATATACATGGTGCCGGCAACATTTGTCTGAAAGGATGCCCAGGGATTGTCCTCAGACGGGAGGCTTAGCATAGCACCGAGGTGAAAAATACCTTCAACTTTATTATCCTTCACCGCGTTAAGTACTTCGGGCCAAACCTTTAAATCACCCTGGACAACCTTCACCTTGTCTTTGATATCTGAAACACGCTCCATTCTTGGGAACACGTCAAATAAGACTACATTCTCATCTTGCTTCAGTAGTTTACGGGCTAGTCCGGCGCCAAGAAAACCGGTTCCGCCAGTAATGAGTATAGACATGCCTTTCGCCTCCTTATTCTAGTCCAATTTTATTATTACTACTTTATCATCATGCCAGGTAACCAGAGGATTAGCTCAGGAAAAGCTATGCACAGCACAAGGCCAACCATAATCAGAATAACGAACGGGATTACCCCGTGAATTATATCACCCATGGTTACCCCTAACTCCTTGGCAGCAGTGCCTCTAACGATGAATATTGCCCAGGCGAAGGGTGGGGTCATGAAAGACATCTGAAGGTTAACGCAGATCATCATGGCGAACCAGAGGGGGTCAAACCCTAGGGCAGCCCCGATGGGAGTTATTATCGGTACCATAATAAAGACAATGCCGACCCAATCAATGAACATGCCTAGGATAAAGCAGATGAACATTATGATAGCAAAGGCACCCCAGCGCCCGCCCGGGGCACCGAGAATAATCCCCTTAACTACCTCATCACAGCCGGCACCGATAAACACACCGACGAAGGCGAAAGACATGGTACCAATGAGAAGAATAAAGCCAGAGAGCCTGAATGTAAGCAGCGTGACTTCTTTCAGGACCGGAAGGTTAAGTCGGTGGTAGGCCAGGGCTAGCAGTGCTGCCGCAAAGGCACCGATACCGGCAGCTTCAGTGGGGGCTGCTATCCCCATAAAAATAACCCCCAGCACTGACATGACAAGGATTGCCGGGGGAACCAGCGCCATAATCAGCATAGCTGTTTTCTTAAGGAAGGAGGCCCCTCTTTCTTCAACTGGCACCGGAGGTGCCACTTTTGGTTGGACCAAACTGCGAAGGGCAATGTAGCTTACATATAAACCAGACAGAACGAATCCGGGGATGAAAGCCCCAAAAAACAGTTTCCCCACTGAGACGCCAGACATTGGCCCGTAAAGGACCAACATAATACTGGGTGGAATAAGAATTCCTAAGGTACCACCGGCACAAACTGAGCCCGCGGCTAAACTTTTACTATAGCCGCGCTTTACCATTGAGGGAAGGGCAACGAGTGCCAGCATGCTGGTAGAGGCGGCAATTATGCCGACACAGGCAGCCATGATGGTGCCGATTAGCACGGTAACTATCGCCAGCCCACCCCTTAGCCCACCGAGCCACAAGTATAATACATCATAGAGCCTTTCGGCTATTCCCGAGTGTTCGAGCATAGCTCCCATAAAAACAAACAGGGGAACAGCTAGGATGGTATAATTTAGCAGTATCGCCCAGGAACGGGTATAGAGCACCTCACCTATCGTACCTCCCCACACGGCATATCCCACTATTAACGCCACCCCCCCTATCACAACGGCCAACGGGAAACCAGTTAAAAGCCCCACCAGTAGCCCACCAAACATGATTAGGGTAATAATCTCCGGACTCAGATTAATCATAGGGCTTATTCCTTATCAGGAGATAGAAATCACGAATGAATTGTGCCACCTGTTGAAAGCCAAACAGAAATAATCCCAGAAGCACTGCTGTTCTCAATGGAGCGACTGGTGGATACCAGTAGGTCTCGACTGATTTCTCGTTAATTACCCAGGCATGCCATGTCCAGGCAAAAGCGTGGTCGGTAAGGATAATGAGTAGCGGGAAAAAAAGCAATAAGCTACCAACGACATCAACAATCGCCCTCCCTCTGGGCGATAAACGAGTATAAATGACATCAACCCTGACATGAGCATGATGTTCATGGACATACCCCCAGGCGAGGGCATATGTGGCAGCACCTATCATCATGCTGGTCTCATAGCCCCACTCCGTCGGTGAGTTGAAGACATATCGTCTAATGACTTCGTTGGTCATTACTAAAACTAGGACTACCCAGAACCAACAGGCAATCTGCCCGGCCCATTCATTAACGGAATCAATCACCCTCAGTATCGTTCTCATGGCTCAATCAACAACCCCCCTGCTTCGAGAGTACTCTCGAAGCAGGGGGACTAAGAGCAATTTAAAGGCGCGGCCACGCTTCCCTGGATGCCTTTTGGAACTCACATATCGAATCATACACCTTGGCAAAGAAGGGGTCCTTGGCCACTCTCTCCTTATAGAGAGCGTCGGCTTGTCTAACCATCTCTTCCTCGATATCCTTGGGAATCGGTTCAACTACCGTGCCGTAGTCCTTGAAGTTCTTTACTGCTGCAACGTCCATATCAAGTATATTGGCGTAGTGCCTGAATGCCCAGGATAAGCTCTCCGCTTGAAATATTTCCTGGAGCCCAGGCGTTAACTCTGCCCAGGCATCGGTGTTGACCATCATGTTAATGAACTCTGCCGGCTGACGCACTGGTGAGAGGTACACGTACTTGG
>Ga0307378_10011482_pt1 | contig 11400 bp, 4 predicted proteins | sample UN1MG_FD_202238 | JGI IMG/M metagenome (GOLD analysis project Ga0307378, IMG submission 202238) | Soil microbial communities from Risofladan, Vaasa, Finland - UN-1 | ecosystem: Environmental > Terrestrial > Soil > Coastal area > Acid sulfate soil | place: Finland: Risofladan, Vaasa | collected...
ACCGACAGTCCAACGACAACCGCTCTATACCATTTTGCCACCGCCGACTCCTTCAAACCGGAATGTCCCAAATGCCATCTGTCTTTGACCACACGGGGCTGTCCCTCTCCAGAACCTCGTCCTTGTTGAATGGTAAGCGATTACATCCCTTCCCCGCAAGGCCGCTCAGGGAGAAGACTCGCGTCCGGTCGCAGGGCGGCCGGGAGAAGGGTAGGTCGCCTGATGCCACACGACGGCCGCCTCGGCCAGGTATGGACAGGCCTGCCAGACTTCCTCCAGAGCCCTGCCTTGGGCCTTGGCGTCGCCCCCCTTCTCGAGCTGCTTTCGGATCTCCGCCAGCTTCGTCAGTGCCGCCGCGCGGGCCTTTGCCGCCTCCGGCTCACTGAAGACCTCCGCCTGGCAGTAGCCCAGAAGCGCCTTGGCGAGGTGGGCGCCGATGAACTTGTAGGCCTGCGGCGTCAGGTGGATGCCGTCCTTGACGAGCAGTTGCATCGGGTCCTTGGCTGTGCAGAAGTGGCGGTGCAGGTCCACCAAGGGCAGCCCCTTCTCGGCCGCAAGCCTCCGCGTGACGGCGTTGTATTCCGTCTCCAGGACCCAGTCCGGCCCGCCCCTGGCCATGAGGGACTTGTCCCTGCCGAAGCTGTGCCGGTTGGCGTCGACGGGCGTGACGGTCATCAGGACGACGCGCGGGGCGGGAGAGTGCGACTGGATGATCTGGATGATCCCTTCCATGTGGGAGCGAAACTGCTCGGGCTTGTAGCGCTTGGCGATGTCGTTGGCGCCGTACTCGACCGTGATGATGTCGGGGTTCTCCCTCTTGAGGAGCGCGGCGATCCGGGCCTTTCCGCCCTCGGCCGCCTCGCCGCCCACGCCGGCATCCACGGCCGTCCACTGGACGGCGCCGGCGCTGAGGGCGTTCAGTTCCTTCTCAGAGGCCGGCGCCAGCCCGTACCGCGTGAGCGAGTCGCCCAGCATGAGGACTTTCACTTTCCTCACCTGCGGCTGGGTGGTGCTGTCCGCCGCCCTGAGCAGACCGCAGAGCACCATCGCCGCCGCGCTCGCTGTTGTGAGGATCATTCCTGTCGCGTGCGTCATGTGCTGTCTCGTGAATTCGGGGGGTCTGTTTTCCTTTGAGCTTCCTGGCCGCTTCGCCCTGTCCCTCCCGACAAACTAGTCCCTGTTGAATGGTAAGCACTTACATCCCTTCGCCGCAAGGCCGCTCTCTGGCAGGGTCTCCCGCGACTGACCTCGACCGCCCTCGCACTCGCCCCTCGTCAGACCCAACTCTCCATCAACTGGCGGCCGGACGGAGTTTTCGGGCGGGACACGGGATCAGCCTGGAGAAGTTGCGGAAGAACCTGCCGGTGAGGTGGGACGAGCAGCGACACTACATCTTACCTTCCGCTTCTGCCTCCATCGCGTCGAGGCGCGTGTAGTAATCCGGCAGCTCCTTCAGATGAGCCCACGCGATTTTTCCCGTCACAACAGGATCGTCGTCCGTCACGTTGGTCTCCGGGTCACAGACCCCATGTTCGAATTCCACCTCCATACCACGTCGGAACTGTTCAAGAACAATCTCAGACCAGTTGATTCCAAGTCTGGCCCCGATTGCCTGTGCTTCCTCTACAGTGACCTTTCTCTTCGACATTCCAATCTCCCTTAAGCCGACACGTCGTAAATGGCTTTCCGGTCCCGATGATCGCGGGCCTTTCCGACGATTCAATCCCGGTTCGAAACATCAACTACAAGCTGTTTCCGCCCGGCCGTCAACAGTTTGTTTGTCTTGGGCGTCGTGGCGAAATCGAACTGTCGCGCCGATTCTCCCAGGCCGGCTGCTTCAACTCACAGCTTGAGGAACACCTACACCTGTGGCTCCCGAAAACCTCGTCCTTCTTGAATCGTAAGCACTTACGTCCCTTCGCCGCAAGGCCGTTCTATCGCAGGATCTCCCGCGGCTGACCTCGACCGCCCTCCCACTCGCCCCTCGTTAGACCCGCCTCTCCATCAACTGACCGCCGGACGGAGTTTCCGGGAGGGACAGCGAGAACGACCTTGCCTAATCCTGACGGCAAGGTAGAATCATTGAAGAGGCCCACGACCACCGTGGGCCGCTGTCCATCCGGGAAATCTCGTGTGAGGCGATGCTCAAACCAACCGGGCCGGCAACGTTCAGGCACGCACTGTGCGTGTATCCTTATCGGGAGGAGCTCCGCGAGGCGGGCTTCTACCCGCCGTTGGGTCTCGAGTTCATTGCCGCCGTCGTCCGGCGATACGCCCGGTCGCTCGACCTGATTGACCTGCGCACGGAGCCCGGCCGAGCGCGGGATTTCCTCCGTCCGCAGACCGACCTGATCTGCCTGTCAGTCAACTGGGACCGTGACCGGGAGTTCCTGGAGGGGGAGATTCGCTCGCTGCCGCCGGGGATTCGGACGGTCATCGGCGGGCGGCACGCAACCGAGGCCCCCGACCGGTGGCTGGCGGAGTTTCCCAACGTCGATGCGCTGGTCCGCGGCGACGGGGAGGAGGCGATGGAGGAGCTATGCCGGGGCGTGCCGATGGAGCAGATCGCCGGGATGAGCTTCCGCAGAGACGGCCGCATCCACCACAACCCCAACCGAAAGCTCGGCGCGCTGCGAGACGATCTCTACCCCGACCGCAGCCTCCGTCGGCAGACGTATGCGATCCGGCTCAACGACATCAGTACGGGCATACAGATCGATGCAATCTCGGCGTCGCGCGGCTGCCCGTTCAACTGCACGTTCTGCTCTTTCAACCGCAATCCCTGGGGCGAGAAGCGCCCGTGGGCGGCCCGTTCGCCGGAATCCGTCGTCGACGAGCTCGCCGAGATCCAGGCTCGCATCGTCGGGTTCACCGACGACCTTTTCACACACGACATGGATCGCGTCGAGCGAATCTGCGATCTGATCCTCGCGCGGGGCATCCGCAAGCGATACCTCATCAACGCGCGCCTGGAGGTCGCCCGGCGTCCGGACGTCCTGCGGAAGATGGAGCGGGCGGGGTTCTCCATGCTCATGCTGGGCATCGAATCGGCTCACGACAAGACGCTGCGATCCATGCGGAAGGGATTCGACACGGCCAGGATCCGCCAGTACTGCCAAGTCCTGCGCCGCAGCCGGATGATCCTCCACGGCTACTTCATCCTCGGCTGCATCGGGGAGAGCGTCGAGGACATGCTCCAGATCGCGCCGTTCGCACACGAGATCGGCATCGACACCCTCGGCCTGTCGGCGCTGCGATACAGCCCTTACTCCGGACTCGATGAGCTGGTGGCCAGCACCCCGGGCTATCACATCGCCCCCGGCGGAAAGGTCTATTCCGACCACTGCCCCGCCGACGCGCTACGGCGGCTACGGCGGCGGATCCGCCATGAGTTCTACACCCCGGGCCAGATCGTCCACATTGCCGGCAAGGGCATGCTCAACAACGCCGCCAGCTTCCTGCCGGACGTCCTGCCGAACCTGCCGCGGCTCGCCGCCGCCTCGATCGCCCACGCCTGGCGGCGGTCCAGACGCCGGGCCCGGAAACGACGCGCCCGTCGAGCCGCCAGGAAACTCTGACGGCGGCCCGCCACCTGCGCCCCGGCCGACTATGCGCGGACTGGCCCCTTGGCGGTTCTCATGCAATGTTCGGTGGGGGGATCGGTTGGTGCCGATCTGCGTTTGGAGACTGTCTCATATAGCTCTCGAAGCAGGCAGCAAGCAGGTTGCCATGTCTCAACAGCGGGGCCAAGCGATATCGCCAGACAGCGACAGACCCGGGCACCGGATTGGGCTTGCATGTGCTGCCCGTTGCGGACACCATGGCATAGGCATGGCCTGCGGAGAGGCCGAGGCGGCTGACGTTCACGGATCTCGGCTGACGCAATCCACGCTCTGGCCAATGTGAGAGACCACGATCCATGCGTCTATACCTGATAAACCCGCGCAACCCGATGGTAAGCCTCACCAGGAAGAGCCGCTGGACCAAGTACCGTGTGTGGAAGCCGCTGGGCCTTCTGATCCTGGCTGGGCTGACCCCGCCGGCGTGGGAAATCAAGATCATCGACGAGAACCTTAGCGTGACGGACTACGAGGCCCTGCCTCGGCCGGACCTGGTGGGCATCACCGCCTGTACCTCGCAGGCGCCCCGCGCGTACGAGCTGGCGGGCGAGTTTCGCGGCCGGGGCGTGCCCGTCGTCATGGGGGGCGTCCACGCCACCATGTGCCTGGAGGAGGCGACCGAACGCGTGGATTCGGTGGTCACAGGGGAGGCCGAGAGTGTCTGGCCGCAGGTCCTCGAAGACGCCCTGGGAGGCCACCTGCGGCCGGTGTATGCCGGCGAGCCCGTGAACATGGCGGACGTCCCGCCGGCTCGGAATGACCTGCTGACCAATGGCTACGCCTTCGGTTCGATTCAGACCACGCGTGGCTGCCCGCTCGACTGCAGCTTTTGCAGCGTGTCAACTCTCAACGGGAAACGCTACCGGCAACGGCCTATCGAAAAGGTCGTGGAGGAATTCCGGACGATTCGGGAGAGGCTGGTCCTGATCGTTGACGACAATCTTGTCGGCACGAGCCCCGGGCACATTGCCCGTGCCAAGGATCTTTTCCGGGCCATGATCCACGCGAAGCTGCGCAAGAAGTGGATTTGCCAGGCGACCATCAACGTGGCCGATGACGACGAACTGCTGGCGCTGGCGGCCAAAGCAGGTTGCAGAGGTGTCTTCGTCGGCTTTGAGTCGCCGACGGACGAGGGGCTGGCGGAGGTGGGCAAGAAATTCAACATCCTGAAGGGCCGCGATTTCAGAGCCTCCGTTCGGCGGATACAGCGCCATGGCATCTCAGTGGTCGGCTCCTTCATCATGGGGTTGGACGCAGATGAACGCGGCATTGGCAAGCGGATAGCCGACACCGCCGAACGCTATGGCGTGGACCTCCTCAACGTGCTCTTCCTGACGCCGCTGCCTGGGACGCGCGTGTGGGAGAAGATGAAATCGCAGGGCCGCATCGCCGCCGACTCGTTCCCGGAGGATTGGAGGTATTTCACGCTGACCTTCCCCGTGGCCCGGCACAAGCATCTGTCATGGGCTGGTATCCTCCAAGAGATGGACACCTGTGACCGGAGATTCTACTCCCTGCGGCAAATGCTGCACCGAATATGGTGCAGCTTCTTGGGAAGGCGCGGGCCCCTGTTCGCGACAGTGGGCAATCTTTCTTTCCGCCACAACCTTCGCACGTATCGTAATCTCTGCAAGCAAGTGGACGTATCGCGAGGTCGGGCCCTGGACGCATAAGAGAAGAACGGGCCTGTCCCTCCGAAAACCTCGTCCTTGCTGAATCGTAAGCACTCACGTTGCCTGGCCGCCAACCATTCGACCGCGCGGGGCGGCGGGGCCACCCGGTCATTCCCAAGCGTCTGCCGGCGCGCCCACTCACTCTGACCGCATAGCAGAATCCTCGCCGAACTCAGTGCCAAGCCCATTCGGCCACCGCCTCTCACCCCGGATGGAGTTTCCGGGAACGACAGGGGACGAGAGGACATTGTCGTCCACGAGGCGCCCCTGGTCCGGTTGCCCCAGTGGCTGGACGAAGGGCCGGCGAGGGCCGCGTGGTCGAGCTGAAGGTCCGTATGGGGCTTGGTTTCGCCCGTTACGACCTCCCCCGCTCCAGGCTCCGGGACAGCCGTATGTCCTGCACAGAGGACAACCTACGCACTCCTGGGGGCCGGGGTAGATCGGAAAAATGCAGGAAACCCCTTGGATTATTGGCCGGATCTGGTATAATGAGCGTCGAATCAGTTTCGGAGATCCATCTCAGTGATATGTATTCTCGGAGGTGTGAAGGGAGTTTGGTGCCGGCTGGGCAGCCGTAGTAGCCCGACGTGTTGACCGAAGTATCCCTGCGGCGCCCCCTTGAGCGGCAAGTTAGATCGAAGCGAGGGCAAATGGCAGGCGGTAGGCGACTGAACATGTTCCAGCTGGGGACGCGAACGGTCTCGTGCCGCGCTGTTATGGATTACGACGGCTGTCTGACTTTTAGCGCCCGGCTGTCCTTGTGGCGCGGCGACCAGGGCGATGCGGTCTGGAACGACTTAGTACCAGATTAGTACCAGAAAGGAAAGGGAAGAGACGTGACTAATATGAATTCAAGCAGATGGACGGCGATCGTAGTGTGCCTTGGCATCGCTATCGGTTTAGCCGGCACGGCGAGCGCCCAGACGCACGACTGGCAGCCCGTCAGCCCGGTCATGGATGCCAACTGGAGCGACCCCAATGTATGGGACGGCGTGATCGCCGACCCGAACATAGGTCCCACCGGGCCCGGCGTCGTGGTCAACTTCGCGCAGGCTTTGGACGCGAACTTCATGCCGATGACGGTCTCGCTGGACGGCCTGGGCATTACCGTGGGCACGGTAAACTTCACACGCAGCGGCTACACCATCATCCCAGGCACCGGCGGCGTGCTGACGTTTGACTCCAACTCGGGCCTGCCGTACTCCGACCCCAACGGAGCGGCCTTGATCTACGGCAGCCTTAATGGCGGGGTCAATACGATTACGGCGCCGATCACCCTCAACAGCCTCCTCACTATCAACGCCGCGTATGGCAACGCGCTGTTCATTGGGGGGGGCATCAGCGCGGCCGACGCCAATATCCAGGTTACCAAGGTCGGCGATGGCGCTCTTACCCTGACGGCCGACAGCACCTATGCTGGCGGCACGAGGATCGGGGCAGGCTCCTTGCGGATCAGCGCAGCCGGCGCCCTGGGCACCGGGCAGGTAACGCTGGACGGCGGCATGCTGTGGACGATGGCACTTGAGGATGCCAACGCCAACCACAGCACCAACAACGTGGTGCTTGAAACGAATGCCTCCATCCACGGCGTACGCACTTATGATGGAGGCCCCAAGGACGGCTACTCGGATGCGAACTTCATCACAAATGTCACCCACAAGTTCGGCGACCTGACCTTCGCCAGCCCGGGCCTGCAACTCGAATGCGGTGGGTACCAGATCGGGTCCGACATCATTGAGTTCACGGGTACCACGACGTTGGACGGCAATACGGCCTTGAAACCCTACGGAGAGCACATCATCTTGTCCGGCCTGGTCACGGGCGGCAACCTGATCACCGGAGGTACCAACGCCGGTAAAAGGGTTTGGCTCACGAGCGACGACAACACGTACGGCGATACCACGATTAGCGGCTGCGGCCTCGTGATCTCCGAACCCAACGCCCTGGGGACGGGGAATGTGTACTTCGGCGGCAATTACCTGTACTCTGTGGCCACAACCGATGCCCAGGGCGACCACTCCAGCGCCAACCTCGTGCTGACCGGCGGGACAGGTTCCTATGCCGGCGGCGCCGGGTACCAGGGCTGGAATGCCTCCGGCAGCCTCATTGATGACGGCAACCAGATCACCCACACGTTCGGCGACCTGACCTTCACAACGGAGGGGCAGATCTTCCAGGTGTTCGACGGCGACAATTTCCGTATGGCCGGCACGACCACGTTGGACGGCAATTCTTATTTCCGTCCCTACACAGGTCACATCATCCTGTCGGGCCCGATCACCGGCAGCGGCAACCTGGTCACCATGTACTCCAACGCCGGCAAAAGCGTTTGGATCGAAAGCGACAACAACACGTACGGCGATACCATGATTGTTAACGGGGGTCCCGTCGTGATCTCCGCACCCAACGCCCTGGGGACGGGGACTGTGTACCTCGCTGACAGCGGCGCAATACGCTCTGTCGCCGTAACCGATGCCCAGGGTGACCACTCCAGCGCCAACCTCGAGCTGACCGGTTCCTATGCCAGCGGCGCCGGGTACCAGGGCTGGACTGCCACCCGCGGCCTCATTGACGACGCCAACGTCATCCAGCACACGTTCGGCGACCTGACCTTCACGCAGGACGGCCAGCTCTTCAGCTGGGGGAGCAACGACCAGGTGCACTTCGCCGGCACGATCACGTTGGACGGCAACTCCGGCCTCAGGGGATACCGTTCGAGGATATACCTGGACGGTGTGGTCACCGGCAGCGGCACGCTGATCGTCGCGCCCACCTCCATCAGCGGCGGCGTCAACTCGGTGGTCCTGACCAACAACAACAACAACTACACGGGCGGTACGGTGGTGACCGGTGAGAATCTCATAATCACCGCCCCGAATGCCATCCCCGGCACGGTCACACTGAACGGCTATGGTCTGTATTCCGTTGGCGTCGACGCCAATCAGGTCAACCACTCCGCGACCGACGTCGTTCTTCAGACCAGCGGGGGCATTGGCGTCGGCTCGACGCTGTCGCTCACCAGCGACAGCCCCGACCAGGACGCCAACCTCCTCAGCGTCGTCCACAAGTTCGGCGACCTGACCTTCGCCCAGCCGGAGCTGAGGCTGACCCTCGGCGACAATGGGAGCAGCGGCAGGAGCATGGAGTTCACGGGCACAGTGACGCTGGACGGCAACTCGTACTTCAACAGCGGATGGGCCCACGTCAACACGACCCTGTCCGGTGACGTCACCGGCGGCGGCACGCTGGTCCGCGACTCGGGCTGGACGCGCGGGTACGTCATTCTGGCTCACGACACCACCTACACCGGCGGCACGCTGTTGAGTGGCGAGTACGGCAACCTGGTTCTGGCCGCCCCGAACGCCGCAGCCGGCGACGTTACCCTGGACGGTGGGCCCCTCTACTCGGTGGGCACCGATCAGCCCCAGGTCGAGCACGTCAACACCAACCTGGTGCTCACCGCCTCCAGCAGCGTCACCGGCACGACCGGTTTCAACGCGCCCACGTGGAGCTTCTTCAGCGACGCGAACCTCCCGCTGATCCACAAGTTCGGCGACCTGACTGTCGGCAACGGGACCAGGTTGACTACCTACGGGCATGTTATCGAGTTCACCGGCACGACCACGTTGGACGGCAACGTGACCTTCCTTCCCTACTCAGGTCACATCATCTTGTCCGGCCCGGTCACCGGCGGCAACCTGCTCACCACCTATGCCAACGGCAATGGAGACCTCTGGATCACGAGCGACAACAACACGTACGGCGATACCACGATTGTTGCGGGCTGCGAACTTACTATCACCGCACCCAACTCCCTGGGGACGGGGAATGTGTACCTCGCTGACGGCGGCCTCTTGTACTCTGTCGCCGAAACCGATGCCCAGGGCGACCACTCCAGCAGCAACCTCGTGCTGAGCGGCGCTCTAGGTTCCCAAGGCGGTGCCTCCGGCGCCCAGGGCTACTCTGCCGACTACTGGACCATTGATGACCCCAACGTCATCCACCACAAGTTCGGCGACCTGACCTTCACAACGGAAGGACAGCGCTTTGGTTGGAGCGGCAACGATCACCTGCATATCACCGGCACGACCAGGGTGGACGGCAACTCCACCTTCAACATCGGCGGGTACGTGCACCTGGACGGTGTGGTCACCGGCAGCGGCACGCTTGTCAAGACCGGATACAACGGCGTTCTGGTGCTGAACAACCCCAACAACAACTTCACCGGCGGTGTCCGGATCGACTACTACCCGGTGATCGTCACCGCACCCGGCGCCCTGAGCAGCGGCGGGCCGGTAACGCTTAACGGCGGCGCCCTGTATTCATGGGCCGACGACGACGCCAACGCCAATAACTCCGGCAGCGACATCGTGGTTGCGGTCAGCAGTAGTATCCAAGGTGCCCAGACGACGGGCGCCGACGACACCGGCACCACAGTAACGCACAAGTTCGGCGCCCTGACCTTCAATGCCCCGGAGTTGCAGTTGAGTATCGGCAACTGGGACAAGAACAACGACGTCATTGAGTTCACGGGCGTCACGACGCTGGCCGACGGCAACAACTTCATTCGTGATTACCGACAAAGAGTCGTCCTGTCCGGCGTGGTGACCGGCAGCGGCAAGATCTGGGCGGTCCCGGCAGACGGCGGCCATGGCATCGTGCTCGCGGGCGCTGGCAGCAACTACACCGGCGGCACGCAGATCGACTCTTCCGCCAGAGTCTATGTCACCGCCTCCGGCGCCATGGGCACCGGTGCGGTAATCCTCAACGGCGGCAGCCTGTACTCGGTGGCTCTCACCGACGCCGACGCCAATAACTCACAGACCCCAGTGATGTTGATGGTCAACAGCAGCATTACGGGCATGCAGGGCTTCGGCACCAATCCGATCCAGGACGACCCCAACCAGGTTACGCACAAGTTCGGCGCGCTGAGCTTCGCCGGCCCGGAGATGATGCTGTCGAGTAGCGGCTGGGGCTCCAACAACGACATCGTCGAGTTCACCGGCACCACGACGCTGGACGGCAACACCTTCTTCAACCCGTACGATGTGACAATCCATCTGAGCGGCGTGGTCACGGGCAGCGGCACGGTCGTCAAGATAGGAGGCGCCGGCGACAGCATGCTGATGCTGTCCAACTCAGGCAACGACTACAGCGGCGGCACGGTCGCCGACGCGGGATATCTGCTTCTGAATGGACCGGGCGTCCTCGGCTCCGGCCCGCTCTACATGGACGGGGCCACGGTCCTGTCGGTGGCCGACAATGACGCCAATGCCAACCAGTCCGGGAATGACGTGATCGTCGTCAGCGGCGGCACTATCCGCGGCCAGCAGAATCTGGGGGCTTATGATTATGGATATGACGACCCCAACTACACGGTCGTCCACAAATTCGGCGCCCTGACCTTCTCGGCCCCGGAGCTGAGCTTGTCGTTCGGCAACTGGAATACGTTCTACGACGAGATCGAGTTCACGGGCGCCGTGACGATTGACGGCAACACGACGATCGCCTGCTACCGGCAGCACGTCCTGCTGTCCGGCGCTATCAGCGGCACCGGCAAGCTGATCAACACCGGCTCCGGGCAGGGCCTGGACGCCCGGCTGACCATCGCCGGCGACAACAGCACCTACACCGGCGGCACCGACCTGTTCAACTCGGCCGCCGTGTTCGTCACCGGCACCAACGCACTCGGCAGCGGCGACGTGCTGATCGATGTCGGCAGCTCCATGGACGTCAGCGGCTCCCCGGCGATCAATGACGCCGGCGTCGACATCACCAACGACGGCACACTGCGTGTGCGCGACGGCGGCTCCGCCCTGGTCGGCAACGTGGCCTACTCGACTTACGATGCGAACTGGGCCATGACCACCCAACTGGACGCCAACAGTGCGCTGAGCGTGGCGAAGATCGTTCAGGACACCGTCACGATCGGCGCCAACGCCACTCTGACGATCCGCGGCACGTCCAAGACCACCAGCGTGGTCGGCAGCCTGTCGATCGACGCCGCCAACGGCGGCACGCTGGACCTGGACTCTTCGGACGACGACTTGGGCAACATGCTGGTCCTGCCCGGCGCCACCTACGCCACCGTTGCGGGGTGGGTCCAG
>Ga0307378_10011483_pt1 | contig 11399 bp, 8 predicted proteins | sample UN1MG_FD_202238 | JGI IMG/M metagenome (GOLD analysis project Ga0307378, IMG submission 202238) | Soil microbial communities from Risofladan, Vaasa, Finland - UN-1 | ecosystem: Environmental > Terrestrial > Soil > Coastal area > Acid sulfate soil | place: Finland: Risofladan, Vaasa | collected...
CATCGCCTATGTGCTCGACGATAGCGGCGATTTCGAGCAGCGCTGCAACATGGCGATGGTAGATCTCGAGCCGGTGCCGAGCGAGAACCAAGTCATGGAGCACAGGCGCCATCAAGGCGGCGATCTCGAAAGCCACGGCCTCGTGGATCTGTCCGACATGACGCGCTTCGACGAGGAGCGCCTGCACCAACTGATCGAGAACCACCTGCACTACACGGGCTCGTCGCGCGCGCGAGAGATTCTCGACAATTGGGCCGACTATCTGCCGAAATTCGTCAAGGTGATGCCGGTCGAATACCGCCGCGCCTTGGAGGAGATGGCCCGCCAGCAGGTCGCCGACACAACCGGCCTCGGGGAAATCGAGATCGGCTTGCGCGGCAACGGCAAATAACCAGGCAGGAAAGCGGCCATGCCCTGGGCTTCGGTCCCAGGCTGTGGTCCTGCCACGCGAAACTGCGATACGCTGACGAAGATGCTGGGAGTTTGGCCACGCCGCTCCCTGGTTGTTGAGATGCTTTAGGGCGGAGATTCGTGACTCTCATGGGCAAGATCACGGGCTTTCTGGAGATCGATCGTCAGGACCGGAGCTATCAGCCGGCCTCCGATCGCGTGCGCCATTACAAGGAGTTCGTGATCCCCGCGAGCGACGCCGAGGTCACGCGCCAGGCCGCCCGCTGCATGGATTGCGGCATCCCCTATTGCCACACCGGCTGCCCGGTGAATAACCAGATCCCCGACTGGAACGATCTCGTCTACCAGGACGACTGGTCCGAGGCCGCGCAGAACCTTCATTCGACCAACAACTTCCCCGAGGTCACCGGACGCATCTGCCCGGCGCCTTGCGAGGCCGCCTGCACGCTCAACATCATCGACGAGCCGGTCACCATCAAGACCATCGAGTGCTCCATCGCCGACAAGGCGTTCGCGGAGGGCTGGATCAGACCGCTACCGCCGAGCAAGAAGACCGGCAAGCGCATGGCCGTTGTCGGTTCAGGGCCTGCCGGCCTCGCCGCGGCCCAGCAGCTCGCCCGCGTCGGCCATGACGTGCATGTCTATGAGAAGCACGCCCATGCTGGCGGCTTGCTCCGCTACGGCATCCCCGACTTCAAGATGGAGAAATACATCGTCGAGCGCCGCGTGGCGCAGATGGAAGCCGAGGGCGTGACCTTCCACTACAACGTCAATGTCGGCCACGACGTGCGCATCCAGAAGCTCGAACGCGACTATGATGCGGTGCTGCTGTCCGGCGGCGCCGAGCATCCGCGCGACCTTGACGTGCCGGGCCGCGAGCTGGCGGGCATTCATTTCGCCATGAACTATCTGCCGCAGCAGAACCGCCGTGTGTCCGGCGAGCCGCTTGGCGATGTTGAGCCGATCCTGGCCGAGGGCAAGAACGTCGTCGTCATCGGCGGCGGCGATACGGGCTCGGACTGCATCGGCACCGCATTCCGCCAAGGCGCCATCTCGGTGACCCAGCTCGAAATCATGCCGCAACCGCCGGCGCATGAGAACAAGGCGCTCACCTGGCCCCATTGGCCGCTCAAATTCCGCACCTCGTCGAGCCAGGCCGAGGGCGCCGCCCGCGATTTCAGCGTGGCGACCAATCGTTTCCTCGGCAATGGCAAGGTGGAGCAGCTCGAATGCATCCGCCTCGATGAGCGGATGAAGCCGATCCCGGACAGCGAGTTCACGATCCCCGCCGATTTGGTGTTCCTCGCCATGGGTTTTCTGCATCCGGTGCAGGAGGGCATGATCAAGGCGTTGGGGCTCGATCTCGATCAGCGCGGGAACGTCAAGGCGAATGAACTCGAGTACCGCACCTCGCGGTCCAAGGTGTTCGCCGCCGGCGACATGCGCCGCGGCCAATCGCTGGTGGTCTGGGCCATCCGCGAAGGCCGTCAGGCGGCTCATTCCATCGACAAATTCCTGATGGGCAGGACGGACCTGCCGCGCTAGCGGCCCAGTCGCCGGCTAGCCCGGTGGCCAGGCGAAATCGTCGGCCCTGCCGGATTTGGGTTCGACCTGCTCACCCCTGATGAGCACCTTGTAGTAAGGCCGTTGCGACAATGGCAACCGGGGCCGCGACGAGGCCAGCGACAAGTCCGTGACAGCCGCGATTGTCGCCACCGCGGTGAACCCGCCGGGCAGCTCGCTGGTGATCACCTCAGGCTCGGTGGTCGCGATATTCGCGGGCTGGGAAGCCAGATCGGCGGCCTGAAACGTCGAATGGGTAAGCGCTGGCCGCACGACGCTAACTTCGCCGACCTGATTCTGCTGCAAGGCATCCTGGTCGCCGCCGGCCACTTCGTCCTCTGCCGACGGGGCATCGAGTTCGTCGGCTTCGGCATTGTCGGACGCCGCCGGCTGCGGCTTCGGGGGCATTGGGCCAGATCGGTTCGCGACTTTGGCCTGCTCTTGTTCATTGCCGGCGAGCGGAATATTCCGCTCGGCCTTGGCGAGGCCCAGATCCTTGCGCAGTTCCTTCTCGACGAAATGGGCAAGCTTGAGAGAGCCGCGCATGGTGAAATGCACGCCGTCATCGGTCCTGAGCCGCTTGACCTGCCCCGACATATCCGGACCGTAGGCGCTGTAGCGGCCCTGCTCGTCGACGAAGCCATTCCATGTATCGATATATTTGGTGCCGTTGATGAACGCCTTCTCGCGGAACACGTCATTCAGCTTCTCGGCGTCACTGGTCTGGTTGGGTGCGCGCATGACCGGCAGGCCGACCCAATAAGTGGCGATGTTAGCGGCCCGCAGCTTCTTGATGAAACTCTCCACGCGCTCGCCATACGCCTCGCGCCATTCTTCCGTCCCGACCTTGAGCGTCTTTCCGTCTTTCTTGATCGGCTGGCTGTCGGTGGCACCGAACATCACCACGGCGACCTGGAAGTTGTCGTTCTTCAGGATCTGGCCGATCTCGCCGTTCCAGTCGTAGCGGCTCGTGTTCGCGAAGCCGGTGGACTTTTGCGAGCGTTGGATGAACTCCAACGTGGCGTCGTCGTCGAAGGCGCGATAGAGCCCCTCCCAGAGGCCGTCGCCGAGGGAGTCGCCGAGCACGACGATGCGGTAGCGGTCGCCGTTGGGAAACGGATTGATGTAGCTGCGATGCGACGGGGTGTCCTGCGCGGCAACGGGATGAGGCGCAAAGCCCAACATCAAGGCTGGGACGAGCACCGCGGCGAGCGCCAAAAGTCTAGCGCGCAAGGCAGGCACGCGGCGGCTGGAGCGGTGGCATGACGCAGTACGAGACATCGATCAATCGGCCCTTCTTGGCGGGTCTTCCCTCAATTTGCCCCGGCGAATGAGAGACCACCTATAGCATTAATTCGGTGCGGGAGCTCTTTTGGGCATGGCCGTTGTCCCCGGTGCCACCTGAGTTGCCACGGGTGCCGCCGGTGGCGGAGGCGCGGCACTCGCTGCCGGTGCCAGTGCCGCCGGAGTCTGCGCCTTAACCGGCTGGGGGGCGGCAGGCGGCGGCGGAGGTGGTGGTGGCGCCTCGGCCCGCAGCTTCTTCAAAATGGTCAGCGTCGGATAGCCGTCGACCGCCAGACCCTTGGCGCGCTGATAGGATCGAATGCCTTCGAGCGTACCGCTGCCGATAATGCCGTCGACCTCGCCTTCCAAATGCCCCAGGGAGATCAGGTCCTGTTGCAGCTCCATACGTTGTTCGAGCGAAAGGCGGTCCTCTCCCGTGGGCCATGGCTGAACGAAGGGACCATAGCCTGCAAGCCGGTCGGCCAGATGGCCCACCGCGAGCGCATAGGATGTGGCCTGGTTGTAGCGAAGGATCGAACGGAAATTGTTGAGCACGAGAAAGACCGGACCGTTAGTCCCTTCCGGCGCGAACAGGGTCGCCTTGTCGCCGGGACGCGGAAACGGCTTTCCGTTGATCCGGGAGATCCCCAGCTTCTGCCACTGGTCGAGCGACTTATAGGTCTTCTCGCTGATCCGCTTGGGATTGAGGCCCTTCGGCAGCTTGACCTCATACCCCCAAGTCTGGCCGGGAATCCACTTGGAGACCTTGAGATAAGCCGCCGTCGAGCCGAGCGCATCGGGAATGGTGCCCCAGATGTCGCGTTTGCCGTCGCCGTCATGGTCAACGGCGTAAGCCGAGTAGGTCGTCGGAATAAACTGCGTATGGCCCATGGCGCCGGCCCAGGAGCCGTTCATCGCCTCATGAGAAACGTCGCCACGCTGAAGAATCTTGAGCGCCGATACAATCTGCCCCCGCGCGAACTTCGCCTTGGTGCCGGAGCAGGCGAGCGTCATCAGAGACTGGATGACATTCTTGTCGCCCTGATTATCCCCATAATTGGATTCCACGCCCCAAATCGCCACGACGATATGCCGGTCGACGCCGTATTTGGCCTCGAGCTGGTCGAGCAGCGGCTTGTACTCGATCAGCTTCTCCTTGCCTTTCTCCAACCGCTTGGCCGAGATCGCCCGGTCGACATATTCGCCGATCGGCTTCTTGTATTCGGGCTGATACTTGGCGGATTCGATTACCTCGGTGTCGAGGGTGATCCCCTTGGTCGCCTGCTCGAAGGTGCTCCAACTGACCCCGGCGCGCTTGGCGGCTGGCCAGAAGCTCTTCACGCAGGTCTGGAACTTGTCCGCATAGGCTGGGCCTTGCGGCACCAGGGCTAAGGTGAACGCCGATATAGCGCCAAACATCAATGTCTTAGGGGAAGTGGCGATTCGCATCAGACGAATTTAGCAATCAGACCGGGCGAAACCTAGGCAGCCCAACCCTTGAGCAGAACTATATTTCATCGCCCTTATGGCCCGCTTGCGCTCTTGAGCACCCGGTCTACCAGGGCGCCGCTCGGGTAGCAGGTGAGCGGCAGCTTATATTTCTTCTCCTGCTCGCCAATGCTCTGCCGGGTCTTGAAGCCGACCAGACCGTCGACCTTGCCGACATCGTGGCCTTGCGCCACCAGCACTTCCTGGAAGCGCTGGATACGGTCGCGGGGAAAGCGCTCCACCGCCTGCCATGCGCCGACGAATTCGGCCGGCGCGTTGTAGGCGATCATGTCGGCCACATGGCCGACGAAGATCGCGTAGACGTCGGAGTTGTTATAGAGCTTCAACACCGAGAAATTATCGGTGGCGAGAAAGGCCGGCCCCTTGAGACCGGCGGGCAGCACCAGGAAGGCGGAGTCGCCGAGCCGTGCTTCCGGGAAGGGACGGTCGCGCACGCGCGCCACCCCGAGCTTCACCCAATCGCTGATCGGCCGCGCCCTGTCGGGCCCCTGCAAGGTGCAGTCGAACCCTTTGGGCAGATCGACCTCGTAGGCCCAAGGCTGATTGCCGTCCCAGCCCTGCCTGTGCAGCGAGTTGCCGGCGGAAGCGAGCGCGTCCGGGACCGAACTCCAAATGTCCCGCCGGCCGTCGCCGTCGAAATCCACAGCGTAGTCCTCGAAGTCGCCGGGCAGGAACTGCGTGTGACCCATGGCGCCCGCCCAGGAACTCTTCATCTCGGCGCGCGTGGCGTGCCCGAGCTGGATGATCTTGAGCGCGCCGATGAGCTGCGGACGGAACTCATCGGGCCGGCGTCCCATGAAGGCTTGCGTGGCGATGGCCGAGATCGCGTCATAGGGCAGCGCCGCGCCGCCGAAACCGGTCTCCCGGCCCCAGATGGCCACGATGATGCTGGCCGGCACGCCATACTGCTTCTGGATCGCCGTGAGCTGCGGCGCCAGCTGCTTGTATTTGCTGCGCCCGGTGGCGGCCAAAGCATCGAGGCTGCGCTTGCTGAAATAGCGCTCCGGCACGTCGAATTCGGCCTGATGGCGCGGCTTGGGTTTGAGCGCCGCCGGCAGCGCCGGACCGCCCGGAAATGCCGGATCGGGGGGAACGAGTTGCGGCAGCGACCAGTCGAGCTTGAGCCCTTTCAGCTGGTCATCGAAGGTCTTGCGCGACACGCCCGCCGCTTCCGCCTCGGGCCACAGGCCTTGCAGCCATTGGTCGAACCGCGTCTCGACCGCATTCTTATAGGTGGTGACCGCGTCGGCGGCCCGCGCGCTCGATGGAGGGAGCAGCGTCGCGGCGAGGCCAACGGCCAGCGCTACGGCAAGTCCGGTCCGTAAAATCGCGCGATTGCGCAGATTCATGCGTTTTCCTTCAGCGATCCCAGCGATTCGGCGCGTGGACCCTGATTGTGCAGAGCGGATTGGACGCTGAAAAGGCGAAAACGGCGAAACCTTAGGAGGCGGCGCGTGAACCGGCGCGATAGTCCCGCAAGCGCTTCTCCCAGGTGAGCGCGTCCTCGACGATGGTGTCGAGATTGTTGCGCCGGGGCACCCAGCCCAGCACCTCGCGGATGCGGCCGGCGCCGGCGACCAGCGCCGACGGATCGCCCGGCCGGCGCTCAGCAGTGCGGACCGCGAAATCCGTGCCCGAGGCCTGCTTCACCGCCTTGACCACGTCGAGCACCGAATAGCCCTCGCCGTAGCCGCAGTTGAGCACGATGCTCTCCCCGCCTTCCCTGAGATAGCGGAGCGCGTCGAGATGGGCGCTGACGAGATCGCTCACATGAATGTAATCGCGCACGCAGGTGCCGTCCGGCGTCTCGTAGTCCGTGCCGAACACTTCGAGATAAGGCCGCATGCCGAGCGCCGCTTCCGACGCCACCTTGATCAGATGCGTCGCCTGCGGGGAAGATTGCCCGCTGCGGCCTTGCGGGTCGGCACCGGCCACATTGAAGTAGCGCAGCGCCACGAAGCGCAACGGATGCGCCTTCGCCGTATCGCCCAGCATGGTTTCGGTCATCAGCTTGGAGCTGCCATAGGGCGAGATCGGCATCAGCGTCGCATCCTCGGCGACCGGATTGATCTTCGGGATGCCATAGACCGCGGCGGTCGACGAGAAGATGAAATTCGGAATCTTGGTCTCCACCGCGCACGCGATCAGGGACCGCGAATTGCAGGTGTTGTTGAGATAGTAGCCGAGCGGATCGGCGACCGATTCCGGCACGACGATGGAGCCGGCAAAGTGAAAAATGGCGTCGATCGAGTTCCGCAGCAGGAGCCGACGCACGAGATTGTGGTTGCCGACATTGCCCTCGACGAACTTAGCCCCGTCCGGGACCGCCCAGCGGAAACCGGTGGAGAGATTGTCGAGGACAAGCACGTCCTCGCCGGCATCGAGCAGCTCGAGCGCCATATGACTGCCAATGAAGCCGGCGCCGCCGGTGACCAGAACGCTCACGATATCCGTTCCCCGCAATCGATTTGCAATTCACTGCTAGCTATCGCAAAGAGGTTGAAGGACTTCTAAGCGCCGGGCTGTCCCGGCCTCCGGTAACCATCCGTTAAGCCTAACGAGGACTGAATGCCTGCTCGCGTTCGCAAGGCCGTATTCCCCGTCGCGGGGCTCGGCACCCGTTTTCTGCCGGCCACCAAAGCCATGCCGAAAGAGATGCTGACCGTGGTCGACCGGCCGCTGATTCAGCATGTGGTCGATGAGGCCCGCGCCGCCGGCATCGAGCATTTCGTCTTCGTCACCGGCCGCAACAAAGGCGCCATCGAGGACCATTTCGACCGGCAGCCGGAACTCGAAGAGACGCTCGCCGCCCGCGGCAAGACCGCCGAGCTCGAAGCGCTCCTTGCGGACCTGCCCGGCGCCGGATGCGCCAGCTTCGTCCGGCAGCAGGAACCCTTGGGGCTCGGCCACGCCGTGTGGTGCGCCCGCGACATCATCGGCCATGAGCCCTTCGCGCTCCTCCTGCCGGACGTGCTGGTGCAGACGCCCGGCAAGGGCTGCCTCGCCCAGATGCTCGACGTCTATGACCAGCGCGGCGGCAATATCATCGCCGTCGAGCCCGTGCCCGACGATCAGGTGAAGAATTACGGCGTGGCCGCGGTCGGCGAGGCTGACGGCAAGGTGTTTCCCATCACCGGCATGGTGGAGAAGCCGGCGCCCGGCACCGAACCCTCCAACCTCACCATTCTCGGCCGCTATATTCTGCAGCCGGAAATCTTCGATCTGCTGTCGGCGCAGGAAAAGGGTGCGGGCGGCGAGATCCAGCTCACCGACTCCATGCTGGCGCTGCTCGCCAAGCAACCGTTCTATGCCTTGGAATATGACGGCCGCGCCTTCGACTGCGGCTCCAAGCCTGGCTTTCTCGCCGCCAATCTCGCCTACGCGTTGGAGCGGCCCGAGCTGCGCGACGCCGTCCTTGCCGAGATCAAGAAACTCATCTGATTGGCGCGCTCAGTGCCGGATGCGCATACCGATCCGCACTTCGTTTTGGTCGAAGTCGCTGAGGCGGTCGGTGGAGAAGAAGTCGGTGTGCTCGTAGCGGGCATAAACCGATAGCGCCGGGTTGAAGTAATACTCGGCGGATGCGCCCTCCTTGATCCGCTCATCCACCTGAGGGCTGGCGGCATAGTCGGCGATTTCATAGGACACGAAGCCGCCCACCACGAGATAGCGCCAGAACGCATGCTGTAGCGACAGCTCATAGAAGCGATCGATGGCGCCGAGCGAGTCCACCAGTGTCGAGGTGTTCACTTCCGAGCGTGCCAGGAATTCCATCATGGTCATCGGCGTCGGCCGCCAGATGATGTCGGCATTGAGCAGCACGCCCTCGATCGGCGCCACGGACTCGTCGATCGATGTCTGCTCGCCCCAACCGAGGCTGAACTCGCCGGTGAGCGTGCTGTTGATCCCGAAGGTCATTCCGGACAGAAGCTCATAACCGGAAGAGTCGCGTGTGACGCCGTCCACGCTGATCGGCTGCCGGTAAACTTCCTGGCTGATGCCGCCCTCCACGAAGACCCCCAGTTGAGGCTTTAACTCATAGGTGCCGCGCAGCTTCAGTTCGTCCTCGCGATAGTCGCGGATATCCCGCGTCGGAATGATGGTCGGCACGACCGGATCGATGATGCCGAATTGCGTGCCGGCCAGATCGGCGTAGTTGTAATCGGTGACGCTGCCCTCAACCGCAACCGTCAACCGGTTGAAAGTATGATCGGCCCCGGCCGTGATGTGCTCTTCTTGAATGCTGGTCTGGAGGCCCGAGATATCCGTGAGGCTGACCGAATTCCGGCCTTCCTGGGTCTCGGACTTTCCGAGCGCGAGCGCCAGATAGGTGCGCCGCGTCACATCGAGACGGCCTCTGAGCAGGGCGAAATAAGTCTTGTCGTCCTCGACACTGAAGTCATTGTACCAGCTCCGGTCGGCGTCGAACGTAGCGGTGAAGGAGTGCCGGCTCCAGTTGGACTCAAGGCGGACATTGGGGGCGAACTCGAAGGCCGCGTCCGCCTGCGGCCTTAAGCGCGTGCCGAGCACGTTATCTGTGAGGATGGTGCCGACCTCCGCCTCGGTGAATAGCAGGAAGCTACCGAGCTTCATGCCGATCGGCACGTAAGGATCGAGCTCATGGCCCTTGGGCGGCAGCGGCAGTTGCTCCAGGTCGTCGTCGATACTGGGCGGCTCGACCAGCGGCTGTCCTGCCGCGTCGGTGATCCCGAATCCAGGGACGGCCGGGACTGGCTCCTCTTGCTCGTCTCCCATCCCTCCGAGAGGCGGCGGCGGTGCCGGCGGCGCGGGCGTGAGAGAGGTGTCGTCGGCAAGGTTATTGAGCGCGGCCCCGGTGTCGTCTTGGCGAGACTTGCGGCGGCGGCGGCTGGCGGCGCTGTCCGCCGCATTGTCCTCTGCGTCTTGCGCGACGATACTGCCGCGCAACGGCGGGCCTGCCGCATCTTGAGCGGCGGCCGGCGCCAGGACGGCGACGGTTAGGGCTGCAGCGAGAGCGCCCGCTGCGCTGGGCGTGTGGCGACGCGGCAAGGACGCACCCTCGATCGGCGCTGGGAGAATGCTCGGAATCCACGATATTGTGGTCTCCAGTCCCAGGCCCGTTTGACGTCCCAAGCCTAGGAGCAAGAGGGTTAACGAGCGGTTTAGGGCTGTTTCGAAATGACCCCGCCTTGGACCTTTCGCCGCCTCATTCCGTGCTAAAATCCCGATGTTACAGAGGGGGAACACCAAATGCCGGTCGGCCTGAAGCGGGATCCGTCACCACTCGAGGACCGCAACGAAGCGGTCAACTCCGCCACGCGGACCCTTCAACTGGAGGCCGAAGGCTTGAGCGCGCTGCAAGCGGCCCTCGGCAGCCATCTCGCTGAAGGCTTCGCCGAGGCCTTGGCAATGCTGCGCGCCTGCCGCGGCCGGGTCATCGTCACCGGCATGGGCAAGAGCGGTCATGTCGGCCTGAAGGTCGCCGCCACCCTCTCCTCCACCGGATCGCCGGCCTATTTCGTCCACCCGAGCGAGGCGAGCCACGGCGATCTCGGCATGATCACCCGCGACGACGCGATCCTCGCCTTCTCCTGGTCGGGCGAAACCGTCGAGCTGGGCAACATCGTCTCTTATTCGCGGCGCTTCGCCGTGCCGCTCATCGCGGTGACGTCGAGCCCCGATTCGACCCTCGGCCAGGCCGCGGAAGTGGTGCTCGCCCTGCCGCACGCCAAGGAAGCCTGCCCGCACGGGCTGGCGCCCACGACGTCGACGGTGATGCAGCTCGCACTTGGCGACTGCCTCGCCATCGCCCTGCTCGAAAGCAAGGGCTTCACGGCGATCGACTTCAAAGCACTGCATCCCGGCGGCCAGCTCGGCGCAAGGCTGAAATTCGTCGGCGACTTGATGCACAAAGGCGATCGGCTGCCGCTCGCCCATGTCGACGTCGTCATGTCGGAAGCCATCGTGGTCATGACCGAGAAAGCCCTCGGCTGCCTCGGCGTGGTCGACGGCAACGGCATACTTCAGGGCATCATCACGGACGGCGACTTGCGCCGCCATATGGGCTCGTCGCTGTTGGCCAAGCGCACGGTGGAGATCATGACCCCGGCGCCCAAAACGGTAACGCCCGATCTTTTGGCCAGCGCGGCGCTGGAGGTCATCAACGCCTCGGCCATCACCACCCTTTTCGTCGTCGAGGACGGACGGCCCGTCGGCATCATTCACGTTCACGATCTGCTGCGCGCCGGCGTCGCTTAAGCCACCCGATCAGGCGACCGCGCGTTCCTTGACCGGCCGCTTGGCCCGCGAGAACGACCGTCCCGCATCCGGCATGGCGCCGGTCTTATCGTCGACTTGGGCGAGAGCATGGGCGAGCGCCGAGTAGTGATAATGCATCGCCACCTTGATCGTGTAGATGAACAGGATATGTGGCTCGCGCCAGCGCTGGCGCACCACGCGCGAAAGCTGCTGCTTGTATCGCGCGCGCAGAGCGTCGTCCTTGACCACCGACAGCAGGCGTGACGCCACCGCGCCGAACTTCACGTAGTTGAAGAAGCTGCGCTTGATCCAGGCCAAGCGATGGCTTTTCCAATAGGGCAGCTCATGCATGACGAACTTGAAGTCCTCGCCGAAGAACTGGTCGTCGAGACGCT
>Ga0307378_10011485_pt1 | contig 11399 bp, 13 predicted proteins | sample UN1MG_FD_202238 | JGI IMG/M metagenome (GOLD analysis project Ga0307378, IMG submission 202238) | Soil microbial communities from Risofladan, Vaasa, Finland - UN-1 | ecosystem: Environmental > Terrestrial > Soil > Coastal area > Acid sulfate soil | place: Finland: Risofladan, Vaasa | collected...
GGCTGAGGGTTCCGGTACTGCTGTTGGTGATGCGTTTATTAAAATCGCCCAAGCTATTGGTGGTGGCGGAAAGAAACTAAAGGACTTCACTAAAGTTCTTGGAATATCTGGCGAGGAATTAAAAAAGCAATTTAATGAAGATGCCCTTAGTGTTTTTGAATTATTAATTAAAAGACTGGGTGAAGTTAAGGGCGGATCTGTTGGTCTGACGGTAGCACTAAGAGAATTAGGTCTTGATAATAAAAGAACTTTAAAGTCTTTAGTACCACTTGTGTTTGCTAATGATAAGTTAACCGCAGCACTATCTTCTCAGGCAGATGAATACACTAAAAACAGCGCATTAAATATTGAGTTCGGCAGAGTAAACCGAACTACTGGATCAGCAGTAGAGAGATTAAAAAACGAATTGACTGCACTGTCTACAACTCTTGGCTCATTGATAGGACCTAGACTTAAAGAGAACATTCAATTCTTTACAGACGCAGCTCGCGGAATACGGAACTTTATATCTTCGGCTGGCGCATCTGGTCCATTATCTCTTTTAGATTCACAAATTGAAAGTGTTAACGAAAGACTTCGCGGTTTGCAGGCCGAACAATTCGATCTAACCCAAGGCGGCATTGGTCTTGATCGTTTCTTTTTAGACACCGATCAGGCTGCAAAGGATCTTCAGCCAGCCATTGATGCGCTTGCATTAAAGTTTGCAGAGTTAACAGCGCAGCGAAACGCACTTGTAGCGGCATCCAACGTACCTCTAGATCCGATTAAAACAGATGATGCCGAGGGTGAACAAAAATCTCCGATATTACAGCAGTTCGATCCATCTGAGTTAGTTCCATCATTTACTTCAGCATTTAAAACTATTGATGAGACTGTCGCAATGAGTGTTGATAACTTTGGAGCACGTTCAGATCAATTAAAGAAGAAAATGGTGGAGATCGGTGTCGCTGCAAGGAATCAACTTGCTGGTGGAATCGGTCAGGCGTTCGCGTCTTTCGGTAAAGCCTTAGCAAATGGAGACAATGCAATCGAGGCATTCGCTAAGACATTTATCTCAGCAATTGGTCAAATGGCAATTCAATCTGGAACTAGATTTATTCTAGAGGGTCTTGCTTATTCTGTAGTGCCTGGATTTCAAGGTGTAGGTGCTGCGATGATTGCATCCGGTGCTGCTCTTGCAACATTCGGTGGAGTTTTATCAGCGGTGACTGGTGGTGGCGGTGGCGAGGCGAGTGCATCAACTCCACTATCACCAACTAATGTTACGCTTCCAGAAGATCAGGACTTTGGCGAAGACTTAGTTGAAGAAAAAACAACCAAAGTTGCCATCAATGTAGAGGGCACGGTGTTGGATCCGCAGCAGGTTGGCAATCAAATAGCACAAATTCTAAACGACACTTTCGAAGCTGGTGGAACCAGAGTGGTGACAGCATAATGGCAATTTCAACATTCTCTAAATTTTACTACGGCACACAGATCACGTTATCAAAACCAAGTATTGATATTAACGAGGGCGCTGGAGAATTATCCGGCACACTGGACCTTGGTATTTATTCTCTAACGGGTCTTGCTGCAGAGCTTCAACAACTTTTAAATGCTATTGGACTTTTGACATACTCTGTTAATGTTAATCGTGATACGCGAATTTTTACGATTACTGCTGACGGTGCTTTTGATTTGCTTATTAATACCGGCACTAACGCTGCTAGTGGCGCTTATTCTGTGTTCGGCTTTACTGGCACTGTTGATCTCACTGGCCTGCTCACTTATTCCGGCGACTCACCAGCCGGTTCAGAATACATTACCCAGTTCCCTCCCCAAAACTACGTCGCCCCAGGCTTCCGTAAAGAAAAAGCCGACGCTTCGGTTAATCAAAGTGCCTCCGGAAAAATAGAGGTCATATCATTCGGCGATGTTAGATTCATCGAGATGGATTTAATGTTCATCACAGACCTACCGATGGGAAGCGGTGTCATTCGCACAAACTTAAACGGCACACAAGACGCCATTGATTTCTTGACCTTTGCTACTAATCGCGGTGCGATTGAATTCATGCCAGACAAGGATGACAGCGGCACTTTTAACCAGGTGATTTTAGATAAAACACCTGAAGATGGTAAGGCTACGAAGTTCAAGCTCAAAGAAGAAACGGGCAAGAACCTTCCGAACATTTATAAAACTGGTAACTTAGCTTTTAGAATATTGGAGTAAATAAATGTCAGTAAGTAACGGCCAACCGGCAGATCAGAATACTTTTAATGATGCCTTTGCATCCAAGACTGATGATAACACCATGGTGGGCAATCAGGATTTAAACGATGCTGATGTTGCTTCTGGCACTCAGGTTACCAATGTTCAGCGAGAGCACAATTCAATTGCAAGTTATGTTGGTAAAACAATAAATGCCATTAAAAATGCACTCCCATTATGGGTTTCAGGTGCTGTTGGAACTGGAACTGATGATTTAACACAAAGAGCAGAGGCTTTAACTGTTGCATCAGGAGTTAACGCTGCTGACATTTCTTTAAGACAATTACTTTCTGAAAAAAGTCAGGCCAGCGGTTACGCAAGTCTAGATGGAACTGCAAAGATTCCCCTTGCTGAATTGCCTGATGCTGTTGTAAATGCCAGAAGGTATTTAGGAACATGGGCAGCTTCTACCAATACGCCAACACTGGCAGATGGTGATCCTGCTGTTTCGGGCGATGAATATTCTGTTTCAGACAATGGAACTGTAGACTTCGGCGCTGGTAATATTGTTTTTACTACAGGCGACACTGTTATTTATTCTGGTGCTGTCTGGCAAAAGATCGACGGATCAACTATTGATTCTGTTAACGGCCAGCAGGGAACGGTAGTTCTAGACGCAGATGATGTTGGCGCAGCTAATAAAACCCTTTCAAACTTAACTAGCCCTACGGCTGTTAATCAGGATCTCAATTTTGATGCAACAAGAACAATCCGCCTTAAGAACGGTGTAAAGATATTTGGTAGAACACTAGCCGACGACGCCGATATTGATCTTATAAATACTAATTCAGTAAACCGCGTAGAGGTCGGCGACATTTCAAACAACATGGTTCTAATGTCTCCAAATGTTCTGCCTAACGGATCTACAGCCAACATGGGCGGTGGCGCTAACAAGTGGAATCTTTATGTCGGAGAAGTTCGCACTGGTCTGTCATGGGTATCCACTGCGAATTTAAGCACTGCCGATGGGACGACCACTTTCCCTATGAGAATGGATACTGGTAACTCATCTGCTGGCATATCCGGCAGCATTACTTTAGAAACCGGAAACGCACTTGGCGGAAACTCTGGTAATATTGATTTATCTCCTGGAACTTCTGACGCTACTCCAGGAAAGATTAGATTAAGAAGTCCATCAGAGGGAAACATCGGAGAAGTCTGGACTTCAATTGGAGTAAATGGCGAAGGCGAATGGGCAGCAGCAGGTGGAGGCGGTGGTGACTTATGGAGTGATCCTGTTAACGCAAATATTGTTCCTGATGCCGATGGAACAAGAAACGTTGGCGCAACTGGAACAAGATTCAACATTATATTTTTAAACTTATTATTCGTAGGAAGTGGCCCAGCAAATGGCCATAGGCTAGTGAACTCTGAAACAATGCCAAGTGGTGCCACACTTTTCGCAGGGCACAGAGCAGAGGCAGGTCAAGGCTTAGGACTATACACAATAGATCAAGCGGCCACTAAAGATGTTAGTATTGAAAGTGGTAATGCAAGTGGTGGAAACTCTGGCGGTATCAATTTACAACCTGGAACGGCTACAGGCACACGCGGTAAGATTTCTTTTAAGGATGGTTCAGAAACTGGTGCAGGTGCAGGTGCAGTTTGGACGCAAGCGGCGGCTGACGGAATTGGTGGTTGGGCCGCGCCAAGTGGTGGCGGTGCCGCCACAGACTTAAACAATCTAACTGCGACTTCCGTCAATCAAAGTTTGTTGCCTGACACTCTAAACTCTAGACAATTAGGTGATTCAACTCACAAATGGTCACAGGTTCATTCTACTATATATAATGTATATGATAATGCTTCAACTCTTCAGGGTTATCTTATCAATTCAGCACTACCTAGTGGTGCAGCGACTAGGGCTTGCTTGGTCGGTCCAGCATCAAAACAAATTGGGGTAATGACAGATTCTATTTCCACCACTGGGGTATCTAGCGGTGGCGTAAATATTGAGACTGGAAATCACATTGGTTCTGCTGGCACAGTTGGCACTGGTAATATGTTGTTGAGATCTGGAAACACCACCGTTGTTACAAATAACGGTAATACTGGTAATGTTGACATTACTACAGGTAATGCTGCTGGTAGCACGAGTGGAAATTCTGGAAGTATAAATTTATCTATAGGTACTGCCAATGCAGGAACACGCGGTTCAATTTCATTAGATGCCTTAGCAATTAATCATAATCAAAACCCATCAACAGGTTTTGTCATTGAAAGCGGCAACACAGCATCAAGACCAGCCGCAACATTAGGAGCACATTATTTAGACACTGATCTAACTTCTAATGGATCGGCGGCGGTTCCAATTTGGTATGACGGTTCAAACTGGATAGACGCAGCTGGAAATACTGTTTAATAATTAATTACCTTGGAGGGTAAAATGGAAATGGAAGAAGCATACGATCTAAAGCCACTTCTGGGCGAACTTAAAAAAGTTGGTCTCGAAGCAACAGAAGCAACTGCACTTGCCAGTATTGACATGATGTTAGATTGGTTCGAAGCCTCTGCAGTTTTGTCTGAAAATAAGTACGATGACATGGCTCTTGCCGTTTCACCACTACTTAGAGGTGTGTTAAAGGACCTTGCTGATAAAATTGACGGTGAGAAAGATTTAGCTGAGTGAATTTCTTAGCTATATTGCTTGAAAAAGTTTTAGGTGGTTGGCTCAGTAAAATTGGGTCAGCCATTTACGCATGGGCCGTTAAGATTGGCAAAAGCATTTACCGAGGTAACGTAAAGAAAAGGGAAGTTGATAAATATGTGGAAGAAATTAACCGTCTTTCAGCTATCGCAAAAGAAGAAGCCACACAGTTCGGCAGAGTTACGGATGCAACAGAGCTTGCAATGTCTCGTATTCTTCAGCGTCGTAACCTTGGCTTGCCTTTTGATGATGGGCTGTAAAACAATTCCAGGATTAGCGGAACCGTCCTTTTGGATTTGCGACATCGTAAACGTAGACAAGGCTCTATGTTATCATGTTCAAGATCCGACTAAAGAACAGATCGAGATATCACCGACTGAATTACTTGGTTACTCTTGTTTAAGTCCAAGAGCGTTTGGCGATACCGATCAACATCACGAAGCACTTCATATTAAAATTGATGAACTCACTGGTGATAAATAGATGGCACTCCCGTTAACTAGAGACGCAGAACAATTATTGCAAAAAACAGGTATCACGCCTCAGATCGTTTTACAGATCGACGGCGTAGATACTCTCTACGGCGCTGTGGAGATTAAAGAATACTGGCGCATTGGTGATCCTAACAGAGAAGTTGGAGAACCGTTTTTAACTATTGGTGGGCAGGTTTCCGTAGATGATCAGGAGTCATTAGTATCCTGGACTGGCGGAACATCTAACTCCATTAGTCAGGTTTTAAATGTAGACAAAGGCACTAACGATTCTGTGTCTACACTTAAAATAGCGTTAATAGATCTTGGGTTAAAAGCCACTAAACTAATCACACCAGGCCAAGTTGTTGAAGACGTGCTCGGTCGCAGGGCTAAGGTTTGGCTCGGCGAGGCTTCTGGCTCATGGAAGGATGATTACGTTATTATCTTCCGTGGCCTAATAGACGACATCGACGCGAAGTCGGGAATAGTAACTTTGAATTTAAATCAGGGCAGTAACTTAACCGGCGCTACATTCTTGCCAGGTGAGACTGCTTTAGACGGTGCGATTGACGACACCGTAACGACGGCAACTGTTTTAACAACTGCTGACTTTCTTTCACCATTTACTAATCTTGGTGGAACTATTGACACCAGCTTGAAACTTTACGTTCGCATTGACGACGAGATCATGCGCTATGAATCCACAACAGGAACCACGTTCGACACGATAACTCGCGGACAGCTCGGAACAATTGCAGCTGCTCACAGTGACGAAGCAACTGTTAATTCATTTTACCGCATCACTGGGAACGCCATTGACCTTGCTTTGAAGCTAATGCTTTCAGGTCAGACGGATCCATATTTAGAAGACTTCACCGTTAAAAGCTTTCAGGTAATTACTGCAAGTCTCACGGTGGCGAACGCCATATTTATTGCAGACAGGGATCTTGAAAGAGAATTCAATATCCGCGTCGGTGATTACGTTACCACTACTGGTGCAACTAATGGGCTGAACAATGTCACCAACAGAGTTATCACAGAAATAAATGTCGTCGATTCTGGGTCTTATTTTATCTTAGACGGTGCGGCGCTGGCCAATGAAGCCACTACTGCTGCGCTGGTTAGCTTTAATTCACAATACGACACCTGGGGACCTAACGCTGGACTTGGATTAAGAAATGAGGAAGTCGATATTTTAGAGCACCTTTCGGTTCAGTCTAAATTCCTAAGTTCTGCAGAGTATGACTTTTACCTGAAGGAAGAAATAGAAGACGGCAAAGAGTTTATTGCAACAGAGATTTACAATCCCGTTTCTGCTTACGGCATACCTAGAAAAGCCTCAGCTTCTATTGGCTACAACATCGGCCCAATTCCTGGTGTGTTGATCAAGACTTTGGACAAAACCAACGTCACCAACGCTTCGAAGATGTCGATAAAGCGCACGACCAATAAGAACTTCTTTAACACTATTATTTATAAATTCGAAGAAGACGCATTAGAAGATCAGTTCTCTCGCGGAACGGTATTCATCGACGGCACTTCGGTAACTAGAATTCCCACTGGCAATAAGCCACTCACGATTGTGTCGAAAGGCCTTAGGGAGATACTTTCGGCCATAAATATTGCTCAAATAGCCTCCTCTAGACGCCTAAAAAGGTACAGATTCGGAGCTGAACAGATCAGTGAAGTGACCACAGACTTCTCAACTGGCTTTAACTTAGAGGTGGGCGATAAGATTATTCTAGACATGACCGACCTACAAGTGACGGACATTCAATCCGGCACCAGGTCGGGCGCATCTAGGATTTACGAGATCACTAACAAAGAACTGGGCATTAGGGACGGCTCGATAAAGCTGAAACTTCTAGACACGAACTTCGACCTAGATGCCAGGTATTGTTTGATCGGGCCAGCTTCTATTGTGAAGTCCGGCACATCTGGCACTGAGTTCATTATTGACCCATCGTTTAACACTACGGTGAACGGCACGGCTGAGTGGAAGAAATGGACCAAATTCACAGACACAGAAGTCGTGGTGAGTTCGCCGGACTACAGCATACAAGGCAGAGCTTTACTTAACGCTGTGACTTCAAATACGATAACCGTTGCAAGTGATCTTGGATTTACACCACTGGCTGGATATATTATTGAACTCGGTGATTTTGATAATCAAACAACAGCATCGACAGTGGCTTATGGATTTATGTCCGATGGTTCTAATAATTTCGCTGACGGAAGTATTAGTTATAAAATGAGTTAAGGAGTTTTAGATGGCAATTATACCAGGCAACTTAGATAAGATGAACGACATTGAAATTGCATTTGATGCTTCTGTATCAGAACAGCTTTTCAATAAACTCGGCGCTAATATAAATGCGTTAATTGATCTGTCTGGTAACTTTCAGGAATTTCTTGCTTCAGATACTTGGGTTGTCCCCGAAGGCGTTCAGCGCGTAACCATTATTGGTTATGGCGGCGGTGGCGGCGGCGGCGGTGGCGGGTCTGCATCTGGCGCGCCGTTTCAAGAGCCTTACGGCGGTGGCGGCGGCGCTGGAGCGCCTTATACGATTGTTAACACATCCGTTACTGCCGGAGATACGGTTACTATTACTATTGGCGCAGGCGGCGGTGGCGGTGCCGGTGGAACCGTTACATTCTCTGGTGCTTCTGGAGCAAACGGTGGGAGCACTATTTTCTCGCCAACTGCTGATCCTGTAATTACTTTGCTAGGTGGCAATGGTGGTCCTGGCGGTCGAGGATCTGCCGGTGGCCAAGTTGGAACAACGGGCGGGTCACCGCGGGCTGGCGGAACTTTCGGTGGCGCTGGGAATCAAACCGTTCAAGCTGCTCAGTCCGGCGGCGGGTCTGCACGATTCAACGGCGGAACAACTGGCCAAGGGTCACCGTCTGTTTCTCCTGGCGGCGGTGGCGGCGCTGGTCCGTTTGGTGACGGCGGCAATGGCGCTTTTGGTGGAGTGGGTGCTGTTGGTGGTTCGGCCCCCGGGTCCAACACTGGCGCAGCGGGCGGTGGCGGAACGGGGAGAGCGCCGCGAGCTGGTGGTGCCGGCACATCTGGGTATTTAATACTAACTTGGTAATCGAATGAACAAACTATCTGCACACGACAAAAGAAAAAGGCGTGAAAAACATTGGGTTGGAATTATCATCCATCACACTGGCATCGGTGGTCGTAAAGTAATTAGCGAAGCTCTATGGGCCAGGCTATACAGAAATATTACTGCCTACCTGGGTGCAAAGGATAAAAACTATGTCTCAGCACATTACACGATTGGACGCCATGGTGAAACAACAGAACTTGTTGACCCTAAAGAATATGAAGCATTCCATGCGGGAAAAAGCACACATTGGTGTGGCTATCATCGGCGCATCGTTTCTGATTGGAACCGGCGTGCTATCGGTATTGAACTCATTGGTGATGGAAACATTCACGAGTACAGTGAAGAACAATACGAAGCGCTAATTGATTTGTGTTGTTATCTGGTGGCTACGCACGACACCATTCACCCACTAAACATTCTAGGGCACGAAGCTATTTCTCCAGGCAGGAAAGACGATCCTGGTAAGTTCTTTGACTGGAACTACTTATTCGAAGGGATTTATCACAGTGTCCAAGACTGATGAAGAAAGAGGCGAGGCAATTCAAATGGCTAAGGACGATACCGATTCGGCGCTCCACCGATATTACGCGAAAGAACTTGAGAAGGAAAAGCGTTCTCGGAACCGTGCGACGAAAAGGAACGGCAAGCCTGAGAAAGAGCTAGAAAAGAGTATTTTAAAATGGGCTTCACAGAAGGCGATACACCTTCATGTAATTGAAGCGAAGGCTGTTTATTCGCAAAGCGCCGGTCGATACTTGCGTGGGCAAGCTGAAGCTGGCATTCCAGATCTGATAGGGAACTGCGGAGGCTTATCAATGTGGATTGAATTAAAATCCCCAGGTCGCAGGGGTACGCTAAAGCAACATCAACGTGAGTTTTTAGTTCAGAAAGTGAAACAAGGTTGTTTCTCATGCTGTGTTGATTCAGTTGAACAGTTGGATCGGTTGTTGGCTGCATTTCTTAGTACGCCCTTCTCTGGCCGCGTCCAACTATTGCTTGATCACCTACCAAAATCTCGTCATCCCAGTAACCACGACGATAGGCTCTTTTAGATTTAAACTCATACTGAGTGATCCACCTTTGAACCTTAGACGGTGGCACATCGCAAATATCTAGAATGTAGCGAAAGGATATCTCGTTAGCTCGACCGCGCCACTTCTGTGCGACGCGACCAATGTTGTCAATGCTAGTTGATGTTGAAAGTTCGTCTCTGCAGTCGTTAATTAAAGTTAATACAACTGCGGCCCATAACCGCACTTCTGGTGTACCTTGGTGCATATCCGTTGCTCCTGATGATAAAAACGCCGACACCATAAACTCATAAATGATGCCGACGCAGTAGTTCGGTTGGGAACTTTAAAATTAAAACGGAATTTCTTCCGATGCGTTAAATGTTGGCTCTGTCGCAAATTGCGGTGCAGAGTTAGTAAGCCCACCAGGTGAGGTCTGGCTTTGTGCATCCCTAGCTTCGCCAGAATCACCCACTGATGCGCCCGACAGAAATTGAACGCTGTTGGCGACAATCTCAGTCGTATATTTTTTAATACCGTCTTTGTCTTCCCACGACCTTGTTTGAAGCTTGCCTTCTATATAAACCTTTTTCCCCTTGGACAAATATTTACTGCAAAGCTCTGCTGTTTTATTCCATGCGACTATTCTATGCCATTCGGTTTTTTCCTGCTTCTCGCCAGATTTATCTGTCCAGTTCTCGCTGGTGGCAATGCTAAAGTTTGCAACTGTAGCGCTGTCAGAAATGGTTTTTAACTCTGGATCTGCTGCCAGGTTACCGATCAATATTACTTTATTAACTCCGCTCATTTATTTCCCCTTATATTTTTACGAATTCTGAGTGAGACTCCCCACCACAATTTGTTATTGTTTTATCTATCAATTTTGAATGTTCAACAAGGCACTCCGCGCCACAAGTGCAATAGCATTTCCAGCAGGCAAAGTGCGTTTCAGTGCCATTTATTATCTCTAACTTAGATGACTTATGATGCACTGTTAGGTCTCCGAATTCTTCACCAATGAGTGAGAAGTAATCCGTCTCAATTACTTTAATCTGTTTACGCAGTTCAGTTAGCAGGTCGTGACAGAGTTGCATCCGCTCCATGATCTCGATGCCCTTCACTGGATCTTCAAACGCTTCTCTCATTTGCACACCACTGGCTCTGCTAATGACATAGCTAATGACATAGCAGTAACGACAATGCAACCGACTGCGACTACCCAAGCTAAAATTAAATCCCAATTATCTCTGATCACTTATCAATCCTTTCATCAAACTTAGACCCAATGAAAAATGCGTTAACACAAATGCCTATGGTAATGCCTGCGCACAGGGCAAATCCCAACTCTAAAAACATCATACCTTCATCCTTCCCATCGCCATGAACGATGCTCTTTTAACGTGATAGGCCTCTCTAATCTCCACCATGTTTGCCTTGCACTTGCGCAGGCCATTGTGGTGAAAGAATAAAACCAACCCATCACGGTGAACGTAATTCCAATCCTCAAAAACATAACCGCAGATTGGACAGTCAATTAAATTATCCAGCAACTGCCGACAGGTGTTGTCATAGTCGTCAGGAGATGTGCAAATTTCTTTTCGCATAAACCCTGGCGACCACTTGGTGTTCAACATTTATTTGCCTTCGTTCCATTCTTTAAGGGTCTTGCCGGTTTCTTCGCTGATCGTAAACGGCTGAGTGTTTGGAAAAATTCCAGTTCTGTCCTTGGTACTTGTGGCGATATGATCAGTTGTAATTTCAAAAGCCACCGTAAGTTCGTATTCAAAGCCATCTCTTTGCACATCTTTAGTCCCCATCTTCATCACTTTAGTTTTGCCACCAGATTGGTCAACGGCGTAATCGCTTTTCTTCCTGGTGCAGCAAATTACATGAGCCTGCG
>Ga0307378_10011486_pt1 | contig 11399 bp, 10 predicted proteins | sample UN1MG_FD_202238 | JGI IMG/M metagenome (GOLD analysis project Ga0307378, IMG submission 202238) | Soil microbial communities from Risofladan, Vaasa, Finland - UN-1 | ecosystem: Environmental > Terrestrial > Soil > Coastal area > Acid sulfate soil | place: Finland: Risofladan, Vaasa | collected...
GCTCAACGCGCCCATCACGTAGAACGCGGCCTGATACGACCAGGCCGCTCCGATCCCTCCCCCCAGGAGCGGACCGATTGCCATTCCAATGAACTGCGACGAGCAGAACAGGTTCGTGTACTGACCTTCCTTGCCCCGTGGGGTGAGATCGCCCACGTAGGCCTGCGCAAGTGGAGACACCATCACTAAAGCAATTCCCTGCAGGAAACGAAAGACTCCAAGCTGCCAGAGACTCTCCGCTGAAGCATAAAGGACGGAGATGGCCGTGTAGCCAGCAAGCCCAGCGGTTGTGTGTGTGTGTGGTGGATCAACGCCTTGCGGCCGACGCGGTCTGAGAGGCGACCGACCAGCAGACCCAACAGCGCCCGCGAGGTGGCAAAAAAACAGGCTGACAAAGACGCGCTTCAACGCCGTCCTTCCCAACGCGTGGTTCCTCAACAAGGATAGCCCTTCCGATTGTATTCTTCTACTGCAAGATGAGCCGGATACCTTTCTCATAGTGAGTTCAACGCGCGCAAGAACGCGCTCCCAGGAGCGCCAAGATTAACCTCATCGAGCTGCCTATCCCTGCCGCTCATCAGCCCAACCGAATCAGGGCGCTGCCCTTCGTGAATTCCCAACCGGCCGGGCCGGGTGGATAAGTTTCAACCTCGCGGAGGAACTTTTCGCCAAGAGTACCCTCAACGCGGGTGGGGAAGCCGTGGTCATCGAGCAGAATGGGGCGGATGCGCAGGCTCGTCAGCTTGCCACTCCTGAACTCAAGAACACCGACCAACGCCTCGGGAGACATGATCCACGGTGTGGCAAGGCCCTCCGGCAGGCTGCTGTCGGCGTGACCGACGATCTTTTCATCCATGATGAAGTTGCCCAGACTATAGAGGACCGGCATCCGGTTGATCACCTCGATCCCGTGGATCGTGTGGGGATGGTGGCCAATGACGAGGTCACAACCGGCCTGTTGAAATGCGTGGGCGAGCGGTCGCTGGTATTGGGCGAGCTGCTTCTGAAACGCATTGCCCCAGTGGATCGACACGATCACAAGGTAGCCTTTCTGCTTCCATGTGCCGATTCTCTGACCGAGTCGCTCAATATCGGCGACGTGGGCTTGGGTGTGGATGTAGGTTGGCTGGCAGCCAGGCTCCTCTTGGAGGTCCATCGGATCGAATTCATAGCGTGTCGACACGCGAATAGGAGCGATGCCGGGGTGGTTCACATCGGCAATGGATCCCAAGGGGAGCGTACACGCCACGCCTATGATTGCTACCTTCGTTGTCGCGTCGAACGTGACTACCGCGGGAGAAAGAGCGGCATCGAGATCTTTCCCCGCGCCCACGGTTCGAATCCCCGCGTTTTGAAAAGCGGCAAGCGTGTCCTCGAGCCCCTCACGACCGTAGTCGATCGCGTGGTTGTTGGCGATTGAGACAATGTCGAATCCAAGCCTGCGGATTTGCTGCGCTACACTCGGTTCTGTGCGCCAAGCAACGAACTTCGCCGCCGGCGTGCCCCGTTCGGTGAGCGGGATCTCCGAGTTTCCAACGACGCAATGAGCATCAAACGAGTCGATCAACGCCTTCACAAGCCAGGGCACTTGGCGTTCCGCGCTCATCACCATGTCGCCGACAACCAGCATGCGATGGGTTTTTTCTTCTGTCATTACCGGGTCCACTTTAGTGGTGTCGCAATATAGCCCGCCTCTCGAAGACGTTCGGCAACAACCTCTAGTTCAAGTGTTGCGAGCGTATTTTCGATCGGCCAGCCGGTCTCTCGATTCCAGCCGTGTTGATCGTAATAACGGTCGAGTAATCTGTTCCATGTATCGGGGTCAACCCGATATCGTCCTGCCAGGGGCGTGTCCACGAAATGCCGTGGCGGCAAATCGCCTTCCCGTCCGGGCAACCCTCGCAGCCAGTTGAAGCAACGCTCCTGCGTATGGACACGCTCTCCAATCAGTAGCAACGCCGTCTGATCGATTGGCTCTCCTATCGCGGCTGCTGTGAGGTTAGCGTAGTCTTCGGGAAGGAGCATGTCGGGTCGTCCGCTGGTGGTGAAAGAACATATACCGAGGCAATCGAGCGCTGCATTCAGTCGCTCCTGGTGGATCACAAGCTTCTCTACGCCGATATCGCTTCCCCGTTCGGGGATAGCGGATAGGCCATACCATCTCATGGCTAGCTTTGCAGGAAGCCCCTGCAGCCTTTCTTCCAAGACCGCACCCCGCGTGTGTGTTCCTCCACGCGGAGATAGCACGGTACCGAACGCCCACGCCGGGGACTGCCACAGGCATTCGAACAGGTCATTTCCGCGAACGTGGTGGCAGTGTTTCCTGCTTCCCCTGCCGAGGCGTTGGGAAGCACGTGCACAGCCTTCGGCAAGCAGGTCTCCCAACCCGTCCCGGTAGGCAATTGCCTGAATCAGATCAAAGACAAGGGGCGCATCGCCCCAGGTCAATTCACGCCCGGCGGTCTCCGAGCGCTTAAGCAAGCCATCCCGAAAGCAGGCGATCGCCCAGGCAATAACGTTGCTCGTCACATCCACGTCTAGACCTAAGTCGTTGCACATGGAGTGAGCTTTTAGGATGTTACGAGGATCATCAAGATCGAGCTTGGCACCAAAATTGTCGGGATCGTTTCCCTGCAATGCATGAGTCTTCCAGACGGTACCATCGGTGTCAGTAAATGTATGAGTAGTCCAGCAGCGGATTGGGCAGCCTTCACAACCGCGCTGTGCCGTGAGGTATGGTAGGAAACGATCCGGATGAAATTGGGCCTTTTTCCTCTCCGGAATGGGCTCCCCGGAGAAGTTACGGTATGGGCTTTCCACCTCCCAGGGGACCTCATAACAATAGACGCCGTAGCGCATCCGGCGTTGGTTGAAGGTACTCTTTTGCAGCTTCTCCAAACACCGCCCGATTGCTTGCTGGAACTTGTCTGGTTGTGCAACCTCAACCAAGCCACTTCCGCGCACAACGATCGCCTTAAGTTGCTTTGCGCCCAACACGGCGCCAATACCACATCGGCCGGCGGCACGCGCGCCGTTGGCGAACACACTTGCCGCCCATACCCGTTGTTCGGCTGCCGGGCCAATCACCAAGGTTTGCACGTCCTCCCCATGTACGTTTCTCAATGCCCGATCGGTCTTCGTCACGCTACTGCCCCACAGGTCTGTTGCGTCGCGAAGCTCAATATGCCCGTCGTCAATGAGAAGAGACACAGGATGTTCCGCTTGCCCAACGACAAGAAAGTTCCCAATTCCCGCATGTCGTAACGCAGCAGCAACATTTCCTCCCACATTGGAGGAGGCAATTCCCCCTGTAAACGGGTTAAGCGTATCGAGGCTAAGTCGTGAAGCACCGGGCGCATTGGTGCCACAGAGAAGCCCTGCTCCAATCGCAACGGGACAGGGCGGATCGAACGGGCTCACTCCAAGCGGTAGATGCTGAAACAGAAGCGCCTGGTTGACTCCGCGACCGCCGAGAAACGGTGTGTAGTCTCCTAACGAGCCGATCTCGTTGACGCAACCCCCGTTAGACAGGTCGATGCGAAGGATGCGGCCGTTGCAGATTTCCATACGATTTTTCCTCTTTTCGTTAGATTGGATCCTCCTGATCAGTACCACACCTCGCGCAGTACGCGCAACGCATTCCCGCCGATCACCTTTTCGATCTCATCATCCATATAGTTATGCTTTACAAGCCAACGGACGATGTTGGGAAACGTTTCGCTAGGGTTCTCCAAGCCTTCCACGTAGGGAACTTCATTGACCCCGCCCTTGGCGCGGGACTGCTCGATTGACATGTGGCCGGAGAAGGCGTGGTGGAGGCTGACGTGATCGCCGAACAGCACATCCGGGCCGAAACCGACGTGGTCAATTTCCACAAGATTTACGCAGTACTCGAAGTGCTCCATGAAGGACTCGATGTTATGGTGGGGATGTTTTTCAGTGATCGTGGTATGGGGTGCCGCTTCGATACCGATCACTCCACCGTTTTGGGCACAGGCGATCAACACCCTATCTGGCTTCATCCGTCGCGAGTCGACTAGGCTACGAGCACCGGCGTGGGTGATGAAGATTGGAACACGACTTGCTTCAATGGTATCTGAGCAGGTAAGGTCGCTGGCGTGGGACACGTCGATCGCCATTCCCAGTTGGTTCATCCGCCTCACCGCCTGTTGGCCGAAGGTTGCCAGACCACCGTCCCGTGTCTCCCGGAGGCCCGTCCCCAACGCGTTCGACTCGCTATAGACGATCCCCATCATACGTACACCGAGGCCGTAAAGGATGTCGATGCGATCGATCTCATTCTCGATCATCGTCCCGGATTCCAAGCAAAAAGCCAGTGCCACCTGGCCGTTATCGTGTGCGCGCTGGATGTCGTTGACGTTCCTGCAATGGATCACCATTTCTTGATGCGCGATGTCACACGACCGCATGCCAAGATCGAAGATGATGTCGGACCACTTCCATCCCATCTTCGAGGTAATCGGCCCCGTCCCGTCGGTCATGTTATCGAATACCGCGTCCATGGCTGAAACGCTCAAGCCCTCGTATCCGGTCACCTCACGGCCTTGGGACTCGTAGTCCCAGATCTGCGAGACATCCTTGGGCATGACGGAAGGGTGGTCGTGCAGCGAGACGATGACGTAATCGCCAAGCAACCGCTGTGCACGCTCTTCCTCGGCCTCCGATACCGGGACAACATATGGCGGCACACGGCCGATCTCTTCCACCAGTTCGAACGCTTTGTAATCGACCCCGGGCTCCAGGTATTGATAGGATTTGTAGCTGCAATAGATCTTGTTCAGTCCCATGATTTATCCTCCTTGCTTTCGCTTGGCTGTCTAAGCGGTCATCGCCATCGCCGCCCGCACGGCGCAGCGCAGCGGATTGACCACGCGGGACGTCCCGATCTGCAAGATGTTCTTCTCCTCCAACAGGAAGGCCATGCTCATGCAGCCAGGAACCACGGCGAGGTCGTCCAATTGCTCGGCAAGCGACGTGATGTGCTTGAGTGCCCGCTCGGGTTCGTCGATGATCGTGTCCACTGGTAAGTCCACCGCCAGGATGCCTTTGACCTGTGCCGCGATGCCAAGGCGCTGCGTGATCTCCCACTCTTCCTCAATGAAGCCGCTGTTCAGAGAGAGGATGGAGAAGGAGGGAAATGCCGCCGCGGCGATCGAATAGGTCACACGCGCCGGGCCGATCACGGGGATTGCCACTTCCTGCCGCAAGGCGTTGATGCCCACGTCACCAAAACAACCGATGATAAGCGCGTCGAATTCTGCTTGTTTTGCTTTCGCCAGCTTGACTACTGGCCCAACAGCCGCAAGTTCGTCTTCCGCGGTCTCGATCGCTGTCGGCCCCTCGTCGACCTCAAACAGATCGACCTTTGGATTGCCTGCCCCGATTTTTACTAGGATGTGCAATCGGCGTGTCTTTTCCTCTTCAGTCAGACCTACTCCTGGAATCAAGTACGCAATGTTCATCATGCCCCCTCTAGTGATGTGCATTCTGGTTCGCCTCTTCGCGGTTTCTAGAGCACGGTAAGTTTTCGGTCACCGCCGTTCTGCCTTCGGGTCGAGGATCTCTCGCAGGCCGTCCCCGGTGATATTGAACGACAGGACCGCGATTAGGATTGCCAATCCGGGGAACGTGACGATCCACCAATGCGTCAAGAAGAAGTTGCGCCCGATGTTGATCATCAACCCCCACTCCGGTGTCGGAGGTTGAGCGCCCAACCCGAGGAAGCTGAGCGACGCGCTGGTGATAATGACGCTCCCGAAATCCATCGACGCCTGAACGATCACCGGTGCGAGCGAATTGGGCAGCACGTGTCGGAATAGCAGCCGCCCCCACCTTGCCCCGGCTGCCCGGGCTGCTTCCACGTAGTCTCGCTCTCGGATCGAAAGCGCCTCCGAGCGGATGAGGCGCGCGTACCACGGCCACCACGCAATCGCGATGGCAATCATCGCATTCTCGAGACTCGGGCCCAGAGTGGCGGAAATCGCCATCGCCAGAAGTAGCGGTGGAAAGCTGAGAAAGATGTCGGTAACGCGCATCAAGACCTCGTCCAACAGGCCGCCAAATGTACCGGCGATGATCCCCAGCGGAATGCCGATGGCAAGCGCCAGCGCAACGACGATCGTTCCAATTCGAAGCGAGATGCGCGTACCGAAGATAACGCGGCTGAAGATATCCCGCCCCAGCTCGTCAGTGCCGAACCAGTGCTTCGTACTCGGAGGGCTAAATCGTTCATCAGGGTGGACGGCAAGCGTGTCCCGTGGATACGGAGCGATCCACGGAGCTAGGATGGCGATTAGCAGGAAGAGGGCCACCAGCGACAGTCCAGTAACCGTTAATGGATTCCGCTTGGCGCGCCGCGCCGCGTCGCGAAGTCTCCTTCTCATCGCTAACTCAACCGAATCCGTGGGTCCATGACCGCCTGAATCAGATCAACGCCGAGGTTCAAAGTCACGTAGAACACCGCCACGAGCAGCGTTACCCCCATGATGGCCGGATAGTCAACACTCACGATTGCCTTGGCGGCGTACCGTCCCAGACCCGGCCAGGCAAACAACGATTCAATCAGAAATGTCGAAACCAATGAATACCCGAAAGTCAGGGCTCCTACCGTCAACACCGGGGCGAGCGCGTTTCGCAGCGCGTACACCGCGAGGACCTTCACCTCGCGAGCTCCGAATGCGCGAGCAGTTCGGATGTAATCCTCCCGGAGCACTTCTAACATTGTGGTGCGGACCATGCGCGTCGCCAATCCCAACGGGTACATAGCTAGGGTGACACCGGGCAGCACGATGTGCCACAAGGCGTCCTTGAGCGCAGCGAAATTTCCCGTGATCAGAGCGTCAAACATGTACAACCTGGTAATCCTCCGGATGGGGTTCATGATTTCAACGAGAAGATCGACCCGCCCGATGAGCGGAAACAGGCTCAACGCTTTTCCCAACACGAGTTGCAGCAGCATCGCCAGCCAGAAACTGGGAAGCGCCACCCCGGCGATCGCAAACACGCGGCTTATGTGGTCCACCCCTCTGCCGGATTTTGCAGCCGAGAGAATGCCTAAGGGAATCCCCACCGCGAATCCCACCAACATCCCGAAGACGATGAGCTCGATCGAGGCGGGCAGGTACGTCGCCAAGTCCCTCAGCACCGGTTGTTTGGTCACGATGGAAATCCCCCAATCGCCGTGGAGGAACTTCGACATGTAGAAGGCATACTGTACGGGGATCGGCTTGTCCAACCCCAAATCAATGTACGCCCGCTCGATCTGTTCAACCGTCGCGTGCGGTCCCATCCACATCGCAGCAGGATCCGACGGGATGATGCGAGTCAGCGTGAATGCGATCACCGAGGCACCAAACAACGAGAACACGCTGATGAACAGACGCCGGACGATGTACGACAGCAAGGTAACCTTTCTCCATCAAAAACAGGCATCCCGAAGTGCCCTCCGGGATGCCCATGTCAGTCGCGTCTGTACTCTATTCCCGATAACAGTTGTACCAGAACGCAACGTTCGGGTACGCGGCATTGTCCACGTAGCCCTTGAGTGACGCGCTTATTGCCCGCCGATACTGCATATCCCAAACGGCGATCCCCGCTGCATCCTGCTGCAGGATGTTCTGCAGCTCGACCATCATGTCGATCGCTTCTTGGCTTCCCGTCGGGAGGGTGACCACATAGTCGATCAGTGCGTCAAACACCGGGTTGCTGTAGTAGCCCAAGTTATACGCCGGTCGCTCTTGCGTGTAGAACATCCCGCTTAGGAAGCTATCCGGATTGGCGTAGTCCGGCCACCAGTACAACAGATAGATATCCTGTCGCTTCTCCGGGTCCGGCGACCGCGCGATCGCATTGCGTTCGGCCGTTGGCATGGCGCGTGTATCAAGCGTGATGTTCAGTTCTGCACATGCCGCCTTCCACAGCTCTACGGTCATGCGGATGTCCTCGTAACCGGCCGGGTAGGTCAGCAGGAGCTTGAATCCGCCGTCGGGATAGCCAGCCTGTGCCAGCAGCGCCTTGGCCACCGTGGGGCTGTCGGTGAACGTCTCCACACGGTCGGAATATCCCCACAGTCCGTAGGGAATCACCCCGCGAGAGACGTGACCATGCCCACCAAGGGCCACTGCCACGGTATCCTCGTACGGAATGAGGTAGCTCATGGCGCGGCGGACCAGCTTATTGTCCAACGGCGCCCGCTGGTTGTTGTAGAGGACCATCAGGTTCTGGAAGGACGGATTCACTTCAACACGAACAGCCGGATTGCCTTTCAGTGCATCGATGTCTGTGGGAGGAAGCTGTTCACAGAAGTCCGCCTTGCCTGTCTCCAGCATCAGACGGCGCGTGGAGGCCTCAGACACGCTGAGAAAGACGACTCTGTCGAAGTGCTTGCCTTCCCAACCGCCCCAGTAGTCGTCGAACTTCTTGGTGATGACCTTCTCGCTGCCCTCGCTGCTCTCCACGGTATAGGGGCCGGTTCCGGAATCGTTTCCAGCGTTGAACCAGTCATGGTCGGAGTACTCCGGGTCGAAGATGTAGGCACAGTATCCGGCCGCCGCAATTAGGTCGAGCGGAGCCGACTGGCGCAGGTGGAAGCGGACCGTGTAGTCATCAACCACCTCGATGGAATCGACCGGCGACCAGATGTAGGCCGACCCGCGGTCACGCTCAATTGTCCGATCGATGGATGCCTTGACCGCGCGGGCATCCATTGTGTTGCCGGTGTGAAACTTCACGCCCTTGCGTAGTTTGAACGTCCACGTCTTCGCATCCTCAGACTGTTCATAGCTTGTCGCTAGGATCGGTGTAAACGTATTGGTAACCGCATTGTAGCGAAGCAGAGCTTCGTACAGGTTGTTCATCAGTCCGATCTCGCCCGACGCCCCATCACTAGGGTCCCAATAGGGAACGACCTCAGCACCTTGTAAATGAACCGCGACCTGAAGTTCTTGCCCAGTCACAACTATCGAGAGCGTGAACACTGCGAAAACTAGAAATAGACTTGTCAAACCAATTTTAAACAGTAAAGCAGAAATTCCCTCCTTCATGTCTCCTCCTTCTACAACTTGTCTCACATGAGATATTTAAGGTGCACCTTTTTGGATGTTGTTAGGGTATCACCTCCTACTAAGTTTTAATAAAAGAAACCCTAGTCCGCTTTTCTAAAAACCGTCGACCTAACTTCTTTTTCGTACGATTATTGAACATCTTTCCCAATTATTGTGCCGCATTCTGACAGTGTTGTCAAGCTCAGAAAGTGTCGATACACCAATTGTTATCAGACCAGAGGGTGCGAAAAGGATATGGTTGAGAAAGGTTGGTATTCTTCCTTTGGAAGCGCGGAAACAGCCTCCAGGGGAAACACCAAGGACGTGCCTATGCAAGGGTCCGTCCTGTTTCGGCTGATCTTGCTGAAAGCGGCGACAATCACCTGGCGGTTACAGCGGGAAGAAGGGTGTAACCTGTTTCGTATAGTTTATTGATCCGTTGCCCAGGTAAAAGCCAGCCGATATACTTGGCAGGGAAGGATGCAAACATGGTGAGGGATTGGGGGACGATCGGGGTGATCGGGGTGATCGCCGGGGGGGATTCTCCTGAGCGGGCGGTGTCCCTTGTCTCCGGGGGGCAGGTCCACGCAGCGCTCGAAAAGCTCGGCGCGCAGGCAAGAATCATTCGGATCAACAACCTCGACGATCTAGTTCCAGGGCTACGTGGAATCGATGTCATCTTCAACTGTCTTCATGGCGGAAGTGGGGAGGACGGAACGGTCCAGCTTCTTTTCGAGGTTTTGGGAATTCCCTACGCGGGGTCAGGTCCGTTGGCGAGTGCGCTGTCCATGGACAAACCGCGGTCGAAGACGGCCCTTGCAGCCAAGGGTGTCGTGGTGCCCCGGTGGCAGGTCTATCAAAAGGGGAGCCTTGAGGAATTCCTTGAAACGGCGTGCGGCACGTTGGGATTGCCGCTTGTGCTCAAGCCGTGGGATCAGGGCTCAAGCGTCGGAGTTCAAATCATCGATGAAGACTCGGAACTCGTGGCAGCAGCCTCTGCGACCCTTTCTCAATTTGGATCTCTCTTTGTGGAAGAGTACATCCGTGGACGGGAGCTGACCGCTGGGATTCTTCTAATAGACGGAGAGGAGAGGGCCCTACCGCTGGTCGAGATGCGTCCCAAGAACCGTTACTTCGACTACGAGGCAAAGTACACGAAGGGGATGACCGAGTTTCTCGTGCCGGCCCCGCTCCCAGCAAAGACGACACAGCAGGTGCAGAAAGCGGCCCTTTCTGCTCATCGGATACTCGGTTGTCGCGGGTTTTCTCGCGTCGATCTGCGGTTGCGCGACGATGGTGTGCCGTATGTCCTCGAGGTAAATACCCTTCCTGGAATGACCCCGACCAGCGACCTGCCACAGGCAGCGGCGGCGGATGGGATCGACTTCCCGCGGTTGGTGGAGGCAATGCTACAGACCGCTTACAAGGAGGTGGAGTCATGAAGATCAAGTGGCTAGGGCATGCATGTTTCCTGATTGAGGGTGAGCAGGGGCGGCTGATCACCGATCCCTATGACGAGTCGATTCCCTATCGCCCGCCGGATTTTGACGTGGATGTGGTCACGGTGAGCCACGACCACTTCGACCACAACGCGGTTGGGAGGGTAAAGGGAAGCCCGACCGTCGTCCGCGGCGAGGGGGCGCACAGCGCCTCAGGGATTCGTTTCCAAGGGATTGCGAGCTTCCACGACGAGAGTGGTGGAACCAAGCGAGGAGCCAATACGATCTTTACATTTGAGATCGAAGGGATACGCATGGCACACCTCGGTGACCTTGGCGAGACGCTGTCTGAGGAGCAGGCAGCGGCACTCTCCGACGTGGAGGTATTGCTCGTTCCTGTCGGTGGGTACTACACAATTGGTGCGGATGAGGCAGCGGCACTGGTCAACCGGCTTCCGAGCTTGAGGGTAGTCATTCCGATGCACTATAAGACAGACCGATTGGGGGATGATTTCCCCATTGCACCGGTGGCGAATTTCGCCGGTATGGTTCAAAATGTCAAACACATCGGCAGCTCGGAGGTGGCTCTCTCTCGGGAGAGCCTCCCTGCGCAGGTGCAGGTGTGGATTCTCGACTATTCATGACGGTGAAAGAAGAACTATGTAGGACGATCATTACACACCCTAGGAGGTACGCCGGATGTCGGAGATTCTAGTCCTTAGCGAGACGGATGTGCAGAACCTTATCAGCCCAAGGACAGTCATTGATGCAGTGGAAGAGGCTTTTGAAAAATACGGCCTTGGAGAAGTGAAAATGCCGGCAAAGATGTATTTGGACCTGCCGGAGTACGGCGGTGATTTTCGTGCTATGCCCGCCTATATTTCAGGCTACGCTGGGA
>Ga0307378_10011489_pt1 | contig 11396 bp, 7 predicted proteins | sample UN1MG_FD_202238 | JGI IMG/M metagenome (GOLD analysis project Ga0307378, IMG submission 202238) | Soil microbial communities from Risofladan, Vaasa, Finland - UN-1 | ecosystem: Environmental > Terrestrial > Soil > Coastal area > Acid sulfate soil | place: Finland: Risofladan, Vaasa | collected...
TCGCCCCTACGGGGCTCACGATTATTATTTCCGTTTACCCAGGGCTCCGCTGCGCTCCGCCCTGGGCTAACCAACAGACGCCCCATACGGGGCTTAAGAGATGACGAGGAACTTGGTGTCTCGGACGGCGTTTGGTAAGCACCCACACTGAAATCGGAAGAACCAATTTATTCAGGCCCACCAGCAGCCAGAAAACTATCGGAATGGCTGCGCCCACCCATGTGATCGGGCTCCGAAACAGCGAATTGAGGAGTCGGCCCTTCTCGGGCGGCTGAGATATCTGGAGCGGAATCTGGGCCAGCGGGAAGCTGAGGCGCTCGTGCTCCACCCATTGCTTCCGTATGATCGCAGTCATGCAGAACATCATCAGATACGATGCGATTACCAGTACGCCCCAGCCGAAGAAGGGAACGACCCAGGCCTCCCATGGAATCGGGCTGTTGCGCCGCCCCTCGTAAAACATCGTAACCACCGGGTCGATCACGCTTTTCGACGGAACGAGCCATCCTGGAATATATTGATAAACCGTGGAGGCCCACAAGCTGTCGGTCGTGCCGAAGTAGAACGGCGCCACCATAAACGGCATCAGGTAGCGCATCAGCCCGGACGCCGGAATGCCGACTCCCGCGGCCATCAGGCACCAGATGACGACTATTTCGGCCTGGCTGAAAATTTGTTTCGGCGCCAGGCGCCGCAGCACCGGATTTATCAACAGGGAGAACAGGATAACGACGAAAACAACCACGATGGGAAAGTGGTTGCCGCCGGTAAGATAGGTGTTTTTGTAGCCGTAATCGTTGTAGGTGATTGTGACGACGGCAACGATCAGCAGCAGCAGGCCGATGAGAACGGATCGAAATGTCATGTGCTATGTTCCGGCTGCATATAACACGGCCCGCCTGCGGGTTGCACGGGGCGCTTAACCACGGATTTTCTACATTTTAGCTATCGCATTGAGGAAAACAAGCGCGTTCCAGTAAGAAGATGCCCCTGTTGGGGGACATCATGTAGCCCCCCGCAGGAGGGCGGCAGATGGGGAATATGATGATGCGGGCGAGACGCCCGCGATCCCAGCAGGACGCCCGCGGCGGGCAAGGTCGCCCTCAGGCGCGCGGGCCCCCGCTTGCCCTTGCTCAGGCATGCCTGGCACGTCTCACCCCTCACGCCTCACTGCTTCACCAGCACCGCACGGCCGGGGGCGCCGTCGCAACCCGCGATTTTCAGCGGCAGGAATGCCAGCATGTATTCGCCGGGCGGAACCTCGGCCAGCCGCAGACCTTCGATGACCACGACGCCGGCTTCCAGCAGTATCCGATGTGTTTCGGTGCCCTGCCCGCCGCCGGCTATCGACAGGTAGTCGATGCCGATGGTCGTCACGCCGCTGTCGACGACCGCTCGTGCACCGTCCGGTGTGAGGTAGACGTAGTCGTCCCGGAAGGCGCCGGTTGCGGGCAGTTTCGATGAATCGGTCTTGAACAGTGCGAAGCGGCCGGGCGCCAGGCTGCCATCGAGCGCTGCGGAGTCGATCTCGCGGCGGTTCGTGAGGTCGAGCACTTCTGCAGGGCCGACGAGCCGCGCGGGGTCGAGCGTGTCAACGGGCGCGCCGCCCTCGATGAAATGGAGCGGTGCGTCGACGTGCGTGCCGGTGTGGCTGCCCATCGTCAGCTTGCTGAGGTTGGCGTGGGCGCCCTGGGCGATCCGCGAGGTGGGCTGGATTTCGAAGGGGTCGTCGCCCCGCCACACGATCATATCCGGGTGCAGAAGCATCGATACGTCGTAGATTTCCATCTTCGTATCCTCCGTGAAGAGAGGCCTGAGGCTTGAGGTCATGCGTGTGCCGGTCGCCGGCGGCGCCCTCAATGTCGCAGGTGCCGCATAAATTTTCCTACTCTCCTGGCGGGCTACCTGTTGAAGATCGCGCCGAGGATGATGAGCGCGATGAGGATGAGCAGGCCGATGGCGATGGCCGTGTAGGGTGGCTTTGTTTTTTCTTCCTGCGTAGCGGCCTCGGTCTGGGCCTGTTCCACCTGCTGCGGCACCTCCTCGCCGGCTATTGAGGCTTCGGTCGTTTCCGCCTGGTCGGAGTCGGCCGCGGCCGTTTTTTCTTCGCCGGTATTTTCTTCTGCCGGTTGGGCGGGTTCTTGGTCGGCTTCTTCGCCGCTTGGCTCCGGCTCCTGTTCGGAAGGCAATGCCTCCGAAATGTCCTGCGTTTCCGAGGTGGAAACTTCGAAATCGGCTTCGCGGTTCACTTCGTCGGCCTGATCTTGTGTCAGCAATCCCTTCTTCACCGCCGCTTCGAGTAGCGAGATGTTTTCGCCGCGGTCGGCGGCGTCGCGCATCTCGCTTCTGGCTGCTTCCATCTGCTCGTTGTCGAGCAGGTTATTGTCGCGGATGATCTGTTCGAGACGTTCTTCTTCCATCGGGGCCTCCTTGTGTCATAGCGGAAGGTCCAGCAATGCTGTGTTGCCGAACAACGCGGCACGCAGCTCGGCCAACTCGGCGGCGGGAAAACGCAACTGCACCACGAAACCTGCATCTGCGGGCACGAACCAGGCTGCAATGCCGTCGCCGGGTTCCGGCACCGGCAGGTTTTCGGTGCCCGGCACGCCGGAGCGGTTTGCCCAGTTCAGGAATGATGTTATCGAGAAGTATGCAACGCCGGCCGCGTTTTCTGGAGCTTCGGCCATTGCCTTGCAGAAGTGCGGCGATTTCGCGGCCGGCGACTGAGGCGGCTGCGCGGCGGCATCGATCAGGCGGCAGATGTTCTCCTTCGAGTGCATGCCCGACGCTATCAGCATGTATTTGTCGGTTACTGCGGCGCGTATGGTCGCGGGTTGGCGGTCGCCGCCGTTCTTCAGCATCGCAGGCGGGGCCGACACCTCGTATGCTGCGATTGTGCGGCCACCATGTTCTTCTTCCGGCAGGGCCGTAACAGTCTCGCCGATCGTCGCGCGGCTTTCGGTGCTCTTGACGAAATATTCGCGCGCGAGTGCAGCGTCTTTCAGCTCGTATATGCGGAGGTAATCGACTCCGAACGAATCGCGCGGCGGCTGCACCAGTGCGGCGGCTGCGTGGCCGGTGAAGGCCGCGTTGAAAGCTGCGATGCGCTCGCCGGCGCGTTTGCCGGCGGCGTCCGAAAAACTCAGCCGTGTGGGCAACAGCCCGAACATCCGCCTGACGGCCGCCGGGAACGCTTCCTGCAATTCGCCCAGCGATTCGGCCCGCCCTTCCGCTGCGAAAACGGGATCGCCCGGGATCAACTTCAGCAGCGAAGGCTTCATCGGCTTCTGCGCCGAAAGGAAGCGGCTCATCAGGCTGCCAGGCTTGGGCCGGATGGTTATCCGCACGGTCATGATTTCGGGGTCGGGGCGGAAATCGATGCTCAGATACTCGCAGCTTTCGGCAAACTCGAGGGCGGCTTTCGTGTAGAATTCGGCGTAGCCTGCGGCGTTTATCGAACCGAAGGCAGCCGAGCCCATCAGCATCATCCGGTAGATGATTCCGTAGAATGCATCGTGGCGGGCGGCAATGAATTGCCCCGACAGCCGCATCTGGATTCCCGGTTCATTGCTGCTGCAGAACAGCGGCGGCAGTTTTTCGTTTTCGATCATCGCGGTTGCACGGCGGGCGGACTCGGCCGTGCGCGAAAGCACGCTGTAGCGGTCCGTCAGGAGCAGATGCAGCTCGCCGCCAGGCTCGCCGGCCTCGGGCTGGGGGCGGAGCTTGAAGATGAAGCTGTCGCCGTCGGTGGAGCTTTCCTGGCCCAGGTTCGCGCGTAGTGCGTCGAGGTGCATCGAGGGCGACTGCAGCGGCACGACCACTGTCCAGGCGGGCGGTGTGCCGGCGGCCGGCGGCTGCACGGCCAGAAAGTAGATGCTGCTGTTCTGATCGATGCCTTCTATGCCGCCGGTGTGGAGTGCGTTTGCGAGCCAGGTATCGGCCAGGCCCAAGTGGTAGTCGGGCAGGAGCCGGCCCAGGTAGTCTCCGGCGAGCCTTCGCACTTCGGCGTACTGGTGTATTCTCACGGCCATCGCAGGGGCGGCATCTTCGGCGGCGCGTGCGCACAGCGGGTGCGTCAGAAGCGCCATGCAGGCTGCGAGCAGCTTGACCGTTATTCGCATTGTGCGACCTCCATTCCCATAAAGCCATTGTACCGCAGAATTACGCAGGATTCAACGGAATGCAGGCTCTTGCGGCGGGTTGGGAATGCGTCTGCACAGGCTCCGGGCGCCGGGGGGCGGCCCGTTGCGCCTATGTCACAACGTGTGCCGGTTTTTCAAACGGCATTTCCTTGGGAATTACCACAAGGCCGCTGTCGGTGACGGTGAAATGGCGGCGGTCTGAGTCGGGGTCGAATCCGATTTCGGCGCCTGCGGGGATGCGGACGTTCTTGTCGATGATGGTATTGCGGATTTTTGCGCCGGCGCCGATGGTTGTGCCCGACATTATTACGCTGCCTTCGATGCTTGCGCCGTTCTGGATCGTCACTCGCGGCGAGATGACGCAGCCGGTTACGCGGGCGTCGTTGATCACCACGCCGTCGGATATCAGCGAGTTGGTGACGATGCCGCTGCCGGAGCCTTCGGTGGATATGATCCGCGCCGGCGGATGCTGCTCGCGGTAGGTTCGCATCCGCCAGGCCGGGTCGGCCAGCTCGAACGGCGGATTCGGGCCCAGCAGGTCCATGCTGGCGTGCCAGTAGGCGTCGAGCGTGCCGATGTCGCGCCAATAGACTTCGCCCACGGCGGCGTCGGCGAAGTTGAACACAAACACCTTGCGGCTGCGGATCATCGCGGGGATGATGTTCCTGCCGAAATCGTGGTCGGTGCCTGGGCGTTTGGCGTCGGCTATGACCTGGCGGACCAGCTCTTCGGTGTTGAAGATGTATACGCCCATCGAGCCGAGGAAAGAATTCGGCTTGCCGGGCATCGGCTTGGGTTCCTTGGGTTTTTCGTCGAACTCGATGATCTTGCTTTCTTCGTCGACCTGCATGATGCCGAAGCGGCGTGCTTCGTCCTTGTTGACTTCGATGCAGGCCACGGTCAGATCGGCCTGTTTGGCGAGGTGGTACTCGAGCATGCGGGCGTAGTTCATCTTGTATATGTGGTCGCCGGACAGGATGATCACGTATTCGGGTCGGACGCGCTCGAGGATGTAGATGTTCTGGAAGAGGGCGTCGGCCGTTCCGCGGTACCAGATGGTCGCCATTCGCTGCTGCGGCGGGATGACTTCGAGGCTTTCGCCCAGCTCGAAGTTGAAGATGTTCCACCCGAGCCTCAGATGTCGCTGCAGCGAGTGAGACTTGTATTGCGTGAGGATGTCTATGGTTCGCAGGCCGGAGTTTGCGACGTTGCTGAGCGTGAAATCGATTATCCGGTAGTTTCCAGCGAATGGGACGGCGGGTTTGGCGCGGTCTTTGGTGAGGGGGTACAGCCGTTCGCCCTGGCCTCCGGCGAGCACAATCGCGAGTGTTCTGCCGAGGGCATCTTTGTGAGTGTCATTCATGGCGCCGTCCGTTTTTTCAATTGCCCACGCTTGCGGCGGGCGTTGGTGAAGTCATCGGCGGCCGGTTCAAGCGGTTGGCGGCCGGCCGCGCCCGGGCAATGCCCGAGGCGTGCCGGCCTTGTTCCGCCGCAGCATCAGCCTTCGTTGCCGGCCCTGCTGAGCACTTCCTTGATGGTTGTTTTCAGTTTTGTGAGGTCGGACGATTTTATGACGTATGCATCGGCCGACCAGGTCATGAAGTTGTCCTTGTACGACGAGTAGGCGGTATTGAGTACGATGGGTATGCGGTTGTCGCCGCCGAGGATTTTGCCCATTGCCTCGATGCCGTCCATGCCGGGCATCGAGATGTCCAGCACGATGAGATCGGGCCGGTTCTCCTGAACTCTGCTGACTGCTTCCTTGCCGTCGCCGGCCACGTCTACTTCGTAGCCTTCTTCGGTAAGCTCAACGCGGTAAAGCTCCTGCTGGTTCTTGTCATCTTCTACCACTAGAATGCGCGTCATTGGTGCGGCCCTCCTGGATTGGGGGTCTGGGGCATGCTGTCGTTCTCGGGCTGGAGCGGAAGCTGAACGCTGAATGTAGTGCCCGTGCCGGGTGTGCTGCTGACGTTGAGCATTCCCCGGTGATCTTCGATGATCTTCCGCGTGATGGCCAACCCGAGACCTGAGCCGCCTGGTTTTGTAGTATAAAACAGATTGTACATGTTTCCGAGCACGTAATCCATTATGCCGGGGCCGGTGTCGGCCACGTCGATCGATACCATGTTGTCCCTGCACTTGGTGGTTATGGTGATTATGCCGTCGGTATCGATTGCTTCCATCGCGTTTTTCACGATGTTGAGGAGCGCCTGCTTGAGCTGTGCCGGGTCGGCCTGAATCTGCGGCACGGGCGATTCCTGCACGCGGATCAGCTCGATGTTGCGCTCGCCCAGTTGCGGGCGTACGAAATCAGTGACGTTGTCGACTACGTTGTCGATGTTCATCGTCAGCTTGTTGGGCGTGGCGGGCTTGGAGAAATCGACCACGTCGGTCAGAATCTGTTCCAGCCGCATGACCTCGCCCACGATGATGCCGGCCTTGTCGTGGCGCGGGTCGTCGGGCGCCATCGACTTGACGATCTGCCGCGCGAGCAGGCCGATGTTCACCAGCGGATTGCGGATTTCGTGCGCCACGCGTGCGGCCATCTCGCCTATTGCGGCGAGCTGGCCGGTTCGCACCTCGCGTTCCCGCATCTCCTCGAGCTTGTGATACGCCCTGATGCGATCCTTGATTTCATCCTGCAGCCGCGAATACGACTCGCCGTTTTCGATCGCCAGGCCCGCGTGGTTCGCAAACAGGGCCAGAAGCTCCGCACGCTCGTCTGTGATCGGATGGCCGCTGTACAGATTATCGGCAAGGATCACGCCGATTACCTCGTCTTTGGCTACCAGCGGAACGCTGACGAAAGAATTCGAGCCGATCATTTCGCGGAACCGCTCGCTGACACGCTCGTCGTTGCGGGCGTCGAGCACCAGGAAGCGCTTCTTGTCGCGCACGGTACGCACGACGATCTCGTTCTCGTCGAGCGCAAACACCATCTGGCGCGCCTGGTGATACAGCGGCAGTTGTTCCTTGGGGACGGAAAAATCGCATTCCGACAACACCTGCTGCAACGATTTGGCCTTGAGGGCTTCGTCGGAGTAGATGTTGCGGGCGTCTTCGAGGCTGACAGGCCCGATTCCCGTGGTGCCCTCGAGGAGGTTCTTCTTCTTGTTCACTATCAGCAGGAAACCGCGGTTGAAGCCGAGGGCGTGCCCGGCGGTTACACACGTCAGCACGAGGCGCAGGATGCTATCCAGCTCCAGCGTGCCCTGGATCGCTTCGTTCATTTCCCGCAGCATCGACAGCCGGAACGCGCGCTCGATGGTGTCGGTGACGTCTTCTATCATCATCAGCAGGCGCGGATGCTCGCCGGCGGTGATGCAGTTCATCGCGAAATTGAGCACGGTTCGGCGGCCCGGCCAGTAGTAGCGGCGGTTTTTCAGCACGCAGCTTCGGCCGAACGTCAGCGATTCGTTCAGGCAGGCGAGCAGCCGGCTTTCGCGCAGGAAATCCTCGTTCCACAGGCTTGTTATCGGCTTGCCTACAACGTCTTCCTTGTTGACGGATGCAAGCTTGCAGTAGGCGGCGTTGGCAAGCTCCACGTTGAGGTGCTGATCCAGCAACAGCAGCGCCGAGGGCATTGTGGCGATGATGTTTTCATTCAGCTCGCGCAATGAGCTGGTGCGCTGATACAGCCGCGCCTTCTCCACCCCGCGGGCGACGAGGTCGGCCATTGTCTCCAGGGCGTTGATCGAGGTGTGGCCGAAAGCCCCCGGCACGACGCTGCGGATATACATCACGCCGTCGACACGCCCGCCGATCTTGATCGGCACGCACAACACCGAGCCTTCCGCGTGGCGCGCCGGCAGGATGCTCTCGGGCTGCTTGGAAACATCGTTGATCAGCAGCGGCTTTCCGCTTCCGGCCACCTCGCCGATAGGCCCGCTGCCCAGCGATATCCGGCCGTCGCCGACAAGGTCGCTCTCTTCGGGCGCATACGCCAGAAGCTCCACTTCGCCCGTGTTCCAGTTTGTAAGATAGATGCTCACAAACGGCGCCGGCAGATTGCGCTGGATCGATTGGCAGGTGGTAGTCAGCAGGGTCTTGAGGTCGAGCGTAGACATTGCCTCGCGGCCGACTTCGTTGATGATCCTCATCTCGGCGCGCCGGCGGCGTTCCTGCTCGCGAAGGTTCACCCATTGCAGCGCAACGGCTACCTCCTCGCTGATGTCCTGCATTATGCCGATGTCGCGCTCGTCGAAGGTGTCGGGCTGGACGCTGCACAGCAGCAGGGCGCCCACGAGCCGGTCGCCCGTCATCAGCGGCGAGCAGATGAACGATTGCAGCCCCTCCTTCTGCAGCAGGTCCACTTCGCAGAATTCCACGCCGGGCGGCAACCGGTTGCCCAGCATCGGGCGGCGTTCGCGGGCTGCGCATTCCATGAGCGAGCCGGCCACCGGCAGCAGCGTTTCGGTTGTAATTCTGGGATTATCGCGGCCTGCGGAAGCCGTCACACGGTAGTGCGAGGAGTCGTCTTCGACCAGCATGATGCTGAGCCGGTCGAAACGGACGAGCTTGCCGATTTCGAAAACGACTATCTGAAAAATCTTCTCGATATCGGCGCCGGAGCTGATGGCCGAGGTGATGCGGGTGAGTGCGGCTATTTCCTCGGTTTTTTCGCTGGCGGTGCGGTTGAGCTGCTCGCTGAAAGTTTGCATGCGCCGCTCGATTTCGCGCTCGCAGGTCATGTCGCGAACGGAAACCAGCACCGCGTGCCTTGCGGCGCTTTCGCCCGGGAACGGGCTGATGCGCACGTCCGCTACCACGGGCAGGCTGTCGTGCCGGATCAGCTTCAGGTTGTCGATGACCACGGTGCGGTTGTCGTCGACGGTCCGGCGGCAGGCGTCGGCCAGCATGCCGCGCGAGGCGTCCTCCTCGAGGTCGGCCAGGTACATGCCGACCAGCGTGCCGGTCTTGCGGCCGGTGAGCTCCTCCGCCTTGCGGTTTGCTTCATGGATTGCGCCGGTCTGTGCGTCGCAAACGAACAGCGCCTCGTTGGCGTTTTTCATGAAGCTGAGGTATTTGTCTTCCGCTTCGCGCACGCGGGCATGCATTGCATCCATGTAGAACTGCACCATGCCGCTGCGTGTGCGGGCGAGTTCGTCGAGCGCCGGTTGGCGCAGATGGCCGGCCGTGTGGCCGAGGAAACATGCGACCACGTCTTGCAGCAGGCTGAGCGAGCGTTCGATGTCGCCCACCGGGATACCCGCCGCAACCGCGCGCTCGGCGATGGGCCGCAGCGAATCGAGGTCATCGATGCCAGGCCGCAGCTCCACACGGTCCAGCACGGCATCGAGGTAGGGCGGCAGCAGCGATGCGATTTCGTCGATACTTCCGGCGGCTGCAAGGCCGTGGCGCTCCGGCAGCGCGTGCGCCTGCGTTATCCACGCTTCCACCATCTCATGCTGCTTCTGCTTCAGATAGCCCGGGTCGTCGCCGCCGGTGTCGCTTGCTGAATTGATCAACGTTTCGGCCATGTCCTATGTTTCTGCAACAGCCTTGGTAATGGTAACAGACCACGGTCGGCCGGCCTTAAGCCTCAGCGGCCATCTCGCCACCACGGCCGAGCTTTGAAAAACGCTTTCGAAGCCGGACTCCGACTGCGACACCGTGCGTATCGGTATCGCCCATATATCGGCCGGGGCGCTGTAGCTGAGAGTAACGTCGAAGCTTCTCAGGCCGTCGATAACGCCCACGCTCTGCTGCTGCTGATACGATTGCAGCGCCGACAGGTCGCCCGCGGGCGAGCCGTCCGCCAGGTGGTAATACCAGGTGTCGGAGTCGCAGCCGGGAAACGCCAGGTTGCATTCCACCGCAAACGTAACGTCGATGTCGTCGTCGGCCACGATCTCGTAGCTGCATTCGATGTGCGGCTTGCCTTCGTGCAGCGTGAACGTCTTGCGCACGGTCAGCGGGTGGCCGGGATCGTTCAGCCACACCGTGCCGCGCCGCTTTAGCTCCACGTGCAGCACGGTCTTGCGCTTCGTGAGGCGGCTGCTGTATGCCCCCTGCACAAAATCGCCGCGTTCCACGAAATCCATCGTCATCAGCGACTCCGGCTGGGTGTCGGCTAACAGGAAATGATCGACAAAGCCCTCGCGGCGGTACCAGTCGTAGCGCAGCAGCTTGTCCAGCCCTTCTTCCTTCATGGCCAGGATGTGATGAATGCTTTGGACCTCGCCGCTTTCGTCGGCCTGCGGCGGGTTCGTGATGTTTTCGTGATACGCTTCGTATCGGCGCGACAGCACCGCGAGGAGGTTGGCATTGCGGTTGCGCACGTCGAACTCGATCAGGTGGCCGCCGTAGCCGGGCTTGATCACAGCGGCCACGGCCGCATTTCCAACGCAGACCTCGGGGTGGCCGTCGGTGTCGTAGTCATATTCCTCGGCCTCGAGCCTGACTCCGCGTGCGCGGTCGACTATGCTTTCCGCCTCGATCAGGTGCTCGTATATGGCGTGGCGCAAATGGGGCAGATACAGCCCGCCGAAAACCCCGTGCCAGTAGGCGCAGTTGCACTGGCCGCGATGCAGCTCGGTGCGGGCCTGATCGAATGCCGCCGGATGCTCGCTGCAGATGTCGTCGACCTTCCGGCTGACACGCATCATTTTCGAGTACATCAGGTTCGACTCGGGATACTTGACCTTGAAATTCCGCCAGAACCCGCCGCGAAGGAAAGGCCTGACCCGCTCGAACAGCGGGTTGCCCTCCAGCTCGCGCATGGTGCGGTCGTATTCGGACAGCGTGCCCGCTGGCATCGCCCATTCCGTCATCTCGCGGTAGGAGCTGTCGGGCAGGTAAATCTTCGAACGCGGCGCGAACCGGTCGATCGCCTCGCTGAACGTCACGAATTCGATCCACTCGAGGTTGCGCTCGAGTTCCTCGAACCAGCGCGGCAGCCAGCGGTTTGTGTAAACGTGTTCGTGGGTCTTGGGCCACACGCCAAACTTCTCGCCGTCGTCGGCATACACCACAAGCACGTCGTCGGCGGTGCGCATCGACCGGAGGTATTCGGTGGTGCGCCACGGATCGTCGAACGGTATGACGTATCTGAGCCGCTCGCTGCCGGCGAAGATTGCGATTGTCCGGCCTTCGTCCTCTGTTACGAAATAGCCGTTCAGCTCGTGTTCTTTCAGGCCGGCGTGCTTGAAGTGGGCGTCGTCTACGATGGTATACGCAACGCCCGCTTCAGCCAGCGAGCTGGTGAGGGCCTGCTCCCACACTCGCTCGGTGAGCCAGTATCCGCGCACGGGG
>Ga0307378_10011496_pt1 | contig 11393 bp, 8 predicted proteins | sample UN1MG_FD_202238 | JGI IMG/M metagenome (GOLD analysis project Ga0307378, IMG submission 202238) | Soil microbial communities from Risofladan, Vaasa, Finland - UN-1 | ecosystem: Environmental > Terrestrial > Soil > Coastal area > Acid sulfate soil | place: Finland: Risofladan, Vaasa | collected...
CGGCTACATGTCGACAGCAAAAACGCAGCGTCATCGAGTATCTCAACGAGGCATGTCTGGCTCAACTTCATGGCCACCCCGCACCATCTTTGCTGCCGTCAACAAGTCAAACCACGTGAACGGTTACAGAACCAGATGCTACCGACTACCAAGTTATCTTGAGTCTTCCCACTTTCATCGGCATACACCATAAAAGCAGGATAAGCTGGCGGTATTTCCATACTCCTTTCTCGTGCCTCATCCGATAATGTTCCCCGATACTGTCTTACTGCTGTTGATGCTACAAATAGTTTGTATTCATTTTGGATGCGGGCACGTGCGCGTGCAATTGATGTAAGCCTGGTTAGCTTGTACAGATTTTCAGGACAGATTGAATGGCCATCATAGATATCGTTTTCAAATGTCTCCCAGTACAGAAGCTGTAGAGCAATATCAGAATTACGTGCTTCTGGATGGTTATTTAGAATCCAACCAACCTTTTGCTCAAGGATTTCAAGATTACAAGCAGAAACACACTGAAGCAAACGGCTACGCCTAGCCTCTCGTTTGACTTCTTTCTCTCCAATAGATTCGGCTTGCCCGACTTCGTTTTCGTTCATATCGATTTCTGACATTATGCACCCGCTTAGTATACAACATACCACAAAGAGATTGAGATCATGACAGCTTACGACCGAGAAAAACGAAGATAGGATGCAGGAGCCCAGGGGTCATGCCAGTTGCACAGCCTTCTCGCATTCATATAGCCGATTCGGTCTTCCTTCAGCAGGGTGGCTGCCAGTATCTTTACGCGATGCCAATGGAGATTCAACAATAACCCAGATATGGCAGCAAGTTTGTCCATCAAACCCTCATTATTCGTCGAATCAAGATGCTTGGAAGCTAAATTTAGTGCAACTTTATAGTCGTGTGTGCCGGTTTGGTATCCGGCTTTCTTCGTTTCATAACGACACTGCGCGGCACTACCGGCCAGGAGAACCACGATTTCTCGCTCTATTGACTCTTTTGTCGGAATTTTCAGATCATTTGCAACCCAAAGATCCTGTCCTCTGACTTTTTTGAACGCCTTGCGATACTTCTGTGGCCGCGTCCACACTACACCCTCCGAGCCGGGTATATCTGGATGAGAGCCAAGAGCAATGTAAGTGAACTTCTTACGCATAGCAAAGGCTGCGATCGCGTGGCCTGCCTCGTGGTAGGCAATCAGTTCCTTGATTTTCTTGTTTTCCTTCTTTCTCTTTTTCACGAATTCCCTCCGCAGAATTCCAATATACCACATCTGGACAAGTGGGTGCAGTACAAGTGGGCCTCCAAAACAACCAGGCGCGAGGCAAGGAAAATGACTCGTCCGCCTGACTGCACAAGGGAGCCCTAGACTTGACGGTCGTTCTGGGAATTGTACCACACCGGACTCCGGGTGCGTGGCACGTAAATGCCTGTAACCTGGTGAATGGTACAGGTACCCCTGAACCGGCCGAGGCACCTCAAACGGCTTCCTATGAGTTTGTTTTCCGGCCTAGAGGTTCATATTTTGAGTCTGGACGGGTCCGAAGCGAATACAGGCCCTGAGAAGCGATCCGTTTTCAATTACATCCTTGACCGCGATTGTCATCTGCAACATGATCGCGGCAGCGCCCCCTGCCCCGAACGACAGGACCGCAAACAACGCGGGAGCCGGCGGCGGCTATATGGGAGCTAGGACCCATCCTCTCAACGTCGTCGGTCTCCGCGCTGTTTGCGGCCCTCGCCGCGTAGCATGCGGCCCCCGTAATTTGGGGGTAGTTTGAGGGTTGGGGGCCTTTTCCAAAAAGGGGGAATAGATGAAGCAGCCTACGCACGCATGGATAGCAATTCGAGCGATCGAAGATAATTTCCCTGCTACGGGCGGCTTCGTGTTACTCTCGGCATGTTTTTGAAAACTAGTGCCGGCCACGTGACTCGGAACGATGCGGCGGTGCGGTACAGTTATCAACGCCTTGTATAAGACGTAAGATTCTTGTGTTGGTGCGGGTCAGTTGTGACAAGCAAAAGGGGGTACTCACCATGACCGTCAATTCCAGACTCGGACTCCTGTTGGCTGGCCTTGTATTTTTCGGCTGCGCCCACGTCGAGATGACCGAAAGAACCGAGGACAAGCCTGTCAGGAACTACGTCAAGACATTCGGACCCAAAGGCAATGCCAGGTATATTGTCAACTGTAAAAACTCACCGGCAACGAAACTGACCTGCTACATCGAAACAGAAGACAAGTGCGATCAATCAACCATCAACGTCGTGAACAGGACCGTTCATGTCGAGAAGTCTACAAGCACGCTGTCCAAGATCCTCGAATGGGCAAGTGCGGGTGTCCTGGTTGGCGCGGGAACACTGGTAACCGTGGATGCAGGGTACATACCGGCCTCGGGTGACCCCCTGGATAGCAACCCGGTAGGGAGGACGGGGGCATACCTGATAGGCAGCGGACTTCTCGCGGCCGGAGCGGGACTGCTGGCTTTGGCAATAACCGACTCTGCACGAGCTATCGACGAGATAAAAACAAGCCGGGATATTGAAAACATCGAATCTACATCCGAGATTGCCTGCAAACGATTGCCACTCGCAAATTACCCTCTTTCCGTTCGAACCAGCGTTAACAAAAAAACAGTGAATACAGATGGTGAAGGAGTGCTTTCCGTTGACATTCGCTACATCGTCAAAAAAGAAGAGATTCTGAACGGAACAGCCAAACCAAGGCTGTTGATCTATGACGGCAATACTTTGATTCACGAAGCCAGTACACAGGACTTTTGGAACAAGGTTATCGCTCAAGACAAAAAGAGAAAAGAAGAAGAAGAAAAAAGACTACAGAAGATTGCAGAAACCAACCTTGAAATCGGCGCCCTAATTGAGCGCAACGATGGTCCAACCTGCTTCGCCTGGCTGGACTCGAATCCGAAGATCTTCGAAAACAGACAGACCTTCAAAAGACTGGACGAACTGGAAAAGTGCGCCGCGAAAGGTGTCGCCAAATGGGCCGACGAGGTTTTTCGAACCGGTGACTTCGAGGAAGGAACCAAACAACTTCTGCATGCTGAACATCTTGATCCGCAAGGAGGATGGCTGAAAAACCTGAAAGAACTCCAGAAAAAAGTCTACAAGGACCGTTTTACTGCTCATCTAAAAGGATGGCGCATCAAGGACGCCAAAGAGATGGCAAAACACTGCCCGGAAATCATCAACAGCGCGGCGTTTTGCAATTCGCTCGAAAAGAAGGCGCAGAAGGCCGATGTCATCTTGGCCGTTTGTTCGTCTGGTTTGGGCAAGATGAAGGGTGCGCTGGTTACGATTGCCATCGAAAAGCATGCGAATAAATTGCTTCACAACCTGTCTAAGCGCGTGTTTCTTCGATCGGGAGGATTCAAGGACCTGGAGTGGGTTCCCGCCCAGAAAGTCGAAGAGGTTCTTCCCGGAAATGACACGGAATTTCAGAAAGAATGCCTGAATAATGTCGATTGCATTCTTGGCATCCTTCGCCAGACACATGCAACTTTTATCATGAGCGTTGCCCTGAAGCGAGCCGGTCCTCGATACCTTTTCGAGGCCTACCTGTACCAACCCCTGGGAGGCACGATCGACAAGCTCAAGATAAGCTTTGAGGCGACCCTCGGCGAGATAAGAAAAAACGCATGGAATAAAATCAACGCCTTGCTCGGAAGCGCAATGACACGGCTGGAAAAGTCCAGAGAACAGAAAATCCACGCAGATAAAAAAGCCCAAGAGGAAAAATCTTCACAAGAATCCGAGAAACCTGCGGCACAAACGGACCGGCAAGCCCTACAGGTCCCGGAGCAATATGCCGGTGTCGACCTGGCCTCCATGTTTGCAACCGATCTTGACGTGGAAGAACCCAGCGAGTGCGTGGATCTGTTTGACAAGAAAAACCCTCCTTCCGAAAAGCCGCAGGAACAAGGTGTATTCAAAAGACCAAGGGTTTTGCTGCTTGATCTGGAAATGGAACCCAAAGGGCAGTTCAACATGGGAGACAAGTTCCTTGCTGAACAAGGGCTTCGTCGCACCCTGATGAACACTTTCAGGATGAAGCGGAACGACTACATAGTTCCCTGTAAAAAAGTAAAACTGGAGGACATCAAGGGAAAGAAGCTCCAGGACGTCGACTTCGTATTTCATTTGACACTCAAGAAGTGGACCGAAGACCGGGGAAAAAAAAACGCCAAACTCGAATACGTGAACACCGAATTCGATTTGAAGATATGGGATCTGCGAAGCGGAAAATGGGAGGAATACGGAGACGCCGATATCGGCGTGCCTAACTGGCTCGACAAGGGCGTCTTCATGGCTGAGGATGCGGGCAACGCAGCGGTCGAAAAGACACTCGACAGCACCGGCTTGAAGGATGAGATCAAGTCTGTCGCCAATATGGTCAAGGGGGCCAAGGGCGGCGTGGTTTCCGACAAGTTCGACGATGAAAAGAAAAACTGGTACGTCTACAAGGTCAAGCAGACCTTGTCCATGGCCGGGAAGAAGCTCGGAGTTGAAGTTGCCCGATGCAAGGACTTCCGCCTTAGAAGCCCGGTGCTATCCAGGCAGGATGACGAAATCGGGATCGGGGTAGGCGAGGCGGAGGGAGTGAGGCTTAGTGATACCTTCCTGTTCGTCCGTTCGTCTCCCGATGATTGGGAAGGATTCGGCCGAGTCGACGATGTGGGACCGGGCGGAGCGGAGGGCATGAAAAACCACTCAAACGTGGAGGTTATTGCCGACTACGACAGCCCCGATGATGAGATAAAGGTACTGGAATACCCTGTCGTTGGAATCATGGCGGGATTGTCACTTGGACTGTTGCCATTTCGCCACAACGAAATCGAGCTGTATAACGGCGACGTCATGGCCGAGAATCCGATTGGCATGTTCGGCCTGGCGCTTGACTTCCGCTGGAGAATACCCTGGCTTCCAATATGTGAGCTATATCAAACCAATCGCATCAGCTTTCCGATTGATGCTCCCATTTTCATCATGAGTATCGACATAGGCTTCGAAAAACGTTGGTTCTGGGGTCGCTTCGCCCCGGTATTAGGTCTAAGGTATTCCTTGGGTATCGTCGGAATGCCGATGGGCAAACCAGGAAACCATGACGAGCAGGTTAGGGCTATCGGCATTGGTCATGGGCTAGAGGGGTACACCGGCTTCAACATATTCGTTCATCCGGCCGTGACACTCAGCCTTCAGACAGGCTGGAGACAATTCTTTAGCGATTTGGATTCGTTTACTTTCGATGACTTCGATTATCATTTCACTGGTTCTAATGGGAGACCGTGGTCCATTGACCTTTCCGGTCCATTTTTGCTTCTGGGAGCTACGTATGAATACTAGGAATGGCTTTATCCAGCATTTCTACTGGAGAGTGACATGAGAATCTATTCAGCAATGACTCTGTCCCTTGGATTCATGTTAACAAGTGGTTGCTCCTATCTCACCGAGCGCCAGGGGCCGGAAGGGAAGCAGGGAGAACAGGGGGGCCAGGGTGTGCAGGGACTGACCAGCCTGGTCAACCTGACGGACGAACTGCCGGGCGCCAACTGTGCCGTCGGTGGAAAGCGCGTGGACACCGGTATCGACTCCAACGCAGATGGCATTCTCGATGCGGATGAAGTAACTGACACCGCATACGTGTGTAACGGCGATCAAGGTGTCGAAGGGCCTCAGGGCATCCAGGGAGAGACAGGACTCCAGGGGCCGCAAGGAGAAGACGGATATGTCGGTGCTGCCGGACCCAGGGGTTTTACGGGTTTGGCCTGCTGGGACACAAACCAGTCCGGTACATGCGACACCATACCAGAAGACCTGAACAACGACGGCATTTGTAGTGCATTGGATTGTATGGGTCCACCGGGACAACAGGGTGAGCAGGGGCTTGAAGGACCACCAGGCCCCCAGTGTTTGACAAAAACCAAATGGTTTGCACAGCAAACGGCAGATAACACTGTTGTGGGTGAGAATTGGGTTGATCTTACTGGTGCGTTGGTGCAGTTCGATTTGACAGAAAGTAAAAATGTGGAGCTTAGGGCTTCTGGTGGTGTGAGTGGTGCTTTTGGAACTGGGACCTACACGCATTGCGGCTTCCGCTTTATGATTGATGGTGTGGCATATGGTGACAGTATCTGGGGAGATAGGATTGTAGGCTGTGGAAAATCCAGTTCTGGCCATCCAGGATGGTGGTGCCAATGGAACATTGAACGAGATGTGACTCTTGACGCAGGAAATCATTCTATACAAGTGCAAATGACTGGTTGGATCAGTTCAGATGTGTATTGTCGTATAATTGGTAATGATCCTTACGCTGCAAAGTTGTTCGTTGAAATTTTGTAAACACGGAGGGCTTCATGAATCGAAGTTTTCAGATGTTACTGGTATTTGATTTGATGATTTGTATCGGCATTTTTTCGTCATCCTGCTCATATCTCACCGAGCGCCAAGGCCCCGAGGGTAAGCAGGGAGAACTGGGCGGACAGGGAGTGCAAGGGTTGACCAGCCTGGTAAACCTGTCGGACGAACTGCCGGGCGCCAACTGCACCGCTGGAGGCAAGCGCGTGGACACTGGCATCGACTCAAACTCGGATGGAATTCTTGGGACGGATGAAGTCACTGACACCAAATACGTGTGTCATGGCGATCAAGGCATTGAAGGGCCTCCGGGTTTGGCCTGCTGGGATACAAACCAGTCGGGCACGTGCGACACTATACCAGAAGACCTGAACAACGATGGCATTTGCAGCGCATTGGATTGCATGGGTCCGTTGGGAACACAGGGACCCGAGGGGCCTCAGGGACCTCAGGGAGGCACCACTCTTAACTAGAGCGTGTCCGGCAATAGGGTGAAAAAAATATCCACAATCCGTCGCAGAACATATTTTCCTGGCTGCCGACAATCGATCCATGTCCGTACGTTTTCCTTCGCCTTGTTTCCTCGATCGCCCTATCTTTCAATTTCTTTATACCGCCACTGCCATTTCTTTCTTCCTCAACTCTCTCATCAGCTTGTTGAGATTGAACCCAAGCATGGCGCGCTGGCCGCAAGCCCCCATCATATCGACCGAGCGCGCATAGGGCCGATTGAACCCGTACTTGCTGCTCTTGACTGTCCCGATGCTGCCCTCTACCTGCGCCCTCTCGCTCACAAGTTTCTCTTTCACTTTTCCGCCGACTCGCCAACGCGCTTTTCCCCGGGGGGCCACGCCCACTTGCTTGACCCCCATTTGGCGAAGTTCCGATATGTTCTTGGCGCTGTATCCTCCCCGGTCGTATGCATAGGCTTCGGGAGCCTTGCCGTACTTCTCTTTCAGGTCTTGCACCGCCTCCAGCGCAAAGCGCGAATCCATAACATCCCCACGCCTCTTCGCAACCGTTCCAAGAACAAAACCCCCCTTCAATCGGGTGATCCCCCATCTCAGGCCAAACTCCACCTTCTTGCCCACCTTTCCCCTCACGATCGAGTACAGCTGCGGAATGTTCAGGCTGACGATCTTGCCGGTTGCCACCTTGCCGGTACTCAACCACTTTCGAATCTGCGGCAGCAGCTCTTTCATCGTCTCGTGCAGATTCACAACCTTGGCGAACGCGACCTGACCGTATTTGCGCAACCCACGCTCTGCTCGTACCGACATCTCTCCAAAAGCCCGGTCCAGATGATCTTGCACCGACTCCACGACTCCGGCCATCTCCTCCATCAGCCTCTTCTTGGCTTTGTGGGTCTTGGCGAAAAGCCGGTACTCGCGGATGTTCCGCTTGGCCTTTTTGACCTTTCCCTTCACCTTCAGCCCGAATCTCTTCAGCGCAGAACCGGCCCTCTTGCTCGCCCTTTCTACAGAACTCAGAAACTGCGACATCAATCCCATTTCGTTCGGATACGGTATGGCCGCCTCCTGCGCCGTGGTGTCCGCCACCGCAAGAGTCGGGTCGGCCATACCCAGCCCCACCGCATGCCCAACCACGTATTCGTTGATCAGGCGGTGGCCCTCCTCGCCCAGCATCGTGGCGAAGTCGTGGATCGTCCTGTAGTCCGGCGTCCAGTTCGTCTCCGTCAATCCACACAGATATCGGGCCGGCCCGTAGTGTTGGATCAGGTCCTCGGCATCCCGGTAGGGAACCCTGCGGTTCGATATTACGATTATTGCACCCGTCAGTGCTCTCAGGTGCGGGAGCCTGCCGGCGGCATTCTTCATCTTTCCAAGCCGGAACTTTTCCACGCGCTCCAGAAGCTCGGTCCAATCCAGTTTGTCCGCAAGCTGGATAAGCGGATGGTTGGGGTCGACTCGGATGACTGGCATCTTCGACCGAGCTATAAGCTCTCCTTGACGGCTTCCGCCGACACGCTTTGGCATATCTGGCCTCCTGTAAGATCATGCCGTCAAGGTAATCATCTGAGACCGAATATCAATAATACTTCTCTCATTTTGTTGAGTATTTTCGCCAGTATTGCTGAAAATTACCGGACACGCTCTAACTACCAAAACTACATTACCGTCGCCATGTCAGGCGCTGATTTTATATCCATTCAGGCGGCCATTGACTCCATCTCAGATGCGACGGTCGACAATCCTTACGAGGTATGGGTGGCACCCGGTGTTTACGAGGAGAGAGTTATTCTTACACCGTATGTCCACCTCAAGGGAGCGGGTAGAGGCGTTACCGTAATAAATAGCGATGTGGCTGCATCTGCACTACCGCCACAAGATGCAACCGTGACCATGGCTCGTGGAACCTCGCTTTCCAGCATGTCTATCTACAACACCACTAGCGGCATTTACGGGGTTGCCGTCTCAATTCCCGCGGATAGCGAAGGCGTTCTGCTTGCGGGCGCGGACGCATTTGCACTTGGGTCCGGCTCTTATAACCTTGCCGTGGCCGTCTTCGGCCTTGGCACCACGGCCACTCTTCAGGAAGTCAGGGCCAGTGCTGGAAACGGCGTCAGTGTCAACTATGCCCTCTACAATGGCGACGGTGCTTCATCATTTGTTCGGGGTGGCAAGTACGTTGCCTCAGGACCAGGCCTTCCTAATGGCATCTTTAACACGGACGCCGGAACCATCCTTGAGGTAAGTGGCGCCGAGATCGAGGCGAGCACGGCCGTCACGCATGCGAATGGAGCCACGGATGCGAGCCTGCTCGCTTTTGCTTCTGGCAGTGCCAGCATTGGTACAGCGGTGCCTGCTGCCGGACTCAAGCTTGACGTGGAAGGACGGATCGGCGCCACCGAGTATTGTGATAGCGACGGACTGAATTGTGTGTCAGCTCAGTCCCTCATGCCCGCCTTTGAGTGTCAATTAGTCGCTGCCACATCTGCTGTCGGGTCTAACCAGGTTACTGTCAACTGCCCAGATGGAACAACGGTTGTCGGAGGTGGGTGTTCGACCATTCCAGGTCCCAATGCGGGTCTTTTTGTCTCTTGGCCGGCTGGCAACGGCTGGACCTGCACAGAGGATCCGCCGTCCACGGACGTCTCTGTCAGAGCCATTTGCTGCCAACTGGTGTACTGATTCGGTGGTTCACAGGTGTGTTATCACATCCGCATGGATGACGAATGACTTTCAATCCGAAGGAGGCGAATTAGTCTACCAATTAAATCCAAATTATGGTCAAGGATTAGGCGATGACTACAGGTACTAGGTCTTTTACCTTGCGTTAATCCCTACGTGCCGGGAGGTGCATATGGTTTTGCAGAATGACTTGCGCCAGTTTAAAGAGCTTGTCAATGAAGGAAGGGAAATCCTTCAAAAGGCCAGTACCCGCACTGCCAGAGATGACATTACTCCAGAAAAAGATCCCACTCTGAGTACTGAAGAAGAGGCTCATGCTTTGACTTGGGCAACTAGATGTCTTGCTTTCTTGGAGGAAGTAATTGGTGATACGGACGATTGGGTGCCTACGTTTCGGGCATTTTATGGCAGCATAAAAACAGAAGGTGGGCTACTTAAATGTCAAACGTTGTTCGAGGCAGCAAGAGACTCCTATCTCAAAATGCGGGCTAACGACAAAAACAAAGGAATACAAGTGGTTTCGCAGAAAGGAGTGAGCAACAAGGATCCCTCTCAAAATAAAATCTTGAACGCAAAAAATAGTGTTGTAGAGCTGAGAGCAGAACTTACGAAATTATACAAAGAGGGTGTGAAACAGTTGAATTCACAAACCTCTCTAATTCTACCGTTTGAAAGATTTGCTCGTTGGAAAGAACATGCATGTGTTGTCTTGGCCGAGAAGGTTTCCACTGCTGAATCTGTGAAGCTCAAGCGCAAAGTGCCCTACCGGGGAGAGGAGGAGTTACTATCCGATTTGGAGGAAGCATTCCATACTTATAGAGATTTTCTATACGCACTTGAAGAAACGATCACAAATCATCCAAACTCAGTTCTTAATGTCTCTGAAGGATCGAAGTCGTCGCGAGAAAACCTTTTAGAAAATGTAGAAAACTCGATCACAGATAAGAGGAAGACACAAGATATGGCTGGAGAACCAATTCACAAAGAATCCCAGGTGCGGACTCAGAACAATGATGATGCTTTCTTCCGAGATCTTGGCAACATCGTAAAAAGATATCCTGCCAAGTCAGTCGCGACCATTGTAGCCATGTTGTTATCGCTTGTCGGATTTGGATGGTTTATTCACAGTACTGTTGCACCGGATGAAGGTTTAAGGATTAGGTTGGCAGTTGAAGATGCCTTGAGAAAGCATGATATTGACATACCGGATTCTAATGACACAGTTCAGCTTATCCAGCAGTTATCAAAATCTGTTGTTAGACAAGATAGAGTAAAAACAACTTCTCTAGATCTCAAGGCATCCCCCAAAGTCAGTCTTGGCCAAGAACCAAAGTATAACGAGCCTCCAAACGTTAACCAACTTATCAAACTCAAGGAAGAAGGGGATAGAATTCGTAACTACTGCAAATCAAAGCTACAATTGCCTGAAAATGACAGAAAGAAGGAGCTTGAAAAAGTATCAAAAACTGTCCAAGACTGGGAACTGCGAGTTGTGACAGAAGTCGGTAAGATCTCAAAGTCAAGGGAGAATCGATTCAATTCCGCAAAGAACAAGCCGAGAATGGGTGTATATGTCGGGAGCATTGCGATAGGAAATTGGGTGCAGAGAATGGATCTGGACATTGAAGCTTTGAATTCAATAATAGATGGGAAATGAGTTGTGATAAACTGGTTCGGCCGGGCAATAAATAATTGTCTCGTAGCAAGCCATCTTTTACAGAGGGGCTAGTGAAGCGGAACCTGTCAACGACTTTGGGACACTCGACGAACGCATTTAGTGTAGCGCCTCCATGCTCGAACTCGATGCACAGGAGACCGCCTTGGACGTTTCTGCCTCCTCTTCCGGTGAGGGTTGATGTT
>Ga0307378_10011498_pt1 | contig 11393 bp, 9 predicted proteins | sample UN1MG_FD_202238 | JGI IMG/M metagenome (GOLD analysis project Ga0307378, IMG submission 202238) | Soil microbial communities from Risofladan, Vaasa, Finland - UN-1 | ecosystem: Environmental > Terrestrial > Soil > Coastal area > Acid sulfate soil | place: Finland: Risofladan, Vaasa | collected...
GGTGCTGTTCTGGTCCAGGCGTCGCAAAGAGACGCGCTCGGACTGGCTCGAAGCGCTGCTCGCACGCCGGCCGACCAACGTCGTGCTGGTCGCCATGGCCAACAAGACGGCGCGCATCGTCTGGGCCATGCTGAGCCGCGACGAAGCTTTCCAGCCCGACCGGCGGGCAGCCGCCTAATCTGCCTCCCGGCCGAGCAAGAAATTGCGAAGGTGATGATGATGTGCTGGCGAGACAGGGTGACCGGGACCGGCCAAACCCGAGGCATTGTCCGAGCACGAGAGCTCGATCCCGTGATTGGGCGCCGGTCCTCGGATTCCATCAGGGCCCGCGGTTAACATGAACCGCACACAGAGGCCGGATAGATGACTGCAAACCCCAACCTCGCCGCACATCAGAAATCCCTTGGCAAGCAGGGGGCGTTCATAGATGTCAATGCCACATGGTTGCCTCCACAGGGTTATGTTGCGACACCACTCTGACGAGTGGATCGCAATCCGTCCCCATGGGATCTTCAACCAGCAACGTCACCTCTACAGCCGCGATAACTTCAAACTCAACCGCTCCACCGCCCATGCCGAATGGCGTCAGCTTGCGGCCTGAGCTCGCGCGGGCTCTACGGTATTCGGAGTCCGATCGCTTTAACCTGACAACACCGACTTGAAGCCTTGCATCCCTCGTTCTTAATTATGTGACGGCACTTGCTAGTTTGACCCGGCTGGCATGGCTAGCGACAATGGCGCGGTGCCCAATACTCACTGGCGGAGGCTGTCTGGCGGAGCCATGCCCAAAACATTGTACGATAAGATTTGGGCGAGCCACGTCATCGAAGAGCGTGAGGACGGCACCTGCCTGCTTTATGTCGACCGCCACATGGTCCAGGAGGTCAGCAGCCCGCAGGCGTTTGAGGGATTGCGCAATGCAGGCCACGCCGTGCGCCGGCCCGAGGCGACACTTGCCGTTGCCGATCACAACGTATCGACCACCGATCGGTCGATTGAAATCAAAGATGTAGAAGGGCGACGCCAGGTCGAAACGCTGGAGCGGAATTGCCGCGACTTCGACATCGAGTACTTTCGTCTGAACGATCCGCGCCAGGGCATTGTCCACATTATTGGGCCTGAGCAGGGGTTCACGTTGCCGGGTATCACGCTGGTCTGCGGGGATAGTCACACGTCAACCCATGGAGCGTTCGGCGCCCTTGCCTTCGGGATCGGCACGTCGGAGGTCGAGCACGTTCTGGCCACCCAAACCATCATTCAAAGGCATGCGAAGAACCTGCGAATTTCGGTCGACGGAACACTCCCTTTCGGTGTCACGTCCAAAGACCTGATACTCGCCGTCATTGGAAAGATTGGCATTGCGGCAGGCACCGGTCATGTCATCGAGTACGCCGGCGAGGCGGTGCGCCGTCTCTCGATGGAAGCCCGGATGACGATATGCAACATGTCTATCGAAGCCGGTGCCAGAGCTGGTCTCGTCGCACCCGACGAGACGACATTCGCCTATCTGGCAGGCCGGCCGAAGGCGCCCAAAGGCGAGCTGTGGAACGAGGCCGTTACCTACTGGCGCACTCTGCCATCGGATGAAGGCTGCCGATACGACAAGGAGTTTTCGTTGAATGCCGAGACGATCGAGCCCCAGGTCACCTGGGGCACGAGTCCGCAAGACGTGCTGCCTATCGGGGCAGCGGTACCTGATCCCAGCGAGGAAGCGGACGAAAAACGCCGGCGGGCGATGGAGCGTTCTCTTGACTACATGGGGTTAAGACCGCGGACGCTGCTGCGCGATATTCCGATCGACGTGGTGTTCATCGGCTCGTGCACGAACTCACGCATCGAAGATCTTCGGGCGGCGGCGCAGGTTGCGAAAGGGCGCAGAGTGGCCGGCGGTGTCCGTGCGATCGTGGTGCCGGGATCTGGGCTCGTCAAGCGCCAGGCGGAGGAGGAAGGGCTCGACCGCGTGTTTCTCGAAGCCGGCTTTGAGTGGCGAGAGCCTGGCTGCTCCATGTGCGTGGCCATGAATGCCGACAAGCTGGGGCCCGGCGAGCGTTGCGCGTCGACCTCGAACAGAAACTTCGAAGGTCGCCAGGGGCGCGGCGGCCGCACGCATCTGCTGAGCCCGCCAATGGCGGCCGCCGCTGCCGTAAGCGGCCGACTGGCCGACGTCCGTGATCTCATCCCCTGAGAGCAGACCGGCCGGCGTTGTCCGCTTCGGTGAATTTCGGCCGCGACCCTTTTTAGGCAGGGGCCATTCGGCAACCGAGCCCCGCCATAGGCCGCGCGGCAACGTTCGTGCCACCGGCCGACCGGTGCTGTGACCGCTGAGCGGACGGCCGAAGTTTCGCTTCTCGACACCGCAAAAGCAAAGCGATCAGATAGGTTTCAATCGCAGCGCAATCAAAGAACACGGCGTTTAATAGGCGCTTAGCGCCGCCAAGTGAGTAATTGTGAGGAATGCCGCAATGGAGTTCGGCCTGCAATTTTTTCCTGCAGTGGGACCCGAAGAAAAATCGGCCGCAGAGTATTTCGAAGATTGCTTCAGCATTGCCGAGCTGGGCGATTCGCTAGGCTGGACGCACGCCCGCACCGTTGAGCACTATTTCCATCCCTACGGGGGTTATTCACCAAACCCGATCGTCTTTCTCTCCGCGGTCGCCCAGCGCACGCGACACATGCGCCTCATCACCGGAGCCGTCCTGCCCGCATTCAACAATCCGCTGAAGCTTGCTGGCGAAATCGGCATGCTGGACGGCATCAGCAATGGTCGACTTGAGGTCGGCATCGCCCGCGCCTTCCTGCCGCATGAATTCTCACGCTTTCAAGTGGACATGGATGAAAGCCGCGAGCGCTTTACCGAGGGAATGGAGCAGATCCGCCGGTTGCTCGAGGAAGAGAACGTGACGTGCGAGGGCCGCTTTCATAGTTTCGACAACGTGACATCGCTGCCGCGGCCGATGCAAAAGCCGCGCCCGCCGTTCTGGGTAGCGGCGACCGCAACCCCCGAGAGCTTCATCGGCGCCGGCAAGGCCGGCCATTCGGTCATGGTTACACCGATGACGGCATCCAAGCTTAGGGAGGTCATCAAGCTCTATCGGGATGCTTGGCGGGATGCGGGGCATCCGGGAAATGGCCGCGTCATGCTCGCGCTGCACATGTTCTGCCACGAGGACCGCCGCAAGGCGCACGACATCGCGCGTGAACCCATCAACCGCTATTTCCGGCTTCTTTCCGACGCGGCCTCCGATTGGGCAAACGTTAATTCCGCTGACTATCCGGGGTATCAGAAGATTGTTGAGAACTTGAGCAAGGAGAACTTCGACACCCAGTTGGCCAGCGGCAACGCCTGGGTTGGCACTCCTGACGAGCTCGTCGATCGGATCGCGGAATTTCACGAACTCGTCGATGGTTTCGAAAGCGCGTCTCTGCAGGTCAATTTCAGCACGATCGCCTACGCCGACGCCGAGCGATCGCTGCGTCTATTTAGCGAAGAGGTCATGCCGCGGTTCTCCGACGCGGGCGCGGACTCGGAGCCAGCGGTAGCGTAATCCGGCGCTGACCAACGGGTGTAAGGTCGGTCTTAAGGTTCGTCCGAGAAGACCGGCTGCGAAAACATTGAGATGAGGCGAAGCAAACTAGAAAACGCAACATCAACGGGAGGGAAAAATGCTGACAGTTACTTCGGCGCGGCTGGCGAAAGTCTTCGTCATGTCGCTTGCGGCGTTGGTGCTCACGCTACCAAATGCCGGCCAGAGCCAGGCAAAAGAGATCCAGCTGAAGCTGGTTACCGCGTTCCCCTTTAACGGGCCCGCGGGCATCAAGGTCGAAATTCCCAAGCTCTTCATCAAGGAGTTCAACAAACGAGCAAAGGGGAAGGCAAAGATCGTGATCGTCGGCGGCCCGGAAGTGGTGTCGCCGTTCGATCAACTCAAGGCGCTGCAGGACCGGCAGTTCGACATGATGGTAACGACGTCCCTGTATTTCAAAGCGCTGCGTCCGATGCAATTCTATCATTATATCCCGTATGACAGGCAGGTTGCGGCCATGAAGACGGGATACAAGCTCATGCAGGAGATTTCCCGCAAGGAAGCCGGCGTTGTCTTCCTCTTCATCGGCTTTCAGGGTCAGTCGTTTCGCATTTGGACGACAAAGAAGCCGATCCGGGTTGCCGGTGACCTGAAGGGAATGAAAATCCGCACCTTTGGCGACACGACCAAGCCGCTGGCCCAACATCTCCGCATCGCTCCCGTGAGCATTCCGAGCAACGAGGTTTACACGGCACTGCGGAGTGGGCTTTTGGATGGAGCGCTTCGTGAGTCGCTATCGCTCGACGTGCTCAAGGAAAGTGACTTCCTGAAATACGGAATTCAAGCGAGCGTCGCCGACATCAACGGCGAGGTATTCATTTCGGCTCGAACGTGGGACGGGCTGCCTGCCGACGTGAAGAAAATCATGAACGATACGTCACGTTGGGTTGAGCCGGTTGGCTACAAGCTGATGAAGAATATCGTTTCGAAAAACCTTTCAAAACTGAAGGCCAAGCAGGGCGTGAAGCTTGTACCTTCCGATCCCGGCCTGGTGAAGGCGTTGGCCGGCGTGCGCCGCGACATCATTGCCAAGGTGTTAGCGGGCTCGCCCTGGAAGGATCGCATCGTCAAGGAGTTCAATCTCCAAGATCAGATGTGACGGCCGGCTGCCGTCGCGATTGGGAATGATCGCGGGAGGGGTGGTGTCAGCCGTTCGCGGCTGCGCCACCCCGATCGTAAGGCGTCGAAGTGGGATCAAACTCCAGCCGCGCATGTACCAACTCGCCGGCCCAAACGAGCCGGCGGATACGTTGCCCCGCCTTGAAAATATGCGATTTCGTTGTGAACAATTCAGTGTTGAGAAGTGTCGCACAGCCCGGCAAGCAAGCGCCTTACTGACACTGCAATGGGGTCGCGGCGCACCGGGGTCACGGCGCAGTGGGATCACGGCGGACCCGTCCTGGACGTGGTGGTACGCCCCAGCTTTGCGGGCAGCCCTCCCATGAATAGGGATCGTGATAGATTAAACTCGAGCAGACTGCATGCAGAAGCCCGGTTTGCGCCCGCCGTTCCTCTCGTCGGTTAACGACGCATGGACGCCGTAATACGAACGCTCCGGACGGTGAATGTGGCGCTGGCTTTCGCCGCGGGGCTGCTTTTGCTCTGCCTGCTTGCACTTATCTGCATTAACGTGTTCGGCCGGTACGCGTTGAACGCGCCGCTGAACTGGGTCGACCAGGTCACCGGCTATTTCCTGATCTATTTCACCTTCCTCGGTGCCCCGTGGGTGCTGGCGAACCGTGGACACGTGGCAATCGAGGCACTGCAGGCCGTACTGAACCAGCGCGGGCGGCGGATTCTAAACGCGAATCTCGACCTTGCCGGCTGCCTTTACTGCCTGGCGTTTACGTATCTTGGTGTTCTGGAATGCACAAAGCTTGTTCGCCGTGGCTCGGATTTCGCGGATGTCATCGAGGTGCCGCAGGTCCTGGTGTACGGCGTAATCCCCTTGGGAAGCTTCCTTCTGGCGCTGCAGTTTGCGGCAAACTTCTATTCCGACCGGCGAAACCGCCGCGGGTCGCCGGACCAGCCTAGCGAACCGGAACGTGGCGAGTGGTAACTTGGATTGAAGTCTTCGTACTCGCTGGCGCGTTATTCGCATTGCTGGCGAGCGGGATACCTGTCGCTTTTGCGTTCGGCATCCTCAATGTAGTTGCGGCCTATTACATTTTTGGCAGTGTCGAAGCGCTATCCTTTCTCGTGCAGGCAGCGTTTTCGAGTGTGTCCAATATCAGCCTGACGGCTGTGCCCTTTTTTCTGCTTATGGGCAATATTTTCGTGCATACCGGCCTGTCCAAGGTCGTGCTCGATGCTGTTGAGGTGGTGCTTTCCGGTGTCAAATCGTCCGGCAGCTACGTCGCCGTAGGATCGGGGGCGCTGTTCGGCGCGCTCATGGGTGCCAGCATCGCATCCACGGCCGTCTTGGGATCCACGCTGATCAAGCAGATGCGGCTGCATGGCTACAGCAAGCGTCTTACAATTGGTCCCATTCTGGGTGCCGGGACGTTATCCAATTTAATTCCTCCCAGCGTCGGGGCGGTCCTGATTGGAGGCCTTGGGGGTGTTCCGATTGGTGACCTTCTTATCGCAGGCATGGGACCTGCCGCCCTCATCATTGCGCTTTTCTGCGTCTACATCGCCTGGCAGTCGCGGCAAGAGACCAGCAAGCCGTCACCGGAAGCGGGGCCGAGCCTTCGTGCGCGCGGCCGGGCAATCGGCTCACTGCTGCCTCTGGTCATTCCGGTATTCGCGGTTACCGGAGTGATCTATCTGGGGATCGCTACGCCCACCGAAGCGGCGGCAACCGGCTCGGCTGCAACCCTATTCGTCGCGCTGGCTTACCGGCGCATGTCCTGGAAGATTCTGAAAAATATCCTGTTAGAGACGATCTCGATCTCGGCGATGATTCTTCTTATCGTTGCAAGCTCAAAAGCGTACAGCCAACTCCTGGCGATCACCGGCCTTTCTCGAGAGATCGCCGCTTTCATGGCGGACACCGTGCCGTCTACGACGGTCGCGGTCGCTGTTTTCGTTGGCGTCGTTCTTTTGTTGGGCTGTGTGATGGACCCTGCCTCGGTGATTTTCGTGACGATCCCGTTGTTCGTCATCATCATTGATCAGCTGAAGGTGGACCCGATCTGGTTCGGTGTCCTTTTCTCCATGGCGATCGGCATAGGCGGAATAACACCGCCTTTCGGATTGAACTTGTTCGTCTTGAAGGGGGTGGCGCCCCGCGATGTTTCGATCCGCGATATTTACCGGATCGCGATACCTTACGTATTTATGGAAGTGCTCGCGCTCGCGGTGATCATCTTCGTTCCGGCGATAGCCACGTTCTTGATCCGGTAGAGAGCCGGTCGCGGCCCGCCGGGACAAACAACCGTCCGGCACACTCTGATTGTGCTGGTATCACTGGTGAGTTGCGCTGGTATCACCGGTCCGTCGTGCTGGTATCGCTGGACCCCGCCTGCATTATCCGTTGGCCGGACGATCCGGATGGTGGACATTGCCGGCATGCGTCCGGTTGCCGGACAGTTGCCCCGGTTGCTGTTGACCGTGGGAGCTCGTTGCCGGCCTGCTTGATGCGTGCGGCGGTCGCAAGTGTGACGGGAATGCGGGACGGCGTTTCCGCCTGACGGCTTAGCTTGGAAAGTTTGCGTTGGAGGGTCTGTATGGGCTGGATGATCGGCGTGGATACCGGCGGCACCTTCACCGACCTCGTTGCGGTGCATCGTCAGACCGGCGAGATAAAGACAGTTAAAGTACCCTCCACACCGATAGATCAGTCTCAGGCTGTACTGGACGGCGTCCGTGCGTTCCTTGAGCTCGACGCCGAGCTTCGTCCGGACGACATCACCTACTTTGCCCACGGGACGACCGTGGCAACCAATGCAGTCCTCGAACGCAAGGGAGGGCCGGCCGGGCTCTTGATCACCCGGGGCACAAGCGCTGTCTATCTGGCGCGCGCCTCGCGTCAACCACCCAACATTGAGCTCCTCAACCCGAATTTCAAAAAACCTGATCCGCTCATCCCGGGCCGACTAATGCGCGAGGTCAGCGAACGGATTGCGTATGACGGCTCCGTCTTGGAGACCCTGCAAGAGGAAGACGTCATTGCAGCGGTCGAGGACCTCGTTCAAGTGCATAAGATCGGCTCGATTGCGATCTGCTTTCTTTTCTCTTTTATGAATCCAGCACATGAGCGGCGCAGCCTGGAACTGATCCAGGCGCGGTTTCCCGATATTCGTGTTTCGATATCAAGCGAGATCTTGCCGGTTGTGCGGGAGTACCGCCGCATGTCGACGACCGCGCTGGACGCCTTTGTTGGACCGACACTGCACCGCTACCTGGATCGCCTGAAAACCGGCCTGAGGACGCTTGGCATCACAACGAAGCAGGTTTTCATCATGCAGTCGAACGGCGGCTTGATGAGTATTGACATCGCCGCCTCGAACCCTGTCCAGACCTTGCTGTCGGGACCAGCCGCGGGCGTCATTTCCGGCAGCTACCTTGGAGGTCTGACGGGCTTCGCGAATGTCGTGACCTTCGATGTGGGGGGCACGAGCACAGACATCTCCACGATCATCGATGGGGAGATCACAGAGACGACGGAAGGCGCCGTCGCCGGACACGACTGTGCTATTCGGATGAACGAGATCAGCACGATCGGCGCCGGCGGGGGCACAATTGCCCGTGTCGGCACCGATGGTCGCCTCAGGGTGGGTCCCGACAGTGCCGGCGCCGATCCCGGCCCGGCTTGCTTCGGCAAGGGCGGTGCCGACGCGACCATCACCGACGCCGACCTTGTCCTGGGCTATGTGGATGCAGGAACATTTCTTGACGGTAAGGTCTCGCTAGACAAGGCTCGCGCCGAACAGGTCATCAAGGAGCAGATCGCCGAGCCGCTGGGCATGAGCATCGAACAGGCGGCCTACGGCGTGGTCAAGATTCTCAACAGCCATATCGAGGGCGAGCTGCGTCTCAGCCTCATGGGGCGGGGATTGAACCCGCGCGAGTTCGCCCTGCTTGCAATCGGCGGCGGCGGGCCGGTAAGGGCCGGCGCCGTTGCAAAGAACCTGGGTATTTCAGATGTGGTGGTCCCGCCCTATCCCGGTCTGGGCTCGGCGATGGGGCTGCTACTGACGGATATCAGACACACCTATCTGCGATCGCAACTCGGCCGATTCTCGGCCCTCACACAAGAGACCGCCGACCGGTTCTTCGATGAGCTCGTTGCTCGCGCCATGGCGGAGGCCGAAGCAGAGGGTAGCAAGGCCGAAAGCGTTCACTGCACAAAGATCCTCGAGATGCGCTATGTAGGCCAAGGCTACGAGCTCCCGATTGCTTGCCCTACTCCCCTTGTGATCGAGGATGTCCGAAGCCGACTAAGCGATGATTTCCATGCGCTCCATGCGCGGACCTATGGCCACAGCGCAGCGGATGCCGAATTCGAAGTCGTCAATTTCCGTGTCGATTCGCACAGTCCGCTGCCAAAATTGGCGATGCAGGAACTGGAGGTCGGCGGCGATGCGGCGCTCGCACCAATCCCCGTCGCATCGCGTCAGGCATATTTTGAGGAGCGCGGCGGCTACGTGGACACACCGGTATATCAGCGAGCTGTCTTAGCCGTTGGCCAGGAGATCACGGGACCGGCCATCATCGAGCAGCCGGACACGACGATCATACTCATCCCAAACCAGGTTGGACGGCATGACAAGTACGGAAACTTCATCCTCTCCTTTGCCGAGTGAAGCGCAGGTATCCGTCGACCCGGTTGAGCTGGAAGTAATCGCCAACCGGCTGGACGAGATCCAGCGCATCATGAAACATCGGCTGTTTCACACCGGGTATTCCGTCATCCTACGGGAATCCTTTGACGGCACGGCCGGCATGACCGACGCGACAGGCCAGGTGATCGGAGCGTCGGGATTCCTGACCCATACGACGCCCTATGGAATATTCGTGAAGGCGATTCTGGAGCGCTATGGTCCCGATCGGATCTACGAAGACGACGTCTTCATCACCAATGATCCTTATCTGGGTGGCCCGGCACACACCCCCGATGTTGCCATCGCGGCGCCGGTTTTCGTCGACGGCCGGCTGCTCGCATTCTGCACCAGCATGGGACACAAACCTGATGTAGGCGGTCTTGCACCAGGCACCAGCAGCCCCTCTTCGCGGTCGATCTTCCACGAGGGTCTGCTTGTTCCACCGACGAAGCTGCACGAGCGGGGGGTTGCCAACGAGAGCCTGGAGATGGTGCTGCGGCGCAACTCGCGCTCGCCTGATTTGCTCATGGGCGACATCCGCGGGCAGATCGGTTGCACCCGAATCGGCACCGAACTTGTGAGGGAGCTGTGCAAGAAGACCTCCCCGGAAATACTGGAGGCGGCGATGGCACAGCTGCTTCGCATGTCCAAGCAGCGCGTGGAAATTGCTTTAGGCCAACTGCCGGACGGCGAGGCCGACGAAGAAAAATGGCTGGACGGCAACGGTGTGTCGGACGATCCGGTGCGGGTCTGCATCAAGGTCGTGAAATCCGGCAAGCGCCTGTCTATCGATTTCACCGGGACGGGCGCGCAATCGATCGGCCCCGTCAACGTCGTATATCAGATCGTGCGCGCAGCAGCGCTCGGCGCCGCGCTGTCCTTCATTGACCATACGATCCCGAACAACGAAGGCGTCGGTGACGCAATCGATGTCATTCTGCCCCCAAACACGATCGTAAACCCCCAGCAGCCCGCGCCCGTGAATTCCTACATCCCCACGACACATCTGGCATTCAATGGCGTGATCGCCGCTCTGGGCCGCCTGTATCCGCACCTTGCCGTCGCGGAATCCGGATTGGGCGAAGGGGCGATGACGCTTGGGTACTTAAGGCAGGGGGCGAATTTCGTACATTATGAGATTGCGCCGACTGCCTTGGGCGGCACCAGCCAAGGCGATGGGGCATCGATCATCTGTCCGATGCCGCTCTATGAGACCATTCAGCCGATTGAAATCGTCGAGACCGAATTTCCGGTCCGGGTGACGAACTTCTCGATCCGACAGGACTCCGCCGGCGCCGGCAAGCACCGCGGCGGGGTCGGCTGCATCCGCGAATTCGAGGTCCTGGCGCCTTGCCAGCTCATATCGCGGCTTTCGCAGCGAAAGTTTGGCGCCGGCGGGATCGCCGGCGGACACGCGCCGGCGATCTCGCGGACATTGTATATGCCGCATGAGGTGTCTGCGGCGCGGTCCCTCAAGGGCCTGGACGAGGTTCAAATGCAAGAGGGTGAGAGGGTGCGAATTGAGAACAGTGGCGGCGGCGGCTGGGGCGATCCACGTGAGCGGCCGGTGGATCTCGTCGTTGCAGATGTGGCCGACGGATATGTTTCGGTAGAATGCGCGAGAACCGCCTACGGGGTCATTGTCGAAGTGGACAAGCAAGGGCGTCATATCGGGCGCCGGGATTGAGCGCCGAAACGCTTTGGGCGCTCGGCCGATCGGAAATCTCGGGCGCGCGCACTCCCCGACCGGCGGCATTTGAGCGAAGTCGGGTCGCCACACTCACGCCAAACGCTGGAGTGCATTAATGCCAAAACCCAAACTGACCTTTGCGGCGGGCCTCTACGACCGCCTTGTGCCGCTCTTTGCCGGACAAGTGAAACCGGACGACTTCGATCTTGAGTTTCTGGCGATCAACGACCCTCGCGAGATTTTCGATCGAATGGCCGGCGGGCTTGAATTCGGAGCCTCCGAAATGTCCTCGTCGGAATACATCAGCCGATTTAGTGCCGGCGAATGCCCGTTCGTCGCCATACCCGTTTT
>Ga0307378_10011499_pt1 | contig 11392 bp, 9 predicted proteins | sample UN1MG_FD_202238 | JGI IMG/M metagenome (GOLD analysis project Ga0307378, IMG submission 202238) | Soil microbial communities from Risofladan, Vaasa, Finland - UN-1 | ecosystem: Environmental > Terrestrial > Soil > Coastal area > Acid sulfate soil | place: Finland: Risofladan, Vaasa | collected...
AGGCTTTAGCTACTCTAATAATTTGGGGTAGGCTTTCTGTTTCTTTGTAACTTTCTGTAATTAATCTAGCTCTATCTAGGCAAATTTCAGGATCCTCAAAGATAGATTTTTTTAAGGTGTTCCAACGAGCAATATTTAACTTGTCTTCGTAAAACACAATATTCATCTCCTCCAGTTTATAAAATTCGCATAAAATTTTTCAATTACAATTTGAAATATAATAATTAATTATTAACTCTTTAAAGTAAGCCAAAAAGTTTCGGTATAAAAAAAGATATCTCTGGAAAAAAAGTGATTAACAATAATACTACTACAGCAGGAATAAATAAAATAATAATTTCCTTTAACATGGTACCTACAGATACTCCAGATACTGCCGAAGCAGCATATAATACCACGCCAACTGGAGGAGTAACTAAACCAACTAAACATACAAAGATAAATACAGTTGCCAGATGGTAGGGATGTATGCCAACCGGAATTAGTATAGCTGAAGCTATGGGTCCTAACAAAATCATAATTGGAGCATCATCTAAAAAACATCCAAGTATCAAAAGTAAACCCTCTGTAAGTAAAAGCAGCATGTACTTGTTGCTGGTTAATAGAAGCATTGCTCGCCCCATAGCCTTGACACTTCCAGTGACTGTTAAGGAATAACTTAATGCGAAAGAGGCACAAATCAAAAACATAATAATAGCAGTTTGATAAGCTGAAATATATAGTACTTTTGTAAATTGTTTGACAGAATAAATCGTTTTATAATAAAAAATACCAAGCAACAGTGTAATTAATATTCCTATAACGCCAGCTTCCGTTGGTGTAGCGATACCACTATATATTGAACCTAAAACACCAACGGGAATAATTAAGGCAGGAAATGCTCTAATAAAAGATTTATACAGATCACCTCTAGGCTCTTTAGAACTATCATAGATTTCATAATTTCTTTTTTTAGAAATAATATAATTTCCAATAAGTAAAGTTAATGTATACAAAAGACCAGCTCCACAAACACACATCCATACAGTAAATACAGGTAGATTGACAACAATTGCATATATTAAGCCCGAGATACTTGGGGGTATGAGAGAACCTATAATTCCAGAATAAGCCAACAGAGTAGTTGAATATTTAGGATCATATCCTAATTTATTCATTTGTGGGATCATAATTCCGCCAACGGCAGTTGAAGTACCAACCGCCGATCCAGTTAAAGGACCGCACGCGGCACAAGATAAAATAGTAATTGCTCCAGTTCTCCCATGTTTAATAAACCGACCAATTAATTGCCTTACAAAATCAATTAAATAGTCAGATATTTTTGTTTCATTCATAATATAACCAAGTTGTATAAAGAAAAAAATTGCCAACAACGAAAAAGAAAATCCTAATCCTAATCGACTAAAAGGTATCATAATGACTTCGATTCCTTTTCCAAAAAAGATTACAAAACCAATTGAAGTAATTATCATGGCATATGCAATGGGAATTCCTATGAATATTAATATTATAAAAAAGAAAAATATTAAAAAAGGACTATTAATCATTGTTGGTTACCTCTTTACATTTTTTTATTTTATTTAAACTACCTACAAATTTATATAAGTACCTTAATGTAAGACCAAAAAATCCCATAGTTAAGCTAAATAATAAGATTATAGGATATGGAATGCGTAAAGCTACTGTTTTCATTGTAATTATTAAGCTCATTTTTATCGCAAAATAAATTCCGAGTATTGAAATAATCAAACAAGATAATTCAATTAATAAATTTAAGTAAATAAGAACTTTTCCTCTAAGCATATCTGTTAAAATAGTTACCCTAAGATGGGCATCATCTTTTGCTACATTGCTTGCTCCCCAATATACTAATACCATATAAATGAATATAGCAATTTCCTCATACCAAGCCATTGTTTTTAATAGAAAATACCTATTAAAAACCGCAACTACAGTCATTAATGTTAATAAAAAAGCTGTTATAGTAATTATTCTCTCTTCTATTTTTGTATAAAAGTCATTTGTACTCTTTAATACTTTCAATAATATTTCCATAATTTCATTTACACTCCTTAATATTTAAAAACGGAATGAAAAAAGATAATTTAACGTTAAATATAATGTGCCAGAAAGCCAGAAAATTTAAAGTATCAATTCTCGCTTCTGGCACATACATAATTTATTTTTTGAAAAGGCAATAACTATCCTCTTATTTTAATTATTTCTTTCATACCAATCTTTTATAATCTCATCTTCTTTCGATAATGTTTCAATAATATCCATTCCAATTTGTTTACCATATTTATCAAGTAATTTTGGCAAAGTCTTTCCCCTTAACTCCTTTAGTTCTGCTTCTGTAGGGTAAAACATAGTCTTAGCAACCTGTGCAACGGGTCCTCCCAATAAAACATCAGCAGCACCAATAGCCCATTGTGATTCAATGTAACCCGAACTTATGGCACAGCCTTTAACAATATTTTGATATGCAGATGGAAGAGAATTCCACGCTTTTTTACTCATGACTATCGCTTGGACGCAAGTGTAATGATTAGTGCCCATCCAATAGGGAGCAACCTCGTTAAATCTTTTCGATATATAGGTATTTGGCGAATTTTCCATTGCATCTACTGTTTTCAACTGTAAAGCAGTATAACACTCCGAATATGGCAATGGTGTTGCAAGTGCTCCCATAAAATTAAACGAATCTACCTGCGTCTGACTGCCCATACATCTTATTTTTAAGCCATTGAGGTCTTCTATCTTGTTAAGTGGCTTATTAGAAAAGATGTCTCTTCTTCCAATTGGAGCAACAGTTAGAAGAATCATGGCAGCTTCTTTATTTACTCGTTCTATTAATTTCTCTACTACTGGTGTGAATTCTGTTTCTGATTTAAAAGTAAAAAGCGTTTCTTCAATAGGTCCTTTAAATAAAAATGCAACATCAAATATAACAAGTGCATCTGTATACTGACCTATAGGACTTGTTGCAAGGCAGGCCATATCTAAGCTACCCAATTGTATTTCTTTAAGATAATCTTCTTCGCTGCCTCCCCATTCACCACCTGGAAATACTTTTATATCTATTTCTCCTCCAGTAGCTATTCTAACGCTCTCAGCAAAAAGTGCCGAATAGATACCTCCTTCTCCCCATTGTACGTCCGCACAAGGCAAATTAAATTGATATTTAGCTGCACAAATTCCGTAAGATATAGCAAAAGAAAATATTAAAATTATAGTAACCACAAATAAAATTAATTTACTTCTATAAAGTCCAAACATTTTTTTCTCCTTTTTTTCTTTTATATTGTTTTAATCACAAAATTTAAAATTAACTATACCACCTAATAACAATATTACACATCTATCACATATACATCACCTCCCAATTATTAAAATATTCTTCCCTATCTAGCTGCAACTACTTCTACTTCAAGTAATAAATCGGGATTCACTAAACCCACCACTTCTACTGCAGTAGCAGCAGGTCTATTAGGTTGAAGATAACGATTTCTAACAGCAATTACTTCGGGCAAATCATTCATATTAACTAAATAAATATTCACCTTAATAACATTATCAAAATTCATTTCTGCTTCGGCTAAAATTTTTTTCATATTTTCCATTATATGCTCAGTTTGAATTTTAATATCTCCCTTTCCTATTACATTCCCTTGATCATCCATTGCCACCTGACCAGCTGTAAATAAAGTTTTAGGAAATGAAACTAAAACACCGTGAGAATACATTACCGGCTCTTTTCCCATGCCTTTTGGATTAATAAATTTTTTCATAACTACTTCTCCTTTTTCAAATTATATTGTTTTTATATTAAAAAAAATTTATTTTTATTTCCAATAATAACCTAAACTACATTCTCAGTCCTACATATTATCTGATCTTGTAATTCTTTATCTAAAGAAATGAATTGTGCGCTATAACCTGCTACTTTAACTAGTAGATCTTTATATTCCGCAGGTTTTCTTTGGGCTTCTTTTAGCTTCTCAGCAGAAATAATATTAAACTGTATCTGCCATCCTTTAAAATCAGTAAGATAAGTTCTAATTAAAGCAGCTAATTTACTTACCCCTTCCCCCTTTACTGCAGTAGGATGAAATTTTACGTTTAAGATGGTACCATTAAGATATGAAGAATGATCAATTTTACCTACCGATTTTAACATAGCCGTAACCCCATTAACATCTGTCCCAGCTTGAGGTGAGATGTTATCTGCGAGGGCTTCTCCAGCTTTTCGACCATCGGGAGTCGCGCCAGTAACTTCACCTGCTGGAACATTGCCGGTAATTGTTTGAATAGATATTCCATAGGTGCCTCCTCGCCAGGGGGGATCATATTTTCTAATTTCACGAATAAAACTTTTGCCCACTTCTTCCATTATTAAGTCAACATAATCATCATCATTCCCATATTTAGGGGCATTCAATAACATCCTCCTGATTTCTTCGCCTCTTAGACCTTCAAAATTAGTCAACAGTGCTTCCTTTAATTCTTTACCAGATATCCTCTTTTCTTCAAAGACAACTTTTTTAATAGCCGCGAGGGAATTCGCCACATTAGGCAAACCATACAAGTTAATTAGCGTATCATTCGAGTTTGGACCCCCACCCTCAGTCATATCTTTGCCTATTTCTATTCTATAATCAAGTAAACCAGAAGTATAAGGTGTTGGGTTTAAATCAGCAAAGGTTTGGGCAATAACATCCGCACAAATAGGAATAAATTGTACATAATATTTAAGCTGCTTTTTGTAAGCTTCTATTACTTCATCAAAGGATTCAAAGATAGCCAAATCTCTATCATCTGGGCATAAACAGATATTAGTATTTGGATCTTTTCCTCCATTTAGAGTTAATTCAAGTAATTTGGGAAGATTAATATAAGTAACGCCTCCTCCTGTATGCGATAAAGTTTTACCAGGTATCGCTGGTTCAGAACAGGCTACCATAGCATAATTTCTGGCCTCATTAAGAGGTATTCCTACATTTAAGAGAGCAGGAATAATTGCTTCATCACTAAAAAAGGAAGGCAACCCCCCTCCATGTCTTATAAGTGCTTCAATGCCTTTTAATAGGAAATCATCTGGTGTTTCACTATGCACCCTAATAATCACCACTGGCTCTGGTATCTTTAAGCAAGCAGTAGCTTCAAGAATTAAATAACTTAGTTCATTGGTAACATTCCTACCACTAGAATCTTGGCCTCCTATGGTGATTGCCTGGAAAGTTGGACGGCCTCCTAAATGTTGTGTTTCAGACCAAGGCCTTAGTTTTTTAATCTCCCCTATTTTAATAAAGAAACATCCTATCAATTCAAGTGCTTCCTCTCTAGTCATTCTTTTTTCTTTGATATCCTTTTCGTAATAAGGATAAAGATATTGATCTAATCTACCAATAGCTTGAGAATGAGCATTACTTTCTATCCAAAGCAATAAATGTGTAAACCAAGTCATCTGTAAAGCTTCAAAAAATGTTCGAGGTGAATTTTCTGCAATCCAACCACAGGCGTTACTAATCTCTGCTAATTCTTTCTTTCTATCTGGATTTTTCTCTCGCAGGGCAAGTTCCTGAGCAAGTTTTGCATAACGTTTAACAAAATCGATAACTGCCTCATAGCAAATAATTACAGCTTTTAGAAAGAGACTTTTATTAACTGCATCTCTATCACGGAAGTCTATTTTAGATAAGGCTTCTTTGGCTTCTTTAATAATTCCTTTGAAACCTTTTTTGAGGGGGGTTTCGTGACCAGGCTCTAAATGACCATCTCCGTCAGCTCTTTTAGATCCTGCATGAATTATCTCATTCAAATCAAAACCTATATCATCCCAAGCTACCTTCACTTCTTCTGGCAATATTAAGGAAGCAAGTTCAACCACCTTATCTTCTCGTGCTTTACCTTTCCAATATCGGATTATCTCTTTTAATCCACCCTTTACTTCTTCACTCACTATAAACTTATCAAAAGGTCTTTTCTCGAATTCATCCAATTCTCTTTCGATAAAACTAACCCCAAATTCTGGATATATGGGAGTAGCCATAGGTTTACCGGTTAAATTACCCACAAGAAGCTCTTCAGGTTGGATATAAATGTTCATCTCTTTTAAAACTTTCTCAAAGGCTTTAGCTACTCTAATAATTTGGGGTAGGCTTTCTGTTTCTTTGTAACTTTCTGTAATTAATCTAGCTCTATCTAGGCAAATTTCAGGATCCTCAAAGATAGATTTTTTTAAGGTGTTCCAACGTTCAGATAATGCTTGATTTTTTAAAAACATCGAACTTTTTCCTCCTTTTATTTTCTAATTTTATCTTAGAGACTTTAAACTTTCTTTCTTTCTTTTATTTCTAAAAAACCTAAATTACTTTTACTTTAAATCCTTTTTCAGCTATTGATAACTTAATGGAATCTATGAAATTTTTTTCTGGTCTTTCCGTTTCTATTAATTGATATTTTCTCCCTAACATCTTATATTTGGATACACCCAACTTATGATATGGAAGTATATCAATCCTCTTAAAAGAAATATCTTTAAGAAAATTAAGTAGCTCATAAATATCTTCTGCTGAATCGTTTACCCCTGGAATAAGAGGTAATCTTATTATTAAAGAAGAAGGTTTAATTTTTGACACTTTTCTCAAATTGTCCAAAATTAATTTATTACTTACGCCTGTGTATTTTTTATGTTTTTCTGCATTTATAATTTTAAGGTCATATAAAATTAAATCTGAATATTTTAAAATTTCATTGAATTCAAGCCAATTACCATATCCGCAAGTATCTAAAATAGTATGAATATTTTGTTTTTTACAATCTTTCAATAAATTAAATACAAATTTACTTTGAAATAAAGGTTCACCACCAGATATTGTAATCCCCCCTCCGGAAGTTTCATAAAATGGAATATCTTTAAATAACTCATCTAATAGATCCCTTTCTTCTGTTTCTTTACCTATTAAAGATATGGCTTTACTCGGACAAACCAACGTACATTTTCCGCAGGCATTACATAAATTCCTATTAAAGGTTAATTTATTAAACTTTCCCCTCTTTACAGCGTCAGTTAAACAAACGTCTAAACATTCCCGGCATTCATCTAAACAAATATCTGGATTAAACATTATGTCATCTTCATATTCTTGCAGTTCAGGATTCCCACACCAAATACATCTAAGGGGGCAACCTTTTAAAAAGAGAGTAGTACGAATTCCTGGGCCATTATCTAAACTAAATTGCTGTATTTTATAAACTTTGCCCTTCACCATTAAAAAGCTTCCACTTCACTCCTACTTATAATTTCATCTTGTACTTCCTTACTTAACTGGTTCCAATTAGTTACATAAGCTGCCACTCTAACAAGAAAATCATTGTATTTATCAGGATGTTTCTGGGCATCTCGCATCATTTCTGCATCGACTACATTAAATTGAATATGAAATCCCCCCATCCTAAAATACGCTTTTATTAAACTTGATAGATTATTTATACCTTCCTTTTTTACAAAAAGTTGTTTATTAAATTTTATATTCAATAAAGTTCCATTGAGAGCTTTATAATGAGGCAATTTTGCTTCCGATCTCAAAACTGCTGTTACACCACTTTTAATAGCGCCTTGGGAAGGTGAATTTGCATCTGACAAAGGCATACAGGCAAAGCGACCATCAGGAGTAGCTCCAACTGATTTACCAAATCCAATATGAGAAGTTAAAGAATAAAAACTGTTGGTGAATATTCCTCCCCGAATATCTTTATATCGACTAACTTCATCACAGCAATAAGAAAAAATATCTGAAGCTATATAGTCTACCTCATCAATATCATTACCAAATTTTGGAGCTTTACTTATTAATTTTTGCCTTAATATTTCATTCCCAGAAAAATTACTTTGTAGAAGCTCAATTAATTTAGATATATTAATTTCATTTTTCTCAAAAACAAATCTCTTAATTGCCATTAGAGAATCAATTACTGTTGAGAACCCAATAAACTGGATTCCAGAATGATTATATTGTGCACCTCCGCTATTAGCTTCGCAACCTTTCTCGATACATCCATCAACTAACATTGATTCGTAAGGTTCTGGCCATATTTCTTTATGAGCAATTTGCAATGCTACAACTCCTTGAATAGTTAATTTAATTAAATAAGAAAGTTGTTTTTTAAATGCATTTACAAACTGCGAAAAAGAAGCAAATTGTGTAGTATCTCCAGAATTAAGCCCTATTTTCTCATCAGAAATCGGATCAATCCCATTATTTAAAGTTAGTTCAAAACATTTCGCGAGGTTAAAAAGTGCAGCATCTGACCATGTCCAAATTTTCCCAGGTACTCCAAATTCAACACATCCTATAAAACTCCAATTAGTTCTTGCTTCTTCCATAGGAATGCCAGCTCTTAAATACATTTTTTCGCCTATATGATAATTAAAAAATTTCGGCTTATTTGTATGCGGTACTAAGCTTACAGCCCTTATAAAAAAATCATCTTTAATCTTTTCGGACCATAGAATACCCATATCTGGCTGATATAATTTAACTTTACTTTCAGCCTCTATAAATAACTCGGAAATCTCATTAACACTGTCATTATTATCAAAATCTATACCCCCTAATTGTATAGGCATTCCTACTGGAAAACCACCATAATTCTTGGCTGCATTATTATTATATAATTTTAATATATCATTACATTTAAATAACAAACTAATCAAATAAGTTTTTGCTACATCCTTAGCTATCTCGCATTTATTAATACTTTCTTTATAATAAGAATACAAATCTCGATCTAGCCTACCTAAACCTACTGAATATCCATTTGAATCTATATAGCAAATTATTTCAATCAACCATAATGATTGTAAAGCTTCAAAGAAATTTTTAGCTGACTTCATTGGTACTCTTTCACAGCTATTTGCAATAATTAATAACTCCTTTTTTCTCTCAGAATTATTTTCTAATAAAGCCATAGATTTAGCCAACTTAGAATATCTTAAAGAAAAAATTTTTATTCCCTCACAAATAATTAAACACGCTTCATAAAACATTTTTCGCTTAAAATCATCTTCACTAGTCAAAGATAATAAATTAATTTTTTCCTTGCAATATTCTTCTAATGATTCAAACCCCCATCTCAATATTTTTTGATAATTGGGCAGAAAATGCCCGGTGCCACAAGTTAACATATTTTCTGATGTAAATACGCCAGCTTCTTTTTTCTTTATTAATTCTGCTGGCATTAAATTTAGTCCGTAATCCTTTAAAGTTTTACCTTTCCACCATGGCAATATTTCTCTTAATTCTTTTTTTACTTCTTCAGGAACTTCGATCTTATCACCATCTCTAGTCTCATAAGTATCCATTTCTTCTAAAATAAAGTCTACTCCACCTTCTGGAAAAACTGGAACAGACACTGGCTCTGGCCCTAAATTTCCTGCAATAAGTTCCCAAGGTTTTATATAAATAGCCATCTCCGTTAGAATTTTTTTTAAGGCTTTTGCTCTTCTTATAATCATTGGTTCACCGATTGTTTCTTTATAGGATTCAGTTACTAATCTTGCCCTTTCAGAACTTAATTTAGGTTTTAGCAATTTTTTTAAATATTTTTCCCTTATTTTTTGTAAATTGTCACTATTATCTAAAAACGACACTTTTTCCGGCCCCCTCAATAAAATTAATATTTAATAAATACTATTGAAAGTTTAACATTATATAAAATATAAAAAATGGAACATTTCAAATTATTCTCCTACTTAAAAGTATAATTATCAAAATTCTTTAGAATTATATTTTTTGCATTTTCAATATGTTTAGTCATTAGCTCAACGGAAAGCTTAAGATTTTTCTTTTTTACGGCTTCGAATATTTCGTAATGTTCTAAATAAGACTCTTTTGCCCTTTCTACTCTACTTAAGTCAACAACTCTATAAAAATCATATCTATCATTATATTCATTAATTGTTTTCTTCAAATATTCGTTTCCACAGTTATTAATCAATAATTTATGTAATTTAGCATCAGCTTCAATGAAACTTTTAACCTCCTCCTTCTCTATATCCGCTTTGGCTTTTTTAAATAATTCTTCTACTTCAACAATATCTCTACTGTTAATTTTTGGGACAGCGAGTTCTGTGGAATAGGCCTCTAAAATTTTTCGAATATTATATATTTCTTCAATTTCTTTTTTGGTAATTTCTCTAACATAAAAACCATTTCTTGGAACCATTATTAATAATTCTTCTTTTGCAAAAATAGTGAGAACTTGTCTAACCATACTTCTACTAACGCCTAATTCTTCCGCCAATTTTTTATCAATAACTCTCTCTCCCATTTTAATTTCATGCCATATAATTTTATCTTTAATAATTTTATACACTTGACCTTCTAAACTTTGGAAACTCTCTCCAACTTTTTTATTTATAAATTTATCCTTATCGAAGTTAGTATATAAATTAATTTTATTATTTCTAGTCTCAACCATTTAATTTGACTCCGTAAAATCTATTGAATTTATATCGAATATAAGAATTTTTTTCTATTCTATATGCTTTTGTTGGACCATAAATTAGAATAAAAATCCTAATAAATAATACTAACTGTTAACTTTTAACACTTCTTATAAGTTATAATACTACGTTTATTTAAAAAACCCTTCTTTTTTTTAAAAATATTTTATATTTTTTTTAAATATTTTCATGAGAGATTAAAACTTCTTTATTAGCAACGGTTTTACATTATTTTCAATATTAATAATAAAAGGATTTTTTTCTTCTTATATATTGATTATCTCCCAAAAACCAACTATTTAATACAACATATTTTACTTAAGCAGGAAATTTAACTCTATGGGTCCTTTGAAAACTGAATAATAAAAATAAATGGTTATATAAAAGAGTAGAAAGCTCGGGTATAGGCTTATTTATCAACCCTTTTATCAATCTCTTACAGTTTATTGCCGATATTACTATTTTTACCTCCACCTACCAGATTAGTAGGGACCACCTTTATCTCTTTGGCTTCAGCTTTCTTGGCTATATCTTCAGAGTAATAGGCACCATCTATTAGAGCGGTAGTACTTTTATCCAATCTTTCAATAGCATCTTTAGCAAATTTCTGATCACTATAGGTATTTTTTTGTAAGTTATAGTTGGTTATCATCCTATTCTTAGCATCAAACTTCTCTACTAGATTAACCGCATAACCTAGTGTCCTGTCCCTAACGGATCTTTACATTTGAAATTTTTCTCATAATGCTTTCAAAAGAAGCAGTCCAGAGGAATACTTTTGGGTTTTGATTATGAGATTCAATATATTGTTTAATAGCCATAATTAGCTCTTTTAAATTTTTGAATGAGCCTCGACGAATTCTTTTCGATGTTATTTCGGAA
>Ga0307378_10011500_pt1 | contig 11391 bp, 22 predicted proteins | sample UN1MG_FD_202238 | JGI IMG/M metagenome (GOLD analysis project Ga0307378, IMG submission 202238) | Soil microbial communities from Risofladan, Vaasa, Finland - UN-1 | ecosystem: Environmental > Terrestrial > Soil > Coastal area > Acid sulfate soil | place: Finland: Risofladan, Vaasa | collected...
AAGAACTTGAATGCGATGAATCTTGGCTTGCTCCTCTGGGCCATCTCACTCACCCATCTCTACCGGCGGGGCGACCACTCGACCGGTGAGCCGACTCAACTCCGCACGGATGACGCCCATCGCATCGATGAGCTTCCGACCGCATGAGCCGACGTACTGGGTTCCGTCCTTCCACCATGCGTAGGAGAAGAACCCCGCACCGAGTCCACGCAGGTAGGCCGAGCGTTCTGCCGACGTGCGGGCCGAGTCCCCGTACCAGAGACTGTCACCGTTGATGCCGAGGTAAGTCTGCATCTCTTTCGAGATCTCCGGCTCTGAAATCTCAAGCTCCTCGCCGCAGTAGATGCACTCGGTCGGGGATTTGTCGAGGTCCCAGTCGGTCAGTTCCTTCTCACAGTTCCAGCAGGTCGGGAAGGTGTTCCAGGGTTCAGACATCGTCATCCTCTCTTTCTATTTCGAGGTCGTCGTTGAACTCGGGTTCGTCGGTACCGTCTGCTCTTGCGGCATAGATTGCGAGCAACTCTCGGACTGCCACGTACACATCGTGAGCGTCGATTCCTCGTTGCAGAAGCTCTTTCGCAATCGCTCCACCGATCGCGGTGTCCATCATCTTGGAGAGGATCAACTCGCTCAGGAGGTCGGCGGTCGTGTGGTATTTGATGTTGCTTATGTCCATCTCGGAACCCTTCCCGGCCCCACCGTCTTCGGTGTTGGGACCACATCGACCTCGCGCACACGCGCCGTCTCGGGATCGATCTTGCCGTAGCACATGCGGAGGATGTGGAGAGCGTGGCGCTCGTTGTCGTAGGTGTAGACCCTACCCTCAGACGCTGAGTTCACAGGTAGCCATACGCGCCGGTCGCCGCAGCAGTCGGTACACATCCAGTCTTTCCCGATCACACCAGTGCCTCGACAGGTCGGGCAGGTCGTGACGATCTCCATGATCCAAGGCATCACGCATCTCCATCGTGCGGATAGACCTTTTGCGAGGAGGCTGCGTCGAAGTAGGCGTTCGCGAGTTTGCGGAAGCGATCCCACCGCTTCAGTGCGTCGATGAGGTTCAGCCTCTTTATGCGATTGCGCTCGGCAACAGGATCCGTCTTCAACTCTTTGATCGGCTCGGCGTCACGGATGCACTCGAGAAGGTAGATGTGGTCAGCGCCGAGCGGGGTGTCATCGCTGTTGCGTGGGCGACCAATGCGGAAGACGATCGATCCGTGGCGCGGCCCCATCCCATACGAGCAGTCTGTCCGCTGGTCGCCGAACGATGCGTAGTTCTTGATGCCGAGGTACTCGGTCTTCATCGCGCCGGCTGGGTCCTTCTGGATCCTGGCGATGGCATCTGCGATGAGCGCCTGACGCTGCTCGGTATTGCAGCACCCGCTGACCTCGAGGTCGCGCATTGCGATGAGACAGCGTTCGATGTTGATCCTCATGCTTGATCTCCAAAGCTGGAACCGATGATGATCCCGCGTCCGCACTGTTGGCAGGTTGTACCCACGTCATCGATCGAAGCAGGGCAGTAGCAGTCCGCGCAGAGCGCACCGGATGGTGACGGGGCAGGGACATCAATTTCGGCCAGAGGCTCGATCGAGCCGTGACCAATCGCACAGCCCATCTCAAACGAATCCATCGACGAGTAGAGGCCCGAGGCGTACCGACCGCACTGATAGTCGCGCCGGTATTCCATCTCGCGCTCGTCCCGCCCGTGGATCAGGATCTTGCGGAAGATCGGATGCGTCCCACCGTTGCCGGTGTACTGAGCGAACTCGGGGTTCACGACCTCGACGTAGTGGTAGTCGTAAGCGGGGGGGGCGTTCGTGTAGACCACGATGCCCTCGTTTTTTGAACCCCCACCCTCACGAACCTCGACCGTGATGTCGGGATCCACCCATGTCACTTTGACGATGTCGGCGTGGAGGGAGGCGTCTGACTCGGTCTCGAACTCGCTGGAGTACAAGGCCTCCTGCGATCCATCTTTACGGGTTCTGAATGCTATGACGAGGTAGCTCATTTGATCTCCTTTACCCAGTCTGGAATGGACGAGCGGAATACCTGCGCCCTGAGAGCGTGTCGGTTTTCTCCGTCGGGGTGACCGGGGTGGTAGTTGGACATCCACGTTTCGGTATACAGCCACCGCCCGTGCCGATCAGGACCCTCGTGGATGAGGACGCCTTCGCCCTCTTCGCGATATGGCCTTTGAATGAATTCGCCGACTGGTACGATCATCGTCAGATCCTCGTCTCGTTGGCGATCTCGCCGAGGTCATCTCCGTACCGTGTCTGAAGCCACGCCTTGACACCGTTGTCGAACGCAGCCTTCACGGAACGCCACGCTTCGGGGTGGGGGTCACTCTTCAGCCGGAAGAGGGTGCGGTTGCGACATGCCGTCTTGAAGAACTCCTGCTCCTCGAACTCGGCAAGCGCCTCGGAGATGATGAGACCAAGCTTGGACTCGGCCTCGACGATCCAGATCTTCTCGGAGTCGATCGGGTCCTCGCGCACCATAGTCTCCTTGTTCAGCCATGCGAGGTACCGAGCCGAGAGACCATAGTCAGTCCAGTCCACGTAGTTCTCTTCGCCGTTGCCATTGTTGCGAGCGACGCCGGCCTTCTTCCCGTCGATGTAGACGGCAGCACAGAGGGCCACGGCCTCCCCATAAACCAACTTGATGACCTTCACGTTCTTGAGTGTGAGCTTCATGTGATCCCCCGTTTTGTGACAGTTCGTATTACTCTTCCCTATCCAACACAACCATTGTATCACGTATCGTCACAGGGGTGGTAGCTTTTTCTTCAAGGGGGGAGGGGGTCCTTCCAGAAATCTGATCGGTATAAATTTGACGGCGTCGCCTCTCATTGAAGAGGGGCGAGCAACACCCGGTGCCGATGCCGACCTCGTACTTCAGCCGAGGGTTCCCGACCTGAGCGCACCGGTACCTCTCGCCGTTGTAGATCAGCGATTGGCAGACACCATCGACATCGCCGAACAGATGGATCGAGTAGTAGCATTGGGATTTCAGGCAGCAGTACCCGCACCCGACGCAAGGGTGGGGAGGGGGGTTCGCTTCAAACTCCCGCTCGATTTTTTCAAGGGGGGTGGGGGTCTCTTCTCCACAGCCGGGGAGGGGGGCGGCTCGAAGGGGGTGGGGGTCGTTTTCAGAAATAGGTACCCCCCCACCGAAAGGCGTCAGACACTTTTCCGGCCGGCGCATTTACCACCACTCCCGACCGAGTTGCGAACCGGGCAGCATCCGAACCCACGTCGAGTGTCCGGCATGTAGCAGCAGAACCTTGGCAGCTTCCGAGGCGACGTGCTGGCAGTCCACCGTGCCGCACTCCTTGCACTCGATGTAATACCCACGGAGTCGCTCACGGTTCTCCGTCCGGCCCCACCTCTTCAGCCATGCAATCTGCCGCGCCTGTAGCCTGGTGATGAACCGGTTCTCGCGCCGGACCTTTCGCGATTCCTCGTCGATTTCCCTGGTCGTGGGGTCGGCCTCGAAGCCCCTTGGCGGGTATGGCATGGCACCTCCTGTGTCACAAACTCATACCCATTGTATCACAGCGCACGAAAGTAAATTGTTGGGAGCCGCAGACTCTTCAGCCAGCGCGGCTTTGGAAACATGTGGGCATGGGCGCATATGGCGGGTAAAAAAATAATTTGCCGAAGTCCCCAGACTCCTCAGCGAATCATAACTACATTCCAATTTAGTAATATATTATATTCCAATTTAGTTATATGGAATATGTCCATATGGTTAATAACTCAATCGACATATGGTTAATAACTCAATTGGAATATAGGATATGGCTTAATTGGTATATATCGATTTAGTTATATACCAGATGGTTATATACTAAATGACCATTTAGAATATAACTAGATGGAGTTATAAGGTAAATGACCATTTAGTTATATACCGGTTGGTTATTGATTACTTGAACAAGTATTCAAGTATTGCCGACGGCCGCAACCCGGACCACGGCACGACGCACACGGCCGCACACGCGGCCACGGGTGGCCGGACACCCCAACCCACGACGGCCGGCACACGACGCACCACACCCCCAACCCCGGCCGCGTGTGGTGCCGGTGGCCGGCTGTGCCGCGGGGTGTTCTGGTAGCCGGCCGAAAACGCACACCCCCGGCCGCGTGCCGGTGGTGGCCGGTGGCCGGTGGCCGGCGGCACCCCCAACCCCGGCACGACGCACACGCGGCCGCACACGCACAAAAACCCCCGGCCGCGGGTGGCCGGGGTGTGTGGGGTTGCGTCGTGTTACTGTTTTGTTTCTTCGTCGTTTGTCAATCCCAAAAGGCGTTCAACGGCCGGCCCAAAAACGTCAACACATTCGGCCGCGGTTATAATCTTTTGAAACTCATCACACGCGGCACGAAACCCGACACGACTGCCGGCACGAAACCCGGCACGAAACCCGAAACACGACAAAAAAGAACACACGACACCCCAAAAAAGAGCGAAAAACATACCGACACCCGCACACGGGTTAGCATCCACAAAAACCCCCATTCTAGTGATGATTAAAAACAACGTCTCTTTTTGTTTTGTTGATATTGAAACAAAAGCCGCACGTTTCACAGTTACCGGGACACGCTAAGGCGTTACCCGGCACCCGCGTCTCATCGCCGTTCTGGTACCATGCACGACGGTATCCGGCCGGGGGTGTTTTCCAACCCGGCCACGTTGAGCAAACTACCGCGTAATTTTTTGGTAATGTGCGTGCGGCCGGTAGCAGTTGATATTGTTTTGTGAAGGCCAAAAACAAGGTATCCGGGTTGCGTCGTGCTACCTCAACGGTACCATCAAAATATTCTTGTGAGTTAAAATCACCCGAGACATGGTATCTGAAAAAATCCGGCTGTTTTCGTGTGATGTGTTTCTCGATGGCCGACAAAAACCCGGCAATGTCGGCCGTTAAAAAGGCTAGGTTGGCCGCGTAACTTTTCGAGATTGTCGTACCATAGCGGCCGCGTAACATGTTGCGCACGACATAACACACCCGGACACACGGCACCCGGCCGCACGTTGTCACGGGTGGCAATGAGACGCTATCAACCCGGCCCATTTTAATATTGCCCGGTGAGATTCTAACCCGGTGTTTTGTTGCCGTGTCTGGTAACGTCAAGATACACCCCCGTTTTCGTCGTTTTCGGGTGCGTCGTGTGTTGCCGTGATACGGCCGCACGTGTTGCCGTTGCCGTCAATTATCAACGACACCCCCGGCACCCGGCCGGCCACGAGTTGCGGCCGGATAACCCGACACACGCACCCCAAAACATTGTTAAAAACAGTTGTCAATTCCGGCTCAAAATTCGAGCCGTTGAACGCGTCGTTATCTGTGTTGATATCCACTCTGAGAAACATAAAACCCCCGTTTTATTTTGCGGCCGTGCCGCGTGTTATACGTGCGGCAAGAATCCCGCAACCAGTTTACAATCGTCTCGAATGATAGTCACCCGGTGGCCGGCCGGGTGCCGGCACCACCACACACGGCCACGGGTTACGATGTGCACCCGGTACCCGTAGCCGTAACGGTATATTTTGAGAATGGCGGCAACGTTAGCACGGCCGGCCGCGGCCGAAAAAGAACGGCATAGGGTTTTATTCTTATTCAAAAAAGAATCACGTAAAACAATTTTTTCGTGTGTCATTCACAACCCCCAACCCGGCCATCGTCGTTGTTTTCGATATCGTCACAACACACAAGAGCCGCACACAGTGCGCACACGGTAAAACGTTCCGGGTGTTCTTGTTCTTGTCGTTCCCCGCACCACTCACACGCGGCCGTCGTGTACTCCTCACACACCCCGCACAACTCGTTATCAATTCCGTGATGGGTGGTCGGGTATGGCTTTATATCATCGGCACCACACCCGCGGCCGTGCTGCCGTCGTTCAATCTCGGATTCAAAACACACACACCGGCAAGCTTTACACTCGAAAGAGCCGCCCATATTCCAAGGTGCGCCGGGTGTGTAGTCGTTCAACCCCGCCGGGTAACCTCCAGACATCACACACCCCCGTTTTCGTCGTTAGCTGTATCCGGCCGGGTGCCGGTGGCCGGGTTATCAACCCACAACCCGAAACCCCAACCGCACCCCGTGCAACGGTAATACTTAACGGCACCCAAAACACCTAAACACGTAAATGTGTTCCACCCGCACATATCACACGTGCGGCACGGCGGCACGGCCGCGGGTGGCGCTGTAGTGGTGTTTTTGTCGTGTGTCATCGTACACCCCCGGACAACCCGACACCCGGCACAATGGCGGCCGTGATACTGCCGGTGTGACATTGTGCCGGCACGACGGCAACGGCACGAAACAACACGCGGCCGTCGTTGTCAATAAACTCAACGGCACGAAACTTCTCAACGTTGCCAACGATACAATCGTACACCCGGATTGACACGCACCCCGGCACCACCACACGCGGCACGAGATACGCTAACTCGGCCGTATTCTCATTGGGTACCGTGGCCGGGTGCCGTGTGTGTGTTTCACTCTTCATTGTGCACCCCCAAAAGCCGAAAGCCGTCACATATCCGGGCACCCACGGCGGCAGCATCACAAAGGTGGTCGCCGTCGTTTTCGTGTTCTTGTCGTGAGTTGCTGCCGGTGGTGCGTCTCGTGTCGTCGTGCCGGCTGTGCAAAAAGTTATCGTGGCCGGTGGTGTCGTCGTTCAAACTGTCGTACATAAAAACCCCCGTTCAGTTAGTAATAAAAACGTGTTGATAATCGGCACGTAACGAGATTGTTTTATCGGCCGTTACGAGAATATGGTCGTTCAACACTAGGCCGATGGTGTGCGCACCCGCGGCTAGTCTTTTCGTGAGTTGTATATCGTCACGTGATGGTGTCGCATCGTTTGACGGGTGGTTATGAGCAACAATAAAACCCGCGCCACCCATCACGAGAACGGCCCTAAACACCTTAGCCGCGTCAACCCCGCACGCGGTACCCGTGCCGGTGTGGAGTTTCTTAAAGCCGATAATTTCGTGTCGTGTATTTTGAACGGCCAAAACAAAAGACTCAACGTCAGAGTCTAGTTTTGCAAACTCGGCACGCATCACAGCACGTGCTATCAATGGAGAATCTACAATCGGCCGTAACTTTTTGGGTGCGTGATACTCAACTGTCACAGTTTTAACGACCATCTTATGTATAGTCACGACGCACCCCCGGACAGCCGCACCCGTTTTACCCATTTGGCGCAGTCGGCACAGCCGCACACGGGACACACACCCCGCGGCACGGCCGGCACGGGTGCGGGTGTCGGCACGGGTACCCGGTACCCATTACGGCCACACGTGTCGCACGTATCCGGGTTATTGTCCCATGCCTCGATTGTCTCGGCCGTTACCGGCACGGCACGTAACGAGGTACCCGCGGCCGGGGTGCAACGTTCACAAAAGCACGACACCCCCGGCGGCGCTGTGGTTGCATAATCACGGTAATATACGAGACACGCACCCGGCCGCGTCACGACGCACCCCCGGCACGACGGCACGCGTACACGGCCGCGTGATAGCCGGCAACGTTGAGCCGATGACGCACAACACACGCGGCCGCAAAGTAGAACAAGTCTCGGCCGGCCGTTGAACGGTAACCCAACCCCGACACCTTGTTGAGCACGGCAACGACGACACCCGCGGCCGGGGTGTCAACGTGTAACGTTGCAACGGCCGCACGTACTGCCGTAAGCCGGCTCAACTCGTGTACCGCGGCGCCGGGTGTTTTTGTGGTGGTCTTGTTTTCGTGTGTCATTGCAACCCCCGTTGTTTTGTTCGTTCTCACAGTCTAAGCATGGGTTGCAAACTGTGATGTGTCAAGGTGTGATATGTTAACGATATGTTAACGCTCGCAACCCGTTGAGCCTAAAATACTTATTACCACGTGGTACAAACGTTGCACCCGTGCGCACGCGTCGTTTCACTATAAGATACACCCCACACAGCCGGGTGATGTGTGCCGTGCTGTAGTGTGTGGTGGCGGGCAAACTCTGTGCCAACTATTAAAAAAAAATAAAAGCCCCCCTATATCGCCATATGGTCATATGGTCATATGCTATGTGGCATGCTTTTTGACTAGGCACACCCTATGCCAACTATGGGCCGGACACGAAACTTTTACACGCACCACCACCACCACCCACGGCCGGCACCCACACACGCGGCCGGGTGTCAAGGGTAAAACGCACAACAAAAAAAAGAGACGGCACCCCACGGCCCACGGCCGACACGAACAAAACAAGAGACGGCCGGCACCCCACACACGCACACAGTCGGCACCCGTGGCCGGGGGTTGTCCGTCGTGTCGTCGTTTGGGCCGGGTTAGGACCACCACAGCCGGCACCCGGACGGCACCCGCCACCGCTGCATCACCTTATAGTTATATGCTCATAACCTATGTGGAATGAGTCTTGCCTAGCAGGAATCGTGCCATCGCTGTATGACCATATGGCGATGAGGCGATGGTACGGGATATGACGGGGGGACGGTTGCACACTGGAACATATGAGCAAACGTGCAAGTATCATCGGCACTCAGAGTTGGCATGCGATTTGCCTGATACCCCCCTGTGATATTCACACGAACCGTGACCTGTGGTAGGGTCAAACCATGACGGATGCAGCGTTCGAGGCGGGGGGCGAGGTCAACACCTACCAAGGTGGGAGGCCGACCGGCACCACGAACGCCGAAACAGTGGACCGGCGGCGACGGGTGGCGAGGTTGCTTGCGACGCGGGGCGCGATGTCGGCCACGGAGATTTCACGGCTCATTGGCACCAGCTTGTCCACGGCGACGAGGGACCTGGCAGCGATCAAGGAGGAGTGGCGGCTCGAGATGATCGCGAGTACGGACGCGGTGATCGCACGGGATCTTGCGGAGCTTGGGATGGTGAAGCAGGAGGCGTGGCGTGTCTACGCGATGTCGCTCGACCACAAGCCCAAGGTCGTGACGGAGCAGGAGTCGGCTACCGGGGTGATGGTGACGACGACGACGATGGATCCGAAGCCGGACCTGAACGCGCTGAAGCTGGTCGAGTCGTGCATCGAGAAGAAGAGGAAGATCCTCGGGCTGGACAAGGAAGAGCCTCGAGGTAGCGGGCCGAAGAGCATCAGCTTCACGGTGCGGATTGGCGAGCGGGTGTTGATCAGCCGCGGGTCCGACGTGGAGGAAGATGACATTGTGGACGCCGAGATGGTAGAGTTGGACTCGCAAGGGAAGGCGTTGCCGAGTGGGGACCAGGGGAAGTAGTTGGTCGAGCAATGGCAGTACACGCGCCCGAGCCTCTACGAAAAGCAGGAAGCTGCAATCTTCGACGAGGCCCGCATCTCGGTCATCGAGGCCGGAACCAAGTCAGGGAAAACCGTCGGGTGCATGGCGTGGATCACGGAGATCGCGTGGTTGGGGAAGCGCGGATGGAACTACTGGTGGGTCGCGCCTTACTACGCACAGGCAGCGATCGCCTACCGTCGGATGAAGGACGGACTCCCGCCCCAGATTTACAAAGCCAACGACAACGACATGACGTTGAAGCTGACCAACGGCACGACGATCTGGTTCAAGTCTGGCGACAAGCCGGACACCCTCTACGGCGAGGACGTGTACGGATGCGTGGTGGACGAGGCGTCTCGGCTCAGGCAGGAATCCTGGTGGGCCGTGCGCTCGACCTTGACCGCGACACGCGGGCCTCTTCGGATCATCGGCAACGTGAAGGGCAAGCTGAACTGGGCATTCAAACTGGCGAAGCGGGCGCAGGATTGGGTGCGGCGGTGGGAAGAGGGCGGTCGCAAAGGCAAGAAGCTCTACGCCTACCACGTCATCACCTGCTGGGACGCGGTTGCGGCCGGGGTTCTGGATCAGGAAGAGATCGAAGATGCTCGCGAGGATCTGCCGGAGGCTGTCTTCCAAGAGTTGTACGAGGCGAAGGCTACCGAGACGGGATCGAATCCCTTCGGCCACGAGCATATCAAGGAGTGCATCCTGCCCTACACCCCGAGCGGAACGCCGGTCGTGTGGGGATGGGACCTTGCGCGGAAGCGCGACTGGACGGTCGGGATTGGTCTCGACGAGTTCGGGCAGGTGGTAGGCTTCGAGAGGTTCAAGCGTTCGTGGCCCTCGACCATCGACACGATCCTCGAGGTGACGGGAACGACTCCGGCGCTCGTGGATTCGACCGGTGTTGGCGACGCGATCCTCGGTCAGTTGCAGCGAGACGGCGGTCGGAATTACGAGGGACTGGTCTTCACATCGCGCTCGAAGCAGCAGTTGATGGAAGGCCTCGCGGTTGCGATTCAGAACCACGGGGTGTACTTTACGAATGGAGTACTTGTTGACGAACTCGATAGTTTCGAGTATGAGCATAACAGGACCGGGACACTTTACTCGGCTCCAGAGGGGATGCACGATGACTGCGTTTGCGCTCTCGCGCTTGCCCGCCAGATTCTCGTCACGACCGAAATCGGCGACGCGGAGGTCTGGTGATGGCTAAGGCCAAGGCCACAGCTATCGTCGATCTCCAGCAAGCGATGCAGAGGGCGTTCAGCAGATCCGATGTGAAAGCCGTCGGGTCCTCGACAGTGGACAAGCTCATCGGCATCTTCCAGTCCAACCCGCCGGCCAGGGGGACCAAGGAAACTCTTGCGATCTACACCCAAATGCCCTGGCTCAGGGCGACCATCGACAAGATCGGATCATCCACCGCCACCGCAACGTGGCGCGTTTTTGTAAGAGCGAAGCAGGACGCGAAGGGTGTCCGGCGCCCGGTCCCGTACAAGCAACTCCAGTTCATGAACCGCGCCGATCGCACTGCGGAGATGCTCCGGCTGAAGCAGATTGGCGAGTTGGTAGAGATCGAAGAGCATCCTCTGATCGACACCCTGTATGCGACAGGCCCGACCTTCACCGGGTACACGACCCGCGAGCTTACGCAAAAGTGGCTCGACCTGGTGGGCGAAGCGTTCTGGATCAAGGAGCGCAACGCGACCGGGATGCCGATGAACTTCGTGCCGGTGCCGCCGACGTGGGTGACCAACACTCCGAACCGTGACAAGGATTTCTTCGAGATCCAGACGCCGGCAGGTTCCATTGATCAGGTCGTACCGGCAGACATGATCTGGTTCTACCACCCGGACCCCGCCGATCCGTACTCCCGTGGATCCGGCATGGGCTACACGCTTGGCGACGAACTCGAAACCGACGAGTACGCATCGAAATTCATGAAGACTTTCTTCTTCAACTCGGCTCGACCGGACGTTCTGGTGTCCTCCAGCGAACTGAAAAAGGAAGATACCGAGCGTCTTGAGCGGCGGTGGCTCGACAAGTTGCGCGGATGGCAGCGGTCCTTCCTCCCGTTCTTCATGAATC
>Ga0307378_10011504_pt1 | contig 11390 bp, 10 predicted proteins | sample UN1MG_FD_202238 | JGI IMG/M metagenome (GOLD analysis project Ga0307378, IMG submission 202238) | Soil microbial communities from Risofladan, Vaasa, Finland - UN-1 | ecosystem: Environmental > Terrestrial > Soil > Coastal area > Acid sulfate soil | place: Finland: Risofladan, Vaasa | collected...
CCCGACATCGGGGATTAAAAACCTACCTGATTTACAGCCAGTAGAATAGATGCCCTGTTTAGTTGCCTACTCGAAGCAATACTGGTTCTGTCCCAATCAGAAACTTCATAATTGGGAGCATAGTATGGAGAGGGCCTGGATTTTATCTTGATAGTGCCGTTTGGAGTAAGATAGTGTTAACATTGCAGAAAGCCGATGAAGCAACAAGCATATCCGTATCAATCACCGATCACGGCATTGATGATCTGCTGGCAAAAGAATGGTTATTAACTAACGGGCGCGGCAGCTACGCGTCGTCAACGATTGTGGGCTGCAATACCAGAGCCTACCATGGACTCCTGATTGGCTCATTAATGCCGCCGGCACACAGGGTAATGGCATTATCCAATTGCCTGGAGATGGTCATATCCAAAGAAGAGATCTTCAATCTTTCGACCTTTGAATTTGCGAACAAGTTTGCGCCGGCGGGTTTTGGGTTTCTAAAGAAATTCCGCCGGGATATCGGGGTGCATTTCGACTATGAGCTTGCGAACATTGAACTGACCAAATCCGTGTATCTCGTACGAGATACCGATACGGTCGCCATCGTGTATAATTTCACCCGTGTCGCCGAGCCGGTTGAATTCGTGTCGCGTCCGTTTATCGGCTTAAGAGACTTCCACGCGCTGCAAAATTCCTACGCCATGTTATGTTCCAAATGGCTCGGGTCGGACGCACGCGGATTGCTGGTTCGCCACCAGATGCCAGGCAGTTGTGAACTGCAGTTGTGCTGCCCGTCCGCCCATTTCGAGAATGACCCGCAATGGTGGTTCAATTTCACGTATCGTCATGACAGGGAAAGAGGTCAGGGTTTCACCGAAGATTTGTGGGCGCCCGGCTTTTTCAAGTGCAGAATAGACAAGCCGGCGAAGATTATCCTCTGGGCAAGCCTTAGCCCCCCCACGGCCGGCCACAAGCATAGTCCTGTAATAGATGCCGATATTGATACGGTCTGCAAAGATTTGCAAAGGTACCGGAAAGAGCTGAAACATCAGGTGAAAAAGGCAAAGAGCGAATTCCGAATCCCTGCTTCGAACGGCCGGTCAAAAAATCAAAATTTGAGAATTGGAAACGGGAAATATTTTGAGATGCTTTGTTTGGCTGCCGAGCAGCTTGTTACAAAACGCCAGACAAAGCAATGCTGCAGTACGACTATTATTGCCGGCTATCCCTGGTTTGCGGACTGGGGCAGGGATGCGTTTATCTCACTGCCGGGCCTGTTGCTTGCAACCGGCAGGTTTGAGGAGGCAAAATCGGTTTTGACAACATTTGCCGCAGTGGCGGATGAGGGGATGATTCCGAATCGTTTCGATGATAACAGCGATTCGACTCACTTCAACAGTGTCGATGCCTCCCTTTGGTTTATCAACGCAGCGTTTCAATACCTGCGAGCCACGGATGATTCAGAGACTTTCATGCAGGTCCTGTGCCCGGCAATCCGCTGGATTATAGATTCATACCATAAGGGCACAAGGTTCGGCATTCATGCCGACGCCGACGGGCTCATCACTGCCGGCGACGAGCAGACGCAGTTGACCTGGATGGATGCCAAATGTGACGGCGTCGCTTTCACGCCCAGATACGGAAAAGCGGTTGAGGTCAACGCGCTGTGGTACAATTGTCTCTGCCTCCTGGCTGAATTCTATGCCGAGCGGGATGAAGAAAACGCCAAACGTTACGGATCTATGGCCGAGAAGGTTCGCGATGGTTTCTGTAACTCGTTCTGGAACGACAGTAAAGGTTACTTAAACGATTGCATTTTGCCCGATGGTTCGATAGATGACAGCCTTCGGCCGAACCAGATATTCGCAGTTTCCCTGAATTTCTCGCCATTATCGCAGCAGCAGCAGGCTTCGGTTGTAGAGGTGGTGCAAAACCATTTATTAACGCCTTACGGGCTGCGAACGCTTAATCCGGATGCGGCCGGCTACAAATGCGAATATGCGGGGCCCCCGCGACAACGCGATGAGGCTTATCATCAGGGTACAGTCTGGCCGTATCTGATCGGACCGTTTATAGAGGCGTATTTGAAAGTGAACAAATTCAGCACGGAGAGCAAATATCAAGCCGCCGAATTCATTGAACCTCTGCTTCAGCACCTAACCGAAGACGGCTGCCTCGGAAGCATCTCGGAGATATTCGACGGCGATCCGCCCCATAAGCCAAAAGGCTGCTTCGCCCAGGCATGGAGCGTCGCCGAGCTGATAAGAGCCTATCGGTTAATTTGCAGTTGATTTGTCACTCCGTGCAAAATTCCTGAGCCCACTCATCACATCACCTTATAAACACCAATGATCACATAGGGTTTCTCCTCTGGTTTTAGCTTCGGTTGAGTCAGGGTGCCCAAGAAAATAGCGTGGTTAAGATATTCATACGGACTGCCATTTGGAGCCTCAAGATCGATTACAGAGCGGGTATAACGAGCTACCTTTCCGTCACCGCGCCGAGCATGAATTAAGACACGATTTATGACCTGTATCAGGTAGCCGTCATCGGTTTTCAAAAGATATCGCGCATAGAGCTCCATGTCTCCATCGGGGCGGATGAGTTGCCAGTCTTCACCGCCCGGCACCACCTCGCCACGTATGTTCGGTCCCTCGAATGTACCACCTGTGATCGGGACAATACGGCGCATGCCATGCTTACTGTCGCCAAGTATAATCGTTTTTGCAATCGTTACTTTTGCATCCCAGATGTGCTCCGTTTTAAATACTTGATCAGAAGGCTCACTTTTGTTGGGGACAATTTTTGACAAGCTTGGCGGCTTTGCTTTATCCGATTGTTCAGGCAGAACAGCATATAGTGATACTGTAAGTATTCCCACAATAAGAAGAACGGGAAGGACAATTGTTGTAACTGCTTTTGCTTTTCTCATAATACACCTCTCTTTAAGCTAAAACGTACCATTTCATGGTTGCTTCAGCTACGCCGCTGAGCCTGCTTTCAATAGAATAACATATCTGTCTTGAAAAATCAAAATTTTTAACACTTCAATTCCTCTCGAATCAGGCAGCCGTCACAGGGACAGAATGCGCGGATGTTCTTTTCGGGCGTTGCCGGCGGCACCTCGCAGCCCGGCATCAAAATGAACTTGTCCGGCACCGTTTCAATACACGCCCTGGCAGCCTCGGCGACATCCTCAGGACTGCCCTCGAACAGGACACCCGCCGGATTGAAATTACCGCACAGCGTAACATCGGGGCCGGCAAGCTTGCGAGCCCTTGCGAGGGAAACCATCCAGTCCACGTCGATCACATCCGTGTCACTATCAGCCATGTATTCGACAATATTGGAAATATTGCCGCAGACATGCAGCTTGGCGGTCGCCCCGGCTTCGTGAATAGCGGCTATCAATTTCCGCTCCAGAGGCATGACAAGCCCGGCATACATTTCGGGCGAAATAAGACTTGCCGCCGAATCGCCCACCCCAACCATGTCCGCGCCGGCCTTGATTTGAGCGACGGCAAAAGCTATGGCGTTTTGGACAATCACCTCGCCTGCCTCGACAAATATTTCCGGCTCGTCGATCAAATCCAGCATGGCGTTTTCCACGCCCCGCAGGTCTCCGTACTCGGCCATAGGCCCTTCCACCCAGCCTAAGACGCTGTGAGTCTGTCCAATCTCGGCAGCCATTTTCCGCACGCTCTCGATCCTTTGTTTTGTCCGCTCCGCGTTTTCGATATCGAACCGTTTGACCCGTGATATCTCGCTGCGTGTCTTAATGAATATCTCTTTTGGTCTTCCCACGCCCTCGGGAGGATATTCAAATTCCATTCCATACGCAGAGGCCTCTCGCCATGGATCGCTTATCGCGCTGGCCTGGTCGAGATTAAAAGCCCGTGTCACTGCAAGCTGCGCCTCGGCCAGGATATCGCCATCGAGGTAATAATCCCTGTAAGTATGCCCGATGAAATGGGAGGCCCACGCCATAAAAATAGGGGTAACAGCGGGACGGTCATAAGAATCTCCCTTGAGAATTGCGTTAATTCGTTCTTTCGGAGTCATAAATCACCTTATAAAAAACATTAAATTCTAAATCCTAAGTACTAAATTCTAAACAAGCTTGTCCTGAGCATCGTCGAATGGATTCAAATCACCGAAATTCAAAACTCAAAACGCCGTCCGGCAGTGAGTTCAGGCCCGCCATGTTTGGATCATTTGGATATTTGAATTTCGATATTGTTTAGGATTTAGGATTTAGATATTAGGATTTCCTTTCAAGCGACGTATTAACCAGGGCCAAAAACGAGGCCTTGACCTGTTCAAATGTCGGCATTTTAGGAGTCTTTTCGACATTTGATTTCTTCGGCCATCTATGCGAAATCATCAGCATATAATCGAATCCGGCCGGGATCCGCTCCTGGTTCTGCCGAAACGCCTCCCGCATCAGGCGTTTGAGCCGGTTGCGGACAACGGCATTGCCGCGGGATTTGCCTACGGAAACGCCCAGACGGGAATGTTCACAATCATTCCGGGCCATATAGAGCGTCAGCACACCATTGCTCAGACGCCGACCGCGAGCCATGACGGCTTTGAATTGACTGTTGCTGACAAGCCTTTTCTTTTTCGGAAAGGATAATCGTTTCATGGCCAACAGAATCTCAAATTGAAGCCCCGTCGGCCTTCTGCTGCCTCGCCAGGACCTCGGCACTGAGTGAGCGGTGAACCGCGCGACAGTTCAGAACGCCGACAAGCTTGTCATCCTTATCCCCAGCTATCACCGGTAAATGCTCCACGTCGAGCTTTTTCGTCCGCTCGAAGGCTTCGGCCAGCGGCATCTTGGGCGTCACTGTGGCGATGACAGGCTCCATTATGTCGATCGCAACCAGCCAGTCATTCAATTCCTGGGTCATAAAGGTGTTCCTTATCCCGTCCATCGTGATGCCGCCTATCAGCTTCTTGTCTTTGTCGATCACGGCATAATAGAAGCTGTCGGTCTGCCCGAACACCTTGATTATCTCTCTGATCGATGTATGATCCAGAATGGATGCGTGTTTCGTGTCCATGACGTCGGAAACCTTGTAGGTCTTTATCAAACCCTCCTCTGTAATATTCATGCCGATTTCCCCGGCCTTCCTGACCCCGAGTTTCACAAGCGGAGGACCGATGATCTGCACCAGAAACGTGGTCGAGGTGACAATCAGAATAATGGGCTCTCCTATGTTGCCGCCGAACCGCTCACTCGCCAATATCGACAGACCCACCGCAACGCCCGCCTGGCTGAAGAGGCATATACCAAGATATTTCCTTACCTTCTCCGGCGCTTTCGAAATGTATGCTCCGAACCAGCTCCCGCTGATCTTACCCATGCTCCTGCCGAACACGTAAACCACCGCTAAAACGATGATCCAGACCGGAATGCTGGTTATTTCCAGCCGCGCGCCGACAAGCACAAAGAACAACACATAAATCGGGGGCGAGAACTTTCCCACGACCTCGAACACATCCTTGCTGCGCCTCGGCAGAAAATTCACCAAAGTCGCGCCCAGGGTCATGGTCGTCAGAATCGATTCCACGTGCAAGATGATTGACAGACCGACTCCGAGCATGATCGACGATAAGCCAAATGCCAGCACCTTCTCCGATTCTTCTATACGCCTGGCTATGAAAGCAAGAATCAATCCGATGCCAAGCCCCAGGGCAACCGCACCGAAAATCTCCCAGAAGGGCATCAAGAGATTCGCCGCCCAGCTGCCGTGCCCGCCGCCCAGTAACACCGCGGCAAGACTGCTGGCGAAACCGTAGAGCAGCAGCGCCAGTGCGTCGTCCAGCGCAACGATTGCCAGAATCGTCCTCGTCAGAATGCCCCTGGTCTTGTACTCCCAGAGTACATCAACGGTCGCCGCGGGCGCCGTAGCGGAAGATATCGCCCCCAACACGACGCCCATCGCTATCGAACGATTCAGGTCATGTGTGAAAAAATACGCCCCCAATCCGGTCAATAGGCCGACCACCAGGAAAGCAAACACCCCCTCGGAGAACAGGATGATGACAAATTGCTTTCCATATCGTCTGAATAAATCGAGCTTGAGTTCCCCCCCTATCGTGAAGCCGATTATACCCAGTGCGAGCATGTTAAGCGGAGACAGACTCATCACAACCTCAATATCTATCAGGTTTAGAGCCGAGCCTCCGAGAATCAGGCCGATCACGATGTACCCGACCACTTGCGGAATATGCAGCTTCTGGAAGAGCCGTGCTCCCACGGTGCCGGAGAAAACCGCTATCCCCAGCAACAATAGGAGATTCAGATGCACAGACGCATCAACCGCCGCCACCATTCCACAATAGCTTGTGCTTTCCACGGGACTTATTTCTCCGGATGTATTAAGATGTGATAGAATGTTGACGTATCCGGTGCACTCATGAGTGCATTACGTGACTTCTCAGACTTGAATCTCGAGCACAGAGACGACAAAAGTCTCAGATGTTCCGCGTGCCGATGCTGCCCGGCTGCAATCATGAAAATAAGACGGACGGGTACTCCGTCCAACGATTCGTAATCGGTCAGAGGATGACGACAAATTCCCGCGCACATCACAGGATCCGTCACAGAAGCCAGACGCACATGGGGAACCGCGATACCCATCCCGATGCCGGTACTCATCAGCTCTTCCCGGTAGAATATTCCCTGAGCCAGGGCGTCGCGATCCTTAACCTCGGGTGCCGTTCCGAGACAATCAGTCAATGCCAGAAGGGCCTCCCTTTTGGTCTTCGAGTCCAAAATCAAAATGCGCTGCGGCAATAAAACATTTTGAAGTTCAGGTTCCTTTGGCATTTTTACCTAATTCCTTAACACAACTTAAATACAAATCATTGTTTCCAAACTCTCAGCGATTCAGCGTCGCCGCCAGGACATACATCCTGTCGGCTTCCTTTTATTTGGCCAGAACTTCGACGCCGAGCCGGCGACTTACGGATCGCAGACTCAGATGCTCTGTCGCTGCTGTTTAAAAACAGGCATGATAATCCTTAAACTCGTTTTTCTCAAACGAATTTCGCTCGCAACGAACAATATACTTCTCAGATGTACCGGCGGTTCGTTTTTGCTCGGAACCGCCCCTGCCCGTGCAAAGGCTCTTATCTGGCGTCGAGAGTTACGCCGGGCCACTCATCCGTTCGGAACGGACTGGCAGGCAGACTCTCCTTGTTATAGAAATTACATACGGGATTGTCCGCCCAGGCGTAGCGCACGGCAGCAGGCTCGGACACTTTGTCGCTGCTGACGACGACTGTATTACCATCGATCTTTGCGTCGGCCCAGACGAACTTACGGTCCTTCCCGGCGATGGAAAAGCCTTTCAATTGTCCATCGCCTTTGGCGACAAGCCCCCCACCTACGTGGTCAAAACTCAGAATGATGCTATTGCCGTCAACCTTCATCGATTTGTAAATCGGCCCGGAATAAACCAGCTTCTTGCCGTATATCCCGGCCAAAGGCCACAGCGCCAGACGCTTACCGACATCCTGCTTGTTCTTCGGATGAATGTTGTCGGCGTCACCGATATCTATGATCACGGCCATTCCCGTATTTGGCAATGCCAGGGTCATCGACTGAGCCTCGCGCAGCTCCGCCCAGGCACTTTCGTCCGGTTCCGGCTTGACTTTCATGAAGTTGGCCAATTGCACGAAAAGGAAAGAGAATTGCCCCTGGCCCCAATCGTCGCGCCAGTTCTTAATCATGCCGCCAAAGAGCGTGCGGTACTGGTAGGCCCGGCCGGCATTGGATTCGCCCTGGTACCAGATCGCACCTTGAATACCGTACGGAATCAGCGGGGCAATCATCGCATTGTACAAGCCGGCGGGCGAGTGAGGATTCCCCGGGCCAAACGGTGCACCCGGTCTTTGGGGCGGCTTCTTGCCGTCGGACAAGGCCTTTTCAGCAGCCTGTTTCCATTTGACTAATTTCTGCTTGTACTCCTCCATGGCCTGCGGATACTTTGCGACGGCATCGTCGTATCGCTTGACAATCGGCACAAAATCGGCATCCGCTTCGAGCACCTCTCGCCTCGTCCACGCCTCGGCGGGCGTCCCGCCCCAGGATGTGTGAATCAAACCGACCGGCACGTTAAGCTGTTTATGCAATTCTCGTCCGAAGAAGTACGCCACGGCGGAAAAACCCGGCACCGTCTCGGGGCTGCATTCGGTCCAATTACCCACACAATCCGACTGCGGCTTGTCCGCCACTGTGCGCTTGACCGAAAAAAGCCGAATCTTCGGATAACCGGCCTCGGCGACCTCCTGCTTAGCGTTCGCTGAAGACTGCACCGCCATCTGCATATTCGACTGGCCCGAACAGACCCAGACCTCGCCGACCAGAATATTCTTGATAGTTATCGTATTCTTGCCGGCGATTGTCATCTCGTAGGGCCCGCCCGCCTTCGGCGGATCGATCTTAATCGTCCATTTGCCGTCTTTGTCCGCCGTGACCGCAAGCTTCGTACTGTTCCAACTCACGCCGGCCGTGACTTCTTCACTCGGATCGGCCCAGCCCCAGATAGGCACTTTGCCGCCCTGCTGCAAAACCATGTTATCGCCGATTATCGCCGGCAGCTTAATATCAGCGACGGCAGCGCCCGTGCCAACAAACAGCAGAACCAAAACAAGATTAAAAATCAAAGTGCAAAATTTAAAATTGAGGAAGTCATCCCTAAGGGATTCTGCAGTTTTGATGTTTGATGTTTGATCTTTACATTTCTTGTAACTCATCTTTCAGCTCCTAAATTTGTGCAGTGTTCTCCGACAGGAGTCCCTAGGACCGCCGTGCCACGTTCCGCCATTAAATCAACTTTGTCCTGAAAATGCAACTATTCATTGTTTTTGACAGGATAACAGGATAATCGGTGTAAACTTGTCCTGATTTAGCCTTTAGCCCCATTCGACAGGCTCAGGGCAAGCTCTGAGCAAGCCCGAAGGGCAAGCCGAACAAATCCCGTCTAAAAAAAGAAGTGATACTCCGCCGATCTCGCGATGGTTTTTCAGTAAATAATGCTCTTTTGTTTAACAGGCAGGCAGGGTTTAGCGAAGTTAATCAGTATTGTATTATGAAACAGCCGATAGACACGGGTATCAGCAGTGAATGACTCGTGAGATTCAAGCCTTCTCATTATCTGCGCCCATCAGCTTATTAAAATAATATGGCACTTTGGTTTTGAAAGTCATCCGCTCGCCGCTGGTTGGGTGCTTGAAGGAAATCGACTGGGAATGTAGTGCTAAACGCCTGTACCCATCCTTGTCATTTCCATATTTACGGTCGCCTACGACCGGATGTCCTTTATCAGCCATATGTACCCGTATCTGATTCTTCCTGCCTGTCAAAAGATTAACCTCCAGCAGGCTAAACTGCCTGGTCTCTTTAAGCACCTTATAAGCAGTATGTGCCAGTTTGCCTTTTACGGCATCGGTTGTGGAATAGACGGTATAAGCCTTGTTCTCAGCCAGGTATGAGCTGATAATCCCCTCTTTTTCGGCCAAATGACCATAAACAACCGCAACGTATGTCTTTTCCGTGTCTTTCCACTGGTCCTGCAAACGCAACTTAACTTCTTCACTTTTTGCAAATATCAGTACGCCGGATGTCCACTGGTCCAGCCTGTGAACGGTAAAAATCCGGTTTCGCGACTTTAGACTCCCCTTTCGTACATAATCGGTTAGAAAGTAGTGAGCCGTCCTGGATTTATTCGTCGCCGTGCCCACTGTCAACAGCCCCGCAGGTTTATCTACCACTAAGATATCTCTATCTTCGTAGATTATTTCCAGCCCTTTTGGCAGATGTCTTTTCTTAGCCATACGGCGTACTCTTCTATTACGTTATTGTCCCTAATATTCAATATTTAAAATTAGTAACCTGTCAACGGATTTCCCCTCAGAACGATGAACGCGGAACGCAACGTAATTGCCGCCATTAAATCAACTTTGTCCTGAAAATGCAACTATTCATTGTTTTTGACATGATAATAGGATAATCTTGTAAACTTGTCCTGAGAGAAGCCGAACGGATCCCGTCTAAAAAAGAAGTGATACTCCGCCGATCTCGCGATGGTTTTTCAGTAAAATAATGCTCTTGTGGTTAACAGGCAGGTAGTCCAATCGCCCGTTCACAACTAAGATTCTACGGCCGTGTGAACGATTTCGAACAAATCACGAACATCAGCACAGAAGGCTTCGGCCAATAAGAACGGAGCCCAAAAATGTACCGTAATCCTTTAATTCTCCTCGATGTTACAGCATCTTGATGAGCTCATTTAACGCTCGATGAAAGTAGCCTGTCCACGGGTCAGAGAAGTCTAGGGTCACTAGTAGGCATGCTATTAGCCTTTCCTCTATATTTGCATGTGAGTACTTCCGAGAACCAGCGACTTTTCGGGCATCCTCCGCCAGAAATTTGGCATACCACTTGCCGTTAAATATTGTATCGTGTTTTCCTTGCGAATACAGCTTATCAACACACCTTTCAACTTGCTCAAGAGCAATTGTGAATATCGACTCTGAAAGGCCCGAATCTTTCATCGCATTGATAAGCAAACGGTCCCGCTTTGTTTTATTGCATGGACTGTACGCTTCAGAATGCATAGGGGAACTTCTGACGCCGTAGTTACGAGCATTTTTGATTCTCAGCTTACGCACAAGTAAGCAGTACTTTACAAAAGGTCTCCACTTCTCCGCTGCCCTGCGTGTCCATGTGATGGAATCTATGCCTACCTCTTTTCTAATACCTCCTATATCCAGACAGGCTGCCGAGGCCAACGCTGAGGATAAGGCTCCGTACCGAAAAACGTAATTTTCAACAGAGTAATATTCTGTATAGACCACGTGTGGAGAGCGAGCCTTTGTCCGTTCGAAGTCGTCGATATCCTTATCCAGCATAAAGCAAACCAAGGTTTTTTCGCCACTCAATGTATTGATGAGGGTCTTACGCCCCCTAAGATATCGATAAAGAGATAGGAGATTTTGTTTCCCATCCGCTAAAGAGCCGGGCAATTCTTTGGCAAGGGCGATCTGGTAGGTATGGTTGCTCAGCAGTCTGTTGTTGTCGCACAGTTGACCGTAGAAAGAACGATCAAGTATGCCTTCCACAAGAATCCAAACTTGATGCCTTGACATCTGCATCGCTCGCAGAAAGCCGGCTGGAGAATGTAAAAGTCGTGCGTTATGCTTCATAGTCTAAATATCTTTGAATCATCAAAGTTCGCCAGGATTTCAGGAGAGTGAGTGGCGGCTATTATTTGGTAAGATCCCGGGCAAGTGCACCCCCCCTAAAAATCGCCGTGACCGCAATTCGATCTGTCAGGCAACGTTTATAATCTTTGCGGTGTCATCGCTAAGATCTGCATCGGCGTCGGCATTCAGCT
>Ga0307378_10011506_pt1 | contig 11388 bp, 12 predicted proteins | sample UN1MG_FD_202238 | JGI IMG/M metagenome (GOLD analysis project Ga0307378, IMG submission 202238) | Soil microbial communities from Risofladan, Vaasa, Finland - UN-1 | ecosystem: Environmental > Terrestrial > Soil > Coastal area > Acid sulfate soil | place: Finland: Risofladan, Vaasa | collected...
CCTCGGATGAGGAGATACTTCTGGCAGTTCTCGAGGGCCTTGGCCTTGTCCCCCTTCTCCAGGTAGGCCAGGGCCAGGTTATAGGCGGCAAACGCGAAGTTCGGATCGAGCCCCAGGGCTTTCTCCCAGTTCTGGATGGCCTCGTCATTCCGGCCCAGGAGGCTGAGGGCGCCCCCCAGATTATCCTAACAATATGTGACAATATACGACATTAACTGACATTTATCTCAGTCATATTGACATATTGAGAACTATATATAGATATAGAAAAGGAAAGTACATCACTACATTACTAGGGAGGTTCAGAGAACATGAAAAGGGCCATTTCCATCGTCCTTTGTCTGATCGGAATCGGTACGGCCGTCGTTTTATCCGACAGCCTGTCCAAAGTACCCGCTCCGGCAAGCTGGAAGGCAGTGATTATGGGGGGGGGCAACCTGTCGGGGGACGGGAGTCGCTTAGATGAATCGCTCGGCGGATATGTCTATAATGACACAGAGAATTCTGTCGACGTCTACGCTACCATTGGCACATCGGGTAAATTGTATCGGACTATCTTTCACATGAACGTCCATTATCCTGCGAAGGTCGCCTTTTCGGAGGTCAATTACATCCCGGTGTCGAGCGGAAGCGTCGATACCTATCCTGGCTTCCCGACTGGTCAACTCTATCCGTTTATCAACGGGCAGCATCCTTACGATGATCAATACCTCGCCATTCAATTTGGGTTCTTTGGAGAATACACCACTAATAAGGCGCTAGCGGATTGGACGAAGATGCAAATCGGCGCCAAAATGCCGATGCGGATGTATGTTTCTATCGACTCAAAGAACCTCCAGGGCGACTGCAGCGAGTGTAATCCGACTAATTATCATAGCATCGAGATCAATTCTTTTGGTGCGGAGCTCGAAAGGACGGGCACAAATGCTTGGACCGTCCACGTCAACACGAACTCCGACAGTACTCCTGATAGCCTAACCTATCCTGCTGCATATTCATCCGACGAGTTCATTGCCGAGAAATACTGTACCTGTGTTGAACAGACAGTACGCAAAAAGACCACTCTGACCAAGGTCATTAAATATGGGGCCTGGGGCGCAGGTCTCATGGCTTTCGATATCAAGTTTGTGACGAATTAATTCTGACTCTGTTTCCAGACACGAACGGACTTTTCTGAGATAGGTCTATATCTGGCGGAATTCGGATGCCTCCCTCAAATCGAAAAGGAACAGCCGTGAAGAACAGGATCACCCGGAGAAGGTTCTTGGAACAGGCGGCTCGGGCCGCCGGCGGGGCGGCCCTGGGTTCGCTTCCGCTTATCCAGGCGCGCTGCAAGGGTACAACTGAGCCCGAGCCCCCGCCCCCGCCTCCGCCAGGCCACGACGTAACTGTTACAATACAATTCTATAATCACACTCAAGGACCTCTAGGTGAAAAGCAGTATACTGGAAAAAGTGATGGCGGATTTTCGCTTGATATAGGTCAACTTGGATTTAATGGTGTTTATCCTATGAGGATTGCTGTGAGAAAAGCAGATAACGTAGAAACCATGGGCAGTTTTGTAGACTTTTCCAAAGCAGGGTCAATCTATCTGAATTATCCTGAGAATAATGAATCGTGGGAAGCGTATCTTATGAACTCAAGAGAGAATACATATGAGCTATTTGATGCTGATGAAAAAATACATGGCTGCAAACTTAGTGGTCCTCGCAACATAACTTGGCGTAGGCTAGATTTTGGCTCTACAGGGCCAGATGAACCTATTTTAGAAGCAGTTCGCCAAATAAACGAAGCCTTGAGCTATCCCTGGAAAAAGTACGGAAGCCTGACTCAATCGAGTGGCGGAGATCTACAAATAGGTTATGACATCATTCCTTATGTAGATCCTTACAATGGGTCTCTACAAGAGCATTGGATTACAATTGACCCTACTCGATTGACTACATATGAGAGTAGGCTCGGAACATTTATAACCACGATTTTCGGGTATCTCACGATAACCGGCTTGAGAGTAGTTACTGCACAAATGACTGACGAGGCAACAGGTAATTTAACTCCTTTTGGAAAAGATATGATCGGTTATTTTTATGTTAAAGACGCGGTTTACTAAGAGAACTAATGACCTGTCCGGACCCTCACCCGAAAACTGGACCTCTTAGCTGGGCTTAAGTATTATGGGGGAAGTTCAGAGCTGTCCTTGACACTCCATTCGGGAGTCCCATATAATTCGGGCACGATGGGTGCCGAGATCCAAAACGGCGAGATCCTGACCACCTGGAAAGAGATCGCCGCCTACCTCAAGACCGGCGTCCGCACGTGTTTGCGGTGGGAGGCCAACGATGGGCTTCCTATCCATCGCCAGGAGGGAGCGTCCAAGTCTCGAGTTTACGCCTATAAACATGAACTCGACGCCTGGTTCAAGGCGCGGCTCAGCAACGGGACGATCACCCCCGCCGGCAAACATGACGGCGTTCGATCCAAGTCGATGGTTCTAATCTTCGCACCATTGGTGCTTTTGCTTGTGGGCGGAGGGATCTTCCTCGTTCTTAACGGCGCTAAGAAATCTCCGCCAGTCAAAGTGGCGGTCTCCGGCGTCCCTCAGTCCAGCGGGGCCCTGGATATGCTCGTGGGCGACGTCGTTGAAAGCGAGTGGGCGTCCGCCGGCATCATGCGGACCTGGAGGAAGAAGAACGTTACAAAATGGATGGATGTTTGGCATATTGATCCTGTACGGCACACCTCGTTGGCCGTCGGCAACCTGGATCGTGAACCCGATCTGGAACTGGTCGCCCCGGGACATTGCCGTGAAACATACGAAACCGAAGGCCGTGAAGCGACCCGGATCAGGTTCTTTCTCAATGCGTATAAAATAGACTTCACGGATTGGTGGAAAACCACCTATTACGACGCCGCGCAAGGCGTATTGGAGAAGGACAATTTCGAATTCACCGAAATTGCCGTCGGAGACATCGATCGACGTCCCGGAAACGAGATCGTTCTCGTCACGGCTCACACCCTCTCGGTATTCAGGTACGATCCTTCGCTTGGGGAGATCCGGTTGGTATGCACAAGGGACGCCTTCGTGGACAACGCGTTTCCCCTTTTCAGGTCCGTTGCTCTTGCGGATATCGACAACGATGGCGGGGCTGAGATCCTGGCCATCGCCAACGAAGGAGAGGAAGGGAATATCACCGAGAACAAGAGCTGGCTTTTCATCTTCGAGATGAAAGACGATCGGCCCGAGATCCGCAAAGTCATCCCTTTCTCGGCAAGCACTTCGGTTCACTCGCTGCGGACCGGAGATATCATCCCGGGCGGAGGGAAAGAAGTCATATTCCCGGTCTACAAGAAAGAGGGAGAGGTCAGGACGACATCGCTCTTAGGATGGAATCTCGCCGACGGAGTTGTCTTCGAGCATCCTCTGGAGAACCCTGGCTCCAACATCAGGTGCACGGTATTCCTCGATGCCGGGGAGCTGACGGACACGAACGAGGGAGACGAGATCGTCGTGGCCAAAGACAATCCAAACGAGTTGATCATATATTCCTGGGACGGGGCGCAGCTGAAGATAGGGCCGAAATATTCCATCGACCGCGCAGCCCGAATCAACGGAGTCCAGATCAGAAGTCTCGACAGGGGCAAGAAGCAGCAGGCCCGTATCTTGGTCTATGGGAGCGCCGAAGTTGAGAACCAGCCCGGGCATTCTTATTTGGAGTTGATCAATTTCAACGATGGGTTCATGCCTGAATGGCTCCGCCTGGGCGGGGAAAAAAAGGACCTTCCCGTTACTTACGCGTCCTTTGTAGCCGATCGTCAGAATTAATCTGCGGGTTTCACCCCTTGATCTTCTTGATGAGGGCGTCGATCTCGTTCCGCTCTTCCGGGGTGATGCTCCGGCCTCGGATGAGGAGATACTTCTGGCAGTTCTCGAGGGCCTTGGCCTTGTCCCCCTTCTCCAGGTAGGCCAGGGCCAGGTTATAGGCGGCGAACGCGAAACTCGGATCGAGCTCCAGGGCTTTTTCCCAGTTGATGATGGCCTCGTCATTCCGGCCCAGGAGGTTGAGGGCGCCGCCCAGGCCGTTGTAGGCGGCGGCCAGGGACGGGTCGGCGGCGATGGCCTTTTCGAAATACCCGACGGACTGCCGGGCCGCCTCCGCATCCTTGGTCTTTACGGCCACCGTGACGTAGTATGAGCCGAAATTGTCGTTGAAAAGCGCGTCGTCCGGCGCCAGGGTCAATGCCTTGACGAAAGCCGCGCGGGCCTTTTCGAAATCGCCCGTCTTCCCGTAGGCCACGCCGAGGGAGTTCCAGGCCGTCGCGTCTCGATCATAAAGGCCGATGGCCTTCTCCAGGATCTCGGCGCCCTTCCGGTCCCGCCCGTTCTTGACCAGGGCGATCCCATATCCCGAGACGATCAGGTAGTTGCCGGGATTGGCGGTGAAAGCCCTTTCGAGGACCTGGAAGCCGTCGTCGAGAAGGCCCTGCGAGCGATAGATCTCGAAGAGCTGGTTGTAGGCCTTGCCGAAATCCTTCCTCTCCTTGATGATGTCCTCGAGGAGGCGGACGCTTTCGGCCAGCCGTCCCTGCTTTTGGAGCTGGAGGGCCGCGTCGGCTTTCTGTTCGAAGGGAAGGAGCGTTTTGAGATCGTCTTCCGGGCCATAGGAGGCCTTGGTCTGGGCGGCACGAGACGCCGTGTAGCCCAGGCTGCGCAGCCGTTCCTTCGTTTCGCGGTCCGTCGTCTGCCGGCCCGCCTGCGCCAGGAGCGGCGAGGCGCCGAGCTCCATGACCTCCCGCAGCCTTCTCTTGAACGGGGGAAGGTTCTCGGCCGTGGCCAGGTTTTTCTCCTCGCCGAAATCGCTCTCCAGGTCGTAGAGCTCGGGGATCGGCGACTCGAGGTATTTTTTCCCGTTCTCGATAAAACCGCGGATGGGCGCCCAACCTCTGTTCAGGTAGGCGTCCAGGGACTCGAAGTAGATCGGCCGGGCTTTCCTCGTTTTGCCCTTCAGGAACGGCGCCAGGGAATCCCCATGAAGGGACGCCGGCTTATCGACCGCGAGCAGGTCGCAGACGGTCGGGAAAATATCTACGTGGCTGACACAGTCCTTCACCCGGGCGGCGCTGGCCCCCGGGACGGAGATGATGAGGGGCACCCAGAGCGTCGAGTTGTAGGCGAAATAGCCATGGGTCATCTCGCCGTGATCGCCCAGGGACTCGCCGTGGTCGGCCGTCAGCACGACGACCGTCTGCCCGATCGTCCCTTGTTGTCGGCCGATTTCGTCCAGAAGCCGTCCCAGCTCCGCGTCAACGTAGGCCACTTCGCCGATATAAGGTTTGTCCTTGAACCGGCTGGCGTAAGGTTCGGGGGCCGCGTATGGCGCGTGCGGGTCCCAGAGGTGGATCCAGCAGAACCAGGGGCCCTTCCTGGCGGAGAGCCACTTCAGGGCGGCGGCGATGGTTTTTTCCGCCGGGCGCTCCGAGAAAAGCCCTTCGGCCGTCGGCTTTGACGGATAAGAATCGTCGTATACGTCGAAACCCTGATCCAGGCCGAAGCGGGAATCCAGGGGAAACGCGCTGACGAAGGCGCCCGTGGCGTAGCCGCGGCTTTTGAGAAGTTCGGCCAGGGTCAGGTAATCCGGGGCCACGATGGACAGGCTGTTTTCAGAGATGCCGTGGGCCAGAGAGGTCATTCCCAGGAAGATGTTCGCGTGCGAGGCGAGGGTTATGGGATCGTGGGCGAACGCCCGTTCGAACAGGACGCCTTTCGCCGCCAGGGCGTCGATCCGCGGGGTCTCCAGGTATTTCGGACTGTAGCAGCTCAGCCTGTCCGGACGCAGCGTGTCGATCGTCACCAGGAGAAGGTTGAGCTCCGCGCCGCCGGCCCGGGCCGTTGGCGACAGCAGGCCCAGGAGCGAGACGAGAGCGAGGCCCGCGGCAGGAAGGGCTCTTTTCATCGTTAAACTCGATTTCTCCACCCGGCCAATGTACCACCTGCAAAGCGTGGTTTTCAAGTCAGGGGGGTGTGCTATAATCGGGCTCTCTCATGCGCAACGCCATCCTCGTCCTCGCTTTTCTCGTCCTGACGGTTCTCGCCATTCCTGTCATTCTCGTGTGCGCGCTCTTCAATCTGCGGGACGCGTTCCTCGCCTACGGGCGGTGGATGATGCGGGTCGGCCGCCGCATCCTCGGCATCGACCTCGTGGTCACGGGGCTCGACCGGCTCGACCGAGGGACTCCCTGCGTCTTCATGTCTAACCATCTGAGCTTCCTGGACGGCCCTCTCCTGATGACCGTCCTCGACCGGCTGGCCCGTGTGATCGTCAAGAGGTTCGTCCTCCGCATCCCCATCTTAGGATTGGGCATGTGGTTTTCCGGCTACGTACCGGTGGACCGGGAAGGCGCCGGCGCGGGGAGAAGGAGTATCGCCCGGGCCGCGCGTTCGATCCGGGAAAAACGCTATTCGTTCCTCATCTATCCCGAGGGCACGCGGAGCTTCGATGGAAAGCTGCAGCGGTTCCGGAGAGGCGGCTTCTTTCTGGCAATCGAGAGCGGGGCTCCGATCATTCCCGTATCGGTCAAGGGAACCTACGATCTGATGCCGCGAGGAATACGGCTCGTTCGGAAAGGGCCCGTCCAGATCACCTTCCACGAGCCCATCCCCGTTACCGGCCTGACTGTGGAAAAGATACCCGAGCTCATGGACAGGGTGAGAGCGGCGATCTCATCGGCCTTGTGAGCGAAGCGCGGTCCTACCGGACCGGAATGGGATTCCAATCCTGGTCGACGGCGACATAGACGACGTTGGCCTCGGTCACTCTGACGGTCTCACGCGAGTCGGCCCGGGTGGCCTCCACGATTATCCGGGTCGTCACCGAGGTGCGGCCGACCTTGATCGTTTCCGTGTAAAGGCTGACGACATCCCCCAAAAATACGGGTTTGTGGAAAACGACGTTGTCCATGGCCACCGTCACGAAATTGAGAGTGCCGCACGCATTCCGGGCTTCGATGGCCCCCGCCAGGTCGATGTGGCTCATGATGATGCCGCCGAAAATCGTGCCGTGCCGATTGGTGTCGCGGGGCATCAGGGTCACGCGCAGCGTGGGGTCTTTTTTAGTGTCCATGGAATTCCTCCCTCCCGGTCACTTCAGCAAGGTCGGGACGGAAACATCCTCATCGAGGTCGGGCCAGTGGATGCCGACCCCGCCTCCGATGAACCTCCAGTTCTCCCTCTGACCGGGCAGGGCATCCCTGAGGCGGGGAAGCCACCCCAGGGGAACGCTGATGATCCTCCCGTCCAGCAGGCGGACGTGCATCATGTCCGGATCAAACCAGACGTCTTTGGCCATGATCTCGGAGGTTTTAGCGGCCGAAGCGCGCATCCCACTTTTCCTTGAAAAAGTCGACATTCTCGAGAACTAAACGCCTTATCATGTTCAGTTCTCTTCCGTTATACCCTATCGATAAGGCCAATTCAACCGGGTCGAGCCAGACTTTAGCATAGCCGGCGCCGGACTCTACGTGAACATGCCGGGGTTCCTTGCTCTCATTGCTGAAGAAAAAGAACCGATATGGACCTTCCCCAAGTATCGTCGGCATGGTATTAATAGACGCGGAAGTCAACCCCTATTCTCAGGCAAGCGCGGTGGATTTCGCCCGCCGCTGCGCCGTCGCGTGACCCCTTCTCGGCCAAGTCGCCCGCTCCGCCCGCATCGGGGATCTCATCGGCTGGGTTTGACAGGCAACGATTAATCTGCAAGAGTAGTTTTAGAGATCATTGCGGTCGCGGCCTCCCTCAAGGCGAGAGAAGCGCTGCTCGGTCGAAAAGAAAGGATCAGCGCGTGAAAATGAAAACCCCTCTCCATTTTATGCTTGGCGTCGTGGCCTGTCTTTTTCTCGCGGGATGCCAGGCGAACAATGACGTAACTCCCCAGGACACGTTCAGTTCGCTCCTGACGCTCGTCCCGAACGACCCCGTGGATAACGGCAGCTTTGGCCTTTCCGTGGCCCTCTCCGGTGATTACGCCCTCGTCGGCGCTCCCGGCGTGGACGAGGGCGGGACCAACAGCGGCGCGGCCTACCTGTTCCTCCAATCGCAGGGGGGCCTCGATGGTTGGGGCCAGATCAAGAAGCTCATCGCGAGCGATGCGGAGGCCGATGACGTTTTCGGCGTTTCGGTCGCCATCTCCGGTGATTACGCCCTGGTCGGAGCTGAAGGCGAAGACGGGGCCGGGGCGGAGAGAGGCGCGGCCTATCTCTTCTATCGGAACCAGGGGGGGGCGGATAACTGGGGCGAAGTCAAGAAGCTCGTCGCCAGCGACACGGGAAACGACGATATGTTCGGGTATTCCGTCGCCATAGACGGGGATTACCTGGTCGTCGGCGCGGACGGCGAAGATGGGGCCGGGACGACCCGGGGCGCGGCCTATCTCTTCTACCGGGACCAGGGCGGCGCGGACAACTGGGGCCAGCTCTTCAAGCTGACCGCCGATGACGCCGCGGACAACAACCGTTTCGGGTATCGGGTCTACATCAAGGGCGATTTCGCCCTTGTCGGCTCGCCCTACAGCGCCGGGGCCGGGACGAACCGGGGAGCGGCCTACCTCTTCTACCGAAACGAGGGCGGCGCGGACAATTGGGGTCAGTTCAGGAAGATCCTCCCGAGCGATCCCGCGGACGACGTCTGGTTCGGCAGCGCCCTATCGATCGACGGGGATCTGTTGGTCATCGGATCGGCCTGGGATGACAGCGGGGGAACGAACCGGGGCGCGGCCTATCTTTTCGGCCGGAACGAGGGTGGCGCGGACAATTGGGGCCAGATCAAGAAGGTTACCGCGAGCGACGCCCAGAACGACGACTTCTTCGGCTTCGACGTGAAAGTCGACGGCGACTATGTCCTCGCCGGTGCGCTCTTTAGCGGCGGCGGCGGCACGGAGAGGGGCCAGGTTTATCTTTTCTCCAAAAACGAAGGGGGAACGGATAACTGGGGCCAGGTTCAACGACTGCGTGCGAGCGATGGCGCGAACCAGGATTGGTTCGGGAGCTCGATAGCTCTCGATGGCCTTTATCTCCTCGCCGGGGCGACAGGGGAGGACGGGTCCGGAACCAACCGCGGTGCGGTCTATGTGTTCCGGAAGATCTAAGGCGGCATATCCCGGGCTTCAGACCGGGGATGCGAACGGGTTGATTGACAGGCCCCGGGTTTTCGGTCAGAATTCCGGTTGATCCCGCGTCCCGGCGGCCGAAATTATGGAGTTGACGTTCCGATACGATTTAGCCCTCACCTTCGATTGGGAATACGACAGGGACTTCATCCGCCTGATCGAAGAATCCTCCCGGAACCGCGGGCTGAAGACGATCATGATCTCCCCGGCCGAGGTCGCCAGGGCCGTCGAGGCCTTCCGTTCGGGGGAGCTCGACTTCCGTGTCCTCCTCGACCGGGCTTCGGGATCCACTCCGGATTTCATAAGCCTGCAGGCCCTGGCCGCAGAAAGGGGCCGGGATGTCGTCGAAGGCCTGGATAAGTTCCGCTGGGCCTCGGACAAGGCGACCATGCACCTCGAGCTCCTCACCGCGGGCATCCGTATTCCTTATACCGTGATCCTCCCCTCCTGCGTGACGGAGCCGGAGCTCGTGCTGAGCGCCGAGGCACTGGCTCCTCTGGGCGTCCCCTTCTTCATCAAGCCGGCCAATACGACCGGCGGCAGCGTCGGCGTCGTCGCTGACGCGGCCGGCCCGGCGGACGTCCTCGCCGCGCGCCGGACCTATCCGGCCGACAAGTATCTTCTCCAGGAGAAGGTCGTCCCCGAGGTGAGGGACGGGAAAAGGTACTGGTTCAGGGGATTCTATGTCTTCGGCGAGGTCCATCTGACGTGGTGGGACGACCAGACTCATCTCTATTCCGAGCTAGGCTATGACGCGGCCGTCGCGCGTTCCCTCGGTCCGATCTATCCGATCGTGCGGACGATCGCCCGCGTTTCCCGTCTCAGGTTCTTTTCGACGGAGCTCGCGAGGGACGTCCGGGGCCGGCTGTTCGTCGTCGATTATGTCAACGAGATCTGCGACATGAGGCTCCAGTCCTCGCATCCGGACGGCGTTCCCGACGCCGTGGTCGCGAGGATCGCCAACCGCATCGCCGCCCACGCCGGCGGGGTGGCGGGCCTCGAGCGACCTGTTTAGGAGGCCGAAATGAAGATCAGGGGTTTGCTCATCGGCGTCATCTTGGCGATGGTCGCCGTCTATTTCATTTTTTTCACCAAGGTCGCCGACAACAAGGGGGGGCTCCGGATCGAGGTCGACAAGTACCTCCAGACGAAGATCCGGCTGACCGCGGTCAATCTCGAGAGCCTCTCGCGCGAGGTCCTCATATACACGGCCGATGGCCAGGACCTTCCCGAAAGCCTCGACGTGTTGCGGCGGTCCCATCCCACGGGGGTCGAGCTGGCGGACGCCTGGGGCAGGAAGATCCGCTACGAGAGGCTTTCCGATTCCGCCTTCCGTCTCCGCTCCGCCGGCCCCGACGGCGCCTTCAAGACGGAAGACGACATCGTCAAGGATTTCTAGTGAAGATCCGTCTGAGCCGGGCCCAGAGGGTTTTCTTGGGTGGGGCGTCCTCGATCTCGAGCTTGCCGACCGACTTACGGAAGGGGGCTTGTGGCGGGAAATAGGCGGCCTGCCGGAGGAGGGCCAGGTCGTAGTCCTGACGCTTCTTGGGGTCGCGAAGCGTCTGGAAACCCTCTTGGATGCGCTCGAGGATGAGTCCGCGCTCGGCCTCCGCGACCAGGCCGTAGACGGCGAGCGAACCGTCGCGGTAGGTGGCCAACGCGGCTTGATAAGCTTCCCAGATCTCGTCCTGGGAGGCGGTCCTCTCGACGCTCAGCAGCTCGTAGTAATTCCAGTCCTCGATCCTCTTGAGCATCAGGCGTCCGGAAGCCGGATCTCCGGGGGAGTCCGCAGGGTGAATTCGATCGAATAGGCCAGCTCTTCGGACATCTGGCGGATGGCCCGGGCCGCGGCCGAGTCGCCATGCTCCAGGTAGAACGGCCTGAGGCCGCGGAGCGACTCGTGGACGTCGTCGTCATAGGGCACGGCGCCGAGATACTTCATGTCGATGAGGAGGTATTTCCGGGCCACGTCGGCTACGGACCGCCCGAGGAGGACGTCCCGCTCATCGCGCGTCTTGTTCATGACCAGGCAGGGCCGGAAGGCCCGCAGGGCCCGGTAGAGGAGGGTGCCGTAGGACCGGTCGCTCTCCATGAGCGATTTGAAGAAACCATAAAGCGACTGCGAGTTCTTCTCGATCTGGTCGAGCATCTTCTGGTGAAGGTCCGGGATCTTGTAATGGTCCATGTAGAGCTTGAGGACCCGCATGATGCAGGACTTCAGGAACAAGTA
>Ga0307378_10011507_pt1 | contig 11388 bp, 11 predicted proteins | sample UN1MG_FD_202238 | JGI IMG/M metagenome (GOLD analysis project Ga0307378, IMG submission 202238) | Soil microbial communities from Risofladan, Vaasa, Finland - UN-1 | ecosystem: Environmental > Terrestrial > Soil > Coastal area > Acid sulfate soil | place: Finland: Risofladan, Vaasa | collected...
TGTTCTTTGTTCCCGGATCCGGCCCATCCTGGAGCCTTGGGATGATCTCGGCCGACGCATAGCTGCGGCCGCCGGTCGTGTAGTGCCGGTAGATCGCATCCATATCCGAGCGCAGCTCCACGGCAGAAAAATAGCGGCCCGCGCCCATCTTGACAATCCCCGCCAATGCTTCCGCCGATACCGCCTCGGTTCCCTCGAATTCCACGGAATTTATCTTGTAGCGAGGGCCTTCATATACACGGATCACCGCCTCCACGCGGCCCGTCTCGAAATCAGCCGCCAAATCCCGAAGGCGAACCTCCGCATCGAAGAAGCCCTTCGACAGGTAATGCTGATTCAGCCGGGCGATGTCGGCGTCGAACAGCTTGCGCACAAATCGCCGGCTGGTGAGCCACGTGTCAACCTTCGTATACATCACCTTCGCCAGCTCTTTTTCGGACAACTGCCGGCTGCCGGGGAAACGCAAAGCCTTCAACTGGAATTTCGGGCCTTTCCTGATCTCGAAGATCACCCGCACCTTGCCGGGCTCGGTATCCACGTCCTCGATCGTATACTTGACGGACACCTCCTGGTAGCCTTTATCCACAAAGTGCTCGCGGATCCTGTTGGCATCGGCCCGCAGCATAAACTCCGTAAGCCTCGCGCCTTTCTTTGTTTCCAGCAGGTCACGCACATCAGAGACGGAAGCCCCCTTGTATCTCACCTTCACCACCTCGGCCCTTTCGCGTTGGGCCCTGACGGTGAAGATTACAACAACGCCGCCGGGCACGGCGCGCCGGTCGGCCGAGGCGATTATTCCCTGCTCGGCCAGCCGGGCGAGATCGCGCGATATCTCGGCCTCCGATAGCGGCTGGCCTTTTTTCGTTTGAATCCGGGACATGAATTCGGCCACCGAAATCTGCTGCAGGCCCACCACCTCCACGTCTACGACCATTGGGCCTTCGCCCGCAAACGCGTCGGCGGCGAAAACGGCCAGCACCACGAGCATCAGGCCAACCAGAGCGTGCGCGGGCTTTGAGGTTCGGTTCTGGATCATGGTTTTTTGTCCACGCGTCCGCACAGGGCGCGCGACGAGGGATCGTCGCAGCTCCGCATGATTACTCTTCCTGTTTCTTATACCAGTTCTCGAATCGCATGAATTCCTTGCGGAAGGTCAGGGTTACTTTTCCGGTCGGGCCGTTGCGTTGCTTTGCGATGATCACGTCGGTTTCGTTCGACCGGCGGTCGGGATAATAGTAATCCTCGCGGTAAAGCAGCGCCACCACGTCGGCATCCTGCTCGATAGAGCCGGACTCGCGCAGGTCCGACATTCTGGGTTGGTGGCCTTCGCGCGCCTCGGTGGCGCGGCTGAGCTGCGACAGCGCGATGACCGGGACGTTCAGTTCCCGGGCGATGGTTTTCAGCCCCCTTGAGATTTCCGATATCTCCTGCTGGCGATTCTCGCTTATGGGGTCGCTGCCCTCCATCAGTTGGATATAGTCGAGGAAAATGATCTGGATATCATGCCGCGCCTTCAGCCGGCGGCATTTGGCCCGAAGCTCCATTATAGACAAGCCGGGCGTATCGTCTATGAAAAACGTGGATTGCTGTATGTGCCCGGCGGCCTGTGTAAGCTTGCCCATTTCGGCATCGGTGACGAATCCGCGGCGCACGCGGTGGCTTTCTACGCGTGCCCGCGCACACAGCATATTCAGCACAATCTGCTCTTTGGCCATTTCCATGCTGAACATGACCCCGGGCTTGTTGAGGTCCATACACACGTGCTGGGCGATGTTGAGGGCGAAGGTGGTTTTGCCCATGCTCGGCCGCGCAGCAAGGATGATCAGCTCGGAAGGATGCAGCCCGCCGATCTGCTCGTCAAGGTCGGTGAAGCCCGTGGGCAGGCCGGTGAGGATGCCGGTTTGCAGCTCGTCTATGATCCGAAAGGCGTCGTTCAGCACCTGCGAGATCGGTGCCGCATCGCGCGAGAGGCGATCCTGGCTTATGGCAAACAGGCGCTGTTCGGCGTGCTCGACCAGCGCGCGCACTTCCTTGGTGGGCTGGTGGGCTTCCTTCACAATTTCGTTGCAGGCGCTGATGAGCTGGCGGGCTATGGCCTTGTCGCGTATCATCTGCGCGTAATAGGCGGCGTTTGCGGCCGACGGCACCGATTCCATCATGGAGCTGAGCTTTTCGAGCAGGCTCGCGGGGTCGCCCAGGTTCTCTTTTCGCAGCTCTTCCTGGAGCGTGAGGAGGTCGACGGGGCGGTGGCTGTCGTAGAGGCTTAGGACCGCCTGGAATATGATCTGGTTTTCGGGCGAGTAAAAGTGATCCTTGGTCAGGATCTGGATGATATCGCCGGCAAGTTCGGGCTGCTGCAGCAGCGAACCGAGGAGCGCGCTTTCTGCCTTGGTGTTTTGCGGCGGCAACCGTTCGAGCAGAGAATCATCGTTCATTGTGCTGGCTCAAATGATCGAAACAAAGCCCACACAAAGCGCAAGCTCCGTATGGGCTCTGTTGAAGAGACTACTGTGCCACCACCCAAACTCTGGTCACCGCCTTGGCGTCCGGAGTGATCCTTACGGTCACGGTAAAGACGCCCAGTTCCTTGATTGGAGCGTCCATCTGGATCATCTTGGGTTCGATGGGCATTCCATCGGCGCGAAATGCCGCGGCTATCTGCTCGGGGCCGATGGAGCCGAATAGATGCCCTTCGGGGCTGGCCGGCGCAGAAACGGTGCAGGAAATCGACTGCACCTTCTTTGCGGTTTCCAGCAGCTCCTGCACCTTGGCTTCCTGGCGGCGTTCCTCGGCGTGCCGCTGCACTTCGAGTGTCTTCTTGTTTTCAGCGGTGGCCTTTGTGGCTATACCGCGCGGGATCAGGAAATTTCGGGCGTAGCCGTCGGAGACGTTCACAACGTCGCCGCGATTGCCCAGTTTCTCCACATCTTGACGCAGCAACAATTCCATCCGAATTCTCCAGGTTCAAATCGATAGGAGCACGGCCGGGCGTGGCTCCTGGTGTCGTTATTCACCAACGTATGAAAGCAAGGCGAGGAAGCGTGCACGCTTGATGGCTTCCTTTGCCTGCCGCTGATGGCGGGCGCAGTTGCCCGAGCGCTTCCTGGAAAAGAGCTTGCCCTGGCTGGTCGACAGCTTCTGCAGGTCGCCAACGTCCTTGTAATCGATCTTGTGCTCGCCCGTTCTGCAGAATCGGCAGCGGCTTTTCTCTTGCCGGGTAAATCGTTTCTTTTGCGTGTAAATGTTCATTCTCCGGAAAAATCAGTTTTTTAGAAAGGTATTTCGTCGCCACCAAATGAATCGGCCGGCGGATCGCTGTGCGAGCCGGACTGGCCCGGTGCCTGCTGCCCGCCGCCCTGCGCCTGCTGCCCGCCGCCCGGTGCCTGCTGCCCGCCGCCCTGCGCCGGCTGCGCCTGCCGCGGCGGCCTGCTCTGCCCCTGGTCGCTGCCGCCGCCTTCGCGGCGCTGCCCGAGGAACTGCACGGCTTCGGCAACTACCACGTGCTTGGTTCGCTTTTGCCCGTCTTGGCCTTGCCAGGTTTGCATCTGCAGGCGGCCCTCGATCAGAATCTGGTCGCCCTTCTTCTTGTACTCGGCTATCACTTCACCCGTGCGGCCCCACGCGCTCACGTCGATGAAGCACACATCTTCCTTGTTCTCGCCGTCATGCGATTTCCATTGGCGGTTTACTGCAACACCAAAGTCGCACACGGCCGTGCCGCTGGGCGTATAGCGCATCTGCGGATCGCGCGTGAGGTTGCCCACGAGGATAACCTTGTTGAAGTTTGCCATAAAGCCCGCCTTTCTGCCGGCACGGTTCTCAAAACCTGCACGGCCCATTCACCGGCTGCACCGGCGTTCCTGGAAGCCCAGACTACGTTTCCTCCTCGCCCTCGCCGGGTTTGGCCGGTTCTTCTTCGACCACGCCCTCACCGCCGCCGGGCACCTCCGCGGGTGCTCCCGGTTTCTCGGCGGGCGCGGGCGCTTCCGAAGGCTCGGCCGGCCGCTGGGCCATAGACCTCTCGGCTTCCTTCTCCGGGCCCATCGTGGTGCCGTCCTCGTCTACAATGATCATGTCGCGCAGCACAATGTCCGCTGCCAGCCGCACCTGCCGCTCAATTGCAGCGATGGCCTCGGTAGGGGCGTTGAAATGAATCAATGCGTAAACGCCGCGGTGATGGCGGCGGATCGGATAAGCGAGTTTTCGTTCTTCCCACTTGCGAGAGTCTACTATCTCGGCGCCTCTCTGGCGCAGTATCTCGTGCACCTTTTCAACGGTGCCGTTGTAGTCTTCCGCACAGCGGGCGTCGTCGAGAATAAACATTCCCTCGTACAGTCTCAAATTGGTTATCTCCTGCAAAAACGTTGGCGGCCGTCGTGGCCGGGTTCAAACCTGATACCGTTTGTATATGGATCGTGCCGGCGGTCCCGGTGGCTTCTGGAAGCCGCCAGTCACGGTAATTGTTGAAAAGCTCCTGCTAAAGCGGCAAAGACCCAATGCCTAAGCCGGCGTGTCGCCGTCCGGCTGGTCCGGGGCGGCCTTGCGGTTGTACTCGTTCATGCACTCCGCGATGCCGCGCTTCACCCACAGGATGGCTGCATCGGCGGCCTCGGCAAATGCCACTTCGAGCAGCGCGTTCTCCTCGCCCGGCGGCCTCGATAGCACGTAATCGGCGCCTTCCACGTGCGGCGGCGGGCTGCCGATGCCGATCCGCAGCCTCGGGAAATCGGTGGCGCCCAGGTGGTCTATCACCGACTGCAAGCCGTTGTGCCCGCCGCTGCGGCCTGAGGCGCGGACCCTGATTGCGGCGACCGGCAGATTCAGGTCGTCGCACACCAGCAACACGTCCTGCACCGGGCAATCGTACCAATCAACCGCGCGGCGCACCGCCATGCCGGAGAGGTTCATATACGTGAGCGGCCGCATCAGGATCACCTTCTCGCCGCCGATCATCGCTTCCTGGAAGATCGACTCAAACCGCTCGCGGCCTGCCGATGCGCTCAGCTTCTGCGCCAGATTTTCAATGACCCTGTAGCCGGCGTTATGCCGCGTACCGGCGTACTGCCGGCCTGGGTTGCCGATGCCGACTATGATCTTCATCTAGCACGGAATGGCGAGGAGGATTACTCCTCCTCTTCCTCTTTCTTCTTCTCGCCGATCACTTCGGGCTCGGAAACGACCTCGGCACCCAGCACCTCGGTCGGAGCCGCCTTGGCCACGTGCACTGCCGCGATGATCGCTTCGGGGTCCTCGAGCACCTTCACACCCTCGGGCACCACGATGTCGCGCGCGTGGATGAACTGGTTGATGTCGAGGTTGTCGACGTTCACGCGGATGCTCTCGGGAATAGCCATCGGCAGGCATTCCACTTCCATCTCGGTGATGTGGTATTCAACCACGCCGCCGTGCGCGAGCCCTACGGGCGTGCCGTGGAAATCGATTGCCACGTTCACCTTCACCTTCTCGTCGAGCGCCACGCGGGCAAAATCCACGTGCATCAGGCCGTCGCCAAGGTAGTTGTGCTGGACGTCTTTGATCAGGGCACGCTCGCTCTTGCCGTCGAAATTCAGCGACACGAGCTGCACGCCGTGCGAGAGCAGCTTTGAAATCTCATCGAGCCGCACGCTCAGGTGCACGTTGTCCTGATGATGCCCGTACAGCTCCGCGGGCACCAGGCCTTTCAGCCTCAGACGCCTGGCTACCTGCGAGCCTTTCTCCGGCCGAATTCCCGCATCAATCGTTGGAATAGTAGTTGTTTCCGCCATTTTTCCACTCCGAATCCGCTCACAGGTTGAACAGTGAGCTCACTGATTCATTCGTATGTATTCTGCGTATTGCTTCCGCCAGCATAGGCGCGATAGACACCACTTTGATTGCGGCCGGCACATTTTCCGGCAGCGGAATGCTGTCGGTAACCGTTATCTCGGTAAGGCTCGACCTGCACAGTTTGTTGCAAGCCTCCCCGCAGAGCACGGGATGCGTGGCCGCCACGTAAACATCCTTGGCGCCGTTTTCCTTCAGCACGTTGCACGCCTCGCACAGCGACGTGCCGGTGGAGATCATGTCTTCCACCATCAGCACGTTGCGGTTCTTCACGTCGCCCATTATGTAGCCCATAGCCACCGAATCGGGCGAGATGCGGCGCTTGTCTACCACCGCGAGGCCGGCCGACAACGCCTTGGCATAGGCGCGGGCCATCTTTATGCTGCCCACGTCGGGCGCCACCACCGTGAGATCGGAGATGGCCTTCGTTCTATAGTAGCGCAGCATCACCGGCGCAGCATACAGGTGATCCACGGGTATGTCGAAAAACCCCTGAATCTGCGCGGCGTGCAGGTCTACTGCAAGCACGCGGTCGGCGCCTGACGTAGTAATCAGGTTTGCCACCAGCTTGGCCGTGATCGGCACCCGCCCCTCGTCTTTGCGGTCTTTCCGGGCATAGCCGAAATACGGAATCACCGCCGTTATCCGCATCGCTGATGCACGCCGCATTGCGTCGGTCATTATCAGCAGATCCAGCAGATTGGTATTCACCGGCGGGCAGGTGGGCTGCACCAGGAAAATATCCCGGCCGCGCACGTCCTCGTCGAGCCTCACGTTCGTTTCGCCATCGGGAAAACTGCCGATGGTAACGTTTCCAAGAGGAATCCCGAGGCACTTGCAGATGTCTTCCGCAAGCTTTCGATTGGCACGCCCTGAAAAGATTTTCATCTCTGGGTTATCCTTGCAAAGAACCCTGTGAAGCTGTTTGGCGCGGGCTCTGGCCGCCTGTGGCCATCGTGCTTCCAAACTGGCTACCCGGCCAGGATTCGAACCTGGAAAAGCAGAACCAAAATCTGCTGTGTTACCGTTACACCACCGGGTAAATCGGGCTTGGGCGGGCGCAGGCCCGGTTTTCGCAGCTCGAAATCGAGCCGGCAAAAATCAATTCGAGGGCTAGTCCTCGAGCACCGCGCCCGTCTCGCCGGAGGTTACAAGTCTTGCGTATCGGGCGAGGTAGCCGCTGGTCACTCTCGGCCGCGGCGCCTGCCAGCTCTTGCGGCGCTTCGCCAGCACCTCGTCGCTCAGTTTCACGTTCACCCGCCGGGCCGGAATATCTATCTCGATCTCGTCGCCGTCTTGCACCAGGGCGATTGCGCCGCCCGATGCCGCCTCAGGCGATACGTGGCCCAGGCTCAGGCCGCGCGTGCCGCCCGAAAAGCGGCCGTCGGTGAGCAGCGCCACCTTGCCCTCGAGGCCCAGCCCCGAGATCGCCGCCGTAGGCGAGAGCATCTCGCGCATGCCCGGGCCCCCCTTGGGGCCTTCATAACGGATAACTACCGCCATGCCCGGCTTGATCTCGCCGCTCATTATCGCTTTCATCCCAAGCTCTTCGCTGTCAAAAACCAGCGCCTTGCCGGTGAACGTCTTCGCCTCGTCGCCCACCGCCGTCTGCTTCACCACGCAGCCGCCCGGAGCGATATTGCCGTATAGAACAGCGATGCCGCCTTCCTTGCTGTAGGCGCGGTCGAGGCTGCGGATCACGTTGTCGTCGTTGATCTCCGCGGCGTCCGCTATCTCGTGGATTGTCGGCCCGCTCACGGTCGGATTGTCCTTCAGCAGGGACCTGAGCGACTTCAGCACGCCCGGAATGCCGCCCGCGTACTCGAGGTCTTCCATGAAGTGCTCGCCGCCCGGGCGCAGCTTGGTGATATTGGGCGTTTTCCTGCTGATCGAGTCAAAAAGCTTCAGGTCTACCCGCACGCCCGCCTCTTTGGCAATGGCAGGCACATGCAAACAGGTATTCGTCGAGCCGCCCAAGGCCATGTCCACTATGATCGCGTTTTCAAACGCGGCCTTCGTCATGATCTTCCGCGGCGTGATATTTTTCTCCACCAACTCCACCGCCTTCACACCGCTGAGGTAGGCCAGGCGGTTCTTGAACGAGGAGAACGCAAGCGACGTGCCGCAGCCTGTCAGCGACATTCCCATCGTTTCCGTAATGCAGCTCATCGTGTTTGCCGTGTAGAGCCCTTGGCACGAGCCGGCCGACGGGCAAGCTTCCATCTCGATGCAAGCCATCTCGCGGTCGTCGATCTTGCCGGCCCGCCTGCGTCCCACGGCCTCGAAGGTGTCGCGAACCAGATCGAGCTTGCGCATTTTATAGCGGCCGGAAATGCTGGGCCCGCCGGTGACAACGATGCAGGGGATATCCAGCCGAGCCGCCGCCATCAGCATGCCGGGCGTGATTTTATCGCAGTTTGTGAGCAGCACCAATCCATCGAGGCAATGAGCATTGGTGGTAGCCTCGATAATATCGGCAATAAGCTCGCGCGAGGGAAGCGAATACCGCATCCCGGCGTGGCCCATTGCAATCCCGTCGCAGATGCCCGGCACGCCGAACGTAAACGAATATCCTCCACCCGCGTGCACGCCATGCTCGATGGCTCGCTCCAGGCTCCGCATGTGGATATGGCCCGGAATCAGGTCGCTAAACGACGTAACCACGCCGATGAACGGCTTGTGCATCTCCTCCTTCGGCAGGCCCGTGGCGTACAGCAGCGCCCGGTTTGGCGCCCGCTCGAGGCCCTCGACCATCTCCGTGCTTCGTTTCGCCATAGAAAAACACCTCGTTCGGCTCGCAGGGAAAACCACGTCCCCGGCTGTGCAAACAAAAAGACACCCTGCAGAATGGAGACTTATTATTATAGCCGCCGGAATGGGGAAAGTCAATACCTTTTGTCGGCTCGGGTGGGCGCGATCAGGCTGGATCATGGGTCATCGTCGCCGTGCCCCGCCGGTCTTCACCCAAACAAATCCCTCACCCTCGGATACAACTCCTTGTATCTCAAGTAGGCGGCCTCGTAGCTGTGATGGGCTTCCGGGCGGGGCTTCGCGAGCGACAGCCGGCCTGCCCGCCGGGCCACGGCCGCGGCCTGCGGCCAAACCCGGTACGTGCCCGCCGCCACCCCGCCGAGCAGCGCGGCACCGAAGGCGGATGCGTTGGCGATGCTCGAAAAAGCGATCTCCCGTCCGGTAACGTCCGCACGAAGCCTGCGCATCAGCGCGTTCCGGGCGCCGCCGCCGGCCGCGATGATCCGGCTCACCGGTCCGCCGGTTCGCTCAAACACTTCGAGAATCTGCCGGTCGGCAAAGCACACCCCCTCGGCCACGCTGCGGGCGGTGTGGGCCAGGGTGGAGGAAGCCGACATCCCCAGGAAAACCGCCCGCGCGTGCGGATCGTAGTGCGGCGTGCGCTCGCCGGCAAGATATGGCAGGAAAATCATGCCGCCGGCACCGGCGGCGCTCCTGCGGCAGAGCGCGAAAAAGCTGTCGTAGTCGCCCGGCGTCAGGTAGTTGTCTACAAACCACTGTATCGCAGCGCCGGAAGAGCTTGTCGTGCCGATATTCAGCCACGTGCCGGCGTCGAGGAATGAACAGTTTACAAGGCCGTTGTCAAAATCCGGCTTGCGCGACAGCCTGACAAAGCAGTTCGTGCTGCCGCAGCTAAGGAGCATCTCCTGTCCGTCGCCCACGCCCATGCCAAGCGCGGCGCACACCGTATCGCCCGCACCGGCGGCCACGGGCAGGCCGGCCGCCAGCCCTAGCTGCTTCGCGGCCCGCTTCGACAGACGCCCCGCCATGTTGCCTGCCGGCATAGGTTGGGGCAGCATCGGCGGCGTGATGCCGGCCAGCGCGCACAGCTCGGCCGACCATTCGTTCGCGGCCGTGTTGTAGAGGCCGCTTAGCGATGCATCCGAGAAGTCGATCGTGTACTCGCCGGTGAGTTTGTGGACGAGAAACGTGCCGGCATGCCCCACGCGGCAGGTCTTGCGCAAAGTGCTGCGTTCGTGTTCCTTCAGCCAGAGGAGCGAGGTGATGCTGGCCGTGCCGGCCGGGAAGGCGTTGCCCGTAAGCGATCTGGCAGTGCGTTCGCCGTAGCGGGCAAGCAGCTTTTTCGATTGCTCGCCTGCCCGCTGGTCGCAATAGAGGATCGCGGGCCGCAGCGGCCGCATGGCGGCGTCGAAGAGCACGAGCGCCGGATACAGCACGCTCAGGCCGATGCCGGCGATCTCCACGCCCGACTTGTCGAGCGCGTTCACCGCCCGCACTACGGCCCGCCACCATTGCGGCGCGCCGGCCTCGGCCCAGCCAGGCTGCGAATGGCGCGCGGCCCACGCGGCCGATGCCGTGCGCACCTCGGAGCCGTCGGCCGCCGCCAGCACGGCCTTCACGGCCGACGTGCCCATATCGATGCCGAGGTTGAAGGTTTGCCGGCCGCGGCTGCTACTGGCCAAATTTCACGCGTCCCCAGTTTGCTATCGAATGATGGAACCACGCGTCGTAGTTGGGCGACCACTCGATGTAGCGATGCTGTGAGAGGCCGTTCTGCACCACTAGCTGCACGCGCCACTCGTCGTCCGGCTTGGGCTGCTTCTGCCCCAGCGGCATCATCAGCGACTTGAACGGCAGCCTGATCTCGGCAGTCCAGCCCCTGTCATCGTCGGCGTCCAAGTTCACCGTGCCATCCACGTGCACCGCCGTCTCGTATTCGGGCATGTTCCAGCCCTGGATGAACATGAGATTGAACATCAGCCGGCCGTAAAGCGGGCTCTCCTTGCGGGGCCTGACGATGAAAACGTCGTTGAACCCGTTGAGAGGGTTCAGATGCAGCTCGAGGAAGTGCTCGTCGTCGTTGTTGATGTCGATGAAAACTTCCACCACGTCGTTCGGCGGAATGATATCGGCGTTGTCTCGTGCATCGCCCTTGGCGCGGATGTCGCCGTCGACCAACTCGAACGCGATGTAGAAATTCTCGTCGTCATGTGCCATTCTGCCCCAGCCGGCGGGCTGCCCCTTCACGCCCGCGTTATGCACGATCTCGATCGGCAGGCGCTCGGCCTTCTTCCAGGTTTCCTCGTCGAGCTTGCCGTCGATTGAGATTCTATCGACGGCTTTGACTGCCGTGGCGCGTGCCGGCGGCAGTTGCTCGGGCTTGGCGTCTTCGGCGATGCCGATGCCGGCGCACCCGGTGAGAATGAAAGTAGCGACCAGCCAAAGCACAAGATGCGATCTCATTCGAAGCTCCTTTTTCAGATGGGTTGCGCCGCCGGCTTCACCGGCCTGCGCCTCAGCCGCGTAGATCGGTGCGCGAACAGCACCAGCACGGCGATGCAGACTATGTCGATCACGATTACAAGAAACATGTTTTTTCGAGCAAATGGAATGAACCTCGTGAACGCGCTGTATCGAAGGTAATCGAGCGTACTGCTGCTGGGCGGCACCACGCACAGGCGAGTTTGCACGGCCTCGTCATGCACGGTGAAGATCACGGCGTGGTGGAAACCGAGAGCTCCGCCCCGGAGCTTGCCCCCGCCCCCGCCGCTCACCACAAACGCGGTGCAGCCG
>Ga0307378_10011508_pt1 | contig 11387 bp, 16 predicted proteins | sample UN1MG_FD_202238 | JGI IMG/M metagenome (GOLD analysis project Ga0307378, IMG submission 202238) | Soil microbial communities from Risofladan, Vaasa, Finland - UN-1 | ecosystem: Environmental > Terrestrial > Soil > Coastal area > Acid sulfate soil | place: Finland: Risofladan, Vaasa | collected...
AAGCAGGCGCCGCCGCCGCCGGACAAGTCACGCCGGCTCGGACCGGACGAAACAAAAGGCAAGAGGAGATAGACCATGGGCGACGTACGAATCACTCCGCAGAAGATCCTCGACGAAGGGATCACCCCGGCCCTGACGGGCTCCCTGGCCGTGGCCGCGACGAGCGAGTACATCATCCGCAACACCGGGCGAATGTTCATCAACGTCAAGAAAGCTGGCGCGGGCGACTGTACCGTCATCATACAGACCCCGATCACGACCGCCGGCCTGGCCGTGGCCGAGCAGTCCGTTACCTGCGTGGCGACCTCGGGCGACGTTCTGATAGGACCGTTCCCGCCGAACGTCTACAACGACGCTGTCGGGGACATCACGGTCACATTCTCCGAGGTCACCGGCCTGACCGCGGGCGCGTTCGAGCTGTAGCAGCATGGCGCTCCTGACGGTTGACCAGATCAGGCAGCACGTCGAGACCGACCTCGTCGACGACGCCCTCACCAGGCTCGTCGACGATGCTGACGCCGAGATCATCCTCAAGGCCGGCGTGCTGGCCGAGCACACGGACCACCAGCACGGATGCCAGTACCGGTCCGACCTCTGGCTCTCCCGGCGGGCCTCCGAGATCACGGAGGTGGTCGAGGAGATCAGCGAGGCCGAGACGACGCTTGCCACTGATGACTACGTGCTGCGCCCCGGGGGCGTGAGGCTCGACCGGCGGTCGGACGGCACAAACCCTCGCACGACCTGGGCGCCCATCGTCAGCATCACGTACACGCCGGTGGCGGACACGGAGCGCCGGACGCGCGTGCTCATCGACCTCGTGCGGCTGGCTGTGCAGTACAACGCTCTGCGGAGCGAGAGCGCGGGGGACTACAGCGCGACCTCGGCGGACTACGAGGAGGAGCGGCGGCGCATCCTCTCACGGCTCGGGGGGGGGCTGTCATTCGCATGAGCGCACAACAAATCGGAGTGGTATTCGCGCACATCAAGGTCCGTGGGACGCGCGGATGGAAACGGTATCTCCTGCTGCTCATGGCCTTGGTGGCGGGCCGGCTCGTGCGGTTCCCGGTCACTGCGGAGATGCGTTTCCGATGAGCGCCAGAGGCCGCATGCATATGCGCACAACCGTGCAGCGCGACATGGCCACGACGGACGCCTACGGGCAGCCCGGGCCGAGCGACTGGCTCGCAATCGGCGACGTGGCGTGCTTCGCCTGGCAGGGCGGGGGACGCCGATCATCGGCTACCCCGCGGGTGATCGAGGCTGACGACGTAGGGATGCTGGTGCCGGCAGGGACGGACATCACGTCGGCCGACAGGATCTCCCACGTGTACGACCGCCGGGGGCGCGACGTGTTCGCGCTCCCGATGTACGTCGACGCGGTAATCCTGCGGGCGGATCACCTGGAGGTGAGGCTACGTGAGCACCGATAGCATCGTCGAGTGGAATGGCGACGCCCTCAAAGAGCTTACCGAGCTGGCGGCCCGGAGGGCCATGGACCGCGTCATGACGGACTGCGTGGTGATCGCCAAAGAGCTTGCCCCGCGCAAGTCTGCCGCGCTCCAGGGCTCGATACAGATGCGGCCGACCGTGCGGCAGGGTAGGGGGCTCGTCGGCTACTGGGGGAGCTTCGGGATCAACTACGCGATCTACCGGGAGCTCGGGACCGGGATCCACGGCGGCAAGGGGATGTATGAGATTCGCCCTCGGCGCCGGAAGGCGTTGTTCTGGCCGGGCGCCGAGTACCCCGTGAAGGTCGTGCACCATCCCGGCGTCCGGGCGAAGCCTTTCCTCCGGCCGGCGGCTGACACGGTGTACCCCGGGCTTCCGCAGTACATCCGTGAGGAGATGGGAACGTGACGGACATCCTGGCGGCCCTGCGAACGGTGATCCTCAACTCCCCCGACGTGACAGCCCTTGTCGGGACAAGGGTGTTCGCGGCGGAGCTGCCGAAGGCGGAGGCACAGAGCATGCCGAGGGCGGCCGTGGTGCTCGTGTACTCGGGGGGCTTCTCGACGACCCGCACGAGCCCCGTGGTGAGCCCGCGTGTGGACATCTACAGCTACGGCGAGACGTTCCACGCATCGGGGCAGGTTGACCGGGCAGTTTACGGCGCCCTCAAGGCGCTGAGCAGATACACGTCAGGCGACACGCTGATCCACAGTGTCAGTCTGGCCGGCGGACCCTTGCCGCTGCGTGACGGCGACGCGGGATGGCCGGTGCAGATGCGATCTGTGACGGTGACGGCCGACGAGCGAGAGACAGGATAGGAGGACGCAATGAGCGAACCATACGAGATCATCATATCGCCGGCGACGCTGTACCTGGCGCCAGTGGGCACAGCATTCCCGGATGTCGACACGACCCCGGCCGCCCCCTGGGTCACGCTCGGTGGACACGCGACGTTCGACATGGACGAATCGGGTGTCACGTTGACCAACGGCCAGACGCTGAACGTCAAGCGCACGCTCGGCTCGACCGGGCCCGCGAAGGTCACCCGGAGCGAGGAGAGCTTGACGGTCGCAGCGGTGATCGTGGACTTCACGGCCGAGCAGTATGCCAAGGTGATCAACGGCGTGACCGTGGTCGACACTGCGGCCGTCGTCGGGGTGCCTGGCTACCGGCGCATCACGCTCCACCAGGGCAGGGCAGTGACGCTCTACGCGCTGATCGTGCGTTTCGCGTCGCCCTACGGGGACAGCATGGCCTCGCAGTACTGCATCCCTGTGGTCTACCAGAGCGACAGCCCGGCGCCCGTGTTCAACAAGACGGACATGGCGAGCCTGAAGTGCACCTGGGACGCTCAGGAGGATCCGAACGCGGCCACGGAGGCCGAGCGGTTCGGCTACCTGGACGAGCAGGACGCGGACGCGCTGCCGTAGCATGAGCGAGAACAAGAAGGCTCCAGTGCTGGCGATCTCCACGGAAGTGGACCGCCAGCACGTTGACATCGACGGCAAGGATTACGCGCTCGCGACGGCCGAGGACATGACCCTCCGCGACCAGATGTGGCTCGGCCGCGCGGGCAAGCAGATCAAGGACTCGATGACCGGCTCTCCTATGGAGGAGATCACAGACGAGCAGCTTGGCGAGATCGAGGACCTCATGAACCGCGTGGTCAAGATGGCCCTCCCGAGCCTGCCGGACGAGGTGTTTGCCCGGCTCAGGGATCGGCACAAGATCGCGCTTGCGATGGCTTTCATGAGCGCCGCGGGCTTGGCGGGGGAGACGCGGCAGAGTGCGACCCCGTCCTCGCCCGACTCCAGCGATTCTACGGAGGACGCCGAGACGACTGGCTCGACCTCCCCGTTGCCTCCGTCAGAAGGTACGTCGAGCAAATAGCTCGGCTCTCGGCGGAGGAGTCCCTTGCGCGGGTGGCTGAGCACGCGATCGGCGCGGGGACGATGAAGGCGGAGGACCAGCGGCGCATGTTGGGCGAGTGGCGCAAGGCGGCCCGGGCACCGGCGCAGAAGCGGCAGACGATGAGCCGGGCGCAAACGCACGAGGCGTTGCGCTACATGGGCATCGGCGTGCGGGTGAAGAAGAAGAGGAAGCCTGATGGCGAGTAGCGGACAGTCACTCGGGACCGCGGTACTCACGCTCACGACGGACGCCAAGGGGCTCGACAAGGGGCTCAACGAGGCGCGGGAGAAAACCCGGACCGGGATGGCCCGGATACAGGCCCTCGGCAACGGCATGACCAAGATCGGGACGAAGCTCAGCCTGGCGGTGACGGCTCCGCTTGTGGCGATGGGCTACAAGATGATCCAGGCGGCAGCCGAGCAGGACGAGGCGGTCGCGAAGCTCGCCCAGGCGGTCATCAACGCAGGCCGGCAGGGCGAGATCGCGGTTGAGGACCTCGAGGCTCACGCTTCCAAGATGCAGGGCCTGACGCGATTCGGCGACGAAGTCCAGCTCCAGGCCATGACCGTGATCGAGTCGTTGACCAGGGTCGGGGAGGCGCAGCTCACGGCGCTGACCGATGTTGCGATGGACATGGCGACGCAGCTCGATCAGGACCTCAACACGACGGCCACGGCCATCGCGAAGTATGTGAGCGGAGCAAGTAATGAGATCCGCGGCATCGACATAGACGGGACGATCACTGGACCGGCCGAGCGCGCGACGGAGGTAGTGCGGCTCCTGACAGAGCAGTTCGGGGGAGCAGCCGAGGCGGCCGCGAAGGTCGGCCTTGGCCCGTGGGAGCAGTTCCAGAACCGGCTCGGGGACATCGGCGAGCAGTACGGCGGCATCCTGCTTCCTCGCCTGACGACCTTCCTGGAGAAGCTCGACGGCCTGCTCACGTGGTTCGAGAACATGAATCCGAAGGCCCAGGAGTTTCTCGTCACGTTCGCCGGGATTGCGGCTGTCGCCGGACCTGGCCTTGTTTTCCTGGGGGCTATCGCGAAGGCTGCGCCAGCAATCGCGACGGCGGTAGGCGCTCTGACCGGTGTGTTCAACGGCCTTGCCACGGCCCTCGGCGGGCTTGTCGGCGCCGGCGGCGGGGCGGCGATGGCCGGGCTCATCGGCGGTCCGTTCGGCCTGGCAATCGCGGGCTTCGCGGCTCTCTCGGGGAAGGCGGCGGACCTCGCGAAGGACATCGCCTACTGGCTCATGGACGACGCCCTGCCGAAGATCAAGTCGTTTGTCACGGACGCCGCACAGTGGTTTGCACAACTGGTGCTGAAAATCACGGGGGCAATCGACAGCATCGTGCTTGCCCTGGGGCACTGGGTAGAGGACAGGCTGCAGAACGCCCTCGGGAAAATCAAGACGTGGGCCGAGAAAGTTGGCGGCTTCTTCCAGGGCCTGTACGACAAGCTCGTCGGCCACTCGATCATTCCGGACATGGTTGGCGCCGTGCTCTGGTGGATGGACGAGATGGGCCGGGGCATGGTCGCGAAGGCCGAGGCCGCTGTGAACAAGGTGCGGTCGCTCTACGAGAAGCTGTCCGAACCACTCGGCGCTACGAGCCCGGGCGAGTTCATCAGCATCGTCGGCGGGAAGGCAGGGTCGGCCGCGAAGGAAGGCGGGTCCGCCGCGCTCCAGGCCCTCGGCAACGCGGCCATGCAGCTCGTCCAGTGGTTCGGCGCGCTCGTCATGTCCTCCGCGGCCGTCACGCAGTTCATGGACCAGCTCACTTCGGCGCTCGCGCCGATCATCGAGCAGATCGCGGGCCCGCTCATGGCCGTGATCGGGCCGCTCGCGGGGATGCTTGTGCAGCTCGCCACGCAGATCGCTCCGGTGCTCGTGGAGGTGTTTGGGGCTCTGGGGGCCGTGATCGCGCAGACCGCCCCGTTCTGGGATGCACTGTCTCAGCTCATCGTGACCGTGGTAGACGCGGTGGGTGGGTTCGTTGTGCCGCTCTTGGGGGCGCTCGTGCCGATCCTCACTGCGCTCACGCCGGTGCTCCAAGTGGTGTCGACGGTGTTCGAATGGCTTGCCACGCCGCTCAGGATCGTCGGAGGAACGATTGCTTGGCTCATCGAAAAGGTAGTCGCCCTAGGTACGCTGATCTGGCGGATCGTCACTTTCCAGTGGACCAAACTTGGTGACATAGACTGGGGTGGCAGCCTCGCCGATGCCATCGCGGCGGTCGGTGCCACCACCACGACGCAGCACGGCATCACGCACGAGGACCGCTTTCCCGCCAAGGGCCCCCAGGGCGGCGGGGGATCCTCGTGGACAACCCCGACATGGACCACGCCGAGCACCACCGGGGCCGGCGCAAGCTACCAACAGTTGCGGCCGATACACGTCAACATCCAGATCATCGGCAACACCATCGGTGGCGACGGCTCATTCCGCGCCCTGGCCTTGCAGATCAGGGATGAACTGATCTCCGCTGGCGTGCTGGGGTTGACATGAGCTTCGCGATCTTCGTCGACTTCGGCGCCGGCTACACGGACATCGCGGAGCACTGCCGCAACCTGGCCAAGATGCAGCGGCTACACTCGGACCTCGCGCCCTGCGTGAACACCTGCAGCTTCATCGTCGACGATCCCACGACGGCAAACCTCTTCCTCACGAGCGCGACGTACCTCCCGATGTACGTGGAGAAGGACGCGGTCGCGTGGTTCGTCGGGCTTGTCCGGCCAACCTACGGCGCCCAGGTGTCCGCCAACTTGGACAGCCTGTCCGTCGAGTGTGTGGACAAGAGCATCACGCTCCAGAAGAAGATCGGCACGAGCCTGTACTACAACGGGTTCGCCGTGTGCGACCCGGACACGAAGGCCGCGAGCATCCTTCATCAGCTCTTCTACGCCGCGGGCTTCGCGGACGCCGAGCTCGACCTCTCGCTCATCAACGAGACGATCACGACGTACGCGCAAGCATCGAGCGACGGCGCGAGCTACTGGGACGCGATCGCGGAGTTGTGTCGAGAGTTCGGCTACACCTACGACGTGGGGGATGATGGGATCGTGTACCTCACGGACCTCTACCCCACGACCTACACCCCGGGGCTCATCGAGGACCGGGACATCTACCACAGCATGACCATTGACCGCCAGGAGACGCAGACCGAGGCCGTGCGCGTGACCTGGCATCCTACCGTGACGTTGACGAACCGGATCGTCTTCGAGGACACCACGGGCAGCGACGGGACCACGGGATGCAAGATCGACGTTGCGGCCACGGGCTACTACCCCGAGGGCGCCGGCACCGGGGACGTGTTCTGTGAGTACCAGCTCGACGGCTATGAAATCCTCACGGTGCTCGCGGCGGAGCTGCTCTTCAACGCCAACGGCGTCACGGAGGACACGTTCACCCCGGGCTACAAGCGGGCGCTGCTCAAGCTCTACTCGGCGGGGGGCGGGACGATCACGCAGCTCCGCATCCGCGGCAACGCGATCTGCCGGGACCAACAGACCATCTATCGGTCCGTGCGGTACAACGTGCCGGCGAGCGAGAAGGTGCTGGACGTAGAGGCGAAGTGGCTGAGCACGTCTACGCAGGCGCAACGGCTTTCGAGCGGGCTCGCGAGCTGGTACGACTTCGCGGACTTCCTGTACTCCTGGCCGGCCGACGCGGCGCTCACCCTCGGCGGGATCTACACCCTCGAGGACGCGGTGCTCGACATCTCGACAGACGTGCGGATCGTGGAGATCAAAAAGGACGAGTGGGGGGAGTTGCAGATCGCAGCGGAGGGCATGTCGGCCTACACCGTGGGCGCCGTGAGCCGCGATGATGCGGTGGGCACGTCGCCTGCTACCGCGGCCGCGAAAGCCGCAAGCGAGCCGACGTATGCGTACGACGGGCTGGGCGCGCTGCCCTACGAGGGCTGGGACTCGATCCCCGCCGGCGCCGAGCTCTTCGACCTCCGCCAACCGGACTGCAAGTCGAGCACGATGCGCGAGCCCACGACGAAGGAGATCGTGTTCCTCCCGGGCAAGCTCAGGGACGAGCTCGGCACGGAGTACGACAACCTCTGGTCGAAGTTCCCGGGCCTGGGGACCATCGGCGTCTTCAAGGCGACGACGAACCTGATCACAGACCCCGAGGACCTGACGACGGCGAATTGGGCGAACAACAATTCCACGGATGCTGCGTCGAGCCTCTCTTTCCAGGGGAAAAAGTTCACGAAGATCATCGGGGATAATTCTGCCGCAACGGCTCGTATGTACCAGTCAATAGTGGTGGCCGCGACTCCATATGCGATTCGGGCCACTTTCCACAAGGGATCATCGACGGCCTCGGATGCCAACACAAGTTTCTGGCTCTATCATGCAGATGCCGCAACGATTCGAGTTTCCATTCTCATTCCGTGGGATGGTTCTGCCCCAGTGGTTGCGAACGGTACACTGATTTCGTACAAATGGTATGGAGATGTTGTCGAGGTTTTGGCACAGGGTGCAGCGTGTGACGCTGGTACGGGTCGTGTGTACATCGGAATGGATAGAGCTGGCGGCGGGAACATCCCAACGACGGACTACATCTACGTCACCGCCATTCAGCTTGAGGCGTCCGCCTACCCCACGCCCTACACGCCGACGAGTCGGGCGGCGGGGGGGCTCGTCTACCCCTACGAGTGGGCGCAGACCGGGGCCATCGAGTGCTTGGTCTGGCCGCGGTTCGATAAGGACGTCGCCACGGATCGGGTGATCTTCGACTGCTACGGCGGCACCGGGCGGATTCACCTGTGGTACGACGAGGGCATGAATCGCTGGTACTTCCACGTCACGGACGGGGTTGACGATGTCACCCTCGCGAGCGACGCGGTCGCTGCAAACGTGGACCTCTGGCGCTGGTGGCACTTCAAGGTCTGGTGGGACTCCGTCGCCAACGTGTGGGGATGGAACATTGACGGCGTTGTGGAGGACACCAGCACGACCGCGCTGGCCCCGCTCGATCTGCTCTCTCAACTCCAGATCGGCAACACCCCCGGCTACTCCTACCAAGCCGACTCTCAGATCACGGACTTCGTGATCCTCCCGACCGCGGACGTGAGCACGGCGCACTTCGACCGGGGAGTGCCGTGGTTCGATCCGTCAGAGCGCACGAACGCCACGCAGAGCGTGAGGATCAACCGGTCGGGGATCAGGCTGCACAACGCGGGTCTCACGATCACGGACGACTTCGGAAGGCTGATCGACATCAGCAACCGAACCGGGCTGCTGGCGAGAGATGCAGCGGGCACAATCATCCACAACCTGCCGCAGTCTCCGGTGCTGCCGGGGGAGTTTCTTCCCGCCGGCCATCACTTCGGCAAGCTCAACGCCACCTACCTGTCGACCGTCACGATAAGCTACACCGACGCAAACACATCAAGGGCGGAATGGAGCGCCGTAGACAACCCGAGCCTGGCGGGATTCATCCCGACGAGCATCGGCCCGATCACTGGTGTTTGGTGCGCCTGCTCTCTGTCCCACAACCTCGCGGCCGCAAAGATCCAGGCCGTTACGGGATCGTACACCTTCGTCGTCCCATGCTTTGTCTACAACACAGTCCCCTCCACGCTTTACGGGGCAGTAGCCGGAATGGGAAGCAGCGCTCGCGTGGCCGCCGTTCAAGTCAGCGGCAATCTCGTCGGGATAGGATGGTTCCCTGTATTCTACGTCGGCTCCGATCCGCGCATCAGTTGGGTGGTGCGCATGGTCTTTAGTCTCATGGTGGCGGCGAGCGCAAACTACTACTCGACGGCCGAGCTTCGGGTGATTGGGATAACGATATGATGCGCCTGTGGACCGCAAGGCAGGGAGAGAATCAGATCGCCCGCAGGTGGGCCGCGGACCGCCCGGGCTCCGATTGGTGTGAGCTGGCACGCGACCTCCTGCCTGGCGAGACCGTCGAGATTGTTGACGGCAAGGCGGAGATCGTCCCGGCGCCGGAGCGGCCCGTCCCCGACCCGCGCAGAGCCGCGATCGCCGCGGCGCTGCCGGACATCCTGCTGGCGGTCGCGGACGGCGCGGAGCTCCGGGCGGCAGTGCGAAAGGTAATCGAACAACTGGAGGCGCAGCATGGCAGCGAACGGTAGCAAACTCTGGCAGGCGCTCGGCATCGCCGGCATCGTGGTCGGCCTCGTCGGCGGCACCATCGGGATCACAAGCGCCGTCGGGCCAGCCAAGGACGTGGAGCGGAACACCGCCGCCATCACCATCGTCGACAACCGATCCCGGGACAACGAGCGCAACGTCGCCGTGATTCGGAGCCAGCTCGACACGATCCTCGACGTGGTCCGAGAGATCAAGGCGGCGGTGAAATGATCGCCGGCGCGCGCTACTGGGGGCTGATCTACAAGGCCACCAACCCAGCCAACGGCAAGGTCTACATCGGCCAGACAGTCGAGTACCTTTCGGAGCGCAAGAGCAAACATCGCAACGAGGCTGAACGCGGGAAGGACACATATTTCTGCCGGGCGATCCGGGAACACGGAATCAACGGTTTCGGGTGGGAGATCGTTTGCCGGATCACGACGTGGAATCAACAGACGCTGAAAAAATGCCTCGATGCCGTCGAGCGATCTGAGATCGCGGAGCACTGCTCGACGGACCGCGACTGCGGCTACAACTTGACGATAGGCGGCGGAGGCTCCCTCGGCTTCAAGATGTCAGACGAGAGCAAAGAGAAGATGCGGAAGGCAAAGCTCGGAGTGGCGCGGTCTCCGGAGGCGCGGAAAGCAGTTGGAGATGGGCATCGGGGACTGCATCACGGCGAAGAGACCAGAAGGAAGCTGCGCGAGTGTCACATAGGAGCCAAAAATCCCATGTTCGGGAAGGCGTTTTCGGCAGAACATCGCCAACGACTTTCCGCCAGTCTGAAGGGTAGAACCATATCACCAGAAGCACGGCAGCATTATGTTGACGGAGCCAAGAGGATGTGGGCGCCAGGAGGGAAGCGCTATGATAACAGGCGTGCGGTTCTGGGATAACAGAGAACACATGTTCGTGCAAAGCAACAATCCGACCGAGGAGCAGCTGCGCAAGCACGGCGTCGGCTCGTGGCTCGAGACGTGCGGGGCAACAGCGGCCGTGATGTGCCTCGCGGTGCTCGGGTGGGATCTCACGATCCTCTGCCCGGGCATCTATCGACCGCAGCCCGAGGAGGTCCTTGCGGACTGGCTGAACGACCCCGGCAACTATGGCGAGCTCCGCAAGGCCCGGCCGGACTGGAATCCCGAGGCCGCCCCGGGGAACCGCGTCGCCGACTACTACCCGCGAGCCGTTGCCGCGGTGTTCGCAGCCCATGCGGAGTACATCCCGCAGATCAACCTCGGGGGGATCCTCGCGGAGATCCTCGCGGGGCGGTCCGTGCAGCTCTGCCTCATGCCACCCGGGCACTACGTCGCCGGCGTGGCCTATGACCACGAGACGGAGCAGATCGTCTACCACGACCCGTGGCCGGGGCGGAAGGCGGAGTGGCACGGCAACGGATTCGCGCGCCAGCTCCTGCCGGCCGAGCACGTAGCGGTCCAGCCCTACGCCGTGGTCTACCATCCCCCGGAGGGCGTGTGACGCAGAAGTCAGTCACGATCTGCGGGCAGACCTGGACGATCAAGCGCTACCAAAGGGCGTGGCATCCAGACAAGCTCGGCGAGTGCTACGGTCCGCCCCGGCGCGAGATCCGCGTGCTCACCACGGGCAACCGCCAGACCGACAGGGACACGCTCTATCACGAGCTGATCCACGCCGTAGAGGACGAGCACAAAGCCGGGATCCCGCATGGGCTCGTTGCCGACCTGGCGTCGGCGATGGAGTGGGCCACCCGATGACGCCCCTCTGCTACCGGTGCGAGCAGCGCGCGCGATTCCTGGAGACCGGCCACGGCCCGCGCTACGAGTGCCAGCAACCGGGATCGGTTGTCGGCTGCTATATGTACCAGCCGACGCGGGGTGTCGTGCTCGCCCGGGACCGGGGGGATCGCCGGTGGCTCTGCGGGCCCGCCATGATCGC
>Ga0307378_10011511_pt1 | contig 11387 bp, 5 predicted proteins | sample UN1MG_FD_202238 | JGI IMG/M metagenome (GOLD analysis project Ga0307378, IMG submission 202238) | Soil microbial communities from Risofladan, Vaasa, Finland - UN-1 | ecosystem: Environmental > Terrestrial > Soil > Coastal area > Acid sulfate soil | place: Finland: Risofladan, Vaasa | collected...
CAAGGCCCGTGGCGTCGCCGAACGTGGTGTAGGTGAACTGCGCGTTGTCGATCACGCCCACGGCCACCGGATTGTTCGAGTCCTGACCCACGGACGTCAGGATACCCGCACCGTCCCAGACGCCCGTGCCGCCGTTCCGGCCCGACTGGACCCACCCCGCAACGGTGGCGTAGGTGGCGCCGGGCAGGACCAGCATGTTGCCCAAGTCGTCGTCCGATGAATCCAGGTCCAGCATGCCGCCGTTGGCGGCGTCGATCGACAGGCTGTTGATGACGCTGGTGGTCTTGGACGAGCCGCGGATCGTCAGAGTGGCGTTGGCGCCGATCGTGACGGTGTCCTGAACGATCTTCGCCACGCTCAGCGCACTGTTGGCGTCGATCGTGGTGTTGCGGAGGATCAGCGGCTCGATGTTCGCATCGCTATCGGCCGGCCCCGGCAACACGGCGCCGACCGTGGCCGATGCGTTCGCCGCCACATTGAACAGACCGTTATTGGTGATGTCGGCGTTGGTGCTGTTGGCCGCGTTGAGAACCCGTGCGTGCAGCACGCTCGAGGAGACGCTGTACCAGTTCGGGTCACCAGGGGCATTCCCGTCCTCATTGACGGTGTAGCCGACCACGGCATTGCAGTCACCCAGGGCATCCGCCGCGTCGAGGTACAGGTCATTGCCGCCATTCACCAATTCCACGTCGCCGGTGCCCAGCGCTCGGCCAGCGGTCGCGTACACGGCGCCCAGGTTCACCTGCGTGCCGCCGGAGTAGGTGTTGTTGCTTGCGGCGAGGGTCAGCCGTCCTCCGGCATTGTTCGCGTGGCCGGTCTTGATCAGCATGCCGTTGCCGACTACCTGGCCGGACAGCACCGCGTCCTCGCGCGTGTAGATGGTCGACTGGTTGTCGGCCAGCGTCGTGGTCCCGGTGAACTCGATAACGTCATTGCCGGTGAAGGCCTGGCCGGTCGTCAGGGTCAGGCTGCCGGCGCCGAACGTCAGGGCGCCGAACTTGTGCGTGACGATCATGCCGGCGTTGGGGTCGTCATCAGGAATGTCATTGCCGGTGAGCAGTAACTGGCCTCCGGTAACCCGGCTGCTGGACATGAGGATGACATCGTTGTGAGAGTGATCGGCCTGTGCGTCGGTGAGGGCCACCGCGTACAGGCGCTGGCCGTTCAGTTCGACCCAGCCGGGGATGACGTTCGGGCCGGTGATGATGAGCATCTCATTCAACACTCGCGTGCCGCCCGTGTAGTTGTTGTTGTTGTTGGTCAGGACCACCGAGTTGACGCTGCCGCTTGGGCCCCCGTAGATGATCAGCGTGCCGCTGCCGGTGATCACGCCGTCCAGGAACAGCCTCGTACGGTATCCAGAGACGCTGTTGTCGCCCGCCACCAGTGTTGTCGTGCCTGCGAAATGCAAGTAGTCGCCGTCCGGGTTGCTCTCGAACCGGAGGCTCTGGCCGTTCATCGTGAAGGTCAGGTCGCCGAACTTGTGCTGGACCGTGAGGTTGGCGTCGCTGGCGGGGATGTCGGTGGTCGGCTCCAACACCTCACCGGCCCTGATGTAGTGGGTGGCGCCGCCGGTGAGGAGAATGTCGGTCGCGGAGTGATCGGCCTGCGCGTCCGTTACGCCGACGGAATAGAGGCTTGAGTTGTTCAATTCGAGCGTACCGGTGATGGCGTTCGGGGCGGCGATAATGAGCTTCTCATTGTTGAGCACCAGCGTGCCGCCCGTGTGGTTGTTGTTGTTGCCCAAGACCACCGAGTTGACGCTGCCGCTCAGGTAGCCGGATATGACCAGCGTGCCGCTGCCAGTGATCTGTCCGTCGAGGTAAACCCTGGAACGGTAGCCCGTGACAATGCAGTTTGCGTCGTCCGCCAGCGTGATCGTGCCGGCGATGCGCACGTGATCCGTGTACTGATCGCCCCTCCAGCGGAAGTCCTGGGCGTCCTGCGTGAAGGTCAGGTTACCGAACGTGTGGATGACGATGGGGGCGTTGGCGTCCTGAACGAGGTCGTAGTCGGCGTTCCATCCCTGATAGCCGCTGAAGTCCGTAATGCCCGTCCCCGTCAGCACGATGTTGGTGGCGAGGTGGGTGGCCTCGGCGTCGGTCATGCCGATGGAGTACACGTAGCGGCCCGCGACGTACACGTCGCCGGTCAGGGCGTTGGGGGCCCCCAAGACGGTATTGTGATAGATGTACGTGTCTCCCGCGCGGTTGTTGTTGTCGCTGGTGATGTAAACGCCGTCGCTGCCGTCTGAGCCGACGATCGTGAGCCTGCCGCTGCCTGTGATCGGACCGGAGAGGATGGTCGTCCCACGGTAGGCGCGGAGCTCGCAGTTGGTCTCGTTGACATTGATCACGCCGGTGAACTCGAAGGCGTCGAGGCCGGGATCGTCGTTTCCGGCAACCGTGAGCCGCACGTTGTTCGTACCCCAGGTGATGCCGCCGAACTTGTGCGTGATCTTGATGTTGGCGTCGTCAAGAGGTGCGTCGTTGGTGAGGCCCAGCGACTGCCCTCCACCCACAAAGCTGCTGGCCCTCAGGACGATATCCGTCGAGGAGTGGTCGGCCTGCGCCTCGGTGACGGCCACCGAGTAAAGGTACATGCCGTACAGCTCAATCGAGTCGGGGATGGCGTTCGGGGCGGTAATGATTACGTTCTCACTGTAGGCCGCCGTCCCGCCGGTGTAGTTGTTGTTGTTGTTGGACAGGACCACCGAGTTGACGCCGCCGCTGGGGGCGCCGTTGATGATCAGCTTGCCGCTGCCGGTGACCACACCCTCCAGGAACAACCTCCCACGGTACCCAGAGACGGTGTTGTCGCCGACCAGCGTGGTCGTGCCGGTGATATGCCCGAAATCGCCATCCTGGGTGCCGTACCAGTAGACGCTCTGCCCGTTCATCGTGAAGGTCAGGTCGCCGAACTTGTGCTGGACCGCGAGGTTGCCGTCGCTACGGGGAGCGTCGTCGGTGTCAAGCAACACCTCTCCGCCGTTCAGGTAGTGGCTGCTGCCGCCGATGAGGACGATGTTCGTCGCGGAGTGATCGGCCTGCTCGTCGGTGACGCCGATGGAATACAGGCTCGAGTTGTCCAGTTCGACCGTGCCGGGCAGGGCGTTCGGGGCAGTGATGATGAGTTTCTCGTTGTTCAGCACCCGCGCGCCGCCCGTGTAGTTGTTGGTGTTGTTGGTCACGACGACCGAGTTCAGGCCGCCGCTCAGGGAGCGGCTGTGGATGACCAGCGTGCCGCTGCCGGTGATCGTGCCGTCCAGGTACGCCCTGGTGCGGTACGCCGAGATGCAGGAGTTCCCGTCCAGTGTCGTCGTGCCGGTAACGCGGAGATGGTCGTTGCCGAGCCACCGCAGATACTGAGCGTCCTCGGTGAAGGTCACGCCGCCCAGCTTGTGCTCGAGGACGATGTTGCTGTCGTCAAACACGGTCCCGTCCGCGTTGAAGCCCTGCCCGCCGCTCATGCCGAAGAGCATGCTGGGCTGGGCGGCCCCGCTCAGGATCAGCTCGGTGCTGGAGTGATCGCCCTGCGCCTCATCATCGGCGACCAGGTAGAGCACGGAGCCGCCCGTCTGCTGGAAAGCAAAGGTCAGCGGCCCGGCGCCAACGGCGTTCGGGGCCGCCAAGGCGAGCATAGAGTCACGGGTGTCGGTGGCAAACGTGAAGCCGCCCTCGAAGGTGCTGTCGGCCGTCAGCGCCAGCCTGCCGTCGCCCACCTGGGTCACCCGGATGTTGGCGTCGGCGGCGCTTATGCCGCCCTCAATGAACAGCGCGTTGCCATACGCGGTGTTGATAGTAAGGAGGCTGTCGAGGGTGATTGGCGCCGTAATCCTATTGACCGCGCCACTGACGCTGCCGTAGATCAGGGCCGCTCCGTTGGGGTCCGAGTACGGCAGACCCGAGTTGGAGTCGAACGTAAGCGTCCCGCCGGTGCCCGGGATGATGCTGTAGTCGCCGCTGCCTGTGAAGTTCACCGTGCCCACGGTGATGCCCAGGCCGTCCAGCGAGACCGCCATCGGGGTGTAGTTCGGATCCAAAGTCTGCGCGAAGTTGACCACGACGCCGGGCCCGGTGGGACCTGTGTTCGGGTCGGCGATCACGCCGTCCCAGACATTGGGGTCGCTCCAGTTGGCGTCCATGACCGGGCTGACAGGCTGCCAGTTGTGCGTCTGGGCAGAGGCCTGTGCGCCGGCGAACAGGACCGCCGCAATGGCCGCCATTCCAATCCACTTACTGAGCTTGTTTCTAGACACGATTCGCTCCCTTTCCTCTATCTTAACGTCCACTGTCCCAGGCCCCCCAAGCCGCCGCCACTGGCCCAGCGAAGGGAGCCCACACCTGTTTCAGTTACACGAAGAACAATGTCCGGCCCCAGGCAGACGAAGCCCCGGGACCGGAAGCTGCTTGTGCACTGCCAGAAACGTGATCCGTATCTGACTCCTCCTTAGTGATGCAGCACCGACAGTGCCTAGCCTCTCAGCCCATCTATTGCATTTCGGAGGCTCAGTGTGCTTATGCCTATTGCCAGTAGTCTACCATGGAATCCCAGGGAGCCAATAGCATTTTGCGTAGAAGTTTTGTGCGATTGCGTCACAGCGTGGTCTCGTATAATGTTGAACCGCGCGCGGAAGTTCTGGCAAGGACAATCGTCGGCAAATCCAAGCGCGCCACGCATCGGCTCGTCTATCCCTCCCACCACAGGGGCTTCGACGAGCCATGCCCGCGCCAGCGCACGACCCGGGCCCCGCCGATCAATGAGATGTGGAAAGCCTGCCGCCCGACCCGCGGGGCCGGGGCGGCAAGACCAGGAGCGCCCTGGCGGGTCGTTCCCACCTGCCCGGATCGGCCTACGGGTCAATGTTGAAGTAGCACGTCTTGTTGAAGTTGCGGTCGGGCGTGTGCGTCTCGACGTGCCCGTCGACGAACAGGTAGTTGGCCGTCAGCAGGTGACGGAAGGCGAACACCCCACCACTGCACGACCAAGGCGGGTAGGCCCAGTCCGTGCCGAGCGTGTCCCTGAGCGGCGCGTATGGCCAGAATGCCTTGCACTCGTCCGAGCCGCGCTCGTTCTCTATGAGAAGGATCTGCTCGCCCGGACGGACGAACTTCTCCCACCGGGCCCCGAGGAAATAGTACTCCAGCGGTTGGGGGTACCAGTACGGCTGAATCTCCCGCAGGTCCACGGCCCTGCCGTATTTGCCCAGCGGATACGGGGTGGGGCCGGCACCCCCGCAGGCGTCGCGGTTCCACATGTACGGTCGCCGGGCACCGCCCCACTCAGCCCGCCTGAAGACGGAGGGGCAGCAGAGTTGGTTCCTGCTGGTGTAATTAGTGAGTTTCCGCGCGATCTGATTGCTCTTGTAGTACATCTGGTTGAGGATGTTCACCCAAGTGAGCGAGCCCTTTACCGCGTTCTTTGCCCGACCCGGGCTTCGGCCGTCGTTCTCGTTGCCGAAGCCGTAGCCGGCCAGGCCTATGTTCTTCTCGTTCGTCGCGCACAGGGTCCGGCGCGCGATTTCCTTGGCCTTGTTCAGCATGGGCGTCAGCAGCGACAGAAGCAGCGCGATGATCGCGATCACCACCAGCAGCTCGATCAGGGTGAACCCCCCGCCTGTGCCCCTGCCGGGCGCGCACAGCCCAACCCGGCGAGATGTTCGCCGGCATTTCCGAGAACGAGACATGGTGCACCTTCCTTTCGCACCAGAGAGCCACGCGGAGGTCCACGTCAGCACTCTGCAACGAACAGGCCTGGTCGCCTCGGTCCGCTAACAACAACCCGCTGCACCCTTAACGGCGAAGGGAACCCACACCTGTTTGAGCTGCACGAAGAAAAAAGTCCAGCCCCGAGCAACCGAAGCCCCGGGACCGGAAGCCGCTTGTGCACTACCAGAAACGGGGTTCAAATTGGCCCCTACTTAGTATTGCGGGGCCCACAAGGCCTAGGCTCTCACTCTATTGCCTTTCGGAGGCTCAGTACCTATTACTGCAAATCTACCATGGAAACCCAGGGAGCCAATGGAATCTTGCGCAAATCTTTTGTGCGATTGCGTCACAGCGTCGCGTGGCTAACCGGGATTTCCCAGGTGAACTCCACTCCAAGACCGTCGTGAGCCTTTCCGACGGTTCCAGCACGGATTCGGAGATCAACGCGCTCATCCTGGACTCCACGGAACGGCATCTGCCCGCCATCAGACCAGAACTGTGCCTGAAACGGCCGTCAGCAGGGCAACTGGCCTGGCGGATCGCACGTGGGCTGGACGCCGGGTGCCGATATCAGGCTCCTGGCGAACACCGGGACGGACTTCCACTGGTATACGGCACCGGCGTCACCGGCGGCCGTCAGAATCGAGACTGCCTGCGATAGGCCGAGGGGGTCATGCCCGTGGCGCGGCGAAAGGTCACGCTGAGGCGCTCGGCGTTGGCCAGCCCGATCCGCTCGGCCACCTGCGGCATGGACATCTCCGTGTCGGAGAGCAGCCTCTTGGCGTGCTCGATCCGGACGCGCCCGATCTCGCGGGCCAGCGTTCGGCCCATGGCCTTCTCGAACCGTCGCTCGAGCGTGCGCCGGGACAACAGGCTGGCGCGGACCACGTCCGCCACGTCGATGCTGCTGGAGAACCGCTCGCGGATGAACATGCAGGCGCCCGCCACCTCCGCGTCCTCGATGGCCGTAATGTCCGAACTCGCTCGCGCGATTACCCCCCGCGGAGGCACGAGGATCGGCCGGTCCGGACACTCGCCGCCCGACATCATGTGCTGCAACAACTCAGCCGACCGATAGCCGACCATCTCGGCGTGCAGTTCGATGCTCGACAACGGCCGGCGGGGCAGTCCGCAGAACACCTCGTCGTTGCCGATACCAAGCAGGGCAACCTCTTCCGGCACGTCCAGCCGGCCGAACCGGCAGGCTGTAGCCAGCTCCAGGGCTGTCGCATCGTCGCAGGCGAACACGGCGACAGGTTTTGGCAGCGACCTCAGCCAGGATAGATGCGCCTCTTCCAACCGATCAAAGGACGGCCCCCGGTCCAGTTCTGGCTCGTACCGCTCGATCTCGCGCACCTCAGGCCTTACCCCTTCGGCTTTCAGTCGCTGGCGAAAGCCCATGTACCTGCGTTTGGAGAACAGTCGGTCTCGTGTGCTGCCTCGTATGCCGCAAAACGCAACCTGCCGGAACCCTCGCTCCAGGAAATGCTCCGCCGCCAACGTACCGGCGGCCACATCGTCCGGCCGGACCACCGCGCATCGCCTACCTCCGCGCGCTGGACCGACGAGCGTGTTGACCACGGGGCAGCGACAGCTCCGGAGCGCTGGCACCCACATGTGAGATATGATCCCGTCGGGCTTCCACGGGTTCAGCCGTCGCCCGACCGCATCCAACGACGTCCTGTGCATCAGCCAGTCCGTCCGGCCGTGGGCGTATCGGAAGATGCCCCGCAGCACATCGCGCCCATAGGTGGAGAGTCCCCGAACCACCAGCCCAATCCGCTTCATGTCAGGAAATCGAGGCCAATCCATACGCTGCATTATACCACACCACGCTGTGACGCGATTGCACAGAATATTTGCGCAATGATACTGTTGTCGCCCTGGGATTCCATGGTAGGATTCCACCGTGTCTCATACCGATCTTAGTTAGAGATTGCCGCTTGGATCCACGGGAACAGGCACAGGGACCGAAGGAAGTCGGGGCGTTCGATCAGCCAGAGCCAGGCTTCGCTGACGGCTTGCTCCAGGATGGGGATGCTCTCATAGGCCCGGTTGCCGAGTTTCTTGTCGCGGGCCTGCCACCACAGCAGTTCCGCCGGGTTGAGTTCGGGGCTGTAGGGTGGCAGATTTAGCAGCGTCACGTTGGACGGAATCGTCAGGCTCCGGCTCTGATGCCAGCCGGCACGATCCGGCACGATCAGGGCGTGTTCTTCCGGCGGCAGGTTCCGGCTGAAGTCCGCCAGGTAGGCGTTCATGGCCTCGGTGTCCACATAGGGCAACAGGCAGCCGTGCGCTCTTCCAGTGCTCGGACAGACGGCCCCAAACAGGTACACCCACTCGAACTCCACCTGGCGAATGGCCCGAGCTCGCTGGCCGCGGTCGGCCCAAATGCGGGTGGTGGTCCCTTGTTGCCCCAAGCGGTCCTCGTCCTGGAACCAGACCGACAGCCGCTTCTGCGGATGAAGGGCGGCCGTGCGAATCACCCAATTCTTCAACGTGTTTTTCCAGAATCGTCCTGTGCTTCGGGGTCCGTCTGCGGGCGGAGCGGCCGAGGAGACAACGACGAGAGCCCCAACCGATGCAGCAGGAAGTACACGCCGCCCAACGAGTAGGCGGCCCCAAACTCCTCCTGCAACAGACGCTGAATGTCTGGGCCCCGAAGGATCCGGCCACGCGGCGGTCGCCGAATGCGGGCCTTGAAGGCCTCCTGCTTGTCCGTCGGCAAGTGCTTGGGTTGCCCGGGCCGCGGACGATCCCGCAACCCTTCCAGGCCCTCCGCCTGAAAGCGGTGAACCCAGTTTCGGACCTGTCGCTCTTTGAGACCCACCGCTAAGGCGGCTTGGGGCACCGTCTGCCCCATGACCAGCAAACGGATGGCCAGTATCCTCTGGCGAACGCGGGCATCCGGCTCCTTCCGAGCCACTCGCGACAAGTCCCGCTCCGTATACTCCGTCTCAATCCTCAACGGTGTTCTCATTCCAGGCCTCCCTGTCTGGTCTGGAATGACTATCGGCAATCGGCACTTATTAACTTGAATCAGTATTAGTCCACGACAACGCGGAACCCGAAGTCGCTGAGCGTGCCCTCGGGCGCGAGCCAGTAGCGGCTTGCGGAGCGGCAGTTCCGCGGGCCGTCGTACCAACTGCCGCCGCGCAGCACGCGGTGCTTGCCGGACGCGTGGCCTTGAGGGTTGGCCTTGCCCGCGGCGGCGCCGTACTTGTTGGCGTATCGGTCCACACACCACTCCCAGACGTTGCCGTGCATGTCGTACAGCCCGAACGCGTTCGGACCGAAGCTCCCGACAGGAAGCGTCCTCCTGAGGAACCGACCCGCCCACCCTTTACCGTACGGCTGGGTGCCATCGTAGTTTGCGAGCTCGCTCGTGATGGTCTGTCCCGTATGGAAAGGAGTTGCGGTGCCGGCGCGGCAGGCGTACTCCCATTGGGCCTCAGCCGGCAGGCGCATGGCACGGCCCGTCTTGGCGGAGACCTTCTTGCAGAATTCCACGGCGTCGTTCCACGACACCTGCTCCACCGGCCTGCTCTTGCCTTTGAAGTGCGAAGGATTCTTCCCCATGACCGACTCGTACTGTTCCTGGGTCACCTCGGTGACGCCCATGAAGAAAGGTTTGGAAAGCGTAACCTCGTGCTGCGGACCCTCGTTGGCGGATCGGCCCTTCTCCGATTCGGGCGAGCCCATCAGGAACTTCCCGGCGGGGACCAGGACAAGTCTCATCGTGACCTCGCCGCTGATCTGAAGGACGAGATACTTCCTGTCCGCGGCGTTCGGATCGATGACGCTCGGGGCCGTAGCGGGTTTTCCAGCGGACGGCTGTTTCCCGCGGGGAGTTGTTGCGGGGTCCGGTCCCAGCATTGCCGCGTGCTCACCATGGTCCTTCGTCCACCCATCGGTCGAGGCCTTGCTCGCCGAGCGGTGCTTCCTCCAGGCCGCCTTGACCCATTCCTCGCCGGCGTATCCCTGGTGGAACCAAGTCTTTGACGGGTTGGTCAGGCTGGCGGCCATGCCGGCGCTGGCGAAGGGCGCGATCACCTTGCGATGCTCGGTGTCGTCCTCGGTCATCCAGCGGTCCACATAGTCGAAGAACGCGTCGTGGTTCCATTCGGCCTCCATGCCCAGCACGCGCATCGCCAGCGCCTGGGCTACCCACGCGCAACTCGTGTTGGCGCGGCGGTACGCCTCGCTCAGTAGGTTCGTCTGGCCGTTCTTGTCCCACTGCGAGGGATGCAGATGCTCGTACGGCCCCCGGCTCTTCTGGGTGGCCACGTTGCCCTGGATGCCGCTGTGGCCAGCGAAGACGACCCGGGCTCCCGTCCAGCACCGGCCGTACCGCGTCTGGGTGTCCTCGCCAAACAGGGCCTTGGGGAAGCTCCTGGTAGGCGAGGCCATGCGCTCGTCGCCCAGCATGGCGCCGGCGAACACGACGGGCAGCTTCCGACCGCTGCCATGGCCGCCCCAGCCTTCCCAGCCCCGGTGGCCGCTCTTGATCATGCCCCAGTAGTCGATGCCGACTTGCACGAAGTTGACCAGCAGGCGTTCCTTCTGGACGGTCGGATAGTCGAGACACAACAGCAGCGCGGCGTTACCGGCCGCCTGCCCGACCCACTGTCCATAGTGCGGCATGTTCTCCATGGGTTGGTCGAAGCCGAAGAAGCCCAGGTTGACCCACGGTTTTCGGAACACCTCGGCGAATGTCACGGGGTCGGGGGCGCCATCGACGCGGTGAAGCTTGGGCAGAAGGTCGCGGCGCAGATTCCGGGCCAGATAAATCGTTGTCTGCCGATCGCAGAAGGCCGGGCGGAACGCATCCGCGGGCAGAGGGGCCGGCACGCAGGTCAACACAGCGGCGACTTTGACCGGGCAATTGTCGTGCTGGTCACGGACGCCGCCGGAGCGGTACGCGAACCTGGAGACTTCGCCGTCCTTCAGGCTGATGGTCGACACCAGCGAATCGCCGGGCTTCATGCTCACCGGAAACGTCGCCAGCCCGTCCCGGCGGAACCAGTTTCGAACCCCGCTGTCGAAGGCCACGGCCCTTGCCGCGGGGGGATTGAGCATCGAGCCGTTGCGCACCGGTCGCAACGTGTTGATCCGGCGGATCTCGTGGCGGTCGATCTGGTCCCTGGGCACGTCGGCGTCCACCAGCGTTCGGGGATCGACGGTCTTGATCGTCACCGGGCCGACGACATAGTAGTCGCCGTTGACGAACCGGCCGATGCGAGCGGGCTTCTCGAACGTCCAGGTAATGCCGTACTGTGAAACGGTTTGAGTGAGCGGCAAGTCTTCCACGCGGGGCGTGGGCGGTGCGTTGTCCTTGGTGTAGACGACAACTGTCGGCGAGGTACCTGCGCTCTGGGCCGATGCCCTGATCGCCAGTGCTGCGCATAGCGACGCAGCCAGCGCCATGCCGGCCGAAACGTTCATACTCGTCTCCGTGTGAGAGGGCTCTGGCCCATGGATGCCTGCTCGAGAAGGAGAAACACCTGTATGCGGCCCAGCGGCTGGCGGACGCGCCGAGCCGCCGATCGCACCACGACCCGAGCCTACCATCCCCTTCAACACGCTTCCAGTCGGAGCCGGCTCCAGCAGCAGCGACCCCATTCTGGCCATGGCCTGCTGGTCGCACAGAACACCCGTGAGAGCCTCAGGGTCGTCGGT
>Ga0307378_10011513_pt1 | contig 11385 bp, 9 predicted proteins | sample UN1MG_FD_202238 | JGI IMG/M metagenome (GOLD analysis project Ga0307378, IMG submission 202238) | Soil microbial communities from Risofladan, Vaasa, Finland - UN-1 | ecosystem: Environmental > Terrestrial > Soil > Coastal area > Acid sulfate soil | place: Finland: Risofladan, Vaasa | collected...
TACATAAGCAGGAAACATAAGGTCATCAACTGCTCCTGTATCAAAGTAACTTTTAAGTTCTTCTTTTACTGTAGCAAAAATGGGTTCTGGGGTTGTAAAATTATATTTATAATAATAGCTCATAATATTTTTTTTATATTATCCATTCTTTATAGATATTCATATATTTTTTATCTGTTTTTAGATAATGTGCTAATAGTCTTGATGTTGATCTTGCTGGTTTAAAATACCAAAGATCAGAGTTTCTAAATCTTGCTGTATTCTTAAACCACACCCAACCAAAAAAATATCCTTCAGTATGAAAGTTAAAATTGTATATTTTCTTTCCTATCTTCTTGGTTTTTTGCCAATCTATAGGAAGGTTAATAAATTCTTTACCATCTTTATTTTCTTTCTTTCTTTTTCGTTTCTTCTTATTAATTGAGAATACTCCAAATCCAAAAGGAAGTTTTGCTTTCTCTCCTGTTTCTAAAATATATTCTTTAAATAATTCATTAAATGTATGTATTATATTTCTCCATTCATTAAATGTAAGTTTAATTTCTGGAAATTTTTTACAGAATTTATTATAATTATCTTTACTTATACTTCTCCATTCAACTTTAACCCTCATATTATTTTAAATTTGGTGCATTTGGTGCTTGACCATCAATACCTTCTTGAGCTATATCTGTTTTTAAAGAAAAATAAGTTTGTAATAATTTTTGTGATGTTAGTTCTAAAACTTGTTTTTCTAAATATCCTGGTAAAGCAAATTCTTTATCTAAAGGATTTTTACAAAGATCCTCTACTGTTGGTTCTGATCCACCACAATTACAATCAGAATACATTATTTCATTAGAAACATCACTTTCAAATAAAGCTGAAAGTCTGACAGCTTGTACAAGAGGATTACTAATATAAAGATAATCATTTATTATCCAGTAATATTCTTCCTTTTTTATAATAGGAAGTTTTAAAAGATTCATATATCTATTAATAGTAATTTCTTTTAATTTCTTTCCTTTTCCTCCCATAGCATTAATAGAATAAACTCCCTGCATAACATATTGATAATTTCCTTCTGCTATACTAGGAAGTTTTATTTTTGATCTAGCCACTGTACAAGGATCTACATATCCACAACATTCAGAAATTGAAACTTCTATCATTTCTAAGCAGGGTATAGTAGTAAATATTGTATCTGTAGCCCATAGTTTTCTTAGATTTGTTTCTCTTTTCATTAGCAATAAAGAACCATTTCTTATCTCAGAAAGAATTACTCTATCTGTAATAAGACTATCTGTACTTAATAGTTTATGCATACTACGAACGTCACTTACTAATTTTCTACCTGTACTCATTTTGTTTAATATTAAATGCGAGCTTCAAACTCTGCTATTTTTCCATATTCATGATCATATACTAAAGCAAGAGCTGCTCTAATACTATGAACAAAGTTATTATCTGAATGCCATCTATCTGTTCCAGAAAGACTAGGCATTTGTTGTATTCTTACTCCCTTAACATCTTTAGCCATATAATGATGTTTATCTCCAGTGTGTACTTCTCTATACTTAGCATCTCCAAACATTTTACCATAAATAGGATGTGTGGCAAATAATAATGGAAGATCATCTATTTTACAATTTCCATGATGCCACCCAATAAATGTGTTACCAAGTTTTAATCCTTTAACAGTACTATGCTCTCTTTGAAACCATATATCAAGGTCTTCCTTAAAATACACTTCAAGAGCATGTGCCAAATAAAATGATTTAGTTCTATCGTGATTACCTTGTACTAAGATAATCTTTACATTCATGCAATTTGCCTTCAACATTTTAATAGTATCAACAAGAATTGCAAATCCTATCTCATACTCTTTATCATACTCCACTATTATATCTTGAGGAGTTAATTTTGTAGTACTCCCATTATAATTATCAGTATGAAAAAAATCATTTGATATAGGAAAAACAATAGTTTCAAGATCATATATTGCTCTAGATTTATGAACAAGATCCTGAGCCATATTGAAAAAAGCCAAAGCTCTATCACTTATAGAATTTGTACCATCAATATGTTTTTTTGCTAAGTGATAGTCTGATATGGAGAGCTCCATACTAGCTATAATTTTTCCTCTTGTTTGGGGAGAGGAGATTGGAATGTAGTTTGATTTATAAGTTTCTAGAAATTTAGAAAAATCTTCTTCTGTGTAATCTTGTGCTTGTTTTCTTTTGCAGAATAGTGAAGATGTAAAATCTCCATTTGTTTGTAGTTTTGTCCAGTAATTTGTTATTATAAAATGATTAAGGTCTACATTGTGTAATTCTGCTAATTCATTATGATCTCTTGGTTCAAACGATACTGTTATTACACTTTCAATTGTTCCATTTTCTTCATTTACTTTTTTAATTCCTTTAATATGTTTTTTAGGTTTATCAACAAAAACATAATTTTTGTCTCGTAGTTCTTTTAATAGTGTAGTTACTTCTTCTTCTGTAACACCCAGCTTTTCAGAATAAAACTTCTTGCTTTTCTTCCAAGACAATAGTTTTTCTAGCTGGAATAATAAATTTTTATTATCAGACATGTATATGTAATTTTAATTAAAATTATGGTAAAGATACTGAATAGTTTTATATATTCAAAATATATTTAATTAGAATAGTTATTTTTCATAACCAAAAAAGTTATAAAAAAGAATCCCCAATAAACATATTGGATATTGGGGACCTTTAGTTTCAGGAAGAAAACCAACAAACTTACTGAAATATTGTTTAGTTATGGTGTGTAAGAAGTTTGAACAGTCCAAGGTCCTCTCGGAATTCCTTGTAATGTTGCTACTGCTGCATCACTAGCTGATGTTCTATTATTTCCAGTTCTTATTATTCCTCCATTTACACTTCCTGCTGCAACATCAATAAGGAATTGATCAGTTTCTGCTGGAGTAAATCCATTATCATATACATATACTCTATCTAAAAGAGGATTATTACTCAAAGCTGTTAAACCTCCTGAACCAAGAGAATTACCTTGACATTCAAGTTTTACTAAATCTGGACAAGACGCAAGATTAAGAGATGTTAATACTGCTGCTGAAACATAACAAGTTATTAAATCTATACAATTAGTAAAATCTAATGTTCCAATATTAGTATCCCAACCAATGAACTCTGTTAAATTAACCAAAGTACTTACATCTACTGCTGAAAGGCTAGTATTACTATAAACAGCAATATATGTAACAGTGCTACTAAGATTTGTTATTCCTGTAATATTACATAATCCAAAATCAACTATTTCTAAAGCAGTATTATTAATAAGATTTATAGTACCAGTTAATACTTGATTTGTTCTACAATATATATATGTTAATAAAGTATTATTTGTAAAATCTATTGAAGTTAAAGCATAATTATTTCCACCTCTATATTCTAATAATCCTGTTAATAGAGAAATATCAACAGATGTCATTAATTGATTATCATTATTATATAAAATTTGTAAAGCAGGTAACGAAGGAAAAACCATTCCAGTTGTAAACTTATTACTAGAACAATCCATAGTTACCAGAGATGTTAATCCTGTAAGATTCCAACTTGTTAAAAGCATTCTTTTAATAGTTAAACTAGTTAAAGCTGTATTATTACTAAGATCTATAGTAGTCAGATTATGATTATCTAAAAATAAAGTAGTAAGAGCAGTTAAAAGACTTAAATCTATTGTAGTTAATTCAGGACGACCAGCATTTTCATGTCCTACCTTAAGAACTTCTAAACCTTGTATACCAGAAAATAAAAATTCTCCAACCTGACTTCCTTCTGAAAGATCTATTTCTAATAAATTAGGTAAATTCCTTAATTCTACAGATATAATATCTGCATAATATCGGAAACTTACAGATGACATATCAATAACATTTGACATTGTTATTGTTATTATATCAGGATTATTGCTGAAATCCATTACATTAACAGGATTATTTGGCTCATTACCATAAACATGTGCAACAGTAATAGTATCATCTATAGCCCAATCTATTGTTGGTCCTGCATTTACAATACCACCTCCAAATTCTGGGAATGAATCATAATTATCAGTAAGACTATAATTTAATAAACCTTCAGCAGAACCACCAATAGTTTTAACTATCATTAAAGGTTCTAGAGGATTAGTAGTTGTAGTAGTTGTTGTTGGAGGAGGAGGGGGAGGACAACTAGTAGGAGAGTATACAATTGATACTCCTGGTTCAACATTATTACTATCATATTCAGTATAATGAGCTCCTCCACTTTCTTGTAAACCTATAGTCATAAGACCAGCATCTACTCCTGTTCCAATTCCATATCTATATTCTATTACATTTGAAGTTTCATATAATCTAACTTCAAATTTAATTACATTAGTAGGATATATATCTCCACTATTATCTATATTAAGAAACTCATATCTTAAAACAAAAACTCTATTTGGTGTTACTCCTTCTGTAAGTGTATAAAGATAATAACCATTAGAATTTTCCATAGACCCATCAAACCAATAAGGAAATAGCATATTTTTTATAGTGTATGGAGTATATGTATCTGTCCAAGGTAAAGTATCATTTGAATATTCTGCACCAGTAATTGCATCAAAAGATAAAACTCCATTAGTTGTTGCCCATATAGTTGTAAATGGATTACCATAATAATTAAAAGTAAATGGTATTGAAAAGTCGTAATACTCATCATCCCCATCTAGATTTAGTTCTGCTGTTCCACCAGTTGTTGTTATAGCTCCAGCAGATAGAAACTCAGTGTACTCACCACTTGGGAAAGGTAAACAAGTTGTAGTGGTTGTGGTGGTTGTTGGTACAGCAGTTGTAGTTGTTGTAGTTGGTACAGCAGTTGTAGTTGTTGTAGTTGGTGTTGGGGGAACAGTTGTTGTTGGAACAGTTGTTGTAGGAGTATATGTGTACACAAGCCTAACACATTCTCCTGGCCAACCAGAAGTATAAAGTTTATTACCAATTACAAATTTATTACCATGATCTTCTTCAAGAAATGCAAGAAATACTGTACCATCAGAATTTAATACAACATCATAAAAAGTAGTTGTACCATTCCATGTATCAAATTCATCAGAATGAATTAAAAGTTTATCTCCCCAAATAATATCTATTTTATCAGGAAATCCATAATAATGTGTAAGACCTGATAAATTTTGTAATCCAGTTCCAAAAACAAAAGAAGGATCAATATCTCCTGCTTCTGTTATTTTAATAACACTTCCATAAGCTCCAGGTTGAGCAGTAGGTGTTCCTTTATATGAAACAAACATGCCACATAAATAGAATGATGTTTCTCCTGGAATTCTAGCCATATAAATTGGCGAAGGGGCTATAATTCTAGTAAATCCTACTCCTCCATCAAACCTTGGATCTGTACTACCATTTTCTAATAATTTTGTAATCATATAAGGAGTTCCTACTCCATTATACTGAGTAAAATACCCTGTAACAAAGAAAGAATCATCTCCTGATGAATCCATTAATATACTTTGTGTAGTATTATTAAATCCATTTCCTACTATTAATGAACTATCATATGAACCATCCTGATTTATTCTAACAATTCTATTAGTATAATTTCCATTATAATGAGAATATAATCCAGAAACTATAGCTCTTCCTTGAGAATCAATAGTTAACTCTGAACCATATCCTCCAGTTCCTGTAAGACCAGTACCAACATTATATGTACTATCATATGATCCATCCGTATTAACTCTAGCTATACCTCTTGAGGGGTTTCCATCATATGAAGCACTAGTTGATGTAATTATTAATTTATCATCCCACCATTGTTGAACTGCTGAAGCTTCCACATAATATACTTGGCTTGGTCCTAATCCAACATCATATGTTTGATCTAAAGTAAGATCAGCATTAAGTTTCATTAATCTATTTCTAGTCCATGTTAAATTACCATAATTATAACCTCTAAAATCACCATATAGATATACATGATCATCTCTTGTTATAGAGTCCATAATATAAAAATAATCAGTGGGAGTTATTTTAAAACAAGGATCTAGTTCAAGATCTATTATTAATTCATTAGTACATAATCCTTGTGGAATACATTTTATTTGTGTTGTGACATCATTTATAATAGCTTCATATCCAAGAGCTAATTGAGCATAAGTTATTGCTGTTGCAAAAGCAACAGTAAAGTCATCTGAATTTTGATAAAAATCAAAAGGACCACTACTATTTTCTCCACTAGTTATTGTTATAATTATTTTCATATATGTTGGTTAAATCATTTATGTAGTCGTAGTAGTGGTTGTAGCTGCAGCTGTTGTTGTTGTTGTTGTTGTTGGAACAGCTGTTGTTGTTGTTGTTATTGTACAAACTGGTAAGAATTCCCAGAATCCTTGATGTGATATATCTAATGTTATTGATGTAAGAATATTTAATCCACTATCTCTTAGATATAAAGTAAAGTTTGTATTTCCAGTTTCATCTGGTTCAGAGAATTCTAATACACCAGTAGGAGGAGAAGAATCATAAATAGTTACAGTACCAACTCCTGAATTTTTAGTAACTGTGAGGGATGAACCTACAGGATCATTATCTACATTAATTAAATATCTGACAGCACATGGATTATTATCTCCACAATTATTAAGTCTACAATCAGGATCACCAAGAGTAAGATTATATGCAATTGCTGTAGTTGTACTTGTTGTTGTAAAACTGGTTGATGTAGTGGTAGTTGTAGGTATTCCTGAGGTTGTAGTAGTTGTTGTAGCAACTACAGTAAGATCAATATAATTAATACAATTACCAGCAGACATTATTCTAATAGTAGAAGTACCATCTGGTACTAATGCTGAAGAATATCCTGCTAATAAAGAAGTTCTTGTAACTCCTGATTTAAAAGCTGATAAATAACCATCTACATCTGAATAAAGATTAAATGGACCAGTATCTATTCCTGCTGTTGTTAACGTTATTAAAACTGTCATTGCCATAATTAATATATTTTAATTGGTTTATTTAAATTTAAGGATGAAATACTTGTAAAGCTAAGACTTCTGCTTGTAAAATTACAATTTCTGCTTGCATAATACCTATAACTTCATCTATTTTTTGCAAAGCTACTGATAAATCATCACATGCGTTTATACCTGTAGCAGAAAGATTTGGTCCTGCATAAGTTAAAAGATCTGAGGTTGTTGGACAAGTTGAACAACTTGTACTTGTTGAACATTCTGGATTAACTGGTAAATAAGGCCATGACATAATTATGAGGGTATATAGATTATATAATAACAACCTAATGCAGGTTGATTGTTTTGATGTGCTAATCCTCCTCCTTTAGAAGCAATAGCAATAGTATGTGTATGAGCTCCTCCTGTTGCTGTTGTTTTAGTATTTCTATTAACTTCTCCTGCATTACTATCATATGGATTAGGCGAAGCTGAACTTCCCCATATAGGCATATCTGAAATTGTATGTGTATGGCCAGGATCAGATGATATACTTGGAGTATGTGTATGATTTGGCATCTGATTTTCTGTTAATGTGATAGTATTGGTACCTCCTGGTGTAAGTAATGCATATACAGGATTTCCTGCATTTGCAGGATCTACCTCTGTATCTAATGTACTTCCACCCATACCAGTAGTAGCTCCAACTCCCACTCTACCTCTTTTATCTGGAGTTCCATTTAATCCATTACATAAATATATTTGTTCCCAATCTCCTGTTCCTGCTCCTGTAGCATTAAAAAAACTTGTTGATCCATAATATTCAACAGCTACATAAGGAATCATTTTATTACGCATTAATGCAGAAGTTCCTACACTTGCATTATAAGTAGCAATATAATCATCTATTTCATCTATAGGAACATAATTTGCTGCTAGATCATTTTCAACAGCAGTAATATCTTGTACAGCAGTACATAAAAGATTTATAACTGCTTGTAAAATAACATGAGTTCCATCTCCAGCACTTACATTTGCTAAACAATTAATAGTATAATCTGCTTCTTTAATAGCTAAAGATTCTTCTATACTTTCTACACTTGTTTTAAGGGAACATATTGATTGAACTAAAGCAGAAGATAAATCTGCCAATGTAAGATCTCTACATTCAGGAAGATATCCTGATATAAGATCACATATTAATTCACTATCTATATCTAATACAATTCCACTTCCATCTAATGTAGATACTAAAAATTCTATTAGAGCTTGTTGTATAAATGATAAAGAGTCTCCGTTCTTTATTCCTAGTACAGAAATATCTACTCCTGTATATTTAACACATTTATCTGAGGTTATTTGTGTACAACCATTATAACAATTTGAACAACTCATGATTTTTATATTATTTTTTAATTTTTATATTATTTATTTTATGATCCTGGTATGTGACAGCCTATCCTTGTAGGAGCACTTACAGTATATTGATGCCACCATACTGGCCACATATTACCATCTTGATTATTGCTTAACCAAGCTGATTCTGTTGATACACCATCATAATAGAATGAACCATTTAGTGGAATATCTATAACATTAGCATTGGCTCCTGTACCATTATTTGACCAATTATTTAAACTTTGTGATCTAACAACAGCCCATCCATTTGGCCAAGTACCTTCTGGCACAGGACAACCACGAATTATAAAGTAGTCATATGCTATTGGTGAAATTGTGGTAGTTGTTGTTGTAGTTGATACAGCTACAGTTGATGTTGTAGTTGTTGTTACTGGTGAACATCCTATTCTTGTAGGAGCAACAAAAGTTTTTTGATGGCCCCACTCTGTATACATATCTCCATCTAATGTTGTACTATTCCACGCTGATTCAGAAGAAACACCATTATAGAAGAAGGAAGATCCCCATTCTTCTATAACATTACCATTAACTCCTGTTCCATTAGCTGACCAGTTATTAACAGTTGCAGATCTTATTACTGCAGTTCTTCCTGCATATTCAGTTCCTACACAACCTTCTACCCAGAAATAATCATAAGGAATAACTGTAGTGGTAGTTGTTGTAGTTGAAGATGATGTACTGGTTGTTGATGTTGTTGTTGATGATGATGTTGATGTCGTTGTTGATACTATCACACCATCTGGACAAGACATATAATACTGCCAATATGTATCATCCATAGGTGCATATATTCTAACTTCAGCAACAGTTGTTACAGAATTTTTATAGAATGTAGCTGATCCTGCAGCTGATCCTGCTATAGATTCTGTAGGTTCTCCACGAGCAATTAAAGCATTATTTAAAGAACTTTGTAAACTAGCAGATCCTCTATATCCTGTATCAACCACCATTACGCCATCAAACCATATTTCAAATTTATCAGGTATTGAATATGTATCATAATCAATTGTTACGTTTCCAAGATCAACTCCAAGGGTAACATATGTTATATTTGGATATGATTGTCCACCTTGATAAAATATAGTACTATCACAAAGATTTACTATTATACTTGTAGTTGTTGTAGTAGTATATGCAATAGCTGTTGTTGTTGATGTTGTTGTTGGGCCAGCAGTTGTACTAGTTGATGTTGTTGGTACAGCCGTTGTTGTACTAGTTGATGTTCTAACTATTTCATCACAATTTGTACAAGTGACTCCTAAGGTCAACATTTTAACTCTACTAGCAATCTGTGCTAGTGTATAAGTAGAAGCATAATCAGAATTACAATATTTAGCAAATAGTATCCTCTTATAATTTATTAAATCAATAATAACTTCACCATCAATATATCTATTTAACATAAAAACAGTGTTATTATATAAATCATCACTTACATACATTAACTGACAATCTATATCTCTAATCAAAGATAATACATCAGGACATTCTGGACAATACGTTAATCTAGGAATTATCATATATTAAGGATTTGAATTAGCCTGTGCAACACAAGAAGCACAAAGACCGTTGGTTAAACTACATCCACAACCTACATGAGCTCCACATTTTTTACAAGTAGCCATTTTTTAATATTTTAATTATAATTATTACCTGAACATCCACAATTATTACTAATAAAATTATCTAGCATTCCATCTGCCTTAATATACAATTTACTTGCTTTATCAAGAGCACAGTTATTAGCTGCAGCTATTGATCCTTGTATATAAAAATAAATTGTATTAAGTTCTACTTTAGCTTGCTTTTTAATTGCTTGATCACATTCCATTATATCCAGCTTCATAAAAGCATTATCAAACTTTTCTTGAAGTTTGTCAACTCTCATAAAAGATTTATCAACATAATTAATGTAAGCAGGAGTAATAGTATATTTAAATTGATATACTCCATCTGGTAAATCTTGAAAGTCACCAGCTTCTGTTATTCCTAATGTAACTGAATTAAACATGTTATATTCATCTACTACAAAGGGCAAGTATATTATTCCTAATGCAGGAATATCTATTTCTATAGTTGGGCTTGTTACAATAGGGGGATCATTAGGATACGTTGAAGCATCTATTATTCCAAGAGTTGTTGTATTATATGTTGGAATTATTAATATGTCTAATTTTAAATCTGCCATGTTGCTTTTAAATAAATATGCCAGAGGATTATGAGAGTTAATCCTCTTATCCTCTGGCATAGGTTATATTATTATTATTTCCTATTACTCTATTCCACTATTATGGAATCAACGCTGCTGTTGATGTAGTAGTAGTAGTTGGAGCAGCACTAGTGGTAGTGGTTGTAGTAATACAAGCATTATCAGCAGCAACAGCACCTAAAGCAGCAACTAAAATAGCTTCAACAGCAGTTGCATAATCCCCTCCAGATAGACAAGCGAGAATCACCATACTATCTGTTTGAATATAATCACCCCATTGGTATGCAGATTTATCATAATTATTAAACTTAATATAATAAGTGTCATAAACTGTACCATCTGTTACCCAACTTTCAAAATTAGGATTATATCCAGCTATTTTGTAAAGATGTTTCAAATATCCTGCTTGATAGCTAAAATAATTTTTCTCTAATTGTTTGATTTCATCAGCAGTACCTGTTGCATAAGATGAACGTTGTGTTACTGTAGCAACAGCTACAATATTACAAGCATCAGATACAATAAAGTCAGCAGTAGTAGCTGGTCCTTCATAAGCAAATGCTCTAAACCACATTCTATCATATTCATGAGGAAATGCAGAAACATCACATGCTTGTCCATAAGCTGTTAAAGCTTTTCCTGTAATACGAAGAACTGCAGCAGAAGTAGAACCAATTCTTTCAAAACTAAAGAAATCAGTAATATGAATATTATCAGAATTTGTTCCAGGGCCTAATGGTTCATTGAATTTTGCAATAATTAAATCAATCAAAGCAGGAACATCTGTATCTACACAA
>Ga0307378_10011514_pt1 | contig 11384 bp, 10 predicted proteins | sample UN1MG_FD_202238 | JGI IMG/M metagenome (GOLD analysis project Ga0307378, IMG submission 202238) | Soil microbial communities from Risofladan, Vaasa, Finland - UN-1 | ecosystem: Environmental > Terrestrial > Soil > Coastal area > Acid sulfate soil | place: Finland: Risofladan, Vaasa | collected...
GTGGGGAGGCACCGAGGGGTGGCGTTATATACGATCGGGCATTGGGAAGGCCTGGGGGTAGCGCAGGGGCGGCCGCTGTATGTGGTGGCGATCGATGTTGAGGGGAATCGGGTGATTGTGGGGGAGAAGGAGGAGGCGCAGTTCGGGGGGCTGGTCATGGGGGAGGTCAACTACGTTTCCCGCGGGAACCTGCCGGCGGAGGGGGCGGCGCTGGCGGCGAAGATACGCTCGGGGGGCAGGCCGGCGGCATGCGTGGCGAGGCCGGAGGGCGAGGGCGTCCGGGTGGAGTTCGCGGAGCCGCAGTGGGCGATTTCGCCGGGGCAGGCGGCGGTGTGCTATGAGGGCGAGGCGGTGGCTCTGGGTGGGACGATCGAAGCTGGGTTCTGATAGCGGTTGTGATACCGGTTGTGATACCGGTTCCGATAGCGGTTCTGAGGAGAGGAGCGAGTTATGGAGACGCTGGCCCTGCTTGCAGCCATGCTGGTTGCGGCGGCTCTAGTAGTAGTGTCGGTGAAGGCGTACTTCCTGATGGTCCGCGCCCAGGCCGTGGTGGACCGCCTGGGGCGGCTGGTCGAGTCGGAGCTCGCGCCGACGGTGCGGGCGTGGGAGGAGACCGCGCGAGGGGTTCAGGATGCGGCAAGGAAGTTAGACGAGGGGCTTGGTTCGCTGGCACGGACGCTGGGGCGGGTGGACCGGATCAGCGAGAGGCTGGACCCGGAGGTTGTGACACTCTCGGTGATCCAGCCGGCGGTGACGAAGGTCGTTTCCTGGCTGGGCGGGGTGAGGAAGGGGCTGGGGGAGGTGGTGGGGCACCGGCCCCGGGCGAAAGGGACGGCGGAGGGGGTCGAGACAGAAGTGGGATGAGGAGAGCGATATGACGATGCCGCTGAAGATCGACGCCCGGACGGAAGGGGAGGGGACGGCGGTTCTGTCGCTGGCTGGGGAGGTGGATGTGGCGAACGCGGGACAGGTCAGGGACGCGGCCCTCAAGCTGATGTCGACCGGAACCAAGCATCTGGTCGTCGACCTGAACGCGACGGAGTACATGGACAGCACCGGTCTCGGGACGCTGGTCGGTTTGCTGAAGCGGATGAAGGAATCGGGCGGGGATGTCGTGATCGCGGTGGCTCGGCCGAGGGTGAAGCGGTTGTTCGAGATTACGGGCCTGACACAGGTCTTTCGAATCTACGACGATGCGGCCGCAGCGCTGAAGGAGGTGCGGGGATGAAGACGAGTACCCCCGACCAGGTGGAGATCAAGATCCCGCGGCGGGCGGAGTTCGTGCGTGTGGCGCGCATGGCCGCCTGCGCGCTGGCCTCTCAGCTCGAGTTCACGTACGACATCATCAAGGATATCGAATTGGCTGTCGGAGAGGCCTGCGCGAACGCGGTGGAGCACGTGTCCGACGACGCCGGCGACGAGATCGTGGTGAGGTTCAGCATCGACCCGACGCAGCTGGTGGTGGAGGTCCAAGACCGGGGACAGGGCTTCGACGCAGAGCGAGCCGCGCAGGCCGGCGCGGCCGACATGGAGAACTGGGACGATCCCGGTGGGCTGGGCCTCGTGGTGATACGGGAAGTGATGGATGAGCTCGTGGTCGATTGCGATCCGGAGAGCGGGACCTGCGTGCGGATGGTGAAGCGCAGGTCGAGGTAGTGTCTATGAAGCCGCGGGAGGCCGCGGAAACTAAAGAGGCGGTCGAACGGGCTCCGGCCAAGCGGAAGAAACGACGCGATGCGGCGACCCCCGAGCTGTTTGAGAAGTACCAGAAGACCCGCGACCCTCAGGTGCGCGAGGAGCTGATCCTTGCGCACATGAACCTCGTGCGCTATCTGGCGCGGAAGTTCGCCAACCGGGGCGAGCCGCTGGAGGACCTGACCCAAGTGGGGATGATCGGCCTCATGAATGCGATCGACCGATTCGACACGAGCCGGGGGATACGGTTTGCGACCTATGCGACGCCGACGATCGTGGGGGAGATCCGGCGATACTTCCGGGATCGGGGGTGGGCGGTCAAGGTGCCGCGGCGGCTGCAAGAGCTGAACCTTGCGGCGAACAAGGCGATCGACGCGCTGACGCAGAAGCTGAACCGACCGCCGACGGTGCCGGAGCTCGCGCGGGAGATGGAGATAAGCGAGCAAGAGGCGCTGGAGGCGATGGAGCTTGGGGATATGTACGAGCTGCCCTCGCTTGACGGGGATATGGGCGGCGGTTCGGATGAGACGCGGAGCAAGCTGTCGGATTACGTGGGGCAGGTTGATGAGGAGATCGAGAAGTTCGACCGGCGGGTGCGACTGGCGGAGGCTCTGAGTGCGTTGTCTCCGCGGGAGCGGAAGATCATAGAGTTCCGTTTCTTCGACAACCTGTCGCAGACGCAGGTTGCTGAGCGGCTCAACATCTCGCAGATGCACGTTTCGCGGCTCCAGCAGCGGGCGCTGGCGAAGCTGCGGGAGTCGGTGCGGGAGCAGGATAACGAGTGAGGCGTTCGGCCAGGGGTGAGGCCGACGGGGCGGGAGGCAGGGGCTCGTGCCCAGGGCCTTCCGTACACGCTGGGGGAGGTGACGCTTGGACCTGCCGACTGCTTTAGTTGCCCTGATTGCGGTGGCCGTGATCGCCTACATCGTGACGGTGGTTCAAGCCGCCACGACGCGGACGCTCGGCGGCCAATCGGAAGCATACCGGCCGGAGGAGCGTCTGCTGGCGTGGCCGAAGTGGCTGTCCGGTCTGATTGGCGTGCTGCTGGTTATCTGGCTGCTGTACCAGGTCCGGGGGATCCTGCTGCCGTTCGTGCTGGGGGCGGCGATCGCCTATCTGCTGAATCCCGGGATCGCGCAGCTGGAACGACGGGGATGGCCGCGGGAGCGGGCAATCCTGGTGGTGTTCGGCGTGTTCCTGGTGGGATTGGTGCTGGCCCTCGTGCTGGTCGTGCCGCCGCTGACGGCGGAGGCGCGCGACCTGGTTAGCCGGTACGATTACTACGCGTATCAGACACGGCAGTTCGTGATGAACGCGCAGGAGACGATTGTGACGTGGGGGCGGGTGGTCGGGATGGTGCCGGAGGACGTGCGGAGGGCGTTTGCAAACCTGGGCGAGAGGGCGCAGGAGTACGGCGGGAACTTGCTTCGGAACAGCCTGGGGCTGCTGAACCGGTCGCTGGTGCTGGTGTCGCTGCTGGTCATCACGCCGATCGTTACGTTCTGGGTGCTGAGGGATTACCAGAAGCTGGGGCATCAGCTGCTGCGGGCGCTTCCCGAGCCGCGGCGCGGGGCAACGGTCGTGGTGCTGAGCGAAATCAACAAGCTGGTGGGGAGCTACCTGCTGGGGATGGCGACGATGATGTTGATCGTGGGGATCTTCGCAATCGCCGTGCTCGGTATTGCGCAGGTGAGCTTCTCGGTCTTGCTGGGGATGATGACGGGAGTGCTGTATGTGATCCCGTACCTCGGCTTTCCCACGTCGATGGCGGTGATCGCGCTCGTGATGGGAGTGAATGGGCAAGGCACCGGTGCGATCTTGATCGTGCTGGGGATCCTGATGGCGGGTAATATCGCCTTCGACTACGGGGTAACGCCGCGTATCGTCGGCAGCCGCGTGGGGCTGCACCCGCTCGTGGTCATCTTCGCGGTGCTGGCAGGGGCGGTGCTGTTCAAGTTCGTGGGGATCGTGCTGGCGGTGCCGGTTGCGGGGGCGATCAAGGTGGTGCTGCTGCACTTCTGGCCGGAGGTGTTCGGGCCGGAAGCGCCGGATGCAGCAAGCGCCTGAGTTTGCTATAATGGCCGGGACGCCTGCGCCGCGCCCGTGTGCGCCGGCGCAGTTGTTATGAAACAGCGTAATGGCAGCCCGAACGGGTGCAGATGTGATAGGAGATGAGATCGTATGACGAGCCGTGAGCTTCGGCAGAGCTTTCTCGATTACTTCGCCCGGCACGACCACCGCGTCATGCCGAGCGCTCCGCTGAAGCCGAGCGACGCCACAACACTCTTTACGACCGCCGGCATGCAGCCCTTCGTGCCGTGGTTCCGGGGACTCGTGCCGCCGGCCACGCCGCGGGCGGCGACCTGCCAGAAGTGCTTCCGCGCCGACGAAGACATCGAGAAAGTCGGCCTCACACCGGTGCACTGCACCTTCTTCGAGATGCTGGGGAACTTCTCGTTCGGCGACTACTTCAAGCGGGAGGCGATCCTGTTTGCCTGGGAGTACTGCACGGAGGTGCTCGGGCTGCCGAAGGAGCGCCTGTGGATCACCGTGCATCCCGACGACGAGGAGGCGCCGGGGTTCTGGCGGGAGGTGTCGGGGCTGCCGGCGGACCGGATCGTCCCGGACCCGACGAACTGGTGGGGCCCGGTGGGCAACTCCGGCCCCTGCGGGCCGTGCAGCGAAATGTACCTGGACGTGGGAGAGGATCGGGGCTGCGGGCGGGTGGACTGCGGCCCGCTGTGTGACTGCAACCGGATGGATGAGTTCTGGAACCTCGTTTTCCAGATGTATGACAAGACCGAGGCGGGGGAGATGGAGCCGCTGCCGAAGCCGGGGATCGACACGGGGCTGGGGATGGAGCGGCTGACGGCCCTGATCCAGGACGTGCCCTCCATCTTCGAGACCGATCTGCTGGCGCCGATCGTGTCGGCGGTGGTGGAGCGGGCGCGCCGGTCGAATCCGGACCTGCCGGCGATCCTGGATGCGCAGCAGACGCAGGCCGTCCGCGTCATCACCGATCACACCCGGGCCCTCGCCTTCCTGCTTACCGACGGGTTCACGCCCTCGAACGAGGGGGCGGGGTACGTGCTGCGGCGGGTGCTGCGCCGGGCCTATCGGTTCGGGCGGGGGCTGGGGATCGAGGAGCCGTTCCTGAACGAGCTGGTGCCGGCGATCGTGGCGACGATGGGGCCGGTCTATCCGGAGTTGAGGGGGGCGCAGGGGCGGGTGAAGACGTGGCTGCTGCAGGAGGAGAAGCAGTTCGAGGAGACGCTGGAGCGGAGCCTGGGGCCGCTGATGACGGCGATCGAGCGGGCGGAGGCGGCGGGGGCGAAGGTGCTGCCGGGGGAGGATGTCTTCAGGCTTCACGATACGTACGGCCTGCCGAAGGAGCTGGCGGCCGACGTCGCCGCGGAGCACGGTCTGTCGCTGGATGAGGAGGGGTTCGAGCGGGCGATGGAGGGGCAGCGCCGGCGGGCTCGGGCGCGGGCGCAGGAGACCTTCGCTTTCGCCGTCCGGTCGGGCTACCAGAGCTTCGCGGGGAAGACGAGCTTCCTGGGGTATGGGAGCTGTGGCGCGGAGGGCACGGTCATCGGGATCGTGAGGGAGGGCGCGCCGGTGGAGGGGCTCGGTGAAGGGGAAGAGGGAGAGGTGTTTCTCGAGCAGACGCCGTTCTACGCGGAGAGCGGGGGGCAGGTCGGGGACCGCGGGGTGCTGGAGGCGGAGGGCGTGCAGGCGGAGGTGCTCGACACGACGCATCCGGTGGAGGGGGTGTACGCGCACGCGGTCCGGGTGACGAAGGGGATGCTCGAACCCGGCATGGGGGTGAAGGCGCGGGTGGACGAGGCGCGGCGGGAAGCGATTGCGCGGGCGCACACGGCGACGCATCTGCTGCACCACATGCTGCGCGACGTGCTGGGGGAGCACGCGGTGCAGTCGGGTTCGCTGGTTGACGCCGACCGGCTGCGGTTCGACTTCGCCCACTTCTCCGCGGTGACGGCGGAGGAGCGGCGGCGGATCGAGGAGGGCGTGCTGGCGCTGGCGCTGGAGGACGCGGAGATGGTGACTCAGGAGATGAGCCTGGGCGCGGCCCGCGAGCTGGGCGCGATGGCGCTGTTCGGGGAGAAGTACGGCGACCAGGTGCGGGTGGTCCAGATCGGGGAGTTCAGCAAGGAGCTGTGTGGAGGGACGCACCTGGCGCATGCGGGGGCGATCGGCGGGTTCGCCATCGTGAGCGAGGGAAGCATCGGGGCGGGGCTGCGCCGGATCGAGGCGGTGACGGGCCGGGAGGCGCAGGCGCTGGCGATGAGGCAGCGAGAGATATTGGAGACGGCGGCGTCGGCGCTGAAGTGCCGGCCGGAGGAGGTGGCGGCGAGGATCGAAGCGCTTCAGAGCGAGGCTCGCAAGCGGGAGCGCGAGGTCAACCGGCTCCAGAAGAAGGGGGCGGGAGAGATCGCGGGGGACCTGCTGAGCGGCGCGGTGGATGTGGAGGGCGTGAAGCTGGTGGCGGCGCGGGTGGACGGGCTGGGTTCGGAGGCGCTGCGGAGCCTGGCGGACGATCTCAGGAACCGCCTGGGGTCGGGGATCGTGGTGCTTGGGGCCGTGGGCGAGGGAGGCGTGCAATTCGTCGCCGGCGTGTCGAAGGATTTGGTGAAGACGGGGTACCACGCGGGGAACCTGATCCGCGAGGTGGCGAAGATCGCGGGGGGTGGGGGAGGCGGCCGGCCGGATTTCGCGCAGGCCGGGGGGAAGAACCCGGAGCGGCTCGATGAGGCGCTGGCCAAGGCGAGAGAGCTGGTCGCGTCACAGAAGGGATAGGGGCCTGACGGCGCGCGGCTCCTCCCTCGTCGCGGCGGCTTGCCTCGCGGCCGGGCTGGCTCTGGGGCTCGACGTCGGGGCGATATCCGCTTCGGCCCCATCCGCAGCGAGCGGGAGTCTGCCGCAGCGCCCCCCGACGGTGATCGTCGCGCTCCCTCAGATGGCCTGGCGGGAGGCGCGGTCGGGGGAGATGCCGCAGCTTCAGGCGATCGTGGAGAGCGGGGCGGTTGCGTTGATACCCGTCGCCTCCCCTTCTGATGCCGACCCCGATCGGACGTGGGTCACACTTGGCGCGGGACGCGCGGCGGCCGGCGCTTCGCTCCCGGGCGGAGGCTTTCCGGGGAAGGCCTTCCAGGTCGAGATCGCAGATCTCGTTGCGGCGAACGAGCGGGCCCACACGAGCGCGCGGCCCGGGCTGCTCGGGACCCGGTTGAAGCGCCTCGCGGTCTCGACCGCGGTGGTTGCCTTCGGGGATTGGCCGGCGGGAGACGTTCCGCCGTCGGCGGCGGTGCTGATGGATGGGTCCGGCCGCGTGGATCGCGGCTGGGCGATCGAGCCGGCGGAGATGACGCCCTTCGGCAAGAGACTCGATCGCGCCGCGGTCAGGGGCGTCCTCACCGAAGCGATTGCGCCGAACGGAGTCGTCCTGCTCGACCTCACAGGGGTCGGGCCTCCGGGGCACGTGGATGAACTGGTCGGCGATGCGGCCGCGCTGGCGCGGGAGCGGGGCGGCCGCCTGATCGCCCTGACCCCGCTGGCGCCGCCATTCGAGAAACCGGAGCAGATGGCGCTCGGGTTCATCGTGATGTGGGATCCGGGGCGGCCGGCGGCGGGGCTTCTGACGAGCGCGAGCACGCGGTGGGCCGGCATGGTGTCGGCGGTGGACTTCGCGCCGACGGTGCTGAGGGCGTACGATGCCGCGGCGGAGGTGGGCGGCCCGACACGTTGGGGGATGAGCGGGCGGGTGATGCGAGTCGTTCCGTCGCAGGCGGCCCCGGCCGAGCTGGATCGCCTCGACATCATGGTCGGCGAGCGCTATCGATTGGAGAGGACGGCCGCCATCCTGTACGCGATCTTCATGGTGGCGCTGGCGGCGGCCGCCTTCGTGCTGGGGACGTGGTTTCGAGAGCGCCTTTCGGTCGTCGCCGCGCCGGCGCTGGCGGGGGCGCTCTTTTCCGTGGGGCTGCTGGTCGCTCCGCTGGCGGGAGCCGGGCAAGCGCGGGAGCTGCTGGTGGCGGCGGGGGTGGCGGTGGGGGGCGCGCTGCTGGCGGCGCGGCTCGACCGATCGGCGCGGTCGCTGGCGGCGGCGATGCTGTGCGGGGCCGGGGTCATCGCGGCGGATGTCGTGCTTGGCTCCCACCTCATGCGCCAGTCCGCCCTGGGATTCTCCGTGGCATCGGGTTCGCGCTTCTACGGAATTGGGAATGAATACGTCGGCGTGTTGGGCGCGATGACGGCGATCGGCCTGGGGGCGCTGCTGCAGGAATCGCCGAGGAGGGTGTGGCTGGCGGTTGCGCTGGGCGCGGCGGCGGCGCTCGTGGTCGGGGCTCCGTGGTGGGGGGCGAACTGGGGCGGGTACGTGGCGACGGTTGCGGGGCTGATGGCGGTATGGGTGCTGGCGAACCGGCGGCGGGCGCCTGCGGCGGTGGCGGGGGCGGCGCTGGTTCTCGTGGGGGCGGCGATTCCGGCGGCGCTCGATCTGGCGAGGCCTGCGGCGGAGCGCAGCCACATCGGCACGGCGGCGGCGGCGCTGCTGGCGGGCGAGCTTCGAATGGTGGCGGACACGGTATGGCGAAAGGTTCAGATGAACTGGGGACTGCTGAGAATGGCGGGTGGGTGGTGGGCGGCGGCGCCGGCGGCGCTGGCGGGAGCCTGGGCGGTGCTGAGGAGCGACGGCCCGGCGCGGAAAGCGCTGGCGGATGAGAGGTTTCTGGCGGCGGGGTTGGGAGGGGCCTTGGTAACCGCGCTCGTGGCGATGGTAGTAAATGATTCGGGGGCGGTTTCGCTGGCGACGGGGTTGGCGGTCGCGCTGGGGGCGGTGGTGTACGTCGGGGCGCGGAGCAGATGAGGACTGGAGAGAACGTGCTCGGGCTGGATTTCGGCGAGCGGCGCATCGGCGTGGCCGGCAGCGATGCTCTCGGCGTGACGGCGCAGGTCGTGACGGTGATCGAGCGGACATCGCTGGCGGAGGATGTGGCGCGTATCGGGGAGATTGCCGAGAGGCGACGTGCGGGAAAGATCGTGCTCGGACTTCCGCTCAATATGGATGGTTCGATGAGCCCGCAGGGGAGACGGGTGAGACGGTTCGCCAACCGTCTGCGGCGGGAGCTGGAGCTGGAGGTGGAGCTGTGGGACGAGCGGCTGAGCACGATGGAGGCGGAGCGGGTGCTGATCGAAGCGGGTGAGAGCAGGGCGGCGCGGCGAGCGGTGCGGGACGGGGTGGCCGCGGCGGTGATTCTCCAGGGCTATATGGACGCTCACAGGCGGAGCGCGAGGGAATGAGGCGAAGGAAACGAGGGCCTATTTTCTGGTTGAGCGTGGTGCTCTTCGTGTCGGCCCTGGCGCTTGCGGTGGGGGGTGGGGCCCACGGCATCCTCACCCCGATGGGGTCGGGGCCGCCGCTCCTGGTCTCGGTGGATCCGGGCGATTCCGTGAGCGACGTCGCTTCGAAGCTGTGGGCGAGAGGGTTGATTCGGGACAGGAACGCGCTGATCGCGGCTGCCTACGTCACCGGCAAGTGGCGCTGCATTCAGGCGGGCAGGCACGAGCTGGATGGGGGCATGTCTGCGCTGGACATGCTCGACGCGCTCTGCCGGGGATCGCGGACGGCCTGGCACTGGGTCACGATACCGGAGGGGTACGACCTGCGTCAGATTGCACAGAAAGTCGAAGATCAGCGGCTGGGGAGCGCCCGCGAGTTCCTCGCGGCGGCGCAGTCGCCGGGACGATTCGAAATGGGTTTTCCGGCGCCGCAGGGGAGCCTGGAGGGATACCTGTTTCCGGACACATACCGCGTGGACTCGGGGAAGAGCGAGGAAGAGATCATCGGGCAGATGATTGGCCGATTTGAGGATGTCGTGTGGAAGGGGCTCTTCGCCGAGTCCCCCGAGCACGACGGTCGGAGCCTGCGCGGTATTCTGATACTCGCATCGATGGTGGAGTGGGAGGCTCAGATCGACGAGGAGAGGCCCAAGATAGCCGGGGTGCTGCTCAACCGACTGAACCGGGGGCAGAAGCTGGAGTGCGACGCCACGGTGCAGTACGCCTTGGGAGAGGGGCGCAAGTCGCGGCTGATGTATGACGATCTGACGATCGAGAGCGACTACAATACCTATCAGCACTCGGGGCTGCCGCCGGGCCCGATCTGCAACCCGGGGGAGGCGAGCATCCGGGCGGCCATGGACCCGGCGAAGGTGCCGTATCGCTACTATGTGGCGCGGCCGGACGGGTCTCACGTATTCAGCAAGACCTTCGCCGAGCATCAGGCTGCTATTGCGCGAGTGCGCCGAGAGAGTCGAGAGAGCAGGTGATGAGGCGGGGCATTCCGAGAGCATCGACGCCGACAGGTCCGCGGGTCGGCATGTGGCCGAAGCGGAGGCCGTCGGGGCGGCCTCTGATGCCGCAGGTGCTGGAGCTTCTCGCGATCATCGCCTTTCTCATTCTGTCGTATCACGGGCTTCTGTTCTACTGGGAGAAGACGGCGCCGAAGAACGTCGCGGTGCCGAAGGTCGTCGGGATGACGGAGATGGAGGCGACGAAGGTGCTTTCCGCGGCCGGCCTGCGATCCGAGGTGGTCGCCAGAAAAGGGGATGAGGAGATCCCGCCGGACGCCGTGCTCGCGGCGGAGCCGCCCCCGGACCGGGAGGTGAAGGTCGGGCGACTGGTGCGACTCACCCTCAGCTCCGGATCGCGCTGGGCGATGGTGCCGGACGTGCGGGAGATGTCGGTAGATCGAGCGCGGGCGCTGCTGCGCCAGGAGAACCTCACGGTCGGCAAAGAGACCGCTCGCTGGGATGGCAAGGTGCCTGTTGGCTACGTGCTGGGACAGGCGCCCGAACCGGACCAGAGAGTGCCGCGTGCGACTCCCGTGGACCTCGTGGTAAGCAAGGGCTCGGCGCCGGTCGTGGAGCAGCCGGAGGGAGGGAGCGCGGAGGGCCTGCGCCGGACGCAGGTGGAGTACCAGGTGCCACCCGGGGCGAACCTGCAAGAGGTCCGCATCGTCGTCCAGGATCGGCAGGGCGAGCGGACCGTCTATCGCAACGTCCACCATCCGGGGGAAACGGTGCGGGAGACGGTGTCCGGGGAGGGCCCGGGGGCCGTGGTGCGCCTCTACCTGAGCGGGCTGTTGGTGGAAGAGAAGGCGATCTGAGGGGCTTCGGGCGAGCATGGCAAGCTACCGCATTGGGATAGACGTTGGGGGGACATTCACGCACGCGGTGGCGCTGGAGGCGCGGGGGCTGGAAGTGGTGGCGCAGGTGAAGGTGCCGACCACGCACCGGGCGGAGCGAGGGGTGGCGGAGGGGGTGGTCCAGGCCTTGCGGGCCCTGCTCGACGGGTCGGGGACGTCGCCGGAGGAAGTGAGCTTCCTCGCCTACAGCACGACCCAGGTGACGAACGCGCTGCTGGAGGGCGACGTCTCGCCCGTGGGGATCGTCGCCGTCGGCTCCGGAGTAGAGGGGCGCCGGGCGGCGAAGGAGACGCGGGTCGGCGACATCACTCTTGCCCCGGGCAAAGCGCTGCGCACGGTCCACGCCTATCTCGAAGCAGGCGACCTCGGCGAGGCGGCCGTGGACGGGGCGCTGGCGAAGCTGAGGGAGGCGGGGGCGGCGGCGGTGGTGGCGGCGGAGGCGTTCTCGGTGGACGATCCCCGG